>OGGQ01000769.1_pt1 | contig 45641 bp, 41 predicted proteins | sample 1571191 | NCBI WGS metagenome assembly OGGQ01 (sample SAMEA2582061, study PRJEB24529) | metagenome | biome: Human gut stool | place: China | collected 2011
ATCAAGCGTTTGAGAAGAAATACAAGACTTAAATGGAGATATAAAAAGATGATTAGAGTATTATTTATTTGCCACGGCAACATCTGCCGTTCTCCCATGGCAGAATTTGTTATGAAAGATCTGGTGAAAAAGCAGGGACGGGAGAATGACTTTTATATTGCCTCGGCGGCCACCAGCACAGAGGAGATCGGGAATCCTGTGCACCGGGGGACCAGGGAGAAATTAAGGGAATATGGGATTTCCACCGCGGGGAAATATGCGGTGCGCCTTCAGAAGGCAGATTATGAAAACTATGACTGGCTGATCGGCATGGATCAGTGGAATATCCGCAATATGCTGCGTATCCTCGGGAAAGATCCGGAGAATAAGGTACGTCTCCTTCTGGATTTTACAGACAGGAAGGGGGAGGAAATCGCGGATCCCTGGTATACGGGGAACTTTGATGACACATACCGGGATGTGCTGGAGGGATGCCTGGGGATACTGGACAGGCTTTCCACCAGAAGCTGAATCTCATATTTATAATGGGTGAAAGACTTTAATCTGAGGAAAAGAGGGAATTATACAAAATAGGTATTGCAGAGCATCTGGAATTGAAGTATATTTGCATTAAATGAAAATGATTTTTGCTAAATGAAAATAACAAAGAGGGTTTATATATCATGAGTTCAGTTATACTTTGTGAAGTTGGACCTAGAGATGGTCTGCAGAATGAACCGGTTCTTCTATCTGCCGAACATAAAGCTGAATTAATTGATGCCATGACAGAGGCAGGGGTGCCAGTGATTGAGGTGGGATCCTTTGTCAGTCCCCGTGCAGTAAAGCAGATGGCAGACACGGACGAAGTATTCCGGCTTATCCATAAAAAAAGGATGTGGAATACCGGGCATTAATAGCCAATAAAAAGGGAGTGGAGCGGGCAGCTGCATGTGGATGTGAAAAAGTAAAATTGAATGTATCTGCCAGCCGGGCGCATAATCTGGCCAATCTGAACTGTACACCGGAAGAAAGTGTTTCTAGATTTTCAGATATCGTGCAATATGCGGAAAGCTGTGGAATCAGAGCATCGGGATCTGTTTCCATGGCATTTGGCTCACCCTGGGAAAAGGAAATTCCTTATGACGATGTAAAAAAATCATTGATGCATATTTGAATGTTGGAATCAGAGAAATTTCCTTATCAGACGCTTCCGGAATGGCGAATCCGGATCAGGTGGAGAGAATTTGTGGAAAAGTACAGAAAGACTTTCCTGGTGTAGTCTGGTGGCTGCATTTTCACAATACAAGAGGTCTGGGAATTGCAAATATTCTGGCTGGAATGAGAGTAGGAATGAACAGGTTTGATACTGCTTTCATCGGTGCAGGCGGCTGCCCATTTGTACCGGGGGCAGCAGGGAATGTATCAACGGAAGACGTAGTTCATATGTTTGATGAAATGGGGGTTTTTACGGGGATTTCGTTGGATGGAGTTATGGCAATCGGGAAAAAAGCAGCAAATTATCTTGGACACGCACCTGCCAGCTATGTGATGAAAGCCGGAAAGTGCAGTGATCTGATAAAAACGCTGCCTAAAGGCCAGGGAGTGAATCATACGATTCAGAAATAATGTCAGAAATAACAAAAGATACGGGAGAGCATGTTAAAATGCATCTTCCGTATCTTTTTTGATGTCATCATGATTAATATCGTATAGCAGAAGGAAAACAAAATACATCTGTATCAGTCGGTATGTGACAGATACCCCATTTCGATGGAAACCGCAGAGGCGGTTTTTTTTAGTTCAGAAATAAGCTGGTTGATAAAATATTGATCAAAACGAACTTCTGGTCCGCTGATAAATAAAGCGGCAGCTACATGACCTGCAGCATTAAAAACAGGGGTGGAAATGGAGACAATACCCTGCTGGCGTTCACCATGGCTGACTGCATAGCCATATTCGCGTATTTTCGAAAGCTCTTGTAGCGTGGTGGCAGGATCGTCATTTAATATCTTCTGGGCTTCATCTTCCGGAAGATAGGCAAGGAGAAGGCGTCCGGAAGCACCTCGTGTTAAAGGCTGATTCTGTCCAACAGAAACTACGATGCGCAAAGGCTGGGTACATTCAATACGTTCCACGCAGACTCTGCGGTTGTTTTTCAAAATGTAAATGCCTACACTTTCGTTATAGCGTTTATGCAGCAATTCCAGATGAGGACGTACAACCTGACAGATGTCCAGATTGGCAAAAGCAATATTGCTGAGCTGAGCCAGACGGAATCCAAGATAGTATCGCATATTTTCCGGATCCCTGTATATATAATGCCGTCCCTCCAAAGTATTCAGCAAACGAAGGGCAGTGCTGGGTGATAAATTGATTTCATTTGAAATTTCTGTTAATGAAAAGCTGTTTTTTTCTTCTGTAAAGCAGTCCAAAATGGCAAGTGCACGTTCGACTGCACGGACACTGTTGTCCTGAGACATATGTTAATTCCCCCAACCAGACTTTTCCAATATTATATCAGAGGTAAAAATTCATGTCAACGAACGGGAATGAGACATTCATAGCTTATAATATGAAAGTTAATTTCATATCATAAAAAGCAAGAGAAAAGAGGTGTTGAAATAGAATGAAAATCAATGAAAATATTTGGACAAAAGACAAAATATACAAAAAACGTCAGAATAAATGGTTATTATGTCATTGACATGAAGAAATAATATCCATATAATTTCATTATACAAAAATCATTTTCATTAAATGGAAAAGGAGGTAAGAGAATGGCTCAGGCCTTAAACGGAATTCGTGTTTTGGATTGTGCCAATGTGATTGCCGGACCTTATTGCGCCAGCATTTTATCTGAGTTCGGGGCAGAGGTAATTAAGATTGAAATGCCAGGAAAAGGGGATAATTTCAGATCCATGGGGCCTCTAAAAGATGGAAAAAGCACCAGATGGCCATCCATGGGAAGGAATAAAAAATGTATTACACTGGATTTTCATTATGAGGAAGGAAGAAAAATTTTTCTGGAACTGGTGAAAAAATCTGATGTGATTATTGAAAATTTCAGAACAGGAACGTTTGAAAAGTGGGGATTGGATCTGAAGACGTTGCGGAAAGCCAATCCACGGATTATTGTGACACATGTAACCGGCTATGGTCAGACCGGACCCAATAAAGAAATGTCAGGATTTGGAGGGCCTTTAACGGGATTTGCCGGTGTCATCTATACCACTGGATTCCCGGACCGTCCTCCGGTAAGTCCGAGCTTTTCATTGGCGGATTATGTGGCTGGCCTCAATGCGGCGATTGGAACATTGCTGGCATTATATTACCGGGATACAGCAGAAGAAGGAACGGCTCAGGAAGTAGATGTAAGCTTGTATGAAGGGTTATTCAGAATGCAGGATGCATTGATTGCTGATTACGATATCAACGGAGTGGTAAGGGATAGAGCGGAAAGGCAGAGAGGTGCATCGGTACCGGGAGGAAAATTCCTGACAAAAGATAAAAAATGGGTATTCCTGGCATCCTCCACGGATAATTCATTCAAGTATCTTGCAGAAGCAATGGAAAAACCGGAGCTCTTTGAAAAATATCCGACCATGAAAGACCGGTTCGAAGCAGCAGACACAATTATGGAAATAACGAAAAACTGGTTTTCCGGTATCAGCTATGAAGAAGCCATGGAAAGGTGCAGACAAAATAAAGTTGCGTTGAGTCCCATATACAGTATTGCAGACATCTGGAAGGATCCCCAGTATAAAGCAAGACACAACCTGGTAGAATTTGACAGCCCGGATTTCGGAAAGGTTCATATTGCGCCAGTCTGTCCTGTGCTGACGGAAACACCGGGCGAGATCAAGTGGATTGGCCCGCCAATTGGCTCCTATAATCATGAAATTTATGAGGGGCTGTTGGGGATGAAGACTGAGACAGTGGACAAACTGAAAAAGAAAGGTGTTATTTAAGGGGCATTGTACATAAAGGAGGGGAAAATATGAGTTTTTTAGGGCTTTTGGGGATTGCAATGGTGGTTGTGCTTTTGATCCTTCTTCTTAGGGGAAGAATGACCCCGGCAATTCCGTTTGCAGTGATACCGCTGATTTTTGGAATTGTTGCCAGCTTCGAGGGAAAATTCGGAATCATGGATATTCCGGGATTCGCGGCTTCTGGAGTATCACAGGTGGCAACGGTGGCAATTTTGTTTATTGGTACCATCCTGTTTTTTAATATCATGGGTGATGCGGGTATGTTTGACCCTATGGTAAACCGCTTGGTCCGGTTTGCGGACAAAGGGGTCACCAGTATTTTTCTGGCCACGGCAGCCATTGCCAAGGTAACACATCTGGATGGTGCCGGAACCAGCACATATCTGCTGACTATCCCGGTTATGCTCCCTCTCTACGAAAAATTCAAGATACGGAAACTGGATCTTCTGCTGACAACGGCGCTTATGGCCGGAGCAATGAATTTGGTCCCCTGGGGTGGACCTTTTGTCCGGGTGGCTGCAGTCCTGGAAGTGGATCCGAGTGTGTGCTGGTACCAGATGCTTCCCGCACAGATATTCGGAGTGATTTTGGCATATGTCATTGCATTTTTGCTTTCCAGAAGAGCAATCCGTTATGGAGCCGGCAAAGACCTGGAAAGTACAGTTACGGCACAAAGTGCCATTGACAGTACAGGCGATCATTCAGTGAAAAGACCAAAACTGGCAGTGGTTAACTGGATCATAACAGCGGTGGTTCTCATTTTACTGTTTATGGGTGATATTCCTTCATATCTGCTGTTTCTTGTAGGAACCACAGTTGCCTTGGGAGTCAACTACCGAACCGTTAAGGAGCAGAATGAGCGGATAAAGGCACATGCGTCTCAGGCTATTGCCATGGTTATTGTGGTGATTTCATCGGGAATTTTTCTTGGTATTTTCACAGAGACGGGAATGGTGGACGAAATGGTTAAACTTCTGATTGGTATTATTCCTTCTTTCATGGCGCCGGTTCTTCATATTATTATTGGACTGTTTGCAGCGCCGCTCGGAATGTTTATAGGAGCTGATCCATATGCATATGGAATGCTTCCGGTGATCCTTGGAGTTACCAACAGCATCGGTATTGATCCTCAGTCTGTTGCTATTGCAGTTGTCATGGGAGAATGTGCCGGCTGGACAATAAGTCCTGCAGTCTCCACTGTGTATCTGGGAATTGCGCTGATTGATTGCGAGTTAAAGGACTGGCTGCGTTATGCAGTGCCTATTGTTTGGGCCTTTACGGTTGCCCTGTTGATATTTGCAGTTCTTACCGGATGCGTAGCCGTCTGAAACGGAGGAAAGAACAGTGAAAGAAGAAAAACCGACAGTTGTTTTTATCCCTGGCACATTACTAAGTCCGGCTATATTCCGCAGACTTCGGATTCCGCTGGGATTTGAACCTTTTTTTAGCAGATGGATGGTGGAGCCGGGATCCCATGATGTAAGAAAAGTGGGAAGAAGAATAGCGGAAATGATTGAACAGGAAAATATGGGGCCGGTGATTCTGGCCGGACATTCTTCCGGAGGTTCCATAGCAATGCTGGCATATCTGGCATGTCAGGATAAAGCACGGATTAAAGGCATGATATTATCCAATACAGGACCCAATAATCATGGGCACAGCAACCAGAAAACCAGGCAGGAACTGATTGAATCCTGGAACAGAAAAGAACTTGATCTTTTTATCAGAAAATGCTTTGTAAAGCCATTGGAAGAGGACCTGTATGAAGAACTGATGGAATACGGTGGAAAAGTATCTGCAGAAGTGCGGGTTGAACCCCTTATGTCACAGAGGGAAATTGATCTGACAGACCGGCTGAAGGAAATTAAGTGTCCCGTGATAATTGCACATGGAAAGCTGGATACTATCAGAACTTTGCAGCATGCGGAACAGTTGAAGAGGGAAATCCCGGATGCTGCGGTGGTCCTGCTGGATGCGGGACATACACCCATGTATGAGGCATCTGAAGACTATCAGAAAGTACTGGATGAAATGTGCTGCAGAGCACTGGAATAAAAACAGGATTGAAAAATCCCCGGATCCGGGTACAATAAAAGGAACCGGGGATTTTCCGCGCAGTCCGTACCGTGTGTCCGGACCGGAAATCGTGCGGGATACCGGAACACATGGAAAGAAAGGATTGCTTTATGATTTTATACTTCACGGCCACAGGAAACAGTGCATTTACCGCAGAACGGATCGGAGCCGTCACAGGAGACGAAGTTACGGATCTTTTTCCGTATTTCAGGAAAGAAAAGCCGCCGGTTTTCTCTTCCGGGCGTCCATGGGTCATCGTGTCTCCCACCTATGCGTGGCAGCTCCCGAGGATGGTACGGGACCTGCTCCTTCGTGCGGAACTGAAAGGAAACCGGGAAATCTATTTTGTCCTGACCTGCGGGGACAGCATTGGAAATGCAGCTCCATATCTTAAGGAATTCTGCCGGAAGAAACAGATGATTTATAAAGGCTGTCAGGAAATTGTCATGCCGGAAAACTATCTGGCCATGTTTCCGGTACCGGGGAAAGAAGAGGCTGAGGCGATCATAAAGAAGGCAGTACCCGGAATAGAAAGAACAGCTGCTCTGATAAGGGACGGACAGAATCTTCCGGAAAAGAAAATACGGGCGCTGGATCACATTCTCAGCGGACCGGTGAATCGGCTGTTTTACCGGTTTCAGGTGTCGGCGAAAAAATTCAGTGCCGGAGAAGACTGTATTTCCTGCGGACGGTGCGCCAGGGCGTGTCCTCTGGGGAATATCGAGATGAAAGAGGGACGTCCTGTCTGGGGACGGGAGTGCACCCACTGCATGGCATGCATCTGCATCTGCCCGGTGCAGACCATAGAATATGGAAAGAAGACAAAGGGAAAAAACAGATACCGCTGCCCTGAAACAGGAAACTGATGTATTCCCGGACCATGAAAAAGCCGGCCGCGCTCCGTTAAGGAGACAGCGGCCGGCTTTGCCGGTTTTTTCCTGTATTTTCCGGCTGCTGTACAGCAGGTCCGGAAGAAATTATCTGAAATAGGTCATCATGAAGGCGGCTACGATCCGGATACCCAGTTCCAGGTCGCGGACATTGAGCCATTCTTCGCGGGTATGGGCTCCGACACCCATATGTCCGCCGAAGCAGACAGACGGAACGCCGACGGAAAGCGGAATGTTGGAATCTGTGGAGCTGGCAAAGCATTCCACACGTCTGCCTGTGAATGCCTCGATGATTCCCAGGGCTTTTTCTGTGAGAGCAGACTGTTTTTCTGCGTCTACATCACCGGTGCAGGGACGTTCTCCCAGAATTTCGCATTCGATCTGAACATTGTCCATATTCCGGTAGGCATCCAGAACAGACTGGAAGAAATGATTCATGGCAGTGAGACTTTCCCGTACATCAGAGCGGTATTCAAATTTCATTTCCGCATACTGGGCGATGGTGTTGATGGAAGTTCCGCCGGAAATGGTACCCACGTTATAGGTGCTCTTGCCGGGTTTGGGAACTTTATAGGTATAGAGGGTATTGATGATGGAAGAAAGAACCTGAATGGCATTCTGGTTTCCGAATTTTCCGTAAGAGTGTCCGCCTTCCGTATGAACGCCCACCCGGTAGCGGATGGAGCCCACGGCACCGGTGGTCAGGGAATCATAGGAACCGTCAATGGCGATCAGTTCTGCGATTTTTCCCTCATAATCCTCCATCAGTCTGCGTACGCCCTTGAGATTTCCGAGACCTTCTTCTCCGGAGCTGGCCACAAACAGGATTCCCTGTACGGGAACGAGATTTTTCTGTGTGAAATATCTGGCCAGCAGCATCAGCATTGCCAGATTGGCGGTGTTGTCGCCGACACCCGGGCAGCGCATGATATCACCGTCGTAAACCACGTCAAAAGGTTCTGTATCCGGGAAAACCGTGTCGGAATGGGCGGTAAAGGCCACCAGATTTTTCTGCTCCTCACAGTGGAACGGATAGATTACGTTGAGTGCACTGTCGATGTAGGCGCCTTTGCAGCCTTCTTTTTCGAACCAGTCTTTGATGAATTCCGCCCGGCGTTCCTCATGGTTGGACGGAGACGGAATCCGGCACAGTGTGTCGATCAGGCGGACCAGAGTCTCCTGATTTTCAGCCAGATAGGCTTCAAGCTCCGTGTTCAGCAGTTCGTTCATATAAAACCCTCCTTGAAATACATTATGTGATATACCCCGCAGGAACAGGACCTGCGGATCCCCCTGCTTTCTATTTTACATGTAAAAAAACATGCTGTAAAGACAAATCTCAGAATCCGGAAACATACAGATCTTCCGGAATGGAAAATAGCTGACGGGAGCCGCCGGAAGGCTGCAGAAAAGTCCGCATGGACATGAAAAAGCCCGGTATTTTCTGCGGAATCCGTCAGATGCAGAAAGTACCGGGCTGGCAGTTTTCAAAGGAATTTCCTAGACGATCTTTTTCTCTTCGTAGACCGGCTCACAGGTCAGGTCAATGCCGAGTTTTTTAAAGATTTTCACATCCACGTCTGAAAGCATGACGGAGGTATGCACCTGACAGCCCCGCAGTCTGGGAAGCTGTTCCATGGCTTTCTGGGCGTTGGGGTCCATGGCGGCGCAGGCCGACAGGGCGATGAGGACTTCATCCGTATGAAGCCTGGGGTTGACGCTTCCGAGATAATTGACTTTCAGTCTCTGAATGGGAGCAATGGCTTCCGGAGAGATCAGATCCCGTTCGTGATCGATGTTTCCCAGTTCTTTGATGGCGTTCAGAAGAACAGCCGCAGAGGCACCCAGAAGTTCCTTGGTCTTTCCGAGAACGATTCTTCCGTCCGGAAGTTCCAGGGCAGCAGCCGGGGCCTGAATTTCCCTGGACAGGTTCAGGGCATGAGACACCACGGCACGGTCATTGGGAGTGATCTTGGCCTGCTTCATGAGAAGTTCGATTTTATATGCCTCATCTCTGGCAGCGCCGTCCTTGGCAATTTTATTGAGGGCCTGATAGTAGCGGCGGATGATTTCCTGTCTGGAGGCCTCTCTGCAGGCTTCATCGTCCACGATGCAGTAGCCGGCCATGTTGACACCCATGTCCGTAGGGGATTTGTAGGGGCATTCGCCGAAGATGCCTTCAAAAATGGCACTGAGTACCGGGAAGATTTCCACATCTCTGTTGTAATTGACGGTGGTGACGCCATAGGCTTCCAGATGGAAGGGGTCGATCATGTTCACATCGTTGAGATCTGCGGTGGCGGCTTCATATGCAAGGTTGACCGGATGTTTCAATGGCAGGTTCCATACCGGGAAGGTTTCAAACTTTGCGTAGCCGGCCTTGATGCCGCGCATGTTCTCATGGTAGAGCTGGGACAGGCATGTGGCCATTTTTCCGCTTCCTGGTCCCGGAGCCGTGACAATCACCAGAGGCCTGGTGGTTTCAATGTAATCGTTTTTCCCGTAGCCTTCATTGCTGACAATCAGCGGAATGTTGCTGGGATATCCGTCAATGGTGTAGTGTCTCCAGACATGGATTCCCATCTGTTCCAGCTTGTTTTTGAACTGAAGGATGCTGGGAACTTCACGGTAATGGCTGATGACCACGCTTCCCACGTACAGTCCCCGGTCCGTAAAGGCGCGGATGAGCCGGAGAACATCCAGGTCATATGTAATGCCCAGATCGTAGCGGATTTTATTTTTTTCAATGTCATCGGCGTTGATGGTGATGACGATTTCTGCCTGATCCGCAAGCTGCATCAGCATTCTCAGCTTGCTGTCAGGAGCGAATCCCGGCAGTACCCGGGATGCATGATAATCGTCAAAGAGTTTGCCGCCGAATTCCAGATAGAGTTTATCGCCGAACTTGCCGATTCTTTCACGGATGTGGTCAGACTGCATGGCAAGATATTTATCATTGTCGAACCCCTGTTTGATCATTTTGTGTTTCCTCCTGTGTCCACGTAAGACTAAATTTCAACAATAACATTATCATACAAAAAAAGCGATTTGAACAGCATTTTTTAAAATTTTTTCGTCATGAACGGAAATAATGTCCCTGTAGGGAACATGTTCCCCGGTCTGCCGGAAGCAATGAAGGATCCGGGGCCCGGAGGATAAGGACGGGGTCCGCCTCCGGCGCAGGGGAAAAACAGGTGGTAAAATGCAGGGAATTATGCTAAAATGTAATAAAATCTGCGTCTGTGCAGAACAGGAAGCAAAAACGGAAGAGGAACGATTGAAAATGAAAAAATGGTTATTTGCCGTTTCCCTGGCCGGCCTGCTGGGCCTGCTGGGATGCAGCCGCTATACACCGGAAGAACAGACGGAGCCGGAATCTTCTGCGGAGGAAACCGTCTCCGAGGAGGCCGGGGGCGTCCGGGTAATTGAGGATGCCGGCCTCAACAATGACAGGACGGTTTCCATCCGTATTGTGGATGAAAAGAATCCGGCCCTGCCGGGACGAGAACCTGTCAAGGTCCGGGGCATTTATATCACGGGACCGGTATCGGGAAGTCCGGAACTGTTCAACAGCATTCTGGACAGTGCCGCATCCACGGAAATCAATACGGTGGTCATTGATTTCAAGGATGATGAAGGCAGGATCACAGCGGATATTGATACGCCGACAGTGACGGAAATCGGAGCCTGCCGGCCATATATGAAAGATGTGAAGAGCCTGATTTCCTCTCTTAAGGAACGGGGACTTTATGTGATCGCCAGGGTAGTGGCATTCCGGGACCCGTATCTGGCGGAGAAGAAACCCGAGTGGAGCCTTCACCTGGCAGACGGAAGTCTGTACCGGGACAGACAGGGAATGGCCTGGGTGGATCCCTACCGGAAGGAAGTGTGGGATTACCTGGTGGAAGTGGGAACCGCGGCCAAAGAGGTGGGATTCGATGAGGTCCAGTTCGATTATATCCGCTTTTCCACGGAAAGCACCATGCAGAATGTGGTTTTTGATGAGGCGGTCACCAAAGGCAGATCCAAAACCGACGTCATTACGGAATTCTGCAAATACGCCTATGAAAATCTTGCCTCCCAGGGGCTGTTTGTTTCCGCCGATGTATTCGGCACCATCATCGGCAGTGAGATCGATGCCAATGCCGTGGGACAGATCTACACGGATATGGCAGCCCATCTGGACTATATCTGCCCGATGATCTATCCGTCTCATTACAGTGACGGAAATTTCGGGATCGAACATCCCGATACCCAGCCTTATGACACGATTCTGGCTGCGCTGCAGAAATCCCGCAGGGCTCTGGACGAAGCTGCGGAAGCAGACGGACATGTGAGCAGCCAGGCACAGGTGAGACCCTGGCTTCAGGATTTTACGGCCACATGGCTGGAAAATCATATTGAATACGGGGATAACGAGATCGCTCAGCAGATACAGGCAGTGAAAGATGCCGGATATGATGAGTGGATGCTGTGGAGCGCTGCCAACAGATATCATTTCGGAGGCGTGGCTTCGGACACGGCGGAAGAAGAATAGAAGGGAAAAAATGGAACAGAAAAGACAGACACCGGTACCGGGAGACTTTTACCGGCATTTCAAAAACAGGATCTATCAGATCATGGCGGTGGCAGTTCATTCGGAAACCGGAGAACCCATGGTGGTCTACCAGGCAATGTACGGGGATTTCAGGGTGTGGGTGCGGCCTCTTGCCATGTTTCTGGAACCGGTGGACCGGGAAAAATATCCGGAGGCATGCCAGCGGTTCCGGTTTGAAAAGGTGTATCCTGTAAAAGAAGGAGAGAAGACCTGCTGGAAAGATGCGGCAGGAAATGGCGGTCCGGCGGGACCGGAAACGGAAAGCGGAGAAATTTCCGGAATGCCGAAAGAAGAAGCGGAGCCGGCGATGAATCCGTATCTCATGGAGTTTCTGGATGCGCTGGATTCCGGAAACTATGACAGAAAACTGGCCTGCCTGGCAAGACTGCGGGACCATGTGACCCAGAAAGAACTGGATGATATCTATATGGTCATGGATATGCAGCCGGCTGCCGGAGACACGGCGGAACAGCTGGCGGTCATAAGAAGACAGCTTCTGCTGCTTCAGAAATTTGATGGGGAGAGACTGCGTTGACAGAACAGGAAAATCCTCTGGGTCAGGAGGCAAGATCCGACGAGGACGGTCTTCTGAGCCAGGATATTTCATTTAATATAGAAGAAGAACTGAAGAAACTCCCGGCTTCGCCGGGGGTTTATATCATGCACGACAAATATGATGAGATCATCTATGTGGGAAAGGCCATCAGCCTGAAAAACCGGGTCCGCCAGTATTTTCAGAGCAGCAGAAACAAGACGGCCAAAATCGAAAAGATGGTCTCCCGGATCGCAAGATTCGAATATATCATCACCGACTCCGAACTGGAAGCTCTGGTGCTGGAATGCAACCTGATCAAGGAATACCGGCCCAGATACAATACCATGCTGAAAGATGACAAGGCCTACCCCTATATCCGGGTGACCGTGGAGGAGGAGTTCCCGAGAGTTCTGTTTTCCAGAACCATGAAAAAGGACCGAAGCCGGTATTTCGGCCCCTATACCAGTGCCGGTGCCGTGAAGGATACCATTGAACTGATTCATAAGCTGTGGAAAATCAGGACCTGCAGCCGGAATCTGCCCAGGGATACCGGAAAGGAACGGCCCTGTCTGAATTACCATATCCGCCAGTGCTCCGCACCCTGCCAGGGATACATCACCAGAGAGGAATACGGAAAGGCGGTTTCCCAGACCCTGGAATTCCTCAACGGACATTACGCTCCGGTCCTTTCCATGCTGGAAAAAAAGATGCTGGATGCTTCGGAAGAGATGGATTTTGAGAAAGCCATCGAATACAGGGAACTGTTAAACAGCGTCAGACAGGTGGCTCAGAAGCAGAAGATCACCAGTCAGAGCATGGAGGACCGGGACATCATTGCCATGGCCAGAGACGAGGAAGACGCGGTGGTGCAGGTGTTCTTTGTGCGGGATGGAAAGCTCATCGGCCGGGAACATTTTCATGTGTCAGCCGCCACGGCGGAGGAAGACAGCCAGATCACCGGCAGCTTCATCAAGCAGTTTTATGCCGGAACACCGTTTATTCCCAGAGAGATCTGGGTGCAGCAGGAGTTTGAGGAAATGGAAGTGGTTTCCCAGTGGCTGACCAGGCGCCGGGGGCAGAACGTAAAATTCGTGATTCCCAGAAAAGGACAGAAAGAGCGCCTGGTGGAACTGGCTGCCCGCAATGCGCTGCTGGTTCTGTCGCAGGATAAGGAAAAGATCAAACGTGCGGAACTCAGGACCACAGGAGCCATGAATCAGATCGGGGAATGGCTGGGACTGGGAAGGCTGAGACGGGTGGAAGCATTTGACATTTCCAATACCAGCGGATTTGAATCTGTGGGTTCCATGGTGGTCTATGAAGACGGAAGACCCAAGCGCAATGATTACAGGAAATTCAGAATCCGTACCGTGCAGGGGCCCAATGACTATGCATCCATGGAAGAGGTGCTGACCAGACGGTTTGCACATGGACTGGAAGAGAAAAAAAGTCTGGAGGAATCCGGAGAAGGCGGAGAATTCGGAAGTTTTACCAGATTTCCGGATCTGATTATGATGGACGGCGGCAGAGGTCAGGTCAACGTGGCACTGAAAGTTCTGGAAAAGCTGAACCTGTCCATTCCGGTCTGCGGCATGGTAAAAGACGATAATCACAGAACCAGGGGGCTGTATTACAGAAATGTGGAGATTCCCATTGACAGGTCCAGTGAGGGATTCAGACTGATCACCAGGATTCAGGATGAAGCCCACCGCTTTGCCATCGAATATCACCGGAGCCTGAGAAGCAAGGGTCAGGTCCGGTCGGTGCTGGATGACATTGAAGGCATCGGACCTGCCAGGCGGAAAGCGCTGATGAAGCACTTCAAATCTCTGGAGGCGGTCCGTGACGCGGATGTGGAAGCACTGGCCGGAGCAGAGGGAATGAACCGGAAAGCGGCGGAGAGCGTGTACCGGTTTTTCCATGAAAAACCGTGACAACCACAGGAATGTATGATAGGATGAAGGCATGAAACTGTAAGAGAGGGAATAAGACTATGTATGGAGTTACAATAACGGAACTGATTGCGAAAATGGGACTTAAGAACCTGACTCCGGATCTGGATACCGATAAGATTGTGGTGACCCATCCGGAGGTGAACCGGCCTGCCCTGCAGCTGACCGGCTTTTACAGTCATTTTGATAATGAAAGAGTACAGATGATCGGAAATGTGGAGATCGCATATCTGTCCAGTCTTTCCCTGGAACGGAGAAAGGCCATGTATGACAAGCTGATTTCCAGCAAGATTCCCTGCATTGTGTTCTGCAGGAATCTGATTCCGGAAGAATGGGTCCAGGAGCTGTGCAACTATTATGGAGTGGCCTGCCTGGTATCGGAAAAGACCACCTCGGATTCCATGGCGGAGATTATCCGCTGGCTGAAAGTGAAGATGGCACCCTGCATCAGCATCCACGGAGTTCTGGTGGATGTATTCGGAGAGGGAGTTCTGATTACCGGAGAAAGCGGAATCGGAAAAAGTGAGGCGGCTCTGGAACTGATCAAGCGCGGACACCGTCTGGTGAGCGATGACGTGGTGGAGATCCGGAAAGTCAGCGATGTGACCCTGATCGGATCCGCACCGGACATCACCAGATATTTCATTGAGCTGAGAGGCATCGGCATCATCGATGTGAAGACACTGTTCGGTGTGGAGAGCGTCAAGGATACCCAGTCCATTGACATGGTGATCCAGCTGGAAGACTGGGATAAGGACAAGGAATACGACAGGCTGGGAATGGAAGACCAGTATACGGAATTCCTGGGCAACCGGGTGGTATGTCATAATATTCCCATCCGTCCCGGACGGAATCTGGCCGTGATCGTGGAATCGGCTGCGGTCAATTACCGTCAGAAAAAGATGGGATACAATGCGGCCAGAGAACTTTACAACCGGGTTCAGGCCAACATAGCCAAAAGAAATGAAGATTAAAACTGCAGGTCTGAGGTGAGCGATGGAAGTAAGAATCAAGGAACCCATGAGCCGTCACACTACCTTCCGGGCAGGAGGCGAGGCGGAGTGGTTTGTGATGCCGGAGACGGCAGAAGAACTGGCAGCCGTTTTCTCGGCGGCAAAAAAGGCGGGAATGGATTTCTATATCATAGGAAACGGCAGCAACCTTCTGGTGAGCGACCGGGGGTATGACGGGGTCGTCATTTCCATGGAAAAATACCGGACACTGGAAATATCCGGCACGGATCTTACGGCAGGAGCCGGAGTGCCTCTGTCCAGAATGGCAGCGGAAGCGCTGAAAGCCGGACTTACCGGACTGGAGTTTGCAGCCGGGATCCCGGGAACTCTCGGAGGAGCGGTGGTGATGAATGCCGGCGCTTACGGTTCGGAGATCAGGGATGTACTGAAAAAAGTCACCGTGCTGGACCGTCAGGGGCAGGTTCTGACACTGCAGGCAGAAGAACTGGAACTGGGCTACAGGACCAGTTGCGTGGAAAAAAAAGGCCTGGTGGTGCTGGAAGCGGAATTTGGCCTGAAAGAAGGCAGGGCAGAAGAAATCCGGGCACTCATGGATGAACTGGCGGCCAGGAGAAGAGAAAAACAGCCTCTGGAATATCCCAGCGCCGGAAGCACGTTCAAACGTCCGGCCGGAAATTTTGCAGGAAAGCTGATTGAAGAGGCCGGGCTGAAAGGATGGTCCGTGGGCGGCGCCCAGGTATCAGAAAAACATGCCGGCTTTGTCATCAACAGGAAAGATGCCACGGCATCAGATATATACCGGCTCTGCCGGCAGGTCCAGAAAAAAGTCATGGAACATTCCGGAGTGCTTCTGGAACTGGAAGTAAAGCTCCTGGGAACTTTTGAGGACTGATAAACGCAGGAGGAGACATAAAAGTGAGACTGGTGATTGTGACGGGAATGTCCGGGGCAGGGAAAACCACAGCCCTGAAGATTCTGGAGGATTCCGGATTCTACTGCGTGGATAATCTTCCCGTTCTCCTGATCGAAAAATTTACTGAGCTGATCATGAAGGATGCGGGAGACAGCCGGGATGCGGCTCTGGGCATTGATATCCGCAGCGGAGAAGAACTGCCGCTTCTGGAAGATGTACTGAGAAAATGGAAAAAGAACGGGTTTCCCTTTACGATTCTGTTTCTGGATTCCGCCGATGAAGTCCTGATCAAACGGTACAAAGAGACCAGAAGGACCCATCCGCTGGCCGGAACAGGACGGCTGGAAAAGGGAATTTCCCTGGAACGGGAAAAACTGGAGTTTCTAAAGGAAAATGCGGATTATATTCTGGACACCAGCCGTCTTCTGAGAAAAGACCTGCGTATGGAACTGGAGAAAATCTTCAGAGGAGACGGTGTTTACAGCAACCTTTACATCACAGTCCTGAGTTTCGGCTTCAAATACGGGATTCCAGCGGATGCGGATCTGGTGTTTGATGTGCGGTTTCTGCCGAATCCGTATTATGTGGAAGAACTGCGGTCCCATACGGGAAACGACCGGGATGTGCAGGAATATGTGATGCAGGGCGGTATCGGAGAGGAATTCCTGAAGAAACTGAGGGACATGCTGGAATTTCTGATTCCCAACTATATTCTGGAGGGGAAAAATCAGCTTGTGGTGGCCATCGGGTGTACCGGCGGCAGGCACCGTTCCGTGACCATAGCCAATGAGATCAGCAGTCTGCTGTCAGAGTCAGGCAGATACGGTGTGCGGCTGGAGCACCGGGACGCTTTCAGAGACGGAGGGAAGTAGAAATGTCCTTTTCTTCCAAAATCAAGGAGGAACTTTCCCGGCAGATGAGTCCTGCCAGGCACTGCCGGATTGCGGAGACCGCGGCAATACTCAGTCTCTGCGGCCGGATTCAGATTTCAGGTGACGACCGGTACAGCATCAAGATCCATACGGAAAATGTCACCGTCGCAAGAAAGTGCTTTACATTATTGAAAAAAACATTTAATATAAATACGGAAATATCCATCCGGAAAAATGCCCATCTTGGCAAAAACCGGATTTATTCGGTCTGTGTCAGAGATCACGGAGACGCGCTCCGTGTCCTGAAAGCCACAAAGCTCCTGTCTGACGACGGTGAGATCGAAGAGAATCTTTCCGTGGTGGGAAATGTGGTGGTCCAGAATCCATGCTGCCGGCGGGCGTTCCTGCGGGGGGCATTTCTGGCTGCGGGATCCGTCAGTGATCCGGAAAAGTTCTACCATCTTGAGATTGTATGTGCCGCAGAGCCGAAAGCCAGACAGCTTCAGTCCATTATGGCAACATTTGGCATGGATGCAAAGATCGTCATCAGGAAACGATACTTTGTGGTGTATATTAAAGAAGGAAACCAGATTGTTGACATGCTGAATGTGATGGAGGCACCTCTGGCCCTGATGGAATTCGAAAATATCAGGATCCTCAAGGAAATGAGGGGAAATGTGAACCGTCAGGTCAACTGTGAAACGGCCAACATCAACAAAACGGTATCCGCTGCGATGAAGCAGATAGATGATATAAAATTTATCAGAGATACGATCGGTTTCGAGCGCCTGCCTGCCGGACTGGAGGAGATCGCCAGGCTCAGGCTTGAAAAACCGGAAGCGACACTTAAGGAACTAGGTGAGGAACTGGAACCGCCTGTGGGAAAATCGGGGGTCAACCACCGGCTGAGAAAGCTCTGCGATCTGGCCGCTGCCCTTCGGGAACAGAAGGCGGATATTTAAATGGATTCGAGAGCCATTTTCAGGTGCAATGAGGAGGATTATTATGACAAAGCGAACGGTAACTATCGAACTGGCTTCCGGGCTGGAGGCGAGACCTATTGCGATGCTGGTGCAGCTGGCCAGCAGCTACGAGAGCAGGATCTATGTGCAGAGCGATAATAAAAAAGTAAACGCCAAGAGCATCATGGGCATGATGACACTGGACCTTCCGGTGGGTGAACAGGTGGTAGTCATGGCAGAAGGCCCGGATGAAGAGACAGCGGTGAATGATATCGAAAAGTATTTAAGCAATAATTAGAAACTGAGAACAGGGCCGTTGCCGGAAACATGGTGACAGCCCTTTTTTTATTCTGGAGGGAACAATGGCATTTACACATCTGCACGTCCATACGGAATACAGCCTTCTGGACGGTTCCAGCAAAATCGGTGAGCTGGTGGCAAAAGCCGCAGATCTGGGAATGGACAGCATGGCCATTACGGATCATGGTGCCATGTACGGCGTCATTGATTTTTACAGGGCGGCAAAACAGGCAGGCATCAAACCCATCATCGGCTGTGAGGTCTACGTGACTCCCGGTTCCCGGTTCGACAGGGAAACGGTTCATGGAGAAGACAGGTATTATCATCTGGTTCTGCTGGCCGAAAACAACACCGGCTATCAGAATCTGATGAAGATCGTTTCCAGAGGATTTGTGGACGGGTTTTACTATAAGCCGAGAGTGGACATGGAGACACTGGAGGAATATCACGAGGGAATTATTGCCCTCAGTGCCTGCCTGGCAGGAGAAGTACCCAGATATCTGGGAAGAGGTCTTTACGAAGAAGCCGGAGAGGCAGCAAAACGGTATCTGAAGATCTTCGGACCGGGAAATTATTTTCTGGAACTTCAGGACCACGGAATTCCGCTTCAGCGCCAGGTAAACCAGGGAATCCTGAGGCTCAGCAGAGATCTGGGAATCCCCATGGTGGTCACCAATGACTGTCATTATATCAATGCCGAGGACTGGGAGTCCCACGATATTCTTCTCTGCATTCAGACGGGAAAAAAGGTATCGGATGAAAACAGAATGCGCTATGAAGGCGGCCAGTACTATGTGAAATCAGAAGAAGAAATGGCAGAACTGTTTCCCTACGCCCGGGAGGCCATGGAAAACACCCATAAAATCGCTGAACGGTGCAATGTGGAAATTGAATTCGGTGTTACGAAGCTGCCGCGCTACGACGTGCCGGAGGGATACGATGCCTGGACATATCTGAACCATCTCTGTGAGAACGGATTTGCAGAGCGGTATCCGGAAGGCGGGGAAGAACTGGAGAAACGGCTCAGATACGAACTGGACGTCATCAGAAACATGGGCTATGTGGATTATTTCCTGATTGTCTGGGACTTCATCAATTTTGCCAAATCAAGCGGAATCGCCGTGGGGCCGGGACGGGGCTCTGCCGCCGGCAGCATTGTGGCCTACTGCCTGAAGATCACGGATATCGATCCCATCAAATATCAGCTTCTGTTTGAGCGTTTCCTGAATCCGGAACGTGTGTCCATGCCGGATATTGACGTGGATTTCTGCTATGAAAGGCGTCAGGAAGTCATCGATTATGTGGTGAAGAAGTATGGAAAGGATCAGGTGGCCCAGATCGTGACCTTCGGTACCCTGGCGGCCAAAGGTGTGATCCGGGATGTGGGAAGGGTCATGGATCTTCCCTACAGCCTGTGCGACACCGTGGCCAAAATGGTGCCTGCGGAGCTGAACATGACGCTGGATCTGGCACTCCGGAAAAATCCGGAGCTGAAGGCGCTTTATGATACGGATGAACAGGTGAGAAAACTCATCGACATGTCCAGGCATCTGGAAGGGCTGCCGCGGCATACGTCCATGCACGCTGCCGGGGTGGTGATCAGCCGGACGGCCATGGACGAATATGTTCCTCTGTCACGGGCCGCAGACGGCACCATCACCACGCAGTTCACCATGACCACGCTGGAGGAACTGGGGCTTCTGAAAATGGATTTCCTGGGACTGAGGACTCTGACGGTGATCCAGGATGCCGTAAAGATGGCAGAAAAGAATCACGGCATTCATCTGGATCTGGACAAGATCGACTACGAAGATCAGAAAGTCATGGAAGCCCTGGGAACCGGAAAGAATGAAGGCGTGTTCCAGCTGGAAAGCGGAGGCTTCAAGGCATTCATGAAGGAACTGAAGCCCAGAAAGCTGGAAGATATTCTGGCAGGGATTTCCCTGTACCGTCCGGGCCCCATGGACTTTATTCCCAAATACCTGAAGGGGAAAAACGATCAGGCGTCCATCACCTATTCCTGTCCCCAGCTGGAACCGATTCTGAGTCCCACCTACGGATGCATCGTTTATCAGGAACAGGTCATGCAGATCGTCCGTGATCTGGCCGGATATACTCTGGGACGCAGTGACCTGGTGCGCCGGGCCATGTCCAAGAAAAAAGCCGCGGTCATGGAGAAGGAGAGGCAGAATTTCGTTTACGGGAACCCGGAGGAAGGCGTCAGGGGATGCATTGCCAACGGAATCGATGAAAAGACGGCCAACCAGATCTATGATGACATGATCGATTTCGCCAAATATGCGTTCAATAAGTCCCATGCCGCGGCCTATGCGGTGGTGGCTTACCAGACCGCCTATCTGAAATATTATTATCCCCGGGAATTCATGGCGGCGCTGATGACCTCCGTCATGGATAACGCGGCGAAGATTTCCGAGTACATTCTGGCCTGCCGCGGCATGGGAATTGCCATTCTGCCTCCGGATATCAATGAAGGAGTCAGCGGGTTTTCCGTGTCTGGAAACAATATCCGCTACGGACTCTCGGCCATCAAGAGCGTGGGACGTTCCGTGGTGGAGGCCATCATTGCGGAGCGGGAAGCAGCCGGCCCCTTTTCCACCATCAGTGATTTTATCAGCAGGATGACCAACAAGGAAGTCAACAAGCGGACACTGGAAAGCTTCATCAAATCCGGCGCCCTGGACAGCCTTCCCGGAACCAGAAAGCAGAAACTGTATGTTTCCGCAGAACTGCTGGAACAGAAAAGCAAGGAAAAGAAGACGGCCATGGAAGGCCAGATGAGTTTTTTTGACTTTGTGGACGACAGTCAGAAAGAGGAATTCAGAATTTCGTTTCCGGATGTGGGAGAATTTGACAGAGAGACGCTTCTGGCTTTTGAAAAAGAGACCCTGGGAATCTATGTCAGCGGACATCCCATGGAAGAGTACCGGGAAGTGTGGGAAAAAAATGTTACGGCAAAAACGTCGGACTTTATTGTGGATGAAGAGGGAAAAACCGTGGTGGAAGACGGCTCCAGGGTGGTGATCGGAGGCATGGTCACATCGAAGAAGGTGAAAACCACCAAGCAGAACCAGCTGATGGCATTTATTTCCCTGGAAGACATGGTAGGTACGGTGGAATGCCTGATTTTCCCGAAAATTTATGAAAAGGACAAGGCCTTTCTCAACGAAGATTCCAAGATCTTTATCAGAGGCCGTGTGTCAGTCGGAGATGACCCGGTGGGAAAACTGGTATGTGAGGAAGTGATTCCCTTTTCAGAAATTCCCAACGAACTGTGGCTTCAGTTCCGGAACCAGGCATACTATAAAGAAAACATCGACCGGGTCATGGCGATTCTGCGGGATTCAGAAGGAAAGGACAGGGTTGCCATGTACCTGAAAGAAGAAAAGGCCATCCGTCGCCTGTCTGAAAACTGGAAGGTCTGTGCAGATGCGGAACTGCGGAAAAAGCTCTGCGGTGTTCTGGGGGAAGAAAATGTGAAGGTGGTGCAGAAAAGCCTGGAACAGAAAGGACGGAGAGCAGGCGCCTGAAAAACAGGGAAACCCATGGTGCGCGGAAGAAGCCATCCGGGCTTTTTCCGGCCCGGGAGAACGGATGAAGGACCGGAAACGGGGAATCCTATGAAAAGTCCCGGTAAAATTGGTGAAAAAAATATCAAAGTAGTGAAAAAAAGCATTGAAAAGACGTCTGAAATGAATTAAAATAAGAAGCGTATCATTTTACAGGGAAATTTTAACCTGTCTACAGGGAACTTGTGGAGGAACTGAGAATGGCAAAAAAAGAAGTAAAGACAATCGGTGTCCTGACCAGCGGCGGAGATGCTCCGGGAATGAATGCGGCAATCCGTGCCGTAGTCAGGACCGCAATCAATAAAGGATTAAAGGTAAAAGGCATCATGCGCGGATACGCAGGCCTGCTGCAGGAAGAGATCGTGGATATGGACGGCGTCAGCGTCGCCGATACCATCAACCGCGGCGGCACCATTCTCTATACGGCCCGCTGTGATGAGTTCAAGACAGAGGAAGGCCAGAAACTGGGTGCTGAGATCTGCAAGAAGCACGGAATCGACGGAATGGTCATCATCGGCGGCGACGGTTCCTTCCGCGGTGCCGGAAAACTTTCCGCCCTTGGTGTGAATACCATCGGCCTGCCTGGAACCATCGATCTGGACATTGCCTGCACCGATTATACCATCGGTTTTGATACGGCAGTCAACACGGCCATGGAGGCCATCGATAAAGTCCGGGATACATCCACATCCCATGAGCGGTGCAGCATCATTGAAGTTATGGGCCGCAATGCGGGATATATTGCTCTCTGGTGCGGAATTGCCAACGGCGCCGAGGATATTCTTCTGCCGGAGCGGTATGACGGCAACGAGCAGTACCTGATCAACAGGATTATTGAAAACAGAAAACGCGGAAAGAAACATCATATCATCATCAACGCAGAGGGAATCGGGCATTCCACATCCATGGCACGGAGAATCGAGGCGGCTACCGGTATCGAGACCAGAGCCACCATCATCGGTCATATTCAGAGGGGCGGAACGCCCACCTGCAAAGACCGTGTCTATGCTTCGATCATGGGCTCCAAGGCAGTGCAGCTCCTCTGTGAAGGAAAGAGCAACAGGATCGTTGCCTATAAGGGCGGCCAGTTTGTCGATTTTGATGTTCAGGAAGCTTTAAATATGAAGAAAGATATTCCGGAAGAGCAGTTTGAAATCAGCAAGCTGCTGGTACGTTAAGGAGATCGGAGGGGCTGTCATGTAATACGCTGCGTATTATATTTCAGCCCTTTTGTCCCAAAGAACAGAGAAACGGAAGGAGAGGAGGGCAGGATGGGAAGAAAAGAAGATGAAAAAATCGCTCCCCACTGTGATTTTATCTTTGTCCACGAGGCACTGGTAAAACAGGTGATGGAAGTGATGCCCCAGGGAGAAGAACTCCAGAATCTGGCGGAGTTTTTCAGGATCTTCGGGGATTCCACCAGGATCCGGATTCTGTATGCGTTAAGTCAGTCGGAACTGTGTGTGTGCGACATTGCCAGCCTGCTCAATATGGGTCAGTCGGCGATTTCCCACCAGCTGAGGCTTCTGAAACAGATGCGCCTGGTGAAATTCCGGAGAGACGGAAAAAGTGTCCTGTATTCGCTGGCAGACAGCCATATCCAAACCATTCTGGCGCAGGGCATGGAACATATCAGAGAATAAAACGGAGAGAACAGATGAAATTTACAAAAATGCAGGGGATCGGAAATGACTACGTATATGTGGACTGCTTCCGGGAGACAGTGGAAAATCCGTCGGAAACAGCCAGAAAAGTAAGCAACCGGAATTTCGGAATCGGTTCTGACGGACTGATTCTGATCATGCCTTCCGACTGTGCGGACTGCCGGATGGACATGTATAATCTGGATGGCTCCAGAGGAGCCATGTGCGGCAACGGGATCCGCTGCGTGGGAAAATATGCATACGATCACGGACTGGTGAACAAAACGGAAATCGATGTGGAGACGGCTTCCGGAATCCGCCACCTGAGCCTTCATGTAAAGGACGGGGCCGTGGAAACGGTCACCGTGGATATGGGAAGTCCGGTACAGACCTCAGAAATCGGAGAACCCATTGAAATCGGGGGAAAAACATGGAATTTCACCGGAATTTCCATGGGAAATCCTCATGCAGTGGTTTTTTATGATGACCTTGACGGACTGGAGATTGAAAAGACAGGTCCTCTGTTTGAACATGCAGAACGGTTCCCGGACAGAACCAATACGGAGTTTGTACATATCATAGATGAAAGCCATGTGAAAATGCGCGTATGGGAACGGGGGTCCGGGGAAACTCTGGCCTGCGGCACCGGAGCCTGTGCAGTGGCTGTGGCCTGCGCACTCAACGGAAAGACAGGAGATGAGACGGAAGTGGAGCTTCTCGGAGGCACGCTTTCCATCCGGTGGGACAGGGAAAGAAATCTTGTTTTTATGACAGGACCGGCCGTGGAAGTTTATAACGGCGAGATCGATATCAGCCGCTTATGATAAAGGAGAACCATATGGACCATATTGACAGGGAAATACTTCAGATCCTTCAGGCCAATGCGCGGACATCCCTGAAGACCATTGCAGAAAAAACCTTTCTTTCTTCTCCGGCGGTTTCCGCAAGAATTGAAAAACTGGAAAAGGACGGCATCATCACCGGATATCAGGCACAGATTGACCCGGTAAAGCTGGGGTATCATATCATTGCCTTCATCAATCTGAATGTCGTGCCGGAAGATAAGCCGAAGTTCTATAAATATGCGGAGTCCATTCCCAATATTCTGGAGTGCAGCTGCGTGACAGGGGAATATTCCATGATCATGAAAGTGGCGTTTGAAAGCACCATGCAGCTGGATGCCTTCATCGGTCAGCTGCAGAAATACGGAAAAACCAGCACGCAGATCGTTTTCTCCACCCATGTGGGACCGCGTGGAGTACAGCCCAGAGAATAGGCGGAATGAGAACATAAAGACGGATAACGGAACAGACGGACAGCGGAATCTGTGCCGGAACAGCAGGGGATAGTTCCCGGCTGTTCCGGCTTTTTTACGGTTAAGGAAATATCGTTTCCTGCATAACTGCGTGCCGCACGCCGGAGGCACCGCAGCGGGAAAAATGTGCCGCCGGAACGGTCCGATGCAGGCAGAGGATCCTGTTCGGCAGATTTTTTCATTGGAAATACCCGAGGCGGCCGGAAGAAGCCGGAAGAGACAGAAAGAACCAGAAAGAACCAGACGGATGCACCCGTATGGAAGGGGATTTTCCGGGAGAGCAGCCGGTTTCCGGATACAAAATAAAAAATAATACAAAGAAATACTTGAATTAATATACATGTTCGTGTATAATATGCGGTGTTTATTCAAATGAAAACATGAGGAGGCAAATATTATGAAAAAGCAGATTCTTTCCGCAGTCCTTTCCGTTGCCATGTGCGCAGGGCTGCTTGCAGGCTGCAGCAGCGGAAATCAGACAGAAACCGATACAAAAACAGAAGCCGCTGCAGAAGGCGGAAGCAGTGAAGAGGCCGGTGAGCCGGTATCCATCACGGTCGGCGTGGGACAGCAGTTCACCACACTGGATCCGGGTCTTTCCACAGAGACAGTAAACCGCTATGCCATTGCTCATATGTATGCAGGACTTTATAAGAAGCTGGAAGACGGAAGCGTGGTGCCGGATCTGGCAGACGGCGAGCCGGAGGTCAGCGAAGACGGACTTACCTATACCATCAAACTGAAAGACGGAATCACATGGAGTGACGGAGAACCCATCACTGCCCATGATTTTGTATTTGCAGTCAACAGAAACCTGACATACGGTGCGGAAAACGGATTTGTCACAGACAAACTGGTGCGCTACCTGGAAGGTGCCGATGAATATCTGGCTGATACGGAAGTGGATCTGGATACCTTCTCTTTTGCAGGTGTTGAGGCGCTGGATGATTCCACCGTGGTATATCATCTGAAAACTCCCTGCGCATTCTTTACAGGACTTCTTTCTTCCGCAGGTTTCCTGCCCCTTCGTTCCGATGTGGCTGAGGCAGGTTTCAGCGAGTGGTCCGTGGAACCGGGGTATCCGGTGACAGGCGCCTATGTGCTGGACTACTGCAACGAAAATGAAAAAGTTGTCATCACCAAAAATGAAAATTATTATGACGCGGAAAACGTGACGGTGGATGAGATCACGTTCCAGGTAATGCCGGATATGGATGCACAGGCAGCTGCATTCAAAACAGGTGATCTGGATGCCGCTCTTTCCATCAACGCTTCCATCGTGGCTACCTATGAAAACCAGAATGAACTCTGGAACCGTCCGCAGCAGTCGGTATATTCCATTGATGTAAACTCCGGAGAAAACGGACCGGAAGCTCTGAAGGACGTGAATGTGCGCCGTGCACTGGCCATTTCCATCAACAGAGAAGAAATCGTAAAGGCCCTTAACGCAGGTGAGTTCTACAGCCCGCTGTACGGATATGTGCCTTACGGAATGAAAGGCGTGGAAAAAGACTTCAGAACAGAATCCGATGAGGTTCAGAAATTCCAGGAATATGATCCGGAAAAGGCCAAGGAGCTTCTGGCAGAGGCCGGATATGACGAGTCCAATCCTCTTACCCTGAAATACAAATATTCCAACAACTCCATCCATGCAGATGTGGCTCAGATGCTGGAGCAGATGTGGAAGGCAGTGGGAATCAACGTGGAACTGGAAGTTGTGGAATCCGGTGTGTTCTATGATCAGATTGACCAGGGAGATTTTGATCTGGCACGGTATGCACTGATGTGCTCCAATGACCCGTCCGAGTTCCTGAATCAGTGGACACAGGCCATGCAGCCGGTACCGGCCGTAGCCGACGATACATATGATCAGATGATGGTGGATGTGACCCAGATCGTGGACAGGGCAGAATATATGACAAAGCTCCATGAAATCGAAAAATACCTGGTGGAGGATCAGGTTTATGTGATTCCGCTGTTTGATTTCAACGAGCCGGCACTGAAGAAAGAAAACCTGAAAGGCGTTTACATGGTACCCGGCGATGCACCCATCTATTCCTACGGATACTTTGAGTAAAGGATATTTCGAGTAAAGACAGGAGAAAAACATGCAGAAGCTGAAAATCGACGATCTGATGAACTACAAGTTTCTTTCCGGCGTGACGGTATCGCCCTCCGGAAAAAAGGCCGTGTTTCTGGTGAAACAGGCCGACAGGAAAAAGAACCGCTATGATTCGTGGGTTTATATGGCAGATCTGCAGACAAAAGAAGTCAGGAAACTGACTTCTTTTGGCGCAGAAGCCCATTTGATGTTTGAGGACGAAAATACAGTGCTGTTTTCTTCGGAAAGGGTTCCGGAAGACAGGGCTGAAAAGAATGAAGAAAAAACCGTATTTTACCGCCTGTCCCTGCAGGGCGGAGAGGCGGAGCGGGCATTTGAGATCCCCTATTCCGTGGATGGAATCAGAAAGATTTCAGAAGGCCGCTATGCCTTTACCGCGGTGGTGGATCTGAACCGGCCGGAGAATGAGGAAGAGAGAGCGGAATATCAGGACTACCACATTCTGGAAGAACTGCCTTACTGGGAAAACGGAGCCTATTTCGTATCCCGTTTCCGCCGGTCCCTGTTTGTTTTTGAAGAAGGGAAAACAGGGGAGGACCGCGTGAAGAAAATGACCGCGGACCTGTTTGCGGTAAATGATTTCCGTATATCCGGAAACAGACTGGTTTATACGGGTGCGTCCTATGATCAGCTTCTTCCGAAGACCTGCGGCCTTTTTTCCTGTGACCCGGACACCGGGAAAGAAACGGTGCTTGTGGATCAGGACCAGATGTCCATCGGTATGTTCGGATGCGGGGAGGATATGGTATATTTTGCCGCAAGTACCATGGACCGGTACGGCAGCGGCCAGTATCCGGATCTTTATCTCTGGAAAAACGGATCCTGCGGACGCTGTGCGGAATTCGGCCATGCGGTAGGGGCGGCACCCACCGGTGACATCATGCTGGGCGGTGGTGAAAGATTTCTGGTTCTGGGAGACAGAGCCCTGTTTACAGCATGTGTGGGAACCACAGGCGAGATTTATGAGTGCAGCGCAGGACAGATAAAAAAAGCAGTTTCCTTTGACGGAAGCGTGGACTGCTTTGATGCCGCAGACGGCGGATTCCTGATGGTGGGACGGACACCGGGAAAACTGCAGGAACTTTATTACTATACGGAGAAAACAGGAGAATACAGCCAGCTGTCGTTTCTGAATGAAGAAGTGCTCCGGGATAAATATGTGGGAGAACTCCGGTATGAAGGCTTTACAGACAGTGACGGTGTTGCCATCGACGGATGGGTGATTTTTCCGAAAGACTATGATCCGGAAAAAACATACCCGGCCATCCTGGATATGCACGGAGGCCCCAGAGTTGCCTTCGGAAACACATTTTTCCATGAGATGCAGTGGCTGGCCAATGAGGGATATTTTGTATTTCTCTGCAACCCCAGAGGATCCGACGGAAGAGACAATGAATTCGCCGATCTCAGGGAGAAATACGGCACCGTGGATTTTAAGGATTTCATGGAATTTACGGATCATGTGCTGGAGCGGTATCCGGCCATTGACAGAAACCGGCTGGGAGTCACCGGAGGCAGCTACGGCGGCTGGATGACCAACTGGATCATCGGCCATACGGACAGGTTTGCGGCCGCTGTAAGCCAGAGAAGCTTTTCCAACTGGCTTTCTGACTTTGGATGCAGCGAGATCGGATTTTCCTTTGATGTCAACGAAAACGGAGGAAAAACTCCGTGGACGGCTCCGGAAGAGCTGTGGAAACGTTCTCCGGTTGCCTATGCGGACCGGGTCAAGACCCCGACGCTGTTCATTCATTCTTTAAAAGATTACAACTGTCCCCTTTCCGAAGGGATGCAGATGTTTGCGGCGTTAAAATATCATGGAGTTCCTTCCAGGGCATTCCTGTTTGAAGGTGAGAACCATGAACTGTCCAGAAGCGGAAAACCGGTTCACAGGGTCAGAAGACTGAAAGAGATGAAGGACTGGTTCGACCGGTATCTGTGCAGCTGAGACTGCCAATGAAGGAGAGGTCAGAGGATGATCAAATATATTATCAAAAGACTGGCGGTGGGCATCGTAACGCTGTACCTGCTGGCGACCATCACATTTTTCCTCATGCATATCATTCCGGGTTCCCCCTTTGCGGGGGACACGGTCAAACTGCCTGCCAAGGTGGTGGAAAAGCTGTATGAAAAATACGGCCTGGACCGTCCGGTATCAGAACAGTACGTGGTATACATGAAGAACCTGCTTCACGGAGATTTCGGTGTCTCCATTTACAGAAAAGGAAAAAGCATTGAGAAGATCATTGAAAGCGGTCTGCCCTATACCATGCGCCTGGGAGCCGTCAGTTTCTGCTTTGCCATGGTCATGGGAATTTTCATGGGAACCGTGGCAGCCTTTACAAAGCGCAAATGGCTGTCCAACCTGGTGGTGTTTCTGGCCACCATCGGCGTCAGCATGCCGGGCTTCCTGCTTTCCGTTCTTCTGATGCTGCTGTTCGGCGTGGTGCTGCAGTGGCTGCCCTTTGTGGGGCTCAGTTCCCCTCTTCATTACATACTGCCGGCGGCAGGAATTGCCTTTTACCCCATTTCCATGATCGCCCGTCTGGTTCGTTCCAGCCTGCGTGAGGTCATGCGTCAGGACTACATGGTACTGGCAAAATCCAAGGGAACTCCGGAAAAACTGGTGATCTGGCGTCACGGCCTGAAAAATGCCATGCTTCCGGTCATCACCTATGCAGGTCCCCTGATTGCCACCATGCTGACAGGAAGCTTCGTCATTGAGAGTCTGTACTCCATTCCCGGCATCGGTGCGGAATTCGTCACCAGCATCACCAACAGGGACTACACGATGATCATGGCGCTGACGATCCTTTACGGGGCTTTTATTATCATTGCAAACATTATTACGGATATTCTGAACGCGTTCATCGATCCGCGGATCAAGCTGGGAAAATAGGAGGCATGACCATATGACGGATACAGAAAAAATGCTGGACGATTCTCTGTTTGAGAAACTGGAGGACAGCGAAAAAAATACAGAATTTATCGCCATGGAGAGCAAAACCTATTTTCAGGATGCCTGGGCCTGCTTCAAAAAGAACCGACTGGCTCTGGCGGGACTGATTTTCCTGGCGGTCATGATTGTGCTGGCCATTGTGGTGCCGGCGGTTTCTCCCTATACGTATGATGCGCAGGATCTGGATGTGCGCAATGCCATGCCGTCCCTGGCCCATCCGCTGGGCACCGACAAGCTGGGCCGTGATATTCTGGTGCGTCTGATGTTCGGCGCCAGAATCAGTCTGGCAGTGGGCTTTGTGGCTGCATTCCTGAATCTGATCATCGGCGTGGTCTACGGAGGGATTGCAGGATACGCAGGCGGCAAGGTGGACATGGTCATGATGCGGATCGTGGACTGCATTTATTCCATTCCTTCCATGCTGTACGTGATCCTGATCATGATGGTGTTCGGTTCCAACATCGGTTCCGTGCTTCTGGGGATCTGTATTTCTTCCTGGATCGGCATGGCCAGACAGGTAAGAACCCAGGTGCAGACACTGAAGCAGCAGGAATTTGCCCTGGCCGCCTATGTGGTGGGGGCCAGCAGGACCAGAATCCTGTTCAAACATCTGATTGTCAACTGCATGGGTCCCATTATCGTGTCCACGACCCTGATGGTTCCGGATGCGATCTTCACGGAATCTTTCCTGGCTTTCATCGGCATCGGCATCTCTCTTCCCCAGGCCAGCTGGGGAACCCTTGCCAGCGAGGCCAGATCCGTGATCCAGAGTTATCCCCTTCAGATCGTATGGCCGGTGGCTGCCATCTGTCTGACCGTTCTGTCTTTAAACTTTATCGGTGACGGCGTCGGCGAGGCACTGGATCCGAAGAACCGCTAGGAGGTGCGAGATGGCATTGCTGGAAGTAAAAAACTTGAATGTGGATTTTGAAACGGACCAGGGCATTGTCCATGCGGTCCGCGACATCTCGTTTTCCGTGGGAGAATCGGAAGCCGTGGGAATCGTCGGAGAGTCCGGCAGCGGAAAGAGCGTTACCATGTACTCTGTCATGGGGCTGCTGGCAAGGAACGGTTCCATTACCGGAGGAAGCGTAAAATTCCAGGGGAATGAGATTACGGAACAGGCATTCTCCGGTCATAAGGCTTATGAGGCCTATATGAATAAAATCCGGGGAAATGAAATGTCCATGATCTTTCAGGATCCCATGACATTCCTGAACCCGGTGGTAAAGATCGGAAAGCAGATCACGGAAGTGATCCGGAATCATAACAAAGTCAGTGAAAGCGAAGCCCGCGCCCGTGCCGTGGAGCTTATGGGGCAGGTGGGAATCCCCTCTCCGGAAAAACGGATGAATCAGTACCCTCATGAGTTTTCCGGCGGCATGCGCCAGAGAATTATCATTGCCATTGCCCTGGCGTGCAACCCGAAGCTGATCATTGCGGATGAGCCCACCACGGCCCTGGATGTGACCATCCAGGCACAGGTGCTGGATCTCATCAAGGAGATGAAAACAAAACTGGAGTCTTCGGTGATCATGATTACCCACGATCTGGGCGTGGTGGCCAGTCTCTGCGACCGGATCCTGATCATGTACGGAGGGAAGATTGTGGAGGAAGGCAGCGACCGGGAGATCTTTTACGAGCCGAAACATCCGTATACCATGGGTCTGCTGCGCTGTGTCCACAACCCGGAGAAAAAGGAACGGCTGCAGCCCATTGCCGGCTCACCGCCGGATCTTTTAAAGCCGCCGGCCGGCTGTCCGTTTGTGGACCGGTGTCCGGAGGCCATGAAAATCTGCAAGCTCCAGATGCCTCCGGTGACGGAATATTCCGAAACGCACCGGTGCGCCTGCTGGCTGGAAGAAGCAGAAAAAAGAAAGGGGAAGCAGCATGGCTGAGAAAGAACAGATGCAGGAAAACGGAAGCAGTCCGCTGCTTTCCGTAGAACACCTGAAAACATATTTTGATGTGACCAAGGGGATTTTTTCAAAAAGACAGGTGGTAAAAGCCGTGGATGACGTGAGCTTCTCCGTGGGAGAAGGCGAAACCTTCGGCCTGGTGGGAGAATCCGGATGCGGAAAATCCACCCTGGGCAGAACCCTGGTAAAGATTTATCCGGCCACATCGGGAAAAATCCTGTACAGAGGAAAAAATATCGCTTCTCTGGGAAAATCCGAGGAAAAGGAATTCCGCCGGGAGGTTCAGATGATCTTTCAGGATCCCTATGCCTCACTGAATCCCAGAATGACGGTGGGAGAGATCATCAAGGAACCCATGGAGATTCACGGAATCCTGAATTCCGCATCCGAACGGGAGGAGCGGGCGGCAGAACTTCTGAAAACCGTGGGACTGAAACCGGACCATATCCGCAGATATCCCCATGAATTTTCCGGCGGTCAGAGACAGAGGATTTCCATTGCCAGGACACTTTCCCTGAATCCAAGATTCATTATCTGCGATGAACCCATTTCGGCGCTGGATGTGTCCATCCAGGCCCAGATCATCAATCTTCTGCAGGAAATTCAGGCGGAAATGGGAATTTCCTACCTGTTTGTGGCCCACGATCTCAGTATGGTAAATTATATTTCCCACCGGATCGGGGTCATGTATCTGGGGCATCTGGTGGAAGTCGGTGAAGCCGATGAACTGTACGGAAATCCGCTGCATCCCTATACCAGGGCACTGCTGTCGGCCGTTCCCATTCCGGATCCGGATACTGCAAAGAAAAGACAGAGAATCCGCCTGGAAGGAGAACTTCCCACCCCCATCAATCCGCCGGCGGGCTGTCCGTTCAGAGGACGCTGCCCTCTGGCCACGGACCAGTGCCGGGAGGCGCTTCCGCCGATGGAAGATCACGGCGGTCACATGGTGGCCTGCTGGCATGCGGGAACACAGAAAAATATATAAGTGCCGCGGAATGATCCGCAGCCGGAAGCGGAACCCTGTTTTCCGCCGCATATGCAGATCCGGAGGCCGTTCTGGAATTCCAGAACAGGTCTCCGGATTTTCTGCGTGTTTACGGCTCCGGCCATGTCCGGACCGGGACCCGGGCAGAGAACCTGAAACGGGGAATGTGCGGGCGGAAAAAACAGAAAAAAAGAGCTGATGCAAAGTTCAGGTAAACAACAGGAAAAAATCTTCTTAAAAAATTCAGGAAGCGGTTGCCATTTGGACAAAATTTACTTATAATGTGGAGTAGACCTCAGAAGGAAAGGATGTGAACACATAATGGAAGGTCGAAGTCGTAAGATGGAGGCAGATGCCCACCCTGAACCTGTGGCAATAGACATAATGGGCTGCCGTTATGTGTATTGCCGTTTCTGATGGGATTGTTTTGCCTCCATACCTGAAAAAACTGAATAGGAATGGAGGAAAATTGAAATGTCCAACGAAGTAATGGAAAGAGAAGATATGGACAGGCTTCTGGAGCTGGTGACGGAGAAAAAATACCGCCAGCTGAAAGACGAACTTCTGGAGTACAATGAAGTTGATATTGCGGCTCTGATCGAAGAGCTGGATTCAGAACGTACCGTGGTGGTATTCCGTATGCTGCCCAAGGAGGTGGCTACCGATGTGTTTGCGGAGCTGCCGGTGGAAAAGCAGACTCATATCATCAACAGCATCACGGATCAGGAACTTTCCGAAATTGTGGAAGATCTGTTTGTGGATGATGCGGTGGATATGATGGAAGAGCTGCCGGCTACGGTGGTAAAACGTGTGCTGCAGAATACCAAGCCGGAAACCAGGAATCTGATCAACCAGTTCCTGAACTATCCGGAAAACAGTGCCGGAAGCATTATGACGGCCGAGTATATCGGACTGAAAAAGAACATGACTGTGGAACAGTCCTTTGCGTACATCCGCAAAAACGGAATTGATTCCGAAACCATCTACACCTGCTATGTCATGGATGAGAAACGGCTTCTGGAAGGTGTGGTGACCGTCAAGGATCTCCTGATGAATCCTTATGAAACGAAAGTGGAAGAAATCATGGATACCCATGTGATCCGTGTAAAGACCACGGATGACCAGGAAGAGGCCGCGGATACCATGAACAAGTACGGACTTCTGAGCCTTCCGGTGGTGGACAGCGAGGAACGTCTGGTGGGAATCATCACCGTAGATGACGTGATGGAAGTCATGGAAGAAGAGGCCACAGAGGACTTTGAAAAAATGGCAGCCATGCTGCCCAGTGAAAAGCCGTATCTGAAGACCAGTGTGGTCCAGCTGGCAAAAAACAGGATTCCCTGGCTGTTTGTGCTGATGGTATCCAGCCTTGTGACCGGAAATATCCTGACAAAATATGAAAATGCATTTGCGGTGGTACCGCTGCTTGTAACATTTGTTCCGATGCTCATGGATACCGGAGGAAACGCCGGAAGCCAGAGCAGCACCATGATCATCCGCGGTATGGCGGTGGGAGAAATCTGTCCGGCAGATGTCCTGAAAGTGGTATGGAAGGAACTGCGGGTAGGCATGCTGGTGGGAGTTGCCCTGGCAGCTGTCAACTTTATTCAGCTGATGGTGCGGTTCCCGGGCCAGACAATGATCTGTCTGACCGTGGTACTCAGTATTTTCTGCACCGTGATCATGGCAAAGACCATAGGATGTCTGCTGCCCATCGGAGCCAAGGTCCTCAGGCTGGACCCGGCCATTATGGCAGCACCGCTGATTACCACCATTGTGGATGCGCTGAGTCTGATGGTTTATTTTGATCTGGCCTGTGCCCTTCTGGGCATGGCCTCCTTACAGTAAAACAGGCGGCATACGCCGGCAAGAATAAAGAAAAGGTTCCCGGAAGGGAAACCTGAAAACAGAGAGGCAGGAAAACGTATGGGAAAAGTCAGAACAAGATTTGCACCGAGTCCCACGGGAAGAATGCATGTGGGAAATCTGAGAACCGCTTTATATGCATATCTGATTGCCAAACATGAAGGCGGAGACTTCCTTCTCCGGATCGAGGATACGGATCAGGAGCGCCAGGTGGAAGGCGCTGAGGAGATCATCTACCGTACGCTGGCGAAGACCGGCCTGGTTCATGACGAAGGACCTGACAAAGACGGCGGTGTGGGACCCTATGTCCAGAGTGAAAGACAGAAGGCAGGAATCTATCTGGATTACGCCAAAAAGCTGGTGGAAAAAGGAGAAGCCTACTACTGCTTCTGCACGCAGGAACGCCTGGATACTCTGAAAAAGACCGTAAACGGGGAAGAGATCATGGTATATGACAAACATTGCCTGAATCTTTCCAAAGAAGAAGTGGAAGCCAACCTGAAAGCCGGAATGCCCTATGTGATCCGGCAGAACAATCCCAGGGAAGGCGTCACCACATTCCATGACGATATTTACGGGGACATTTCCGTGGACAACTCTGAACTGGACGATATGGTCCTGATCAAGTCCGACGGATATCCCACCTATAACTTTGCCAATGTGGTGGATGACCATCTGATGGGAATCACGCATGTGGTCAGGGGCAACGAGTATCTTTCCTCGTCTCCCAAATACAACAGACTTTATGAGGCTTTCGGCTGGGAAGTGCCGGTTTACGTTCACTGCCCGCTGATTACCAATGAGGAGCATAAAAAGCTCAGCAAGAGAAGCGGACATTCTTCCTATGAGGATCTGCTGGATCAGGGATTCATCACCGAGGCCATTGTAAACTATGTGGCGCTTCTGGGCTGGTCCCCGGAAGGAAACCGGGAGATCTTTTCTCTGGAAGAGCTGGTGAAGGAATTTGATTATCATCATATGAGCAAATCTCCGGCAGTTTTCGATATGACGAAGCTGCGCTGGATGAACAGCGAATACATGAAATCCATGGAGTTTGACAAGTTTTATGAGATGGCGGAGCCGTATCTGAAAGAAGTGATCACAAAGCCGCTGGATCTCAGGAAAATTGCCGCCATGGTGAAAACAAGAATCGAGGTTTTCCCGGATATCAGGGAGCAGGTGGACTTCTTTGAAACACTTCCGGAATACGACACGGAGATGTACTGCCATAAAAAAATGAAATCCACCAGGGAGACATCTCTGCAGGTACTGAAGGACGTGCTGCCGATTCTGGAGAAGCAGGAGGATTACTCCAATGATGCTCTTTATGAGGCTCTGTCCGCGTATGTGGCGGACAAGGGTGTCAAGACCGGGTTTGTGATGTGGCCCATCCGTACGGCGGTTTCCGGAAAACAGATGACGCCGGCCGGTGCCACGGAAATCATGGAGATCATCGGAAAGGATGAATCTCTGGCAAGAATCCGCAGGGGAATTGCCATGCTGGAGGCAGAATAAGGCGCTTCCGGAGGATAGATCGGTCATGGAATTCAGTCAGGAACAGCTGGCAGCGGTTTCCCACAGGGACGGACCGATGATGGTTCTGGCCGGTCCGGGATCCGGAAAGACCACTGTCATTACACACAGAATCAGAAGACTGCTGGAGCAGGGCGTAAGCCCCTCCGGCATTCTTGTTATTACCTTTACAAAAGCCGCCGCGTCGGAGATGAAGGAACGGTTTCATGCCCTGACAGCCGGCGGACAATGCAGAGAAACAGAAAGTGGAAGGGTGAGTTTCGGAACCTTCCACTCTGTTTTTTATCAGATTCTTCGTCTGGCCTACCGGTTTCCCCCGGGAAATGTCATCGGAGAGCCGGAAAAGCGCGACTTTATCCGGGAATTTCTGACGGATTCCGGCATGGAAGTGGAGGAAGAAGGAGAGTTTATCACATCCCTGATCAACGAGATCAGCCATGTGAAGGAAGAGCGGCTGGATCCGGATTATTACTATTCCGGCAGCTGTCCGGAAGAATGGTTCCGGAAACTGTACCGGGCATATGAAGCCATGCTGGCCAGGACAGGGAAGCTGGATTTTGATGATATGCTGGTGATGTGCCATGAACTTTTCGTACAGAGAAAAGATATTCTGTCTGCATGGCAGAAGAAATACAGGTACATTCTGGTGGATGAATTTCAGGATATCAGCCGGCTCCAGTACGAAATCGTAAAAATGCTGGCGCTGCCGGAAAACAATCTTTTCATTGTGGGAGACGATGACCAGTCCATTTACCGGTTCCGCGGAGCACGGCCGGAAATCATGCTGGGATTCGAAAAGGATTATCCGGAAGGAAAGCGGATCCTTCTTTCATGCAATTACCGTTCGACCCGGGAGATCGTCAGGGCGTCCCTGAATCTGATTTCCCATAATCAGGTGCGGTTTGACAAGGATCTGCATCCCTTCCGCGGCGCCGGACGTCCGGTGGATTTTCGGGTCCACGACAATCCGGTGAAGGAGCTGGAAGCGGTGGCAGAAGAACTGAGGCAGTACCGCCAGGCCGGATACCGCTATGAGGATATGGCCGTTCTTTTCCGTACGGGAAATGCGTCGGCTTTTCTGGCGGAAAAACTGATGGAATACAATGTGCCTTTCCAGATGCGGGATGCGGTTCCGGGTTTATACAGCCACTGGATTGCCAGAGACCTGTTTGCCTATCTGGCCATCGGAGCCGGCAGCAGAAAGCGGAGCGATTTTTTCCGCATCATCAACAGACCCAACCGGTATCTGAGCCGGGATGCCTTTGAGACTCCGGAAGTATCCCTGGAGCAGGTCCGCAGTTTTTACCGGGACCGGGACTGGATGGAGGAACGTCTGGCGGACTTCGAGGCAGATCTGAGAACCATAGGCCGGCTGAAGCCCAGGGCTGCCGTGCATTATATCCGGGAGACCGTAGGGTATGATGCCTATCTGGAGGAATATGCGAAATTCCGGCGTCTGGATCCGGAAGAACTGTATCAGACTGCGGACCAGCTGGAAGAAAGTGCCTCCGGTTTTGAAACCGCGTCCGGGTGGATTCAGCATGCCATGATGCGGGAAGAAGAGCTGAAGACCCGCAGGCGGGAACAGAAGGAAGGGAAAAAAGAAGGAGTTACCCTGTCCACCATGCACAGTGCCAAAGGACTGGAATATGCGGTGGTCTTTCTGATTGACGCCAACGAAGGAATCACACCCCATCACAGGGCGGCTTCTCCGGCAGATATAGAAGAGGAGCGGCGCCTGTTTTATGTGGCTATGACAAGGGCCAGGGAGCGGCTTCATATACGGGCGGTCAGGGAGCGATATCACAGACACCAGGAAGTTTCCAGATTTGTGGGGGAGTGCATGGAAAGCAGCCGTGCATTCCGGAATCCATAGCGGGAAAGCGCAGGAAGGGGACAGAATATGGAAGACATGAAAAAAGGAAGAATCCATCTCTACTGCGGAGACGGAAAGGGAAAAACCAGCGCCGCCGTGGGACTGGCGGTAAGAGCTGCCGGGAGAGGGATTCTGGTGGTGATGGCGAGATTCCTGAAAACCGACGATTCCGGAGAGGTGGAAGCGCTGAAGAAAATCCCGGAAATCCGGGTGATTCCGTGCAGAAAGGCTTTCGGATTTGTTTTCTCCATGGACGGGGAGACACGGAAAGAAGCGTCAGAATACAACAGGGGCCTTTTCAGGGAAGCCGCTGCGGAAGGAAAACAGGCGGGGCTCCTGATTCTGGACGAAATTCTGGCGGCAGTGCGTTACGGTATGGTGCCGGAAGAAGAACTTCTGGAGTTCCTGAACACAAAGCCGGACTCCCTGGAAGTGGTTCTTACCGGACGGGATCCTTCTGAAAAAATTCTGGCGGCGGCCGACTATGTGTCGGAGGTCCGGAAGGTGCGTCATCCTTTTGATTCCGGAATTTCCGCCAGGCGGGGAATTGAGTATTGATTTTTCAGAGGTTTGCTGATATGCTAGACACAGGCGGGCACAGACCCGATTTCATTTAAGAAAGGATCAGATATGGAAAACGAAAAGAAAAACGGCGGTCTTGGAAACCAGGAAGAGGCCAATGAAGAGGAAATGACAGTCACTCTGACTCTGGATGACGGTACTGAGCTGGAATGTGTGGTGCTCACGATTTTTGAAGCAGGAGACAGGGAATATATTGCACTTCTGCCTTTGGACGGAAAGGAAGCCGAGGACGGCGAAGTATATCTGTACCGCTATGTGGAAGACGCCAACGGAACTCCGGATCTGGAGAACATCATCAGTGACGAGGAATATGAGATTGTGGCAGATGCCTTTGATGAACTTCTGGATACGGAAGAATATGATGAACTGGTGAGCGAGGAAGAAGCGGACCTGTAAACGAGAATGTATGGCACCCCTGTACAGCGCAGCCGGAAGGCGGCCTGTACGGGGGTTTTTCTTTTTTCCGGCATATCGCTGAAAACCGTGTTTCCTGTTTTTGCCTGACTTGCATTCAGATAAACGGAATCGTCGTTTTTGTTATTACACATAATGGTATTGGATTGATAAACTATGACCATATACCAGAAGAGAAAATAACAAGGATGTTCCAGATGGAAAACAATATCGGAAAATATGTACAGCGAGAAAGAAAAAAGAAGGGAATGACCCAGGAACAGCTGGCGGAATGCACGGGAATCTCCTGGAGTGCCATCAGCCGGTTTGAAACCGGACAGAGCATGCTGAGCGTGGAACGGATCCTGAAAATTGTGAGCGTGCTGGATATCGGCATCGAAGCGGTTTTCTGTGACTACGTGAAAGTAATGCCGGATACAGAAGATGACACCACCCGGGAAATCCTCCGGCTGCTGAGTATCTGCACTCCGGATGAAAAAAAATACCTGCTGGAGAATCTGAGACTGATTCTGGAATACCTGCACCGCCGGCCGGAACAGGACTGTGATGCGGATTCCGGTTGACTTTCCGCAGGGGAAACACTATAATGAAACAAGATGATCGGCAGCAGAATACAGGAGCTGCCGCGGTACAGACACCAAAGGCGGTGCTGGGAATGATCTCAGCACCGCTCGTTTTTTGAAAGAACAGGGAGTCACGGAAAGGAATCAGAATTTTGGAAGAAACAGTTCGTCTTAATAAATACCTGAGTGATGCAGGCGTCTGCTCCAGAAGGGAGGCAGACCGGCTGATCGGGGAAGGGAAAGTCCTTGTGGACGGCCGTCCGGCGGAAATGGGAATGCGGGTGAGTCCTTCCCAGCAGATCGTCTGTGACGGGAAGAGAGTCTGCGGGAAAGACCGGCCCGTGTTTCTGGTGGTCAATAAGCCCAGGGGAATTGTATGCACCACCTCGGACAAGGACCGGGCGGAAAACATCATTGAGTTCCTGAAATATCCACAGCGGGTCTACCCGGTGGGCAGGCTGGACAAGGATTCGGAAGGCCTGCTGCTTCTGACCAATCAGGGAGATGTGGTAAATAAGATTCTCAGGGCAGGCAACTGCCATGAAAAGGAATATGCAGTGGCCGTGAACCGGCCTGTGACGGATGAATTTCTGGAAAAAATGCAGAAAGGCGTCTGGCTGGATGACCTGGCTGTGCAGACAAAGCCGTGCCGTGCCTGGAAAACAGGTCCCCATACATTTCATATTGTCCTGACCCAGGGACTGAACCGCCAGATCCGGCGCATGTGCCGGGCACTGGATTTCCATGTGATGAATCTGAAGCGGGTGCGCATCATGAACATAAAACTGGGTACCTTAAAAAGAGGAGAATACCGGGAACTGACCGGAGAAGAGATGAGAGGCCTGATGGAAATGGTAAAGGATTCCACCAATCTTCCCATGGCACAGGCGGAAAAGAAAAGGTAAGGAGCTGGCAGTATGGAAGAACGACTGAAACGGATGAAGGAGCTGGTGTCCGTGCTTTCCGCGGCATCCCGCGCCTATTATCAGGAAAGCCGGGAGATCATGAGCAACTACGAATATGACAGGCTTTATGATGAACTGCTGGAACTGGAAAAAGAAACAGGGACTGTTTTTTCCGGAAGTCCCACCAGAAAAGTGGGATATGAGGTCTTAAGCGAACTGCCCAAAGAGCGCCATGAAAAGCCCATGCTCTCCCTTAACAAGACCAAAAGCGTGGAAGAACTGAAAGAATGGCTGGGAGACAGAAAAGGACTTCTTTCCTGGAAAATGGATGGTCTCACGGTTGTCATGACCTATGAAGGCGGTCATCTGGTGAAGGCGGTCACCCGCGGAAACGGAGAGATCGGTGAGGTGATTACAGGAAATGCCGGAACCTTCGTCAATATTCCCACATCGATTCCCTATGAGGGACAGCTGATCGTAAGAGGAGAAGCGGTGATCACCTATTCCGACTTCAGACGCATCAACGAGACCATTGAAGATGTGGATGCCAGGTATAAGAATCCCAGGAATCTCTGCAGCGGATCAGTCCGCCAGCTCAACAGCGCGGTGACCGCAGAGAGAAATGTAAGGTTCATGGTATTCGCTCTGGTAAAGGCAGACGGAGTGGAGTTTGAAAATTCCAGAAAGAAACAGTTCCAGTGGCTGTCCTCCATGGGGTTTGAAACCGTGGAATTCAGGGAAGTCACCGGAGAAAATCTGGAACAGACCGTCATGGAATTTTCAGAACGGGTCAGAGAAAATGATATCCCGTCAGACGGACTGGTTCTGCTGTTTGATGATATCGCCTATGGAGCGTCTCTGGGAAGAACAGCCAAATTCCCCAGAGATTCCATTGCGTTCAAATGGGCTGATGAGATCCAGGAGACCACACTTTCCTATATTGAATGGAGCGCTTCCCGGACCGGTCTCATCAATCCGGTGGCTGTGTTTGAACCCGTGGAGCTGGAAGGAACCACGGTCAGCCGGGCCAGTGTCCACAACATCAGCATCATGGAGGGGCTGGAGCTGGGGGCCGGAGACAGGATCACCGTCTACAAGGCCAACATGATCATCCCCCAGATTGCCGACAACCTCACCAGAAGCGGTGTGCGGGATATTCCGGAAAACTGCCCGGTCTGCGGAGGAAAAACGGAAATCCGGCAGATCAACGATGTGAAATCCCTGTACTGTACCAACCCGGACTGTCAGGCAAAAAAGATCAAGAGCTTTGATCTGTTTGTCAGCCGGGACGCGCTGAACATCGACGGACTTTCGGAAATGACGCTTGAAAAATTCATTGCGGCGGGAATTATCCGGGAACCGGCTGATATCTTCCATCTGGACCGCCACCGGGATGCAATCGTGGAAATGGAAGGATTCGGAGAGAAGTCCTATGAGAACCTGACTGCGGCTGCTGCCAGGGCTTCCCATACCACGCTGCCGCGGCTGATCTATGGCCTGGGCATTGCCGGAATCGGTCTTGCCAACGCCAAGATGATCTGCAGGCATTTCCGGTATGATTTTGATGCCATGAGAGCGGCCGGAGAAGAAGAACTGGTCTCCATTGACGGAATCGGAGCAGTTCTGGCAGATGCCTGGGTTTCCTATTTCGCATCGGAAAAAAACAGGACTCTTGTGGACCATCTGCTTCAGGAACTGACTTTTGAAACGGAAAAGGAAGAAGAGGGAGAAAAGCCTCTGGCAGGAAAGACTTTTGTAATCACAGGGTCCCTGGAGAAGTTCGCCAACCGGAAAGAACTGCAGGAGCGGATCGAATCCCTCGGCGGAAAGGCCACAGGATCCGTCACATCGAAAACAGACTATCTGATCAACAATGACATCACATCCGGTTCGGCCAAAAACAAAAAGGCCAGAGAACTGGGAATTCCGATTCTTTCGGAAAGTGACTTTTTAGAAATGACAGGAGAAAACAATGCCCATCAAGATACAGAATGATTTACCGGCAAGAGCCATACTGGAAAGAGAAAATGTTTTTATCATGGATGAGTCCAGGGCACAGAGCCAGGACATCCGTCCCCTGGAAATCCTGATTTTGAATCTGATGCCGTTAAAGGAGGACACGGAGACGCAGCTTCTCAGAGCACTGTCCAATACGCCTCTTCAGGTGGAGTGTACCTTCATGCTGATGTCCAGCCATGAATCCACCCACACTTCGGCGCTTCATCTCAACAAATTCTATAATACCTTCCGTGATATCAGAGGACGTCATTTCGACGGCATGATCATCACCGGGGCACCGGTGGAAAACATGGCGTTTGAAGAGGTCAATTACTGGGAAGAGCTGACGGAGGTCATGGACTGGAGCAGGACTCATGCAACGTCCACCATGCATCTGTGCTGGGGGGCTCAGGCGGGCCTGTATTATCATTACGGGATCCCCAAATACAGGATGGAGGAGAAGCTTTCGGGAATTTACAGGCACCGTGTCCTGGACAAGCGGGTCCCTCTTGTGAGGAGTTTTGATGATTACTTTTTCTGCCCTCATTCCCGGTATACGGAAGTGCGCAGGGAAGACATCGAAACGCATCCGGAGCTGATGATTCTGGCAGAGTCGGAAGAAGCCGGTGTTTTTCTGGTGATGAGCCGGGACGGAAGCCAGATCTTCCTTCAGGGCCATCCGGAATATGACAGAATGACTCTGAACAATGAGTACCACAGGGACCTCAGCAGAGGACTGAATCCCAGACTGCCGCAGAATTACTATGAACATGACGATCCGTTTTCCGTACCGCCTCTGGTATGGAGAAACATGGCCAATACCCTGTATACCAACTGGCTGAACTTCTATGTATACCAGGTAACGCCGTACCTGCTGGAAAGCGATGAGGAAAAAGAAGAATGAAACATACTTTCCCGGTGCAGCGGCTGTATTTCAGAACGGAGAGAAAAGCCGGGGGAGAAAACAAAAGACGCAGAGCGGTTTCACGCCCTGCGTCTTTTTGACTTTCTGCTGTTATTTCCAGAGAATATCGTGGTTGATGGTGGTATAGAACATTTCCTTTCCCTTTTCAAGGTCGGAGGTCTGTCCAAGGATCCACATAAGCTTTGTGACTGTGGCTTCCAGCGTCATATCATAGGATTCGATAAGGCCGAACGCATTCTTGACCTTCTGTCCTACTTCGTAGACAGACATATTGCTGCCTTCCTGGGTTACCTGGGTGGTCATGACAACCACCTTTCCCATTTCCACCCATCTTGCGATGGCGCTGTAAAAGTCACCGGAATCATAGGAAGGAAGTCCGCCGACGCCGAAGGACTCGATGACCACGGCATCATAGTGTTCCGCCATATAATCCAGAAGACCGGAATCCAGAGACGGAATCAGCTTTAAAAGAGCCACTTTGTTGTTGAGGCTGTGATAGAACCGGACACTTTCCTTGTCCTGCCATTTGTCGTCAATATAAAAAAGAATATGCTCATCCTGTATCACTGCAAGATAGGGGAAATTGATACTGGAAAACGCGTTATAGCTTTTGGTGCGTTCCTTTTTTCCGCGGGTTCCTGCGATGACTTTTCCGTCAAAAACAATGGTGACTCCATGGGCACGGTCACAGGAAGCAAAGCGGAGACTGTCCAGAAGATTGGTCCGGGCATCTGTCACGTCCAGATCGATGGGCTTCTGTGCTCCGGTGATGACAATGGGCTTGCTGGAGTGCTGGACCAGATAGGAAAGGGCAGCTGCGGTATAAGCCATGGTATCGGTTCCGTGGCAGATGACAAAGCCATCATAGTTGTCATAGTTTTCTTCCAGAACCCTGGCGATCATCAGCCAGTGCTTCGGATGGATATTGGTGCTGTCGATGTTCAGAACCTGAACGGCGTCCACTTCGCAGAAGGTTTTGGCCGCAGGAACATAGGACAGAAGTTCATCTCCGGTCAGCAGCGGGGTCAGGCCGGAATCTCCGCGCTTGCAGGCGATGGTGCCGCCGGTCCCCAGTAACAGGATATGTTTCATGATCATATTTCCTCCCTTGCTGTCATGACGTACTGATTGCTGCCGGTACCGTATGTCTTTGGGACATGCGGCACTCACTGGCGTCCGGCTTTCTGCGGTGAGTGCGGAAGCCGGAGGATATACTGTCTTTTCTGCACCCGGCCTTCTGCGGTAAATGCAGAATCCGGCATGTGCAGATATCATAACCATTTCGCGGTTATTATATCATGACAGATGTGGAAATTTCAACAATTTAGCGGAGGATACTGGCTTTTTTCCTCAAAATATGGTATAGTTTGGCTGATTTGTGGAGGTGGAGTCTATGGAAAAAATCCCTGAGGATCCGGTGATGCTTTTAAGCTATATCAATACTCAGCTCCGTGATTTTTATTCCAGCAGGGAGGAACTGTGCGCAGCCCTTTCCATTGTCCCTGAGGAACTGGACAGAAAACTGGAACGTATTGATTACAGGTATGACCGGTCGGAAAACCGGTATTTATGACAGAGAAAAAGAACAGAGGATACACCCTGGTGGAGCTGATGGCCGTTGTGGCCATCATGGTGATTCTGGCAGCCATATCCGCAGGTGTGTACCGTGGATATGTGGAGAAAGCGCGGGAAGCGGAAATTTATGAAAAAGGGCACAGCATCAGGCAGGCACTGTCCATCTGTGAAGAGGAATACGGGGGCAGTGACGGCATGCCGTTTTCCGTATTCTACTCGGAACGGTTTCTGGCTGCTCCCAACAGACCGGAAAGTGCGCTGTATCCTTATGTGGGAGCAGATACGGAAGACTGTATCAACTATAATGTCCGGGCACAGATCCTTCCCAACGGAAATTACAGGATCTCAGGATTCTGGTATGAAACGGAAGAATATACCCTTTTCTGGAAAGATCCTTCGGATATTACAATCACAAAAAAAGAATGAAAAACGGGCGGAATCAGACATGGTTTCCGTCTGCTTTTTCCATTTAAAGACAGGAGTGCCGGTGCATACGCCCGGAAACTTTCACCCATACTATCTCCATGGAAAAAACAACGGCAATACAGAGGTTTATTCTGAATTTTATGAAATGCGGAATTGCAGGGTGGTGCATGGAGATCATCTTTACGTCTGCAGAATCCGTGGCAGGAGGTGATCTGCGGCTCATGGGCCAGACCTCCCTTCTTATGTTTCCCATCTATGGTCTGGGAGTTTTTCTGGCACCTCTGGGGGATATGATGGATCAGTGGCTGGGTGACCGAGGAACCCTGCGGCTTTCGGACCGGTTCTGGAGGCATGGCGTCAGTGATATGGTGCTGATTTTCTGCGTGGAGTATGTGACGGGTGCCCT
>OGGQ01000779.1_pt1 | contig 45260 bp, 37 predicted proteins | sample 1571191 | NCBI WGS metagenome assembly OGGQ01 (sample SAMEA2582061, study PRJEB24529) | metagenome | biome: Human gut stool | place: China | collected 2011
GGCCTCTATGATGCCCTGCCGGTCTCTATTACGAGCCTGTCTGCTGCGTTTTTTGGATAACTGATAGGGACGCAATGACTTGATCTGCCAGGGGCTCTAACAGTCCTAAATCCCAAATCATTTGGAGAATGGTGTAGCGGGCGCGAACTTCCTTGCAATAGAGATAAGTGCTGCGCAGCATATCGGCATCCACACCAATCTCTATGGGGAGACAGGGAGCGTCCAAAGACTTCAGCAAATCCATCACGGTCTGGGAAGAGGGAAGCTCTGTCAAAAGGGCATTCAGTTCATCCCAGTGAGCCTCCATCGTGTCAATACGCCGCAGGCGGGCAGTGGGCTCGTTTTTCCGGGCTGTCGCTTCCAGGGCGATGATGCCATCGGCGGCAGAACCATAGGCGGTCCGAATGTGAGCTTCCCAGGCGGTCTGGTCGTATGCCATGGCACTGGCCCGGGCAGCGTCAAAATCTACAATTGTGCTGCGCAAGGCCTCCACCAGCTTGAGTACCAGAACGGTCCCCACACCCACCTGAATGCCATGCGGAACAGGACGTCTGTGCTGCTGTTCAAACATCATTTCCCAGTAGTGGGACATGTGGTGTTCACAGCCGGAGGCAGGACGGGAATTTCCATATAGACTCATGGCGACGCCGGTGAGGACCAGTCCTTCCATTATATTACCCAGTACCTGAGGATCGCGCTCCCTGGCCTTGCCGGCATCCTGCAGCACGCCTCGAACACAGGTTTCTACCAGCTCCACGATACGGCTGCAATAGTGTTCATGATTGATGAGGCGGGCCAGCTTCCAATCACAAATGCAGGTAAATTTGCCTAACAAATCGCCAAGGCCTGCGGCGATCATCCGATAGGGCGCACCTTTGAGAATTTCAGTATCACCAAGAATGGCCAGAGGAGTCTGAGCCTCAAAGGTGGTTTTTAAATGGTTGACATTCAGAGCGGCAATGCTGGAGGCAAACCCATCCATGGGAGCGGCAGTGGCCACGGTGAAAAACGGGCGGCTCATTTTGAAGCTGAAAAAACGGACCATGTCGTTGATCGCGCCTGTGCCGACGGCCACCACCAGATCGCAGTCTGCCGGCATGTGAATGACCAGTTCACCAAGGGTTGCCTCGTCGAATCCCGTATGTGTCAGTTGAATGAGTTTTGCTTTGGCACCGGCGGCCTCCAAAAGCTCCAGGCACCGCTTGCCGGCAATTTGATACGTCGTTGTGTCACTGACTAAGTACAGGCTCTGAAATCCCTGCTCCCTGGCAATCCGGGGCAAATCATTCAGGGCACTTGGGCCAATACGGACTACCTTCAAAGGTGCGTAGTGCTCCTTGCCGCAGGAACATGTGAACGTCTGGTCAAGGTACGTATTTAAAGGCTGTGGTTTTTGCGGCATTTCCATGGGAAGGACCTCCTTTATGAGATAAAAGTACGGGAAATCATCACTGGCGCATTCTGGCGCACGCAGGCTATCAGGCACCCAGAAACAAAAATGTTATAGCAGCATGACGCCTGCCTGGGATAGCGCTTTTGCCGTAGCATTGCTCAGACCTCCGTCGCTGACAACAATATCTACCTGGTTGGTTGGAATGCTGCGGGCTGCACGGATGGCATCTACCTTGCTGGAATCCATCAGTACAACCGTTTTGTCCGAGCGCTCAATCAGGGTTTGAAACAGCGCGGCTGCATGAGCGGAACAGCAGACAAAGCCAAAATCCGGCCGATAGGCGTCCGTACCGAGAAAAGAAAAGTCAAAGTGCAGCTTGTTCAGCTCCTCAAACACTTTGAAGCCGCTGGAACGTACAGAATCTGTATTAATCTGCCCGCCGATCATGGTTGCCTCGATATTGGAGTACTTGGACAGCTCCAGGGCAGTTACCAGACCGTCTGTAAAAACCTGCAGGGGAATGTCTGGCAAAACCTTGGTCATCTCCGCGCAGGTGGAACCAGCTGCTATGAATAAGGAGTTATTTGGCCGCAGCAGTTTTACAGCCTTCGCTGCAATCACTCTCTTTTCCTCAATATGCTTTGTGGAGCGTGTATAAAAGTTATCCACAGTCCCAATTGCTGCGGGCAACGACTTGGCTCCGCCGTGGATACGGATAATCTGCAGAGTGGAATCCAGGTATTTCAGGTCCTTTCGAAGCGTAACTTCCGAAACCTCTGGGAAATGCTGTTTTAACTCTGCGAAACTGATCTCGCTTTCGCGTTTTACAAGTTCTACAATTTCCTGCCTGCGTTTTTCCATAAGCTCCCTCCACGATTTTTGTGAATATTAATAAAATAACACAGTGTTTAGGATTTATCAAGCAATAAAATTATTGACTTTGGCCAATCTGTATGCTATAAAAAAGATAGTTTCAAAATGAAATAATTTATTACTAAACAAAATGCATTTGGCGGGTTCGTTTTTCGCCTTTGTCTCACGAATGTCTTCTGGGTGTGGCACACCTGAAAATAAAAATGAAGGAGCGGAAGAAAAAATGAAAAAGCGTGTTCTTGCAATGTTGCTATCCATGGCCATGACGGCCACCCTGCTGGCGGGCTGCGGAAGCTCGTCCGATTCAACAGGAGACACAACGGATGGAGATGGGGCCAAGGAATATGATGTTCTGAGAGTTGCCATGATGCCGTTTGGTGGCAATGTGCCGGCGCAGTATGCCTACGATCAGGGGTATTTTGAAGAGCTGGGGCTTAACGTTGAATTCTACCAGTTTGCAAACGGTGCTGGCATCAATGAGGCGCTTGCTGCCAAGGAAGTCGATGTGGGAGTTTCTGGCCTGGCTATGATCTTTTCTCTGGCCAGCGGCACCTGCAAGATGATCGGTGAGTCCCAGGTGTCTAGTGCGATGGGGGTTTATGTTCGGCCGGACAGCCCAATTCTGGACCATGCAACAGAGGTGGACGGAACCACGATCTATGGCTCTGCTGACACAGTCAAGGGTATCACGGTCTTGGGGCAGACTGGTACATCTTCTCAATACAACCTGGACGGCTGGCTGGGCATGTTTGGCCTGACAGAGGCGGACATTGAGTTTGTCAATGTGGGGCTTGGCACAGACATGACCGCATTTCTCTCTGGCGAGGGGGACGCGATTGCCGCATCCCGTCCCTATACGTTCCAACTGGAGGCCGAGGGCTATGTCAATGCCGGCAACTTTGAGCAGACTACAGATACTGTTCTCACGGATGTGATCGTTGCCCGCAACGAGGTTGTTGAAGAGAGGCGGGAGGAGCTGGTCCTATTTATGCAGGCCTATGAAAAGGCGCTGGAGGAAATTTCCGCTGATGAGGAGCTGCGCTACAACACCTCCATGGATTATTTCAAGAATAACGGCCGCGACTACTCCGAAGAGGATATGAGGAACGAGATGAAGGTCAATGACTACATTACCACCGCATATATGAGCGGGGAGGACTATGTGTTCGGCAACGCTATGGTCAAGATCGGCCAGTTCTATAGCGACTGCGGCCAAATTGAGCCTGAAGCGCTTCCCAATGTCGCTGCATCCTTCGATGCTTCCATCATACAGGAGGCTTTGGGAATCACCTTTGACGTTGCTGGATAACCGGACTCGGCGGCAACCTGTTTCGTCATGGGGCCTCAGGGCCCCATGGCGAGATTTTTTGAAATTTTTTTGATATGGGAGTCAGGCATGAAAAACAATATGCGAAAGAAAGCGGCAGCCAGGAAATACGCGCTTTTGTCGGTGTGCTCTGTGTGCTGTTTTTTGCTGATTTGGCAGTTCAGTACCGACGTCTTCCACTTCTTTGATCCAACCACACTGCCAAGCCCCGTCACAGTGCTGCAGACCTTCTTTGACAAATTTACCAATACCAAGCCGGACGGCGCCACGCTCCAGGTACATACGTTAGAGAGCATGAAGGTCGCACTATCCGGCTACTTCATTGGCGTTGTGATTGGGGTTCCCCTCGGCATTGCCATGGCGTGGTTTAAACCTGTCGATTATTTTGTCACGCCTTTGTTTGATCTGCTGCGTCCGGTGCCCGGTATCGCATGGCTGCCGGTGATGATCGTTCTATTTGGTATTGGGCTTTTGTCTAAGGCAATGGTGATTTTCCTCTCAGCATTTATTGCTTGCGTCATCAACTCTTACTCCGGCATCAAACATACAAAACCCGTTCATCTCTGGGTGGGACAGACCTTTGGGGCCAGCAATCTCCAACTCCTTTTTAAAATTGCCATCCCCACCGCGCTGCCAATGATCTTTACGGGCCTGAAGGTAGCGCTGGGTGCTTCCTGGAATGCCCTGATTGCGGCGGAGCTGCTGGCGGCCACCAAGGGCCTTGGGTTCATGATTAACCAGGCGCGGGGAATTTACCGCCCGGACATTATTCTGGTGGGCATGATCACCGTCGGCATCACTGGAGCGGTTTTGGGCTGGATCATTGAGAGAATCCAGCGTATCTTCATCAAGCAGGAGTGAATGTGCCATGAAGAAAAAGAAATTCAACGCGATCAAATTTGCGGTGGGAGCTTTGGCGATTGCCTGCTTTTTGTCAGTGTGGTTTTTTGCCACCAGGGAAGGCACGACACTGGGAAAGCTGATGCCCAATCCCGCAGAGGTGGCGTCCAGGCTCATGGAGGCCACCTATGAGAAAATCGGCCCCATGACGATCTGGGGCCATATGTGGAACAGCATGCGCCGTGTTTTGGTGGGCTTTTGCATCGCATCCGTATCCGGCATTTTACTGGGACTTGCCATGGGCTGGAACCGCACCTGCGAGGCTATCTTTCGTCCAATCTTTGAATTGCTTCGCCCCATTCCCCCGCTGGCGTGGATTTCCCTGGCCATTGTGTGGTTTGGCCTGGGGGAGGGCGGCAAGTATTTTATCATTTTCGTCTCCGGCTTTTCCAATGTTACCATCAATGTCTACACAGGAGCGAAAGCCGTGGACCCAGAGCTGATCGGCGCCGCCAAAATGCTGGGCTGCTCCAACCGGCGTATTTTTACATCCATTGTGCTGCCGTCCTCTGTGCCTTATATTTTTACCGGGCTTCAAATCGCGATTTCCAGCAGCTGGGCTGCGGTGGTGGCCGCCGAGATGGTGCGCTCTACCAACGGCATCGGCTGGCTGATTACTGCTGGGCAGAGCATTGGCGATATGGGGCAGGTGATGGTCGGCATCATCGTGATTGGGGTTGTCGGCTTCCTGTTGGCTACTATCATGAGAGGAGTAGAGTCCAAGCTCTGCGCTTGGAGTCGCGTGCAGGATTGATGAGCTATGTGATTGAATGCGAGCATATTTCCAAAACATTTGACACCCCTACCGGCGAATTTCAGGTCATCAAGGATATCAGCATCCAGGCGATGCAAAATGAGATTCTGGTGCTGTTTGGACCGGGGCAGTGCGGCAAGACGACACTGCTGAAGACCATTGCTGGGATTGAACCTGCCACCTCCGGCACAGTCCGGATTCACGGCAGGGAAAAAACGAAGCCTGGTCCGGAATGCGGGCTGGTGTATCAGACCACGGCGCTGTTTCCCTGGCTGACCACCATGGGCAATGTAGAGTACGGCCCGAAGGTCCGTGGAGTGGCAAAAAAGGAACGGCGGGAACGGGCGAAGCACTACATCGACCTGGTGGGCCTGAACGGCTTTGAGAAGAGTTTTCCGATTCAGCTTTCCGGCGGTATGCGCCAGCGTGTGGGGATTGCCCGCGTATACTGCAACGAGCCGGAGGTCCTCTTGATGGACGAACCCTTTGGGCATCTGGACGCGCAGACCCGATATTTGATGCAGGAAGAGCTGGAGCGTATCTGGCAGGCAGAGAAGCGGACGATTATCTTTGTCACCAATCATATTGAGGAGGCCTTGTACCTGGCAGACCGCGTGCTGGTGATGACCAACTGTCCTGCCACCATTAAGCAGGAATTCAAAATTGACCTTCCGCGGCCCAGGGACTATACGGACCCGGAATTTCTGCGCCTGCGGCAAACCATCACAGCCGTTGTGGACCCTGCGGAATGATAGGAGGTGTCAGAGTGGAAAACGAATACAAGGTTGTGGTCAAGAACCTGACCAAAAAATTTGGAGATCTGCTGGTTTTGGACGATCTCTCCTTTCATGTTCGAAAAAACGAGTTTCTCTGTATCGTGGGACCCACTGGATGCGGAAAGACCACCTTCCTGAACAGCCTGAGCAGGCTGTATGATGTTACGTCTGGGGAAATCCTGATCAATGGGGAGGCCGTTGATCTGAAAAGACACAACATTGCCTATATTTTTCAGGAGTACTCTAACATGCCCTGGCTGACGATTCGACAGAATGTGGAATTCGGGCTGCGGATTAAACACATGCCTGAGGACTATATCAAGGAACAAACAGAGTATTTTCTGGATATGGTGGGCCTGACCAAATTTCAGGAGTACTATCCTAGGCAGCTCTCGGCCAGCATGCTGCAAAGGGCTTCCATTGCACGTGCATTCGCTGTGCGGCCCGAGGTGCTGCTGATGGACGAGCCCTATGGACAACTGGATGTGGAACTGCGCTTTAAGCTGGAGGATGAGCTGATTCGCCTCTGGAGGGAAGTGGGAACAACTGTGATTTTTATTACCCACAACATTGAAGAGGCAGTCTACCTCAGTGAGAGAATCCTGGTTCTGACGAACAAACCCACAAAAATTAAGGCGGAAATTCCCAACAACCTGCCAAGGCCCAGGGACATTGCCGCACCTGAATTTGTAGCCCTGCGAAATCAGGTTACGGATTTGATTAAGTGGTGGTAACTGCCTGGATGTACCGCTTTGTTTGTATACAGGACGAAGGCTCTTGAGGATTGGAGTGGAACTTGATGTCTGAAAAGAAAAATATTCTGTTTGTTTTGGCTGATGACTATGGTGCCTGGGCAATGGGCTGCGCCGGAAATCCGGAGGTAAAAACGCCGCATTTGGACCGCCTTGCGGCTCGCGGTGTTCGCTTTGACAACTGTTTTTGCGCGTCTCCCGTCTGCTCTCCGGCCCGGGCTTCCATCATGACAGGGAAGAATCCATCGCAGCATGGCGTCCATGACTGGCTGGCCAAGGGGCATCTGGACAGCGGACGGGCGCTTGGAGAAGAGCTGCAAATGTCCTTTGCGGCTGCAAACGCGCCCTGGTATTATGCCTGGCCCAAAAATCAGCTCAGCGGCGACTATGCCATCCGCTATCTGGATCAGCACCGTACCTTTACTGAGATTCTTGCTGAAAACGGCTATGAATGCGGCTTGAGCGGGAAATGGCATATGGGGGACAGCTTTACGCCGCAGGCTGGTTTTACCTATTGGAAGACAACGGCCATGGGCGGGGAGAATTATTATTATCCCGTAGTACTGGAAGACGGAAAAATGGTTTTAAAAGAAAACCTATATGTCACGGATTGGATTACGGAGCAGTCGTTAAACTTTTTAACACAGCGGAATCAGGAAAAGCCGTTCTATCTTGCTGTAAACTACACGGCGCCGCATTCGCCGTGGTCGGCACGGAATCACCCCAAGGAGTACATTGATCTTTATAAGGACTGTCCTTTTCATTCCACGCCCAACGTACCGCCTCACCCTTGGGCGCCCAACGGCCACAAAACCCTTGCACAGTGGAACAGCGAGCCGCACCCAGGCATCCGTTTCAGCGGAGCCACATACGGCCCAATTCCGGAGACGTGGCAGGAGCACCGGCGGGAAAGCCTCACCGGATATTATGCGGCGATTACCGCAATGGATGCGGCGGTAGGGCGCCTGGTGGACCGGCTGGAGACGGAAGGACTGCTGGACAACACACTGATCATCTTCTCTGGGGACAACGGCATGAGTATGGGACACCACGGTATCTGGGGCAAGGGGAACGGAACGAACCCTGTGAATATGTACGATTCCGCCGTGAAGGTGCCTGGAATCTTCTCGTTGCCTGGAACAATTTTACAAGGTGTTGTCAATCATGAAATGGTCAGCCACTATGACTTTTATGAGACCATCCTGGACCTTGCAGGCATTGCGTTTGAAAAACCGGATAACATGCCGGGCGTCAGTTTTGCGCCGCTGCTCACAGGCGAAAGAGAGCGCGTTCGGGACAGCGTGGTTGTATTTGACGAATATGGCCCTTGCCGCATGATCCGAACCAAGGAGTGGAAGCTGGTCCTGCGCCTGCCGGATGGGCCGAACGAGCTGTATGATCTGGTGGAAGATCCGGATGAGGAGAACAATCTGATGGGCCATAGGTCCTGCGCTGGAGTCGTTGCCGAGTTAACCGGGGAACTGAAGGCGTGGTTTGAGAAATATGTGGACCCGGCCTTTGACGGTAGTAGGGAACCGGTTTGCGGCAGGGGACAGCTCACCGCACACTCATTTCTCTGAGGAGAGGGAAGCTTATGCGATGTTTTATTGCCATTGATTCCGGAGGAACCAAGACGGACGCGGTCCTATTTGAGGAGACGGGGCATATTCTGGCCAGATCACTGACGCAGGGCTGTAATGCCATGGATATCGGGATTGGTTCAGCGTGTGAAAGCCTCTTGGGTGTTCTGCAGAATTTGGTGGCCCGCATACCAAGAGATGGAACACTGGTGTCCATATATAGCGGCGTGGCCGCCACCGATTATTTCGGCGGTGAGCTGGGACGGTATATCCGGCCCTATTTTCCCGACGTCACAATGCGATTTGAAGATGATGCTGTCAATCTGATCTCCGGGACCCTGGGACACCAGGACGGCTGCTGTATCATCAGCGGAACTGGCTCATCCCTCTACGCCCGGATTGGAGAAAGGATTGTTCATTTAGGTGGATGGGGCTACCTCATTGATACTGGGGGCAGCGGCTATGCCATTGGACGCGATGCAATTCTGGCGGTTTTCCGTTACTGTGATGGCAGAGCGCCGTACACGCGGCTTTATGACCTGATTCAAGAGCAGATGGGGATGCCGCCGGAGAAAAACATCCCCGGTATTTATGAGGGGGGAAGGCCATACATCGCATCTTTCGCCCGCACGGTATTTCAGGCACGAAAGGAGGGAGATGCTGCGGCGGAGGAAATTTTCCAAAAGGCCGTACATGCTCTGGCAGAGCTTACATTTGCGGCGGAGAGGCAGTTTGGAGGCCCCTACCAGGGAGTTCTGGGCGGCGGAATTTTTGCCGCATTTCCGGAATATGCAGAGGAGTTGAAGGCGCAGGCATCGCCTATGGCCACCCTAATCCGGGCCACAGTACCGCCAATTCTGGGTGGTGTGATTGAGGCAATGTGGGGACAAGCGGAGTGCTCCGCGAAAGTCCGACAGCGCTTTCTGACCGAATATAAGGCAGATGCCATGCAAAGAGTCAGCGAATGAGAGGACGGCCCGGTGTGGATATCCGCACCGGGCCGCTGTGTTCTCGGTTGTTCAGAGTGCATCCCCGCCATTGCCTGTACCGGTCGCGGCTTTACTCGGGCTTTGAGGGCGCGGGCGTTCGCTCATCCTTCTCACGCAAGACTTTGCGGACCACCATGAGAAGAAGCAGAATGCCCACATAGCCCACTAGGGGATAAAAGACACTGATGAGCTTGGTAAACGGCAGCAGCCCAATGAAAAAGGCTCCCGCAGCTACACCTGCGGCAAAGAGCTGCTGCGTGCGCTTTTTAGAGAAAGAGAAGCGGCTGCATACCGTCCACATCATGGAGGAGCAGGAGGAGAAAATACCAAGAATCAAAATAATGGAAAAGGCGGCGCCCAGAGGGTGGGAGATTTTTTCCGCCAGGTACAGAATTGGAATGGAAAGCTCCGCCATGGGCTGGGCGTTGAGCAAAAAAGCGGTGTTCACGATGGCGATGGCGGCCATAAGGACCACAATTCCTACGATCATGCCGTATGTTACATCCTTTTCCCGCTCCGCTCTGACGCCCAGCTGCGTAAAATACGCACCGCCGGAGAGAAAGTTTAGAGAGAGGTATAACAGTGAGCTGATGCCCCAGTGCGGCGATGTCCGCAGGGGAGAGAGCACGGCAGCCTGGCTGGATGCCATGGATAGATCTCCCCAGTCCCGAACAGCCGTGATCACCCCGACAGCCAGGGTGAAGGCGATCACGGCAGGACCGACCTTGGAGATGACAAAGATCAACCGCTCAAACCCAGAGAGGTACGCAGCCAAAACTGTTGCCGCCATCAACAACGACCCTGCGAGGTGGTTCAGACCATAGTATTCCTGCAGGGTGGCTCCCGCACCCGAGATTAAAACCGCCATCAGCAAAAACACAATAACGGCGATCAGACCGGAATAGAACCGGCCTGCCCGATTCCCGCAGAAGTAAAGAAAATGGTTGAAGGGGGAGAGCTCCCGGTTCCGATACCCCGTCTCCACAAAAACAACTCCGAAAAACAGCGTGCCGATGAAATTAAGGCCGATGGCAGTGTAGCTTGCCAGTCCATAACTGGTGAAAAACTGCAGCGTCTCCTGACCTGAGGCAAACCCGGAGCCAATCATCCACGCGATAAAGGCCCCCGCGTATTTGGCAATCCCCCTGGCGGTATATTCCTGGTTCATCATTGGCTCCTTTTTTATACAAGATTCATTTCCTGGGAAAAATGCCCGTGTGGGGTGGAGCAGCACAAGAATGAAAGCCGGAGTACTGAAGCGGCCTCACCAGTTCTGCATGGCTGCGCCCTCGGAGGCTGGCCGGCAGGTGGCTCCATAGAGGGCCAGCACACCGCTTTTGATCTTGGGCTCTGGCTTCTTCCAGCGTTGCTTTCGCTCCGCGATCACATCCTCCGTTACCTCTAGCTGCAAGATACCCTCTGGAATGCTGTATGTAATGATATCGCCGTCCTCCACAAAAGCGATGAGGCCGCCGGCCATGGCCTCCGGTGCCACGTGCCCGATGATGGTGCCATGGTTGAAACCGGAGAAGCGCCCGTCCGTAATCAGGGCAACCGTCTGCTCCATACCTTTGGCGATGAGCCGATCTGTCACCTTCATCAGCTCGTTCATGCCGGGGGAACCCTTGGGACCCTCGTAGCGCAGTACGATTACGTCTCCCGCCTGGATTTCGTCCCGCATCACCGCCTCCGCAGCCAGTTCCTCCTGATCAAAGACCCGCGCCCGTCCAGAGAAGGCACGCATGCTCTCCGGTACGCCAGTGGGGCGGCAGACCGCGCCCTCTTCCGCCAAATTTCCCCGGAGAATCCGCATGCCGGCAATATCGCTGAGGGGGGCTTGCAGGGGATGAATGATACTGTCGTCTGGGACTTGGACTCCAGTGAGATACTCGCCCCAGGTATTTCCAAGCAGTGTTGTTTCCCCGGTATATAGTTCCGTCTCCAGGCGCTTCATCACGGCGGGCACACCGCCGGCACGATCAAGGTCAATCACGGTGTGACGGCCGCTGGGCACCACGCCCACCAGACATTTGATTCTCCGGGCGATGCGGTCGAAGTCATCCAACGTGAGTCCCAGCCCCAGCTCCTGGCTGTACGCCAGCAGGTGGAGCACTGCGTTGGTGGAGCCGGCTATGGCCAGATCCAGCATCACTGTATTGAAAAGAACCTCCCGGCTCATTAAATCTTCCGGGCATATGCCGCGCCGGACCTGCTCTACGATAAAGCGACCGGCCCGGACGCAGCTTCGCAGCTTTAAATTGTCTGCAGCTGGGATGGTGGAAGTTCCCGGAAGAACCAGGTTCAGCGCCTCGCCCAGAATCTGCATGGTGCATGCCGTACCCATGGATGGACAGGCTCCGAAAGAGGGACAGACATGCTCCTGTACGATGTCGAGAAGCTCCGAGTCTCCCCGGATGGCGGCCACATCCACATCGGCCTGCACCAGGGCTTGCCCGCAGTAGCTTCCTGCCCCCATGATGCCGCCGGTGACAACGATACAGGGGATATGAACCCGCAGAGCCGCCAGATATGCCCCGGCGATCACATTGTCGCAGGAGGCCAGAATCACCAGTCCATCCAGCTTGTGGACGCGGACAACAGCCTCGATGGACATGGCGACAATATCCCGCAAGACCAGTTCATAGCGCAGCCCGTCGGAGCCGGTGGCGATGTTTCCGCAGGTGGCGGGAACGCCGAACTCCATCGGCATCCCCCCATTCATCCAGATGCCCTTTTTGACAGACTCCGCCAGACTCCGCAGATGTCCGGTGCCCGGGGAACCCTCAAAGAACGTATTTGCGATACCGATGTGGGGCTTTTTGACAATGTCCTCTTGTTCATAGCCTGCCGCAAGATACATGATTCTCCGGTTGGCCGCGTGGGTACCCTCCCAGTAGCTGCGCTCTTTTTTCATGTTGTACATGGTCCTGCACTCCTTTGCTCCAGTGTTAGGGCTAGGCCTCCAGCTTTATTTTAGCAAGAGCGGTATGGAAAATGAAAGAAATGGTATTGTATGCAGCCCATTCTGAATGAGAATGATCTGGCTTGTGCGGTGCCTTTTTGCCAACTGCCGTTTGAAAAGCGGCTGCGGCAGAGCGTGTGTTCCTGCTTTTTGGAATGGATGGTATTCAGAAGATGAATACAGAGACTGGCAGAGGGCGGTATGAGAACAATTTGGAAGGTGTCCTGGGTAAGCATTTCAGAATGATCTGTATTTTCTGCAGATGATCTTCCCAAACAGCTTGCATACATGCTATCATAGATGCGAAAGGCCGCTGGTTCCCGCCTTCGGCGGCACGATCTGCGCTGCTATGAAAAAAGAAAGGAGAAATTATATGGCGATAGAGACTGGGTTTGATATTCCTGCCATTGAGATCAGTACGTTTGAACTGACCTTGGTGGGAGACTCTCCGCTGATTGTCCACGCGTGGAGCGAGAAAGCGAAAAAAGAGATTCTGGACAAGCAGATGAAGGTGGCGAAGACCAAGGTTCGATCCATCCGCAACCCTGCCGCTGATTTTATTGACAGCCTCTATTGGCTGACAAAAAAACCGGCAGAGCCTACCATGGAGGCATTCTACCAGGCAGTGGCGGAAGGGGCGGAGTTTGGCTTTCCCTCTGTTGCGTTCAAGGCGGCGGCTGTCTCTGCCGGCTTCCGGACCGGTGTGACGAAAAACAAGACCATTCCCAACTCTGCCTTCCATATCAATGGTGACATGGTGAGAATCCACGGCACGCCTGAAATTCGGGAGGACATGGTCCGGGTGGGCATGGGTGCTGCGGACCTCCGCTACCGGGGAGAATTCAAGGAGTGGTCCGTGATTCTGCCCATCCGCTTCAATACGGCCGTGTTCACCCATGAACAGATCATCAACCTTTTTAATTTGGGTGGCTTTGCCTGCGGAATCGGTGAATGGCGCCCGGAGCGCGGCGGCTCTTTTGGAATGTATCACGTTGTCTGATCGAAATTGTCCCTCAGCACGGCAGGCGGGGGGCGATGGGCTAGGACGGCGGGACGATTTCTCACGGCAGGGCTGGAGCAAGGCAGGCATGGCTGGGCAAGCGGGGCAAGTTGTGGCTGCGTGTGGCTGTGCGGGGCCAGGCAAGGCCGGGTGGGGCATGGCAGGCATGGTTAGGTAAGTCGAGGTTCGTTTGTGCGAGGTACGGCATGGTTTGCTGGGGCAAGGCTGCGTGAGGTTTCATTGGCATGGTTTGTTTTGGCGGGGCGGGTTCGAGTGAGGCGCGGCAGGCGGGGTACGGTTCACCGGGGTACGGCGGAATGGGGTACGGTGTGGCATGGCGGGACACGGTTGGGCTCCATGAGGTGGATTGCAAGAGACGTGGCGCAAAGAGAAAGGGCCTGCCCAGGCGTGGGCGGCACGGCTAGATAAATGGGGCTGAAACAGAAAGAGAGGCGAGATGCATGGTATATGAGTGGAAAATTCCCAAGTATTCCCTGCCCGCCCAATCGGCGGGAGAAGAGTTGGAGCGCATTGAGCGCAAGCACGGCAGGATCACTCCGGGCAACGTGCTGGAGGAAAGCCGCCCCACGGGGGCGGTCCTCCACAGCCTGTTTGAGTGGAACGACTCTGCTGCTGCGGAAAAATTTCGTCTGGAGCAGGCCAGGGAGGTCATTGGCAACATTGCGGTGGTCCGCATGATAGAGGGGCGCCCCACAGAACCGGTTCGCGCCTTTGTGAATATTGTTCCTGCCGACCGGGAGCGCGGCTACTCCTCCATTGTAAAAGTGCTCTCTAACCGGGAGTACGCACACCAGCTGCTGGAGACCGCCCTGGCGGAGTTTCAGGCCCTGCGGAACAAGTATGCGATACTGGTGGAGCTAGCGGAGCTGTTTGATGTGATTGATGAACTCCAGACAAAATATTCTAATGAGCCAGCCTTCCCGCCAGTTAGGAATCGCCAACAGCCATGACCCTATGAGCCCCGGAAAGTGCCAAATCCTGCGCTTGACCGGAACCGGTATGAGAAAAAGATGGATGTAAATGTAAACCAGAGCCGAACGGTAACTTCCGTTCGGCTCTGGTTGTGTGATATACAATGGATGCAGGAGCTACGGGGTATCCGATGCCTGCTCCTGGAGCTGCACCGCAGCCCCGCGGATTTGGTTTTGGATCAGAGTGTCAGTAAATTGAATCAACTGCCCCGGGGTTTTATCAATCTCACCCAGCAGCCAGCTCTCCACAAGACCAGCCAGTGCAATGACATAAAAGTGGGTGAACATTTCCGGCTCTGTGTCATCGGAACACCCCAGGAAGTCGGTGATCTGCGTCACGCTGCGGCGGATGATGGCGTGGATGTCCGAAAAGAAGAGCCGCTTCAGGTGAGGACGGCTGAGGGAATTGAGAGCGCACAGACAGACCGCACGGTTTTCCTGCAGATACTGGAAGAGCTGCAGCAGTCCCTCCTGCCACAGCAGCGCTCCCTCTTGACGTTTCAGCAGGGAGACGGCCTCTTCCTGAAACATCCAGCGCACCAGGTCATAAATATCTTCAAAGTGATAATAAAAATGCTGGCGTACCATGCCGCAGTCATCCATAATTTCGCTGATAGTAATTTTTTCTAAAGGCTTTTGGGCCATCAGCTTTTTCAGGGAAGCGCAGATGACCTGCTTGGTGGCATAGGAGGATTCATAGGATTTGTGTTTCATAGGGGCCTCCGACAATTAGCTACATTTATAATTAGTATATCACGCCTCGCTCTGTCTTTCCAGTATGCAAACCGCCCTTCTTTGTCAGAATTCCGACAAAGGGGGGTGGTTTGCATGTTGTAGTCGCGGAATATAGGGCGTACTTTAAGTATGAAGAAACCTATCAGGAGGCTTTGTGATGCAAAAGGAGTACCAAGTAACCCTGCACAGCCAATTGGGACCTAGAGACGGACGATTGTCCATTACCAGTTCTGGAGGAAGCATTGCGGGGGTTTTAACACTGCTGGGGTTTGAAAATCCCGTCACAGGCCGTGAGAACGGCGGCGGAGGCTTTACGCTGTTTCATCCCCTCCGCACCACGGTGGGGAACTATCCCTGTGAGTCCGTTTTTACCAGCGTGGGAACGGAATTGAGTGGGACCGCTTATCTCAAGCAGTGCAGCATGCACTGGAGCGGAAAGCGGCTTCCCCAGGATTCTATGGAGGAACACCGTGGATAAGCAGACAGAAAAACCCTCCTTTTTCACCCGCTTGGCTACCATGATTGTAGACAAGCGGAACCTGATCTTTTTCCTCTATTTCTGCGCTGCGATTTTTTCGCTTTTTTCCAGAGGGTGGGTAGCCGTCTGCAATGATATTACAGAGTATCTGCCGGCTACCACAGAAACCCGGCAGGGCCTGACCATTATGGAAGAGGAACTGACCACCTTTGCAACCGCCCGAGTTATGGTGTCCCATGTGACGCCGGACATTGCCAGATCTCTGGCGGAGCGTATGGAGAGCATTGAGGGCGTCTCCTCTGCTGTACTGGGGGGAAGTGCTGGTGCAAACACAACGGCCGACGATGACGCGGAGGAGACGCCGGAGGATATCGCCGCGTATTTTAAAGGAGCGGACGCACTGATCTCCGTGACCTTTGACGGTGAGGAGGATGACGACATCAGCCTTTCCGCCCTGAACGGCATCAAGGAATTGCTGGAACCCTACGACTTTTATATAGACTCGCCGGTGGGAGCAGATCAGGCCGATACCCTGGGACAGGAAATGGGAGTGATCCTGGCGATTGCGGCGGTAGTGATTCTGCTGGTGCTGCTGTTTACCTCCCGGTCCTATGCCGAAATTCCGGTGTTGGTGATTACCTTTGCGTCGGCGGCGCTGTTGAACCTGGGGACGAATTTCCTCTTTGGAGAGATCTCCTTTGTCTCCAACTCCGTCACAGTGATTTTGCAGCTGGCTCTGGCGATTGACTACGCCATCATTTTACTGCACCGCTTTCTGGAGGAGCGGGAGCACGCCGGAGATCGAGAGGCATGCATTACCGCTCTGAGCGCCGCGATTCCCGCGATCTCCGCCAGCAGCCTGACGACCATTTCCGGTTTGGCTGCCATGATGTTTATGGAGTTTCGCATTGGCTTTGATATGGGTATGGTGTTGATCAAGGCCATCTGCCTGAGCATGCTGTCTGTATTTACTCTGATGCCGGGCCTTTTGATGATTTTTTGCAAGGCGATGGAGCGGACCCGGCACAAAAATTTTGTTCCCAGCATCGACCGCTGGGGGGCCTGGGCTGTGAAGCTGCGCTTCATCGGGGTGCCGGTTTTCACATTGTGTCTGGTGGGCGGCTTTCTGCTCTCCAACCGGTGTCCTTACGTCTACGGCTACAGCCAGATTGAAACGGCCCGTCAGAACGAGGCTCAGATCGCCCAGCAGCGGATTAACGAGACCTTTGGCCCCCAAAATGTGATGGCTCTGCTGGTTCCCAAGGGGGACTATGACAGTGAAAAGGCACTGCTGGAGCGGCTGGAGACCTACGAGCAGGTGGACTCTGCCATGGGGCTTGCCAATATTGAGGCGATGGACGGCTATACCCTGACCGACGCGCTGACGCCCAGACAATTTTCCGAGCTGATTGATATGGACTATGAACTTGCCTGCCTTTTGTACTCTGCTTATGCTGCCGATCAGGAGGAGTACGGGCGGATTGTGGGGGGCGTGGACGACTACACCATTCCACTGATGGACATTTTCCTGTTCATCCACGACTGTAAGGAGGAAGGCTATGTCTCTTTGGACGAGGGTCTGAACCAGGACATTGACGATCTCTATGAACAGTTGATGGATGCCCGGGTTCAGATGATGGGAGAGCATTACTCCCGCATGGTCATCAGCCTGAATCTGCCGGAGGAGGGGGAGGAGACCTTCGACTTTCTCAAAACTGTGCATGCGGAGGCGGAGCGATACTATGAGCCGGACAGTGTCTATCTGGTGGGAGACTCCACCAGTGATTATGATCTGTCGGTTTCCTTTGCCAGGGATAATGTCATGATCAGTGTACTGTCGGTGGTGTTTGTCATCATCGTGCTGCTGTTCACCTTTATGTCCGTAGGGCTTCCGATTCTGCTGATTCTGGTGATTCAGGGCAGTATCTGGGTGAACTTTGCCTTCCCGGGCATCACGGGAAAGCCCATTTTCTTCATGAGCTATCTCATTGTCACCGCCATTCAGATGGGCGCCAATATTGATTACGCCATCGTCATCTCCTCCTGGTTCAATGAGCTCAAGGGCTCCATGTCCAAGGAGCAGGCCATGATCCGCGCGCTGAGCCTTGCCTTTCCAACCGTCCTCACCTCCGGCTCTATCCTGTCTGTAGCGGCGTTCCTCATTGCAAAAATCACCACGGAGGCTAGCATCGTCGGGATTGGAGAGTGTCTGTGCCGAGGAACCTTGATCTCCATGTTCCTGGTGATGTTCATCCTGCCGCAGATGCTCTATTTGGGAGACCGCATTGTGGAGCGCACCCGCTTCAATCTCAAATTCCCGGAGCATGAGCGCTCAAGTCTGCTCAGCGGCGGCACGGTCTATGTCAGCGGCCGGGTGCGGGGACGGGTCAGCGGTATTGTGGACGCCACGATGCATGGTGTCATCCACGGAGAGGTCTCTGCAATGGTGGAGACGGGAGACGAGGAACATTCCAAGGAGGAAGAGCATGAAACGCATACATAGAGGGATGGCACTGGCGCTGTCCGCTGTTTTGCTGCTGCTTACAGCGGCTCCATCTGCGTGGGCGGCAGAGAATACCATAACGATTGAAACAGCACAGGATTTGGCAGAGCTTTCTAAAAATTGCTCCTTGGACAGCTGGTCTCAGGGAAAGACGGTCCTCTTGGCCGGGGACATTGATCTGACTGGAACGGACTTCCGACCCATTCCAACCTTTGGCGGAACCTTTGATGGCCAGGGGCATACGATTTCCGGCCTGCTGGTTACAGGCAACGGCAATGTGCAGGGCCTGTTCCGCTATGTGCAGGTGGGCGGTGTCGTCCAGGACCTGAGTGTGCGGGGAACAGTCTCTCCCACAGATTTTCGGGACACTGCCGGAGGTATCGTAGGCAGCAACCGTGGGCAGCTTTTGCGCTGCACATTTCAGGGGACTGTCAAGGGTGAGAGCAGTGTGGGCGGGATTGCCGGCATCAACGAGGCGGAGGGGCGGCTGATTAACTGTACGTTTTCTGGCCTTGTGGAAGGAAACCTCCATGTGGGCGGAATTGCCGGACAGAATCTGGGTGGTGTGATTCAGTGTACCAATCAAGGAGACATCAATCCCACCTCCGAGACTCCCGCCAAGAGTGAGGACCCTTTGAACCTGGGGGAACAGGTTGCTGGTTGGACAGATGTGGGCGGCATTGCTGGATATTCCACAGGACTTTTGCAGAGCTGCCGCAACGAAGGTGCGGTGGGTTATCCTCATATTGGCTATAATGTGGGCGGGATTGCCGGGCGGCAATCTGGCTGCCTGGATGGTTGCGTCAACACGGGAAAAGTCATGGGCCGAAAGGATATCGGTGGAGTGGCCGGACAGATGGAGCCGGATGTGACGCTGCTATTCAACGAGAGCTTTCTTCAGCGGCTTGGGGATGAGCTGAGTACGCTCCAGAACATGAGTGACGCACTGCTGGATGATGTAGGAGTCATTGCGGATGATCTCTCCGCTCAAATGCAGGCGATCTCCGACCAGACCCGCTTGACAAAGGATGCCGTGGGGGATTTGAGTGACGCCATGACAGCGTGGGCGGATGAGGGTATCGGCCAAGTCAATGACCTGTCTGCCCGGATCTCTCGTACGCTGGATCAGTTGGAGCCGGTTCTGGACGATGTGGACGGACAGCTGAAAGACCTCTCGGATGTGGTGGAGGACTTGTCCGGCGCATTGGATCGAGCGGAGGAGATGGGCCAGCTGGGAGAGGAGAGCATCCGTAGTCTGCGCCTGGCTATGGAGGAGCTGCGAAAGATTCCAGAGGCGTGCAGGGGCGCGCTGGCAAAGCTGCAAGAGGCAGTCAAGGCTCTGCGGGATGCCCTGGGGGACGAGGAGAAAACACAGGAGGCACTGAAACAGTGCGTGAGTGCGGCTGAGGAGCTGGCGGAAGTGATTCTAGGAAGAGCCGGGGCCGCTGCTGACTACCTGTTGGAGAGCCTGCGGGCGTTGGCGCAGGGGGGAGACGAGGCCAGCGGCATCCTCTCCCGACTCAGCCGGTTGGGAGAGGAGCTCTCTGCGCTCATGGACGATATGGCGGACAGCGCTTCTGAGCTGCATCAGGTGCTGAAGGACCTGTCCGATCAGCCGGCGATTTCCTTTCCGTCCCTGGATAGCGCCATCACAGAGGAGCGGGATGCCCTGGATGAAGCCTTTTCGAGCCTGATGGACCAGGCGGATGGGCTTCATACACTGGCGGATTCATCGGTAGACACGGTTACGGCAGATTTAAAGGCGATCAGCGGGCAGCTCGGTGTGATTAGCAGCCTGCTCTCAGACGAGGGAGCCAGGATGCAGGAGACTGATTTAGAGGACCGCTTCCAGGATGTCTCGGATCGGGAGCAGATCGAGAGTCAGACCACCGGGCGGCTCTCCTCCTCTCGGAATGAGGGGGCCGTAGAGGGGGATGTCAATGTGGCCGGGATTGCCGGCTCGCTGGCTATAGACCTGGAGTACGACCCGGAGGATGATTGGAATCAGGCGGGAGACCACACGCTGGATGTTTGGGTGGAGACCAGGGCCGTACTGTTCAGATGTGTAAACACCGGCCTTGTGACAGGAAAAAAAGACTATGCCGGAGGCATCGTGGGCCGCATGGATATGGGGCGGGTGCAGAACTGCGAAAATTACGGTGATGTGGCTAGTACGGATGGAAGCTATGTGGGCGGCATAGCCGGCGCCTCCTGGGGAACTGTCCATAGCTGCTGGAGTAAATGCACGTTGTCCGGAACTCATTATATTGGCGGGATCGCCGGCCTTGGCAGCGATCTCACAGAGTGCCGCACACTGGTGGAGATTGCAGAAGGCGGCGCATATACTGGCGCCGTGGCCGGAAGTATAGAGACGGATGGAACGGTCTCCGGAAATCTGTTTGCCAGCGAGGATTTGGCGGCGATTGATGGCATCAGCTATGCGGGAAGCGCAGAGCCGGTCACGCTGGAAGCACTCTGCCTCCTGCCGGATGTCCCGACGGATTTTTCCAAGCTCACCTTGACCTTTACTGCGGATGATGAGCTGGTGGGCATTGTGTCAGTTCCCTATGGGGAAGGGATCGATGTTTTGCCAGAGCTTCCGGCTAAGGAGGGCTATTCTGCGGCGTGGCCGGATTTGGACTACCGCCATATTACTGCCAGTCAGACCGTGGAGGCAGTCTATACCCCTTACACCTCAGCGCTGTCTGGCAGCGGCGAGCTGCCGAGAATCCTGGTGGACGGCAGCTTCAGCAGCCGCGCGAAAGTAGCGTATGCCAGAGAAGAGGTGTGTTGGACCGATCAGGGTGGGACGCAGTACAGTGGTACCGCCTGGACTGTTACGGTGGATGATCCCGATCTAAAGACCGTGTCCTATACGATTCACTACCGCCTGCCGGAAGAGGGAGGCCGGTGGAGTGTCTGGGTACAGGGTGAAAACGGTTGGGAGTCACAGGAGTATACTGTAGACGGCCACTATCTGCTTTTGTCCGGCAACAGCGAGACAACCACATTCTGTGTTTTGCCTAGAGAGCTTCCTGTGGTTCAGATCATCCTAGCCGCCATAGCACTGGCGGCGGTGCTCTTGTTTGCACTCATCCGTAGGCACCGGAAGACCCAGAGACACCAGGCGCAGCCCTCAGACAAATCACTGCTGAAAGATCAGGAGGATCGTTGAACACTTTGCCGTAGATACGGTGATTTCGGGCAGCTGGAAACAACGCGCTGAATGAGCTTGCTTGTAAAGAAAGACAACACAGGTAATCTGCTGCCATCCTGCAAAAGTACACATGGAGATCAGGGAGCCCGTTTTTCGAAGAATCATTCGAAAAACGGGCTTCTTTTTAAACATTTAGAAGGCTGTACATTAGAGCTGGTGGCTTCCTGTTCAGTGAGAAAGGCACCGGATGTTCCGTGGGACGTGCGTGATATAGCAGCCCGGCAGATGACACAGAACATTTGCGTGGCACTTGACAAATTCAAAAACTATATTATAATATTATATTCTATATTATAGAATTCATAAACCATACATCAAAACTAGGAGGATGCCACGATGAAAAATCTTACGATCGACATACAAGGCCAGATTGCGCTTGTGCAGATCAATCGGCCAAAGGCGCTGAATGCACTCAATTCCGAGACACTGGATGAGCTCTATGCGTGTTTGAAAGAAATGGAATTGCGCAGGGATATCCGGATTTTAATTCTGACCGGTGCTGGCACCAAGGCTTTTGTAGCTGGAGCGGATATTTCGGAAATGCACCAAGCGACCGCAGTGGAGGGATTGGCCATGGCCCGCTTGGCTGATCGGACCTTTTCTCTGCTGGAGAATATGCCTCAGGTCAGCATTGCCGCTGTCAATGGCTATGCCCTGGGGGGAGGCTGTGAGATTGCCATGGCCTGTGACATCCGGGTTGCGGCGGAAACCGCAAAATTTGGACAGCCAGAGTGCGGGCTTGGCATTATTCCGGGCTTTGGGGGAACACAGCGGCTGTCCAGACTGGTGGGCAAAGGACGGGCGAAGGAGTTGATTTTTACCTGCGATATGATTGACGCACAGGAGGCGTATCGGATTGGGCTGGTGAACCAAATTGTACCTGCAGAGGAATTAATGGATGCATGTTATGCCATGGGACAAAAAATTCTAAAAAAAGGCGGCTATGCTGTCTCGCTTGCAAAGCGTGTGATCAACGCCGGTATGGATATGGACCTGGCCAGTGGACTTGAATTGGAGGCGACCTCCTTTGGGCTGGCATTCTCTACGCATGACAAATATGAAGGCATGGGAGCATTTCTGGAGAAACGCCCTGCCCAGTTGACAGATTTTTAAAATATTTTGCGTTCAAAGAAAAGAACTTTTCATGTGATTTAAATTTTTCAATGCTACGAAAAACGATCACTCAATTCGTGATTTTGCTGAAAACTTTTCCGGCAGTAACATAAGGAGAAAATAAGGAAATTACATTGTTTTTACTATGATTATAGAGTCCCGCATCATCAAACAGAATTCTGTGTGAAAAACATGCTGAAAATGCTGCGTGGTACTTGTGTGAAACTAGTAACTCTGCTATAATACTATTATATTGTATGATATTCTATAATATAGTAAAACAAAAAAGGAGATGCAAATGAAACAAAAAGCAATCCGTGTAACCATGGATGGCAACACCGCTGCGGCGTATGCATCTTATGCGTTTACTGAAGTAGCTACCATTTACCCCATCACGCCATCTTCTACCATGGCTGAGTTGATGGATGAATGGAGCGCGCAGGGACGGAAAAACCTGTTTGGGCAGACTGTGGACGTCCGGGAGATGCAGCATGAGGGCGGTGCTGCCGGAGCCATCCACGGCGCGCTTCAGGGCGGTGCGCTGGCCAGCACCTATACGGCCAGCCAGGGACTGATGCTGATGCTGCCGAATATGTATAAAATTGCGGGTGAACTGCTGCCCGGCGTTTTCCATGTCAGCGCCAGGGCACTGGCATCCAACGCCTTATCCATTTATGGCGATCACCAGGATGTGATGAGCTGCCGCAATACCGGTTTCACCATGCTGGCTGGCAGTTCTGTGCAGCAGGCATATCACCTGGCCTGCGCCGCGCACCTCAGCGCGATCTCCAGCCGTGTGCCGGTACTGCACTTTTTTGACGGTTTTCGCACAAGCCATGAGTATCAAAAAATTGAGCTCCTGAATGAGACAGATCTTGCAGATCTGATTGACCAGGAGGCACTGCAAGAGTTTCGCGCAAACGCCCTGAACTCAGACCACCCCAAGTCCCGCGGCTCTGCGGAGAGTCCCGACGTCTTTTTCCAGGTCCGGGAGTCTGTCAACAAATTCTATGAGGCTGTTCCCGGCATCGTGGAGGGGTATTTGGAGCGGATCAACACCCTGGCCGGGACAGATTACAAGCTCTTCAACTATTATGGCGCCGGAGATGCGGAGAACATCATCATTGCTATGGGGTCTGCCTGCGGCGTCATCCGCGAGACGATTGACTACTGGAACGCACATGGCAAAAAGCTTGGCATGGTGGAGGTCCACCTGTTCCGCCCCTTTGCCCCGGAAAAACTCCTGAGCGTCATTCCACCGACTGTCCGCCGCATTGCGGTTCTGGACCGCACGAAGGAGCCCGGAGCGATGGGAGAGCCGCTCTACCTGGATATCCGAAATGTCTATGCAGGCCAAAAGGACGCGCCGTTGATTGTGGGCGGGAGGTACGGCCTTGGATCTAAGGACTTTACGCCCATGGACGTGATGGCAGTCTATGCAAATCTGGAGACAGATCAGCCCAAGAATGGTTTCACCGTTTCCATTACCGATGACGTGACCCACCGCTCTCTCCCGGAGTTTTCTCCTGTTTTTGATTCCACGCCGTCTAAGAACTTCTCCTGCAAATTCTGGGGACTGGGCTCTGACGGGACAGTTGGCGCAAATAAGTCCGCAGTCAAAATTATCGGAGACCACACGGACTCCTATGTACAGGCATACTTTGCCTACGACGCCAAGAAGTCCGGCGGCGTCACGATTTCCCACCTGCGCTTTGGGCCTGAAAAAATCCAAGGCTCCTATCAGATCAAGGCAGCGAATTTCATTGCCTGCCACAATCAGGCGTATGTACATCAATACAATCTGATTGCGGACCTCAAGAAGGGCGGCAGCTTCCTGCTCAACACAATTTGGTCTGACGAGGAGCTGGAGAAAAATCTGCCCGCCTCGTTGAAACGGCAGATCTGGGAGAAAAAAGCGGCGTTTTATACGCTGGATGCCTTCAGCATTGCAAAGGACTTGGGGCTGGGCGGCAGAATCAATATGGTTATGCAGGCCGGCTTTTTCGCCCTTTGTCCCATTTTCCCACTGGAGGAGGCGATAGCCTATTTAAAGGCCGAGGTCAATAAGACATACGGCGCCAAAGGACAAGATGTGGTGGATATGAACTGCGCCGCCATTGACCAAGGAGCCCGGCGGATTCACCGGGTGGACGTGCCTGACACCTGGGCCCGTGCTGAGGATGCGGAGGAGGACAGCAGAGGAGCCGCCCCGGAATTTTTCCGCAAGGTACTCTTCAAAATGGGACGGCAGGAGGGCAACGAGCTTCCGGTTAGCGCTTTTGAGGGGCATGAGGATGGAAGCTGGGAGCAGAGTTATACCCGCTGGGAAAAGCGGGGGATTGCAATTGAGGTTCCCTGGTGGGATGCGGAGAAATGCATCCAGTGCAACCGCTGCGCTGCCGTCTGCTCCCACGCGGTGATTCGCCCAACACTGCTCAGCGGGGAAGAGGCCGCCGCTGCGCCGCAGGCATATCCCATCAAACGGGCCAACGGTTTTCAGAATCTACAGTATCATCTCTCTATTTCTGGAATGGACTGCACCGGCTGCGGCGTCTGTGTCAAGACATGCCCGGTTCAGGCGCTGGAGATGAGGCCGTTCGAGCCGATGCGGGAGGAGCTGAACCAGGCGTGGAACTATACGCTGGAACATGTAACGGAGAAGGAGATTTCCGCGGCGCAGAAGGCAACGGTCAAAGGCAGCCAGTTCCTCAAGCCCTATGTGGAGTTTTCCGGCGCGTGTGCCGGCTGCGGCGAGACTCCATATATCAAGCTTATTACCCAGCTCTACGGCGACCACATGCGCATCGCCAACTCCGCCGGCTGCACACACATTTGGGGAGGATCTCCGGAGATTCCCTTCTGCACCAATGAAAAGGGCCAGGGAGTGGCCTGGGCCAGTGGCCTTTTCGAGGACACGGCCGAGTACGGATACGGCATGATGCTCGGCACCAGCGCTGTACGCAAGTGGCTCAAATCACAGGTGGAGCATATGGCGCAGCGTGTTGAGGATGAAGAACTGCGCTGTGCGTCCGCTGAATGTTTGGCCCGTTTTGACGACAGCCACGGGACCCGCCAGCGGGCGGACCGCTTGATCGCCGCCATGGAGCGGCTGGGCACGGAGCAGGAACCCATCAGGACGGTCTATCAGCGCAGGGACTATCTCTTCAAACCGTCCCAGTGGATTGTGGGCGGCGACGGCTGGGCCTACGACATCGGCTATGGCGGTCTGGATCATGTGATCGCCTCCGGGGAAAACGTCAACATCATCTGCTTGGACACCGAGGTGTATTCCAATACCGGCGGACAGTCCTCCAAGGCGACGCCCACGGCGGCGGTGGCGCAGTTTGCCGCCTCCGGCAAAAAGACCAAAAAGAAGGACCTGGGCGTGATGTGCATGAGCTACGGTTATGTATATGTCGCGCAGGTGGCACTGGGTTACGACCCCCAACAGACACTCCTTGCGATCCGGGAAGCAGAGGCCTATGACGGCCCTTCTGTCATTATTGCATACGCTCCCTGCATCAACCACGGGATCAAAGGCGGGATGAGCAACGCACAGTTGCGGGCAAAACAAGCAGTGGAATGTGGTTACTGGCACTGCTACCGTTATCATCCGGAGCTGGGTACGCAGGGGAGAAACCCGTTCATCCTGGACTCTAAGGTTCCCACGGCGAGTTTCCGGGACTTCCTGATGGGCGAGGTACGATATAGCTCCCTGTATCGAAAGTTCCCAGAGACAGCAGACGCGCTGTTTGCAAAGGCGCAGAGAGACGCAGAGGAGCGGACGGCATATTACTGCAAGCTGGCCGGAAAGTAATTTGACGCGTTAGGATAGGACGGGATATCTGCAGCGCTGGGGGGGGGATGCAGTCGATCAAAAGCGCATCGTGTACAATCGGGTGTCCGATTTACAATAGAAAATAAAGAGGGGATGAAGTGTATGCGTATCAATAAAGACCTGTGCGTCAACTGCGGTATGTGCATGAACCGCTGCCCGGTGTCTGCGATCAAGAAAACAGATAAGGTCGTGGATATTGATTTTGACGAATGCGTGGAGTGTGGTGTCTGTCTGCGCTCCAACGTGTGTCCGAAGAAGGCGATTTATCAGCAGCCTTTGGAATATCCCAGAAGTGTCCGGAGCCTGATGAGTGATGTGCTAACGATTGCGCCGGAGTCAGGTATTTCGGGCCGCGGCACAGAGGAGATGAAGACCAATGAGGTAACTGGACGGTTCCCAGATGGCACTGTGGGTATCGCGGTGGAGCTGGGACGCCCCTGCTACGGAGCGCGGCTGTATGACGCGGAGAAAATCGCCATGGCTGTTGCCGCTGAGGGAGTGGAATTTGAGGCTTGCAACCCCGTCACTACCATGATGAGCGACCCCAAGACGGGTAAATTTAAAGAGGAACTGCTGAATGAGAAGGTTCTGAGTGCGATTGTGGAAATGACGGTTCCCTATGAAAAAGCGGAGTCGGTGCTGAAAACCATCTATAAAACTGCCGAAACACTGGATTGCTTCCTGAGTCTGGACATCTGTTCCAAGGTCGATCAAGACGGCAATCTGCCTCACATGGAGATTGTCAAGAAAATGGGAGTCTGGTGCTCGCTCAACGGAAAAACCAATGTGGGCCTGGGGCGTCCCCTGTATCAGGAAAAGTAAGGAGGAAGCAGCAATGTCTCATACATTACACCGCGTGGGCACAGAAGAGAACCTGAAACATGATTTTGTATTCCTCTGCATGCCCAGCAAGGATATCAACCATGAGGGGTCCGCCCCCAAACTGCGGCGGTTCTTTCAGCTCTGCGAAAAAAACCACTGCGTTACCATGGGCGACTGCCGTGGCGGCAACGAGTGGTATCAAAAGGAAAAATATCATCTGCAGGACAATCTGGAAGGCCGTCAGCACATGATTGACCATGTGGAAGACCGCGCCGTAATTACCGCAACCTTCAAAGATGAGACGGATGTTATCAACATGCTGGCGGATCTTAAGAAGGAAGATCTGGGGATGTCGATTGTGGTCTCCGGCCTGGTGGACCATGTGAAGGAATGCTGCCACAAGGTAGGGCTGGAGCCCCATACAGTGGAGTCCTCTCTGGGCCGCATCGGCCGGACGGATCTGCTGCCTCCCAATGAGATTTTGGAGATTGCCACCATGTGCGGCCACTCCATGGTTTCCGTCAATTTCATCAACGAGATGATCGAAAAGTGCCGTAAGGGCCGCTGTACGCCTGAGGAGGCTGCCGCCGAGCTGTTCAAGCCCTGCATGTGCGGCATTTTCAACACAGACCGCGCAGCTATGCTGATTCGCAAAATGATCGAGGAGTAATCCCTGAAGCAGAGAGTGTTTGCTTCATCAAATATAAATAGAAAGGATACTACCGATGAAAAAGTTTTTTGCGTGGATTTTGGCGATTGCTATGACACTATCTTTGGCAGCATGTGGCGGTAACAACTCTGACCAGGATGATTCCTCTCAGCAGGGCGATACGGAAGCCAAGGCTTTTGAACTTTCAGGTGATGTGGAATTTGTTTGCCCCTTTAGCGCGGGCGGCGGCTCCGACTTGTATGCCCGTACCGCTGCTAACATCATCGGAGAATTAGGAGTGCTTGGCGGCCATACCATCACAATCAACAACAAAACGGGCGGCGGTGGCGCCGTGGGTGATGCCTATACTGTTACAAAAAAGCCTGACGGCACCACTATTACCACGTATGTCTCCGCACAGATCACGAGTCCTATGATTACTGGAAGCGGCATTACATATGAGGAACTGACCCCGATCTGCAATCTCGCCATGGATGAATATACCATCGGGGTTCTATCCACTGCTGAGTATCAAACTGTGGACGAGTTTATTGAATACGCAAAGGCCAACCCCGGCAAAATCACAGTGGGCGGTTCTGGCTCCGGTACTGAGGACGAGGTCTGTACGGGCCTGATTGAGCTGTACTGTGGTGTGGATTTGGAATATATTGCGTATGACTCCTCTGCGGAAGTTATGACCGCCATGCTGGGCGGACATATCAACGCTGGCATCTATAATCCGAATGAGGCCATCAGCCAATATGAGGCCGGCGAGTGCACGTTGCTGGCGGCCTTTGGCCCGGAGCGCATTTCTGTTCTGCCTGATGTTCCCACTTTCACGGAGCTTGGCTATGAAGATGTGCAGTTCCAGCAGTTCCGGGGCATTTTTGGGCCCGGTGGGATGAGCCAGGAAGCGATTGATTATTGGTGTGACATTTTCAGTCAGGTTATTGAGCATGAGGATTGGACAGAGGGCTATCTGGCCACCAATGGTTTGACAAGCAAATTTATTGTCGGCGCAGATTTCTCCACTTTTATTGATAATGAGGCCGCAAAGTATGAGGCGGTTTTGGATGCGCTGGGGCTTTTGGCTGCCTGATCTTTTCTCTGCGTATTCGTAAATAGACCGGCTATACTGCGAGGAGGGTATGGGAGTGGCTCCTCCCATGCCCTCTTTTGCGTATCAGGTCAATAACCAGCAGAACAAACTGGAATGAGGTACTGAAAATGACATATATCGTTGAAGTGGTTGGCATCATTGCCGGTATCGTCTATATGATCATGGGGATTACGAAATACGGCGTGTGGGAAGGTATTTCTATTAGCGGCGGATTTATGCCCCTGGTCTGCGGCGGCTTTCTAACACTCTTTTGTGTTTTAATGTTGATATCGAAAATTAAAAAAGGAGAGAAAGCGGATTCGATTGATAAAAAAGCCCTGATCCCGGTGGGCGCGATGATTGCAATCCTACTGTGCAACTACCTTGTGGGGTTGCTTGGCGCATGTATTGTGGTCGGTTTTTTATGGCTGAAGTTTGTTGAGAAATTCTCTTGGGCAAAGTCTCTTTTGGTGTCAGTGGTGATGTTTGCCGCTGTATACGGAATTTTCCGTTTGTGGCTGAATGTCCCCTTTCCAACAGGCTTGCTGGGCGAACTGCTGTAAGGAGGAAACACAACCATGGAAAATTTTGCGCTGTTATTTCAAGGCTTCTCAGTAGCGCTGCTGCCGCAGAATATTTTAGCGGCGCTGGCTGGCGCATTTATGGGAATCGTGGTGGGGGCCATGCCGGGAATTGGTTCCTTGGCAGGCTGTTCACTGCTGCTGCCTCTGACATTTCATATGAATCCAACTACCGGCATTATTATGCTGGCCGGTATCTACTATGGCAATATGTACGGCGGCGCCTTCAGTGCGATTCTTCTCAATATCCCTGGCGATGCGCCGGCGGTTATGACCGCACTGGACGGCTATGCGATGACGAGGAAGGGAAAGGCAGGAAAGGCTCTGTTTGCCGCCAACTTTGCTTCCTTCGTGGGCGGAACCATCGGTATTATTATCTTAACAGTTCTTGCACCGACATTGGCTAAGCTTGGACTCAAGTTTGGACCTGCTGAAATGGTCTCCCTGCTGCTGCTTGCATTTTGCTCGATAGGATGGATGATGGGGGACGATCCCAAGTATGGCTTGATCTCTACTTTCCTTGGCGCTATGCTGGCGCTGGTGGGGATGGACCCGGTTAATGGTCAAATCCGTTTTACCGGCGGCAACATCAATTTGTACTCTGGACTGACCTTCATTCCCATCGTTATTGGAATGTTCGGATTCGCTCAGGTCATAGAGATGGTCACAAACCGAGCTGAGTTCAATTTCTTGGGTGGGGAGAAACTCACCATCAAGGGAAGCCTTCTCAATAAAGATGAGGTGAAAGGCGTGTTGCCGAATGCGGCACGCAGCGGTCTCCTGGGATGTTTTGTTGGTATTTTACCCGGCGCCGGTGCGACCATTGCCTCTTTCCTTTGCTATATGACTGGTAAAAAGGTCAGCAAAAGGGGAAAAGAGTTCGGTCAAGGTGTTGTGGAGGGTGTAGCGTGCTCTGAGGGCGCAAACAATGCGGCAGCAGCCGGCGCTTTCGCCCCCCTGCTGTCATTAGGCCTTCCAGGTTCGGGAACGGCGGCCGTTCTCCTGGGCGGACTGATGATGTGGGGACTGCAGCCGGGGCCGCGGCTATTCACAGAACAGGCGGATTTCTGCTGGGGATTGATTGCCTCCATGTATGTGGGCAATGTAATTTGCATCATCATTGCGATTGGTGTGATTCCATTCCTGACCAAAATTTTAAAGGTCCCTGCTGGTATCATGGCACCTATCATCATGACTCTTTGTGTGGTTGGCGCATATGCTGCGAATAACAATATCTTTGATGTCTATGTCATGATCATCGCTGGCTTCATAGCATATTTTCTCAATCGAAATAAGTACCCGATTGCCCCGTTGCTCTTGGCGTTTGTACTGACCAGCACGCTGGAGAAAAATTTTTCACAGGCATTCAAGATTAATGGCGGTAGCCCTTCCATTTTCTTTACAAAGCCTATTTCCCTGGCATTGTTGATCGTTATGGTGCTGCTGATGGTGGTTCCTGTTATTATGAAGAAAATCCATGCGCGTAAAACAGCGGCTTGATGGTTAGGGACGAGGAATGTGGCTTTGAACGATTTTTGGTTCAGCTTTCATGCAGTAACCCCTATTTTTCTGTGCTGCGTCGTGGGGTACTTTCTGCGGCAGATGCGTGTGGTAGGAGATACCTTTGTAGAGGATAGCACAAAGGTGGTTTTCTATGTAGCAATTCCCTGTGGGATTTTGGAAAGTATGCTGTCCTGTGATTTAAAAACTGTTTTTAACCCCAAATTGATTCTTTTTACAGTAGCGGCAATTTTTTTGGCAGCGGCAGTTCTGGTAGTTACAGTGCCCCGTATCATACAAGATCGTGCAAAGGCGGCAACTGTTACCGTGGACATGTTTCGAGGGAACTTTGCCATTCTTGGGATTCCCTTGGCAACAAGTCTGTTGGGGGAGTCTGGGGCCGCCCCCACTATGACGCTGATCCCATTCGGCATGATTCTGTATAATGTCCTCACGGTTTTAATTTTAGTGATGTTCACGGAGGAGAGGCATAACAGAATTGGAAAGGCCGTGAAAGACGCGCTGGTGAAGGCTCTGAAAAATCCGCTGACCATTGCTTCCGTCATTAGTTTGCTGCTGGGGATTTTTACGCTGGATTTACCTGCGGTTCTTGACAACACGATTGCAAAACTAGCGGACATGACTACGGGGCTAGCCTTGGTAATGCTGGGCTCCCAATTTAATTTCAGAGGATGCTGGAGCCGTTTGCGCTATTCAATCCCGACGATTCTCGTTCGCCTGGTGCTCATCCCATTGGCGGTGGTCAGTGCGGCGGCTGCCGTGGGCTTCCGCTCTGCAGAGCTGGTAGCTGTATATGTGTTTTTTGCGGCACCTTCTGCGGTAAACTGCTTTATCCTGGCCAGCCGCCTGGGGGGAGATCAGGACATTGCAGCGGATGCCGTGTTGACGACATCCTGCGCCTCTGTTGTGACACTGACACTGGGCATATTCCTATTAAAATCCATGCGGCTGATATAACTTGTGTGTAAAATTTCAGCAATTTTATACTGGGGCTTGTAAAAATACGGTGAGGCAGGCGGTGGGCTGATAGAGGCGTTTACCGCTGATACCAAAGATGCCCGCACAGGGAGGTTTTCAAGTAATTCCGTTTATGCGTATCTGATTGAACCGGCAGGGACGGAGACTTTGGGAGTAGCTTTGCACAGCCAATCCACCCGCTGTACATTTTATTACAAGAACCGGAGGAAGACCCTTTACGGTCTTCCTCCGGTTGCGTTCTAAAAAAGAGTATGAGCTTGTACAAAAATTTGGGTAAGTGTACGATTATATGGAACATCAGCAAATATTGCTTGAAAAAATAGTAAAAGATGCTATATTAAAAATGGAAAGTTTTGTGTAGAAAGGAAAAACAGCTATGCCGCCAAACGAGCCTGGCAAAATGAAGGGGCCGATTCAGTCCGTATCCCGGGCTGCTGCAATATTGAGGTGCTTTTTTGACTCCGCTGAATTGAGCCTGCAGGAAATCAGCGAGCGAGTGGAGCTGCACAAATCGACCACCTCGACTCTTGTGACCACATTAAAAAACGAACACTTTCTGGAACAGGACCCTCAGACCAACAAGTATCGGCTTGGAATGACTGCGTTTTTGCTGGGCGCGAACTCCAACATTAACCTCAGCACCATCACACAGCCCTTTTTGTTGGAGCTGAATGGAAAGTACCGCGAGACTGTAAATTTGGCTGCGCCAATCGGCAGCGATATTATTTATCTGAATAAAATCGACAGTGAACACTCCATGAGGACTTGTACACGAGTGGGGCACCAGCTTCCATTTTATTGTACGGCCAACGGTAAAATCATTTTTTCCTATTATGGGCAGGAAGAGCTGCACATGATCATACAGAGCCTTTCGCTGCAGCAGTTTACCAAGCACACGATTTCTGATCCGCAGCGGCTGGAGCAGGAGCTGACAGAGGCAAAGAAAAACGGATACGCGTGTGATAATGAGGAACTGGAGGTTGGCCTTTGCTGCTACGCGGCTCCTATTTTTGATTACACACATTATCCCACGGCCGCAATCAGCATTTCCGGCCCGTGTTTTCGAATGGGACCCCCGGCGCGGGAGCAAATGATTGCGGACCTGAAAAACTCTGCCCAAAAGATTACAGACCTTTTGGTGGCCTCCAAGTATGTTTCCTCCAGAAATACAGGATGAACAGGCAGAAGTGCCTGACGCCATAGTTTGGGGGAAGACCGAGTAAGGTAAATTTAGTAATACGAAAAGCAGGTGCATCTGTTCGATAGATGCACCTGCTTTTTAAAAGAACCGTCATTGCTGGAATCGCACCGATGACTGCGCCCATAATGATCGTGCCAACAGTGCTTGAATCCGTTCAGATCCACCCATCGTTTATAGTTTCTATAGAAGATGGTGGAAAGACCAACAAAATCCGACCTGTTTATCCATCATAATTTGAAACAATCATTATCGAAACCATTTGCTTTGCATCAAGTAAGTACTATGATAGGGGAAAGTCCATACTGTGGCAAATAGTTTTTGAATCATTTTTCTATATCCCAGTTTCCCTTTATACTAGCACAGAACAGGTAAGCTGAGAGAGCGTTACAGGTCTTTGCGCCATATGTCCGGCTGATATGGAGCGAAATGATGCGTTGGATTTGGAGCTCAGACCGAAAAAATTTCATGCGCACGATATTCATTTGGAACAATTAGATAAGCCACATCTTACACAGATCGAACAATCATCCAAGTGAAAGAGCCTGATACAACAGGATGAGAGCCATAAAAGTCATTGCTCCTGATGTCTTACCTCGAGCCTTACAGCAATGCTTTCTCTCAGGCAAAGATGGTATCCAGGATCTCCTGGGGTGTCAGGGAGCCAAAGCAACGGTCCAGCGGCAGCGTTTTTAGAATTTTCTCCACCTCTCTCCGGCGGTAGGGAACTCCCCGCAGGGCCTCCACCGTACCATCCAGGGATGTGAGAGAGAGGAAATCCCCGTAAAAGCGGAGATCCTCAATGTGCCCTTCTGTCACTTGGAGGCCTGCCTCCAGCATGCCGCCTGGCCACTTACGCTTATTGATGAAGGTAAAATGCGGAGATCGGCCATAAGTCCACTCCCATGTGTCATACTTGTTCTCCTTCAGCGCCTGGACCGCTGCCAGCTCCTCCTGCGTCAGGCTTCCGCTCTCCAGTCCCTCGCCGCCGAAGGAACTCTTGAGATACTGCCAGAAAGCCGACAGGTTCATATCCTCTTTCAAAAAGGAGCGAATGTTTCCCACCCGTGAACGGACGGACTGTGCGCTCTTAGACTGAAACTTCGACGGATCTGCCCGAAGGGCGCCAGCGATCGTGCTGAGATCGGAATCAAAGAGCAGTGTCCCGTGGAAGAGCATTCGCTTGCCCAGCAGACGCTGGGCCGTACCGGAGACCTTGCGTCCCTCTACCAGGATGTCATTACGGCCGGAGGCTTCCGCCTGAAGCCCCAGTCCCTGAAGCGCTTCCACCACCGGACGGGTAAACTGCTGATAGGTCATGTCAGCGGCATTGTCCACATCTGTCAAAAAGGAATAGTTGAGATTCCCCAGGTCGTGATAGACAGCGCCGCCGCCGGTGATTCTGCGAACTACATGGATATGATGCGCCTCCACAAAGTCCGGATCAATTTCTGCGGCGGTGTTCTGATTTTGTCCTACTACAATAGTGTTGTCATTCTGCCAGAGCAGCAAATATGGCCGGTCCTTCCGAACCTTCAGAACGGTTTCCTCAAAGGCCAGGTTGTAGGCCGGGTCCTGGCTGTGAGTCTCCAGATATACGGTGGGCTTGGTGGCAGGCATTACGTTTTCCTCCTTGTAGTGATCGATTTTTCCGGAGCGGGTCCCGCGCCAGCTTCTGCTTTCAAAATGAGATCTCTTGAAATGCGCGGTTGAAAAGTTGGACCTCTGGCACCCGAACCTTGCCCAGTGCCGCTTCTGCGGCTGGGCGATAGCCGTAGGTGTCGTCTTCCGGCAGCGGCAGATGGTGAATGAGAAGGCGGCCTGGCCGGATGACCTGCTCCACAAAGGCCCGTCCTCTGGGCAGTGTGATCCAGGGAAATGGCAGCACTGCGAGATCAATGGAGGCGCCATCTACAAAATCCGCCAGCTCCTGCGCGGCAATGGCGCAGTCTCCGGCCAGCAGGATGCGAAAGCCCTCACGCTCCAGGATGGCTCCGTAGTGCGGCACTGCAGCATACTGCCTTCCCTCGTGGGGCAGGCGGCGGAACCGGATCACAAGGTCCGTTCCCAGCCGCAGACCGGGGCTTTCCCCCTGCAGCAGGATCTGCGCGGTTTCCCGCTGCTCCGGAAGTGCCAAAAAGCAGCTGGGCCAGCGCCGCCGGACTTCCTGCACCTGTGCTTTGGAATAGTGATCTGGATGGCAGTGTGTGAAAAAAAGCAGCTCCGGACCCTGAAAGGCCGGGTGTGCCAGCAGACGCCGGAAGCGTTCCGGTGTCAGGGTGGACAGCCCAGGTACCCGAGTGTCGTGCAGAGCGTCACACCAGACCTGGTGGGCACCCCAGTGCAGAGAAATCCCGGCATTGACGCTGGCAGTGATGAAAAGCTCCATGGTATTCCCTCCCATCTCCATGTTCACCGATAGGAAAACAGGACCGGGCGATCTCACCCGGCCCTGCAGTGATCCACCAGGCAGAGAGGGGGGCTTACTTGACCTCAACGTTCATGGCGTCCTCGTAATATTTTACCAGAGCGCATTGATCCTCATCAATCATGCCGTGGGCATCCATCCAGTCCATCTGTTCCTTGACAATCTTGGTCATCGGAATTTCCACGCCCAGGTGCTCGGCCAGTTCCATGGCATTGTTGACGTCCTTTAGATGAACGGCAATGCGGGCGCTGGCGCTGAAGTCCCGGCTGAGGATTTTGGGGACCTTCAGGTCCATCACGGCGCTCTGTGCGAAGCCGCCGTGAATGGCATCAAAGAGAGTTTTGGGGTCCAGGCCAGCCTTGGTTGCAAAGGCATAGGCCTCGTCCATGGCCAGCAGGTGAATACCAACCATCATGTTGTTGGCAATCTTGGCGGTGGAACCGCATCCGGAGGGCCCCATATAAGTGGCGCTCTTGCCCATCATGAGAAGATAGGGCTTGACCTCCTCAAAGACCTCCTTCTCACCTCCGGACATGATGACAAGGCTGCCGCCGTTGGCGCCGGTCTCGCCGCCGCTGACGGGAGAATCCAGCAGGTGAAAGCCCTTCTTCTGGGCGGTGGCGTGGAGCTCCTTGATCACATAGGGAGAGGTGGAGCCCATGTCCACAATGATGGTGCCGGGACGGGCAGTATTCATAATGTCCGTGATGGTGTTCTTCACGATGGCATTGGTGGGCAGGCACATGAAGATGATATCACAGGCGCGGTAGAGCTCAGCAGCGTCTGCCGTGGCCTTGCCGCCGCGTTTTTCAAAACGCTCCCGCAGAGCGGGGATCGGGTCAAAGCCATAAACTGTAGTGCCGCTCTTATCAATCAGATTGGACGTCATGCCATAGCCCATGATGCCCAGCCCCAGGTAGCCAATGGTCTTCATATGAATCAGTTCCTTCCTGCCTTATTTTTTCTTGCGGGGTGGAATGTGCACCGCCCGCCCCAGGGCGTCCAAGGCACATTCCCGGACGGACTCTGTCACCGTGGGATGAGAGTGGATGGTGGCAACGATCTCATCTAAGGTCATCTCTCCACCAATGGCCAGCGCGCCCTCAGCAATGAGATCGGTGGCACGAGGCCCAATGATGTGCATCCCCAAGACCTCGCCGTATTCTTTCCCAGCGATGATCTTGACCAGCCCCTCGCCGCCATTGAGGATCAGGGACTTGCCGTTGGCGCTGAGAGGAAATTTTCCTACCGTGTAGTCAATTCCCTGAGCCTTGGCCTGCTCCTCCGTGAGACCCACGGAAGCCGCCTCCGGCTCAATGTAGACGCAGGTGGGATTGGTGGCCTCGTCATAGGATGCAGACTGCCCGCAGATGTTCTCTGCCGCCACCTCGCCCATGGCGGAAGCGGTGTGCGCCAGCTGCGCATGGCCGAAGACACAATCACCGATGGCATATACACCGGGAACGGAGGTTTCCATCCGGTCATTGACAAGGATGCGACCCTGGTCATGTTTAACCTGTCCAGCTTCCAGATTCAAGGAGGCGGTGTTGGCATTGCGTCCGATGGCGACCAGGACCTTCTCCGCTTCAAAGGAGACAACAGCGCCGGATTTGTCCCGGCAGACTACTTTGGCTCCCATGGGGGAGGCCTCCACGGACTGCACCGGGCACTCCAGGTGGAACTCCATACCCATCTTCTTCATATGGGCCACCCCCACCTTCGTGAGGTCGCCATCCAGCATGGGCAGCATGCGGTCCTGAGCTTCGATCACCGTGATCTTGGTGCCAAAGGCCGCATAAGCGCAGGCCAGCTCTAAACCGATGACGCCGCCGCCGATGACCACCATGGTCTTGGGCAGCTTTTCCAGGCTGAGAGCGCCGGTTGAGTCGATGCAGTTAGGGTTCTCCATCAGACCGGGGATGGGAGGCTGGGAATTGATAGAGCCGGTTGCCAGAATGATGGCGTCCGCCGCCATGGTCTCTGAAGAACCGTCCTTCTTGGCGACCCTCAGGGTTTTGGGAGCGGTGAAGCTGGCTTCACCATCAATCTTTGACACCTTGTTGGCCTTCAGTAGGGCGGCAACACCGCTGGTAAGCTGCCGGCTGATATCGTTCTTATGGGCAATGACCTGGGGAAAGTTCACGGTAACGCCGCTAACTTCCACACCGATGTGCTTCCCCTGGTCCTGGATCTCAGAGACCAGCTCCGCAGAGTGCAGCAGACACTTGGTTGGAATGCAGCCTATGTTCAGGCAGGTGCCGCCCAGATGCTCCCTTTCGATGAGGGTAACATTCGCACCCAACTGGGCCGCCCGGATGGCAGCTACATAGCCGCCGGGACCTCCGCCCACCACGATCACACTCTTGAGGTCCGCGGCAGAAGTCGCAGGAGCGGCGGCAGCCGGTGCGGCTGTGACGCGCTCCCCAGCCTCACCGATATAGGCGAGAATGCCCTTTACAGGGACGTCGTCCCCCTCCTGGGCCACGATTTTTAGAAGCACACCATCGCGCTCGCTTTGAAGCTCATGAGTCAGCTTGTCTGTGGTAATCTCTGCGACCACGTCGCCCGCCTTTACCGCATCGCCTTCGTGTTTCATCCACTGGGAGACGGTGCCCTCCTCCATGGTCAAGCCCAGCTGCGGCATTAAAATTTCATATGCCATTGCGATTGCCTCCCATTACAATACGATACACATAGGACTCTGCAGCAGATCGCGCAGGTCCATGACGAACTTGGCGGCAGTGGCGCCGTCAATGAGCCTGTGGTCGTAAGTGAAAGACAGTCGCATGACCTGTCGCTTGCTTACCGAACCATCCTCCGCCAGGGTCAGCTCATCCTGCACCGCGCAGACACCCAGAATTGCGGCATCTGGCTGGTTAACAATGGGCGTGAAGGTCTCAATACCGAACATTCCCAGGTTGGAAACGGAGAAGGTGGACCCCTTGTACTCATCTGGAAGGAGCTTGTTGCCCTTGGCCCGGGAAGCCAGATCTTTGGCACTGTCTGCCAAGGCATCCAAGCCCAGGCGGTCGGCGTCCCGAATCACAGGAACGATCAGCCCGGCCTCCAGTGCCACGGCCATGCCGATGTTCACATGAGCCCGCTGGATCATCTGGCCGTTATCATAGCTCACCAAAATCTCAGGATGCTGGCGCAGCATCTTAGCGGTTGCTTTGAGGATCAAGTCGTTGACAGAGTACTTCCGGCCGGTTTCCGCCAGCAGAAGTTTCCGGAACTTCATCAGCTCTGTCACATCCACCTTGGTGTTCTGAGTCACCGGTGGAATTTCAGTGTGGGAATGGAGCATCCGCTCCGCCACCACCTTGCGCATGCCGGAGAGTTTCACCACGGTGTCTCCCTCCATCAGCTCCAGACCGGCCTTGGGTGCAGCGGGCTCTGAGGCAGAAGCGGCCGCTACGGAGAGAGGCGCTGGGGCAGGAGCAGTCTTCATAGCCTCAGCGGCTGCCAGGATATCCTTCTGGGTGATGCGGCCAGAGGTGCCGCTGCCCACGATAGCGGCAAAGTCCGTAACACCCAGCTTAGCCGCGGTCTTCCGGGCCAGAGGCGAGATGCGAATGCGCCTGCCGTCTGCAGTAGGAGCAGCTGCCGCGGGGGATGCTGTAGCAGGAACTGATTCCTCTGCCGCAGGCGCAGCGGCCGGTGCAGCTGTGATGCTCTCCCCAGCCTCACCGATATAGGCGAGGACCCCCTTTACAGGAACATCCTCCCCCTCCTGGGCCACGATTTTTAGAAGCACACCATCGTGCTCGCTCTGAAGCTCATGAGTCAGCTTATCTGTGGTAATCTCTGCGACCACGTCGCCCGCCTTTACCGCATCGCCCTCGTGCTTGATCCACTGGGAGACGGTGCCCTCCTCCATCGTTAGGCCCAGCTGCGGCATCAAAATTTCATATGCCATGTTCTGCCCCTCCTCACTTGTTCAGCACATGCTTGACGGCCTGGACGATGTTCTCGGGATGGGGGAAATTTTTGTCCTCCAGCACAGGACTGAAAGGAGAACAGATATTCAGTCCGCAGACCCGCTCCACGGGAGCATCCAGCTCATCGAAAAGCTCTTCGGCAATTTGGGCAGAGAGTTCACCGGCATAGCTGCCGCGCTTGACCTCTTCGCTGACAATAACGACATAGTGAGTCTTGGAAACAGAAGCACGGATGGCGTCCCAATCCAGAGGCACCAGGCTCCGCAGGTCCAGGACCTCCGCGTCAATGCCCTCCTTGGACAGTGCTTCCGCGGCCTCCATGGAGAAGTTGACCTCTCGGGACCACGAGATGATGGTAAGGTCCTTGCCTTCGCGCTTGACGCTGGCCTTGCCCAGCGGGATGGTGTATTCCCCCTCAGGAATCTCCTCCTTGCGGGCGTAGAGCAGCTTGTGTTCTAAGAAGACCACGGGGTCATCGTCTCGGATGGCAGTCTTCAGAAGGCCCTTGGCATCCTCGGCAGAGCAGGGAGCCACAACCTTCAGGCCAGGGAAATGGCAGAAGAAGTTCTCCAGGGATTGGGAGTGCTGGCCGGCGTTGCGGCGGCCGGAGCCCATAGGGGCCCGCAGCACCATGGGAACACTGCACTGGCCGCCAGTCATATAGCGGATCTTGGCGGCCTGGTTGAAGAGGGGATCGGCACACTCGGTGGCAAAGTCATCGTACATGAGCTCCACCACAGGTCGCATACCGCGCATGGCCGCGCCAACAGCCATTCCAACAAAGCCCTCCTCAGAGATTGGCGTGTCGATCACGCGGTTGGGGCCAAACTCCTCCAGAAAGCCCCGAGTAATGGCGAAGACGTTTCCCATAACAGCCATATCCTCGCCCATAATGAACATCTTGTCATCTCGGAGCATCTCCTCATGCAAGGCTTCACCGATGGCCTTGCTGACGGTGATCTTCTTGCTCATCTTGCCACGCACCTTTCGTTATCGGTCACATACATATCATCGAGCACGGTGGCGGGGTCGGGATAAGGGGACTCGTCCGCAAACTTTACAGCCTCGTCCATCTCGGCTTCCGCCGCCGACTTCACAGCGTCCAGTTCCTCCTGGGTGGCGCCGGCTTCCAGCAGCCGCTTGCCCAGCTTCATGATGCCGTCATTCTTTAAGGCCTGCTCCATGTACTCCTTGGGGCGATATACGGCGGGATCGCCGCAGTAATGGCCCTGATAGCGGTAGACTTTGGCCTCCACAAGGTAAGGACCCTGGCCGGAGCGGGCATGCTCCATGGCTACCTTCATGGCCTCATAAACAGCTATGGGATCGGTCCCGTCCACCACGGCATAGGGCACACCATAGGCAGCGGCTCGGGATGCCAGATCCGGGGTGTTGGTGATGCGGTGGATCTCGGTAGAAACACCGTAGCAATTGTTCTCGATGAACCAGACCATAGGCAGCTTCCAGGCGGCGGCCATATTCAGGGACTCGTGGAAAGAGCCTTCGTTGGTAGCGCCATCGCCGAAGCAGCCAACGGTGACGGAGCCATCCTCCGTAATCTTGGAGGCCAGTGCGCTGCCAGCGGAGATGGGCTGGCCGGCACCTACGATGCCATTGGCGCCCAGGTGGTTCATTTTCTTCATATCCGCAATGTGCATGGAGCCGCCCTTGCCCTTGCAGTAGCCGGTGGCCTTGCCGAAGAGCTCTGCCATGGCCAACTTGGGGTCCGCGCCTCGGGCGATGGCATGGCCATGGCCACGGTGGGTGGAGGTGAAGTAATCTTTGGGCTCGATGGCCGCAAAGACGCCGGCTTCGGCGGCTTCCTGGCCGATACTCAAATGGATATTGCCGGCCAGCATGCCCTTGGTAAAGCATTCGGCTGCATGCTCCTCAAAAGCCCGGATTCGAACCATATTCCGGTACAGCGACAGCAGGAAGTCCTTGTCATAGGTTGCCATAATTCACAACACGACCTTTCTCAGTGAGTGAGGGAGTAATAGATAAACACAGGGACCAGGGACAGCAGTGGCAGGATGACGGTTTCCACCGCCACATGCAGATACCCCTTTTTGTAGGAAACGCCGGAGAGCGCGAACAGCATGACTACCGTTCCATTCCAGGGAAGCGTATCAAGCCCGCCGCAGGCGATGGATGCTACACGGTGAATGATCTCGGGCGTGTAACCCCAGGAGACAAAGGTTTCGCCAAAAAGCTCCAGGGCGATGGTCAGGCCGCCGGAGGCAGAACCCGTAATACCGGCAATGATCGTGGTGATAGCGGCCACTTTCAGAAGACCCGGCAGAGGTAGATTGATGATATTTTCCTGGACCAGAGCAAAGACCTCCGTAGCGGAGACCACCTTGCCAACGCCTACCACGGCCGCGATAATGATGCAGGGGAAAATGCCGTTGTTGAAGCCCTCAGAGAGAACGTCGCTGACACCGTGGACGCCGTTCAGGGCCTTCCAGAACATCAGGACGGAGAGAATACAACCTGCGCCGAGACCGTAGAGTAGTTCCACGCCGAAGCCGTTGATCAGGACAAAGGTCACCACCATGGGGATCAGAGACACCAGGAAGTGAGGGGCGCGGCCCTCCAGCTCTTTCTCATCCAGAATACCGCCCTGGACCTGATAGTTCTCGATGGCAGCGGCAGGATCGTTGCGGCCGCGCTTGCACTGCCAAGAGAGGTAGCCAACACCCGCAATGATCATGAAGAGCGTAGCGAGAATGCCCTCCACCGGAGCGGCGGTAAGCTCGGTACCCAGTAACCGAGAGGGGATAATATTTTGCATCTGCAGGCTGCCGGGCATCTGTCCCATGGCAAAGGTAGCGATGGCCAAGCCGGTGATGCCAGGGAACAGATACCATGGAATGCCTGCCTTTGGGAAAAGGATCTTAGCGAAGGGCAGAAGTACAAAGATCATGACAGTAACCTGAATGCCGCCGTAAACCAGCAGACCGCCTACTAGAACATAGATTAGCAGGGTCCACTGGGTGCCTGCCTTGTTGATCAGAGTACTGCTGATCCGCCAGGTGGCACCGCTCTTGTCATACAGAGCACCCAGCAGCGCGCCCATGGCAAAGACCACAAGCCAACTGCCGACAAAGTCTTTCATACCAATCAGGAAGGGACCCTCGGCCCCTACGATGGAGGCCGCCACATCTAAGCCGCCGAAGAGCGCCACAATGGCTGCTGCCAGAACAGCCGCCAGGAACATACTGATCTTCTTATACGCTGCGAAGATCAGCGCACCGAATGCCAGGAGAATGCCGATCACACTGAATGCGATAGTCATTTTTTTTACATCCTTTCCGGTATTTGTTGCAGAGATATTCATTGCAGTGGGGATCGGAAGGGGTTATTCCTCCCTCCTTTTTCCAGATGAAAGCTCAGCCGGCTGCTTTCGTGTAACATTGTAGTCGGGAATTTTTGAATTGTAAAATACTAAGAAATTATCCATGGATTACAAAAAACTATCCATAATGTGTCAAAAATTTATCATATTTGCTGTACTTCGCTGTAACCAGCATCCAAATTTCTTATGGAAAGAAAAACTTGTTTTATGGGAAAAAAGCGAATATGATAGAAAAAGATTTCTGTAAGAGCGGAGGAACGACCATGTTAAATCTTAGACACCTTCAATATCTGAATGCGGTCTATCAGTATAAGAATTTTACCCAGGCCGGAGACTCCCTTTTTGTTTCTCAACCCACAATTTCCGCCGCCATCAATACTTTAGAATCGGACCTTGGCGTAAAACTCATTGAGCGCAGCTCCAAGCGTGTAATCTTTACTTATGAGGGCGAGCAATTTATGCAGTGGGTCCAGAAGATCCTGCTGCTCTGCCAGGAGGCTGAAAGCGCCACGCGGGATCTCTCCGACTCGGCAGAGCAGCAGTTGCGGCTGGGGATGTCTTACGCCTTTATGGATTCCACCGCGCCGTTGGTTTTCTCCGACTTTTTGAAGGAGCATCCCCAGGGCAAGATTCACCTGGATGAAGGCTCCATGCAAAAGCACCTGCAGATGATCCAGAGTGAGAAGCTGGATCTGGCCTATAACGGGTTTCCGGACACTCAGGATCTCCCCGGGATCGAAACCATTCCCATCAGCAAGGCGGAGATCCGGATCGTGCTGCATCCAGACCATCAGCTAGCCAAGCAGGAGCGGATTCCCCTCTCCCTTTTGGCAGGTGAAAAGCTTGTGATGATGGATGCTCAGTCCAAGGTTAAGCGCCTGATGGATGAAGCGTTTGAGCAGCAACACCTCTCCATGAATGTGGTGCTGAACTATACCCAGATCCTCTGTATGGTAAGCCTGGTAAAATCCTGCCGGTATGTTGGCATCATCAGCGAGGCAGCCGGACACAGCATTCCCGGCTGCGAAGGCTTAGTACTCCGCAGCTTTGAAGAACCGTTGGTCTTTGATTTGGGATTTTTCTTCAAAAAAGGGCGATATCTCCCTAAACTGGGGTGGGAGCTGATCCGCTTTCTTCAGGCCAGTGAGAAGCCATACCTGAAATACTGGGAGGAAAAGCATGCCTTGGGGCGGCGCCAATAAAAACAGGCTCGAGATTGTTTTGAGAAACGGCGTAGCTCCGGCTATTCCGTTTCTTCGTTTTGCCGTTTACCCAGCAAAGACGCGGGAGGTATTTGGTCATAGCTATTTTATGAGGCGATAGAGAGACTGAACAGATTTAGAGGTATGTGAAAATTTGGCGGATGTCCACCTTGCAAATGAGCCCCATCCAACGCTGAATAGGCCAAAGATGGGTCAGCCAGAATCAAGGCCACAAGAAAATACAAACAAACCCCGCTGATTTCATCTGAAATCAGCGGGGTTCCTGGCAAGGGGCTACGATCTGGGGTTCCTCAGGAAAGCGGTCATCCAGATCATGACCCAGCAGAACAGTCACGATCTGGAAAGGAAGTATCAGGGAGCGGGTAGACGACGTCTTTTTTGCCGTAGATATAAAAAGACGTCGGAGCAAAGTTTACTTTACTCCGACGTGGTACGCCCTGAGGGATTCGAACCCCCGGCCTTCTGGTCCGTAGCCAGACGCTCTATCCAGCTGAGCTAAGGGCGCATGTCCATTCTGGACAGCTTGTTTATAATAGCACACTTCTTTTGGAATTGCAAGGGGTTTTTGAAAAAAATTTCACTTTATGAATGGCCCTTGTAAAAGAACAGGGGCTGTGATATAGTAAATCACAAAGATAAAACGGGAAGTGGTGGGTCTATGGATAACTACGCCATTAAGAGTGTGACATTCGGCGGATTTGACAAGCAGGATGTTATTCAATATATCGAGCGGGCTGCGGAAGCGCAGAAGGCTCTGGAGGAAGAGAACGCCAGCTTGAAGGAACAGCTCGCTGATTTAGAGGGAAAATGCGGCGCGCTGGGTGCCCAAGTAGAGACCCTGGCCGCAGAGCATACCCGCCTGCAGGACGCTCTTGCAGAGGAGACAGCCCTGCGGCAGGAGTTGGAGCAGCTCAAGCCCCTGCGGGAGGAGGTGGCTCGGCTGCGGCCGGATGCGGAGGCCTACGCCCAGTTTCGGGAGCGGATCGGCGCCATTGAGTGCGAGGCCCGGAAGCGGGCAGCGGACCTGGAACAGGCCACGGCCACACAGTTACGGCAGACCGTGGAACTGTTCCAGAAGCAGTACCAGGCTCTGATGAGCACCTTTGAGGCCGCTGCGGGCCACGTGACGGGGGAGCTGCGGAAGGTGGAGGTCAACCTGGCCCAGCTGCCGCGGGTGATGGATCAGTCCGGAGCGGAGCTGAACGCATTGGCCTCCCGGCTGGACGCTGAACAACAAAAGACGTGAAAGGACGCGCCGCAGGCGCGTCCTTTTTCTCATG
>OGGQ01000782.1_pt1 | contig 45069 bp, 41 predicted proteins | sample 1571191 | NCBI WGS metagenome assembly OGGQ01 (sample SAMEA2582061, study PRJEB24529) | metagenome | biome: Human gut stool | place: China | collected 2011
TTACCATAGAAGAACCTCTTCAATTACATATTTACAGAAAAAGTTTCACACTGCCATAACTGTAGTATTTACACAACTTTGATTATGTTGATGATCAAGAATTTTTTCTGCTTGACATTGTCTAATGTATATTTGTCTCCATTCATAATAAGTTGCTGTAATATTAGTATAATATTTATCTGCATTAAATTTATTGAGTGACGAAATGTAAATATAAGCTATTGGCATAATAGTAAAAATTCCTTGATGTAATGATTGATATACTGTATTTGTATCTGCGATTTTACTGTTAAAATTTATGCAGAAGTATTCTAAATCATTCAAACAACTACTAAGTTTTGAACCAAAGGTTGAATCATCTTGAGAATTCGAATCTACATCAGAAATTTTAAGTAATAAAGCGGCTTTAAATATTTCTAATTCATTCTCTTTTATTATTTCAGATAATTCATTGTAATTGAATAATCGAATTTCATCCAAAGGAATTTTTTCTAGTAATGGTTTTACGTCCGCAATGTTATTTAATAGTACGATTTTTCCCATAATAGGAATCAAACTATCACAAAAATGTTTCGATAACTCAGCGGCTTTAGTAATTCTTGCATGTGTTTTTTGTGATTCGTATTGTTTTTTTGCATAATGTGCAGTCCATATTAAAACGATAGTACCTATAATTTGACAAATATCCGTGAATATTGCCAATATACTTAGTATAGTAATTTCAGAATTATTTGATATTTGAGAAACTGTAGATAATAAAAACATAATCCACCTCTTAATTACAAAATTTACTTTATTATAACAATAAAAAACAAAACAAACAATCATAAAAGGGATAGTTTGTTTTGTTGGGATAGAGGAATGAATTTTGATACTCTTTGGGACTTCCTCTCTGTCATAATAAACCTCTAAAAACAGAGAGGAGGACTACCATGAACAGTTTTATCACATGGATCGGCGGCAAAAAGCAGTTGCGTGAAGCCATCGTTTCTAGATTTCCGAAAGAAGGCATCCAGAAATATGTAGAGGTATTCGGTGGAGCCGGCTGGGTTCTGTTTCATCGGGACAAGCATGCACCGAAAGAAGTATATAATGACATCAATTCAAATCTGGTAAACTTATTCCGCATGATGAAGCATCACCCAGAAGCGGTGGAGAAGGAATTGGAATATGCGCTCAATTCCAGAGAAATGTACCAGATGTGTCGTAAAACTATCGATCGAGAAGATTTGACCGAAATTCAACGTGCTGCACGTTTTCTTTTCTTGATCAAAACATCATATAGTGGCAATGTATCCTCTTTTGGTTGCCAGACACGAGATGTTTTTAAGCTGAAAAATTTGGACGAAGTCAAGAAACGTCTGTCCACGGTTTTGATTGAAAACCGAAGCTTTGCGGAGTTGATCAAGAGGCATGACGGAAGCGGCACTTTATTTTATTGTGATCCGCCATACTATGAAACAGAAAAATACTATGATACAGGAGATTTTGTTTTTGATGCAAGTCAGCACATCATTCTGCGGGACAAGCTGGCGAATATCAAAGGGAAATTTGTGATTTCCTATAATGACCATCCGTTCATTCGGGAGCTGTACCAAGGATTTGTTATGGAAGAAGTGGAGCGAAGCAATAGCATGGGTATTGCTGCTGGCGGCGAAAGAAGATACAAAGAATTGATTATCAGAAATTTTTAAAGGAGAAGGCTTTGCCTTCTCCTTTTGTCGATTTTTGCGATAAAATACCGATATTTAAGGGTTTTATAACTTTACTCCAGGTGCCTTTCGCAATTATAGTAATGTTAAAGAAATAATATTATGTATTTTTCTATGAGAGGAGTCGGTATTTATGAGTAATTGTGGTGTTTATGTAATCCATCATGGTGCTGAAAATTATCCCGAATTTGAAAACAACTGTGTCTTCTCCATTCTCAGTGGTCCTGAAGGAAGATATGGTTTTCGATTTGCTTTACGGGATGATACGAAAATCAATATCATTGAAAAACATGATTTGTACAGTGAGTTTACAGGTGTCTACTGGATTTGGAAAAATCGTTCCCATGACATTTATGGATTGATGCACTATCGTTCTTTTCTGGATTTGAATGATAAGAAATATCATCCACAAAATTCTTTTCTGGATAATCTGGGATATAATCAAACAAGAATAGAGGAAGAAATGTCAGATGCCGATGTCATTACTTCCACACCATTGACGCTGCAGGAGTTAGGAACAAAGTGTCTGTATGATCAGTTTTGTGCGTGCCATCCTTTGGGAGAAAAGCTATTCGACGCCTGCAAGACCATCATTCGCAACAGCAAATATAATACATACATGGATATGGGAGAACATTTTACCCACCATTTTTACGACAGTGACCAGAAAGGATATTATAAATGCCTGACTATGGCGAATAAAAAGTTTTTTGATGCTTATTGCGAATTTATTTTCTTTATGCTGGATAATGTCTACGCAAGATTGAAAAATGACATCGACGCACTGCCTATGTATCGTCCTCCTTTTAAATCGGGGCAGTCATCGAAAACCAGATTTCGTCTGCTGGCATTTTTGGCAGAACGGCTTACATCATTGTTTTTGTACAGCTCCATCAAGTCAGGGCAATTTCGGGTAAAAACAAAAGATCGTGCCCATTATGAAACTTTGAATGATCTGCTGCGGGCACATTATTATCCAAAAGGATTTAGCATTAAGATTCCATTTTTCCGTTTTTATTGCCGAGAAAACCATGACCATTTATATACGACCGATCTGGATGAGATTCAGACTTTAGGAAAGTTGGGGTATATTTGTGAAGGTTGCATGGGATATGCTTTGGTAGATCGTTCTCAAAGGGGCGGTGTAACGGATTATATGACTGTGGATGTGCCTATCTTCAGAGGTTGGGCAACTAATATACACGATCATTTTTATACCACAGACACAGGAGAATTTTTAGCGGCAGAGCGAAGAAATTATAAACGGGAAACTTTGCCTGGCTGGGGAATTGAAAAGCCTGTGCAGGATACCATTCCAGTGTATCGCTTCCTGGCACATTATCAAAATGTTCCAAATGCATATCACATGGATCACATTTATACAACAGATCAATCGGAGCCCAATGTGATTAAAAACGCAATCGTAGATCATGAAGGTTTGCTTTGTTATTTGTTGAAAAATGGAAAAACCGATTTGATCTTCCATGGGAAGTATTGATAAATGCCGGAAATTCAGGAAGTATTTTTGTTTCAGGCGTGGATAGTCTTGACTGGAAAGAACAGGGAGTTGAAGCAGAAATCAATCAAGTCCTGAATCATAAACATTTAGGAAATGGTTCCATTCTGTTGTTCCACAACGATGCAAAGTACACACCTCAAGCGCTGGATACTATTTTGAAAGGTTTGAAAGAAAAAGGATATGACATTGTGCCTGTTTCTGAAATCATACATACTGGCGAATATACCGTAGACCATGAAGGCAGACAAATTCCGGCAGAAACTTAATATTAAAAACCAATTAAAAAATGTATTGTATATTGTAAAACCCCTTTCTGCAGTGAGAGAGGGGTTTTTATCATTTTGTCAGGTCAATGGCAGCGGAATTTCCACTGGTTCTGTCGACTGGACTTTTCCGTCATAGACGGTCACAACGGAGAAATTCATCAGTTTTCCGTCATTTGTCATGGCAAAGATATCTCCGCGCTCGCCGTCGATCCATGCAACGTTGTCAAGGATTTTTTTGCGATCGATTTCATAGGGAGAATCAAAACTGTCATTGATTTCTACAACATCATTATAGCCGCAGATAGACAGACTGCCATCTGTGCCAAAGGAAAAGACCGTATCGTCAATGGTCTGGATGTGGTCAATATTCTCTTGTAAAAGGACAGGCGGCGTAAGTTCCGGCTGATCATTGGAAAAAGAAGAAATGTTGAATCCACTGCCCCACAGGGTGTTGTCTTGTTTCACAAAATATAGTGTTGCATAAACAGAGCTATAATCTTTGACATCGTCTGTAATTTTTACGGGAAGAAGTACAGGTTCTGTATTTCCGGTGCAAAGCTGTCCATATAGGTTATAGCCCCAGCCCCATAAACTGCCGTCTTTTTTGATTGCGAAAGAAAGATTTGTATGCATTTGTACATTTGTTTCAATTTCTGCTACATCATCTAAGATTTTTACGGGAGATAGTACAGATTCGGTGGTACCATTTCCTAGATTACCCTCGTCATTGTATCCCCATGCCCAAAGACTGTCATCCTCCCGCAGAGCAAAGGCGTTGGTATATGTATCGAAGGCACCATTGCTAGGACAAGCAGTGCAGGTAAATGTTTTCACATGATCCAGAACTTTGGTGGGTATTGATACCGTTTCCGTTGTGCCATTTCCCACAGCGCCGTATTGGTTGTATCCCCATGCCCATAAAGTCCCGTCTGTTTTCAGTGCGTACATGGTAGGCTCGCCGCGGTCATGGCTTCGATAGAATTTCGCCACATGATCAGCAATGATCGTTGGCGATGAACTTCTGATGCATGCTTCGCCCTGACCCAATTCCCCATATTGGCATTCACCCCAAGACCACAAATAACCATCCTGATCTATGGCGAAACTGGTGCTGCTATCTAAATCTGTATATACGGCTTGTTTCAGTATACGCCTTGGGGTTTTCATTTCCTCTTTCGTTAGACCAACCATTCCTGAAATATATCTGGTTTGATCACCCCAGACATATAAGTCCCCATTGGCAGTGATAGTATGTTCTACATTTGGTACCGCTACATCATCCAGCAGTTTTTTCTTGGGGATAGAGGGGTTCATATCCGTGGGCAGTTCCCATAGAGAATTGTTTGTATCCAATACATAAAATAAATCGTTATACATACCGGTGGGAACCAATTCCTTGATATTTTTCATTATGATTTCTGGTTCCGTTGGCGGCAGAAAGGCATTGTAAATATAAGGGGTTTCTGGGTAAACAGAGTCCCATGCCCAAAGGTTGTTGTCGGTATCAATATAGAAATTTGTTCTTTTGTTGTCTGCATCCTTTTCTGCCGCATGAAAATAGAATCGGCTTTGATCCGTTTTGGCTGCGGCAGACGTGTCATTGTCGGCGCAGGCACAAAATGCAGATGCGCAAAGGAATGTCAATGCTGTCAGACTGGAATAGATTCGAATCCTTTTGTTCTTCATGGAAATGCCCCCTTTTTTTCCGATGTGTTATGCCCATGTACAAATGATAGTAAAATAATTCATTTTCCAAAGAATAATGTCTGACATTCAGTTCTTTTCATTCAACATATCACAATTTATTTGGGCTGTATATAAAGTTAAGAAAAACGCAAGATTTTTTCCACAAACATTGTTATTCGCAGTCGCTTATTTTCTGCTTATTTCAATGTCTTTTTTCTTTTTATGAGAAAATTTTTAAAGAAAATCTTAACAATTCTCATTTTTGTTTTTTCTGTCTCTGGAAGATGGTAAAATGCAGTTAGGGCGTTTATGAAAACACAGGAAAAAGCAAAGGATGTGTGACAATGAATTGCAAAAAACTTTTGTTTACAACTCTTGCGCTGGGGTTATTGAGCGCAACGACCGTATATGGTGAGCAGGTGAAGATGGACTTGTTTTATAATGGCAAGCATCATGCTTATACAGCAAAGGAAGTTAAGATCAGAGTTGATGGAAAAGAAATGGTTCCAAAAGATATGCCTGCGGTCATCATCGACGGCAGAACTATGCTTCCTATGCGACAAATCGCACAGGAATTGGGATGTGAAGTCAACTGGAATGAGGCAGCAAAACAGATTTATGTCATGCGGGGAAGTGACATCATTGTTTTTGCTGTAGACAGCAAGACAGGTTTTGAAAATGGGCAGGAATTCACTATGGATGTTCCTGCGACCATTATTAATGACAGAACCATGCTTCCTGTTCGTGCGTTGGCAGATGCGCTTCATTTGAATATCAAATGGGATGATCCCAGCAGAACGGTTTTTATTAACAGCAGTGATACAGATGTGAAGGAAGAACCGGAAACACCAGCAATTGGACAAAGTACCGCAAGCACATTGACGGGTGTTTTGGTACCTTCTGCGAAAGATGGGGAACAGACATTTACCATTCAGGCAGACAATGCCATTGGACGTTTTGAAAAAACTTTTGTAGATGACAAAAAGATTGTTTTGGATATTTATGGAGCCAAAAGCAGTCTTTCCAGCGAAATCACAAAAACGAACAGTGATATTGTCACAGGAATCCGCACAGCGGTACACGAAAACAATGGTGATTCTTTTGCCCGTGTAGTATTTGATTTGAGCGGAAAAAAAGATTATCAGGTGACCCAGAGTGCAGATAAGAAGAATATCATCATTTCTTTTGACAAAACAACGGTGAACAAAATTACAGCTGACCATAGCCAGAATAAAGACATCATCACCATTGCAGGGACAGGCTCCTTGGGAGCAGCTGTGACCACAGCGTCTAATCAGGTCATTGTGACCATTCCTAATAGTCAATGTGATGTGGGTGAAAAGATCAATATAGATGAACTCCAGTATGTTTTGGACGGAAAAGTGGATACATCCAAGGGAAATACGGTAGAGCTGGTCTTTACGGTGAAAGATTTGGTGCAGCACAGCTATCGGGAAGAAAATCAGAATCTAGTTTTAGAAATCTATCCCACAACATTGAAAAATATCCGTTATGACAAAACTGCTGATGTGCTTTATCTGGATAAAAAAGACAAGATAGACACAAGCAGTGTGAAATTTGAAGATCATTATCTGGAAGGATATTTTGATGTGATACTGCCAGGGGATTATGAAAGTGTTTATGGTTATGGCGTATATGATGTGAAAGGAACAGTAATGGAGGATGTGGAAGTTTCTACAAAAGGCGGAAATACAACACTTCGCTTCCACCAGAACCGCATCAGTGCCTACGAGGTGACTGACGAAGGAGATACCTATGCCATCCATGTGAAGAATCCCAAAGAGGTTTACGATAAAGTATTGCTGCTGGATGCCGGTCATGGCGGAAAAGACCCAGGTACCAGCGGAAATGGCATGGTAGAAAAGAATCTGAATCTGACCATTGTCCAGAAGATCAACCAGAAATTACAGGGCAGCGGCATCAAGGTTTATCTCACAAGAGACAGCGATGTTTACCCAGAAAACAGTGAAAGAGCAAAAACAGCCAATGACATTGCCGATTTGATGGTTTCCATCCACATAAATTCTGGGCCGGAAACAGCCAATGGCACAGAAACTCTGTATCAAGTTCATGCCAATGACAATGGCGCAAGACTGACCAGCAAGCAGTTAGCAGAAATTTTGCAAGGGAAAGTCGTTTCTGCAACGGGCAATACGAACCGCGGTGCAAGATTGCGGACAGATGTACTGATCTTGAACAGGACTACAGTGCCAGCAGTGATTGTGGAAGTAATCTTCATTACAAATACAGGGGATGCTCTGAAAATTTCTAATCCTGCTTATCAGGATCAAGTGGCGCAGGCAATCGCAGACGGTATCCAAGAAGCAGCAAAATATCCTTTGCGTTAATATTTCTCAAAGAAAAACACCTCATATACCTTTTGTTTCGGGTATGAGGTGTTTTTTTAATCAGCCATCCATTTTCTGATACCGCCATAATGCCAAAGCCATATAAAAATCATAGGCGGCAGGCATCAGTGTAAAGTTGGTGTTGGTCAGCTGTCGGACTTTATTTAGGCGATAGGTAACAGTGTTTCGATGGAGAAAAAGGGTTTGGGCTGTGAGATTTAATTTGCTGTCACAGTCGATCATGTAAACCCCCAATGTTGTCAGCAGGTCATCACTGTCTTGCTTCAGTATTTCTGCCAGATTGGAAAGATATTTGGTACGCTTGTTTTCTGTTTCCGCCAGTGCGATGATCTCCTGAGAAAGCATGATGTCATGGGTATCCCAGTTTCTGCGGTTTTGGAAGATTTTGTATAGAGCCGGCAGGCTTTTGCGGAAATCCATATAGGTTCTTTTCAGTGCAGCAATGTCTTTGCTGCCTTCATTCATAAAGAATGTGGCTTTTGGATCGAATTTATCCGTATAACGCCATAATTCCTCGAAAAGAGCCGCATCCATGCTGTTGGTCAGATCAAATGCAGAAAGAATGACAATCTGATCGTCAATGATATCTTCCAAAAAGTATTTTTTGTAATCATAGAATAGCTCCAGCAAATGTGTTTTCAGCTGTTGGATATCACCTCCGCCGGGGGAAACAATGATGAGATTGGCAATACGGGAAAAGGGGATGCCTGCCGCATTGAGATAGCGAGTTGCGGCACCGGTTTCTGTTTTGAAGATCAGAGAAAGCAGTGTTTCCGGTGATGACAAATCCAGAGAGTACCCCCAAAGTGTGGAGAAAAAGAGGGTACAGGTACACATGTTGTGCAGAATATTTTCATCCAAAACCGTGTTATGACAGGAGGCGTACATAGTCATGCGGATATTGGAGGCATAGGAGAAGTCCATTTTGTAAATATGTACCGTTTTATCCTGCACCAGCAGTTCTTTTTCACAATAGCCGGTAGGTGCATTGTGGAATTGTTCATAAAAAAAGTCGGAATTGCCAGAGATATAAGTTGGGCGGTACTGTGACTGGAAATAAAGCTGTGAAGCACCCGTCAGCAAAAGATTGCATTTATAATGATTGGAAATGATGTTCAGCAGGTTTTCCATGGTGCGGACTTCAAAGGGCAGCTGTTCCAGTCGTTTTTTGGTGGTGTCGATAAAGTCCTGAGAGGCGTTCTGGTCTTGTATGATGGCAGTCATCACATCGGTGATGATGTCGCTGTATTTGATGGAATAATTTTCGGAACGCAGTTCAATGAGGGGCAGTTCCAGTTTATCTGCCAGATTGATGACTTTTTCATCAATTTCCGGTATGACAGCACCCACGTAAAACAGCACCAGCGCAATGGCACCGGTGTCCGCCAGTTCTTTCAGGGCTTTACACTGCTTTTCCACATCGTCTTTGATGGCGTAGAAAGCGGAAATAATTAATTCGTTTGGTGTGAATACATCAAAATCAGATAGGGAGAAAAACTCCATGACAGAAACGGAGGATACGATTTTATCCAGTCCGTTTTTGCCTGCCACAACATTTCCGAAACTGAAAGAGGGCAGGTTCAGACAATCTCGAATGGTGATACTCATAAAAATGCTCCTTGCACAAAAATTTTCTGTTATTATACTATGGAATAGCAAGGACAACAACCTTTTTTGTGCATGTGCATAAAGAATATGTAGTGTTTTTTCCTGCGTGCACAAAGTCAAATGAATGAGAACATGATAACATATAGAAAAACAAAGAAAGGAATTAGACAAAAGAGGGCTATGGAAAAAGAAACAATCACAAAAGACAAGAAAATAAAAGAAAATCAGAAAGAAACCACCGCATTGCAGGTGATTTCCGCTGAACAGAGAAAAGACTGGATTTCTTTGGCATTTGTACAGGCAGGTATTTGTGTCTGTGTACCGGCGTTTCTGCTGGGTGCCATGCTGGCAGAAGCGATGCCAATCTGGCCGGCAATCATTTCCGGTTCTTTGGGCTATCTGGTGGTTGTCATTGGTATGGTCATCACGGGTATGATGGGCTGTGACCTTGGTGTTGCTTCCTGTACAGCGTGTGAAGCTGGTTTCGGGAAAAAGGGCGCAAGATTTATTGTCAGTATCATTTTTGCCGTGAATATGATCGGATGGTTCGGCATTCAGAACGGTGTTTGTGGGGAAGCCTTCACCAATGGTATACAGGCCATGACTGGCATTCATATTCCTGAAGTAGTATCCAGCACCGTTTGGGGCATCATCATGTTGCTGACTGCCGTTTTTGGTGTGGCAGCTCTGGAAAAACTGGACAAGATTTCTATTCCGCTGCTGATGATTATCATGCTTTTTGGGCTGTATCTGGCATTCAAGATTTATGGCAGACAGGGGTTGGAAACAGAAACTGTACAGACCATGAGTTTCATGGGCGGCGTGGCATTGTCCTTTAACTTTACAGCAGTCGGTACCATTACTGCGGCAGACTATACCAGATTCCAGAAAAGCAGAAAAGATACGCTGAAATCTGTATTCTATGGCGTATTTCCCATGGGTGTCATCACACTGGTTATGGGCATTCTGCTGACAAAGATTTCCGGTGAATATGACATCAGCATGGTACTGATTGAAGTTGGACTGCCTCTCTTTGGTATCGCGGCGATGATTATTTCCACATGGACAACCAACTCCACCAATGCTTACAGTGCAGGTCTGAACATCGTTATGGCCTTCAAACTGAAAGATAATAAAAGACGGGAAGCTACTCTTGTAGCAGGTATTCTGGGCATTGTGCTGTGCAACATTGGCGTGCTGTCCCATATTGAAGGGGTATTGAGTCTGCTTTCTTATGTGGTTTGCCCCATCGGCGGCGTTATTATTGCCGATTACTGGATTGTAGGCAAGGGCAAAAAAGAGAATTTCAGACCCAAAGACAATGTGAACTGGTGCGGTGTGATCTCTTGGATCATTGGTACACTTTGCGCTTATTATATCGTAAAGGTTGAATTCTCCGGTATTCTTATCGGCGGAATCGTTTATCTCATTTTAGAAAAATTCATGCCTTCCACATCAAGAGACGGCATTTGTGAAAAGTAAAAAAAGAAAGGATGTAGCAACATGAGAGAATTGAAAAAACAGGATATGATAGATATTTTATACGGCTGTGCCGTACTGGGCACTGGCGGCGGCGGCCCTCTGGAAGAAGGTCTGGCAATGATGCAGAAGCATTTTGACAATGATGAAGTACTGCAGCTTATCAGTCTGGATGAACTGCCTGATGATGAATATGTGGTAACACCTTATGGCTGTGGTGCACCTTCTGCAACCGGTTTGAATCCTAAATTTAAAGATTTGGAAGTTTCTGAAGTGGTTCCCTCCGTTCTGGCAATGGAAGCTCTGGAAGAAGCTTTGGGCAAAAAAATCTATGCCGTAGGTTCTACAGAACTGGGTGGTGCAAACACAGCGGAAGCTCTCCATGCGGCTCTGGAAAAAGGCGTACCTCTGCTGGACGCAGACCCTGCCGGCAGATCTGTGCCTGAACTCCAGCATTCCACATACTATGTGAAAGGTGTGCCCATTTATCCCATGGGGGTGGCTACTCGTTTCGGTGAAAAGATCGTTATCCAGAACGTACAGAATGACTTGAGAGCGGAAGATATCGTCAGAGCCATTGCTGTTGCCAGCGACAACATGGTTGGCGTTGCAGACCATGCGAACGTGGGCAAAGTTATCAAAGAATCCCTGATTCCTGATATGATCACTTATGCGCAGGAAATTGGTCAGATCCTGAGAGAAGCGAAAGAAAAAGGCGCAGACGTGGCAGAAGCCATTGCTGACGCAAAAGAAGGCAAAATCCTGTTCAAAGGTGCTGTGACAGATTTCCCTTGGGAAACAAGAGATGGCTTTAACTTTGGTGAAATCTATCTGGCAGGTGAAGGAGAATATGTCGGCGAACAGTACAAAATCTGGCTGAAGAACGAAAATATCATTTCTTACCGCAATGGTGAAGTAGATGTGGTTGCGCCTGATTTGATTTGCATGATCGGCGAAGACGGCAATCCGCTTACATCTCCCAATTTCGGTATTGGACAGAAAATGACAGTCCTTGCACTGCCTTCTCCTGAAATCTGGACAACCCCCGAAGGTCTGGCATGCTTCGGCCCCAAACATTTCGGTTTGGATGTGGAATATAAACCTTTCAAAAAATAATCAGAAAAGCTCTTTTGTTAGAGCTTTTTCATTAAGAAAACATAGATAGCTGGAATCCTTTCAGTTGAACTGCACCCCATTTGTTAGACAGCATGATATACTGGATAACGAGTGGGGTGATTTTTATGTCAAAAAGAAAACCATATAAGCAATATCCGCCAGAATTCAAGAAAATGGTAATAGAAACTATGCTGGAGGAGAATTTAGGCTGCTGCGAAACAGCAAGACGGTTTGAGGTCAGCTGTGACACTCGAATAAAAAGTTGGGAGCGTATTTATTTAACTGAAGGTTCAGAGGGGCTTACAGTGGAAAGGTGAGGCAAGAAAAGTAAAGTAAAGGTGAACCTAAGTAACTGCCTAAAAAGGCGGAAAATGATCTGCTTGACGAAATACAACGGCTGCGAGCAGGGATGGCAGTATCATAACAAGTATTACCGCCAAATGCTCAAGCAAAGAGGTATCCGTCAGAGTATGAGTCGAAAAGGCAACTGTCTGGATAATGCTGTTATGGAAAATTTCTTTGGATTGCTCAAGAGTGAACTTCTCTATTTGCAAAAGTTCCAATCCATGGAACACTTCAAACAGGAACTGATGGAATATTTAAATTATTATAATAACAGACGAATCAAGGCAAAGCGAAAGGGCTTGCCGCCTGCAATTTACAGACAACAAGCCCATCTGGCTTCTTAAACAATTTTAATTTGAAAATATTGTCTAATTTTTTGGGTTCAGTTCAAAATCATGGATTCTGGCTATATTTGTTTTTTATAAAGCAATCAGATGGAAATCAATTACTGCTCTTTGGTACCAATTTTACAAAGTGATAACTTTCTAAAATCTGAAAATACTTGGCAATGCGAGGATAGAGGGGTTCTGCCTCTTTTCCGAATTCTGCCTTTACTTCAAGTGCCAGATCAGCAACGCTTTTTTGTCCATCCATACGGGGCCACAGAAAACTGCCCATAGTATCCAGATGAACCTGTGTATATTTCGGTTTTTTAAAAAACTTTTGTGCGATGCTGTGGAACAGTCCGCTGTTTTCCACCATCAGAGTTACGACACCATCCTCTGCTGTTTGCCAATTCTCGATGTTATGGGATGGAATCATATCCAGATAATTGATTTGCTGTGTTTCTTTTTTCTTTTTCATGATTATTTCTTCACCCTGTTTTTACCCCAAAGGGAGGATTTCAGCAGTGTCAGAATAATCAGAGCCAGCACAACGATGCTGCCGATCACGCCAAGGCTGAAGCCGTTCAGGATGTTGGCAGGGTCGATGGTGAATACTGCCAGAATTGCCAGTGCGATACCAACCAGACCTTCGCCGGCGATCATACCAGCGCAGTACAGAGTACCGTCGTTGAGCTGTGCGTCTTTCGTTTTCTGGTCTACGTTCTTTCTTCTGTTCATCAGCAGATTGATGATACCGCCAATCATGATACATGCATTCAGCTGAACGGGAAGATACAGACCAACTGCAAAAGGCATTACAGGTACACCAACGATTTCAATGCCGATGGCAATGAATACGCCAATGAATACCAGAGACCAAGGTAGGTCGCCGCCCATGATACCTTCTACGATCATTTTTATCAGTGTTGCCTGAGGCGCAGGGATCTGCGGTGTGCCGTAGCCCCATGCTTTGTGCAGCAGGTACAGAACGCCGCCGATAGCCAAAGAAGAAGCCAGGATACCGATCAATTCACCGATCTGCTGTTTTTTGGGTGTTGCACCCAGCAGGTAACCTGTTTTCAAGTCCTGAGAAGTGTCACCAGCCAGCGCTGCGATAACACAGATAACAGAACCAATGGCAATAGCGCCTGTCATACCTTCGATACCTGTCATACCCATGGATTTGAGCAGCAGTGTTGCAATCAGCAGTGTTGCGATTGCCATACCAGAAACAGGGTTGTTGGAGCTGCCTACCAGACCAACCATACGTGCGGAAACGGTCGCAAAGAAGAAACCGAATACGACAATCATGATTGCGCCTGCCAGATTTACAGGGATCGCAGGGAACAGCCAGATAACCAGAGCAACTACAGCGATGCTGATGAGGATCACATTCATAGGCAGATCCTGTTCAGTACGAGCTGTACCATGACCACCGCTGTTTTTCAGACCCTTCATTGCCTGTGCAAAAGTGCTGCAGATCAGGGGGAAGGATTTGATCAGGCTGATCAGACCGCCAGTTGCGATGGCGCCGGCACCGATGTAACGAACATAGCTGCCCCAAATGCCGCTGGGACCGCTTTCAGCAAAAATCTGCGCGATGGTTGTGGTACCAGGATACATAACAATGTCGCTGCCGAACAGCAGAATGATAGGGATCAGTACACACCAGCCGAACAGACCGCCTACGAACATGTAGGAGGAAATTCTGGGGCCTACAATGTAACCAACACCGATCAGCGCAGGATAGATCTGGGTACCGATCTGGCCGCCCAGACTTTTGAATGTGTAGTTGATTTCACTGGGAACCAGTTTGATGCCGTCTACAATGAATTTGAAGATAGCTGCAAAGCCCATGCCTTTGAATACGGTGGAAGCGTTGGAACCGCCTTCTTCACCAGCCAGCAGAACGTCTGCGCAGGCTGTACCTTCAGGGTAGGGCAGAGTTGCATGTTCCTTTACGATCAGCGCATTACGCAGGGGTACCATGAACATAACGCCCAGAATACCACCGCAAAGTGCAATGACAGTGATTTCCAGAAGACCAGGATTTTCACCTTTGCCTTCAGCTGCCCACAGGAACAGAGCAGGCAGAGTAAAAATTGCACCGGCTGCCAGGGATTCACCGGCAGAACCGATGGTCTGTACGATATTGCTTTCCAGAATGGAGTTTTTCTTCATGATGATACGGATGACCGCCATGGAGATAACTGCCGCAGGAATGGAAGCGGATACAGTCAGACCAACGCGAAGACCCAAGTATGCATTTGCTGCACCAAAGATGATCGCCAACAGGACACCAACGATAACGGATGTCACTGTGATTTCCGGGGTTACTTTCTCCGCCGGAATGTAAGGTTTGAAATCTTTGTTTTCGCTCATGTTTCTCTTCCTTCTTTATTAAATTTTTGATTGGCTAACAAATACCAGTATAGTACAAAAGGATATGTATGACAAGTGTTTTATGCATATTTTTATGAGTTTTTCTATAAAGTTATCGTAATTTCCATTTATTTACAGTTAAAAAATGAAAGATTTTTATACATATTGTACATAAATAGATACGTTGTATGACGAGAATGGTTGATTTATCAGGATTTTGAAAGGTTTCATTTAAAAAAATAACTAACACTATGAGTGAATAACAAAATGTATGTTTGAATAAAAAGACGAGATTCACAAAGGTAGAATTTTGGACACAATTTATGATTTTTTAAAAAGAAAAATAAAAAGAAGGCGTATCACTGTATACCAATATATCAGACAAATGACAGACAAAAAAGCATACAATAGAGCAAATTCCCTTCAAGAAAACATATCAGATAAAATCGCAGCAACAGAAAAAGCTGAAACCCTTTGTTTTTGTAAGGATTTCAGCTTTCTTTGTTTTCTTATGAAGATGAAAGTACAGCTTCTTTTGGTGATTCGTTTTGCTTTTTTCTCTTAAAGCAATTCTTCGTAGCTGTAGATATACCGATCAGCAGTACTTGCAATGATTTCTTTTTCACTGTTTGACATGGTATCTGCAATGGCATAAACGGTAAAGCCGCCATCCTTTGCGCTTTTGATGGCGTAGTAAGCATCTTCAAAGACAACAGTGTCTTCTAAAGTACCGCCCAACCGTTCCATCATCATCTGGAACACCTTTGGACTGTCTTTGGATGCGCCCACCTCGGTACATGTTGCCACAAATTCAAAATAGGGCAGCAGTTCCAAACGATTCAGTGCAAGATGGATGTAATCCGCTTCAGAAGCAGTCAGAATACACATCTTTGTACCTTTGCTTTTTTCCTGTTCCAGAAATTCTTTGACAAAAGGCTTCAGTGGAATAGAATTTGCATACTGGTCTGCAACGTAAGAAATGACTTCGTCACAGATTTCCCTTACACTTTGTGTAGCCCCCAATTCCTGACGGAAAAATTCTGCTGTCTGCGGCAGTGTTTGTTTTTTCATAACGGAAAGCAGGTTGGGGGGAATGGGAATGTTGTGGCTTTCCAAATAACGTTTTCCTGTGTTTCTCCAGACAGGCATGGAATCAATGAGTGTGCCGTCCAGATCGAAAATAATGTGTTTTGTCATACGCGTATCCTTATTTATTGAATTTGTCGATTTTTTCGTTGATGGTCAGTACTCCAGTGGGATTGTGGAATACTTTGATATATGTTTTTGTGGAAGGAGCGCCTTCTTCAATGGGGATTTCCTGACAGCGTTTTGCGATAGCCATCAGACCTTCCAGATCGCCTTCGATGGTGGTTTCAAAAGGGCCCACCACATAATGATAACCTGTGCTGTCAATGTAGGCAATGACTTTATCTACAATGGCAAGAACCTTTTCTGTTTCTGTAACGTCAGGCAGTACCTGTACTGCAATACTTGTTGTATACATTTTTCAAAACCTCCTTTTTCCGTCAGTTTAGCACTTTTTGGAAAAAAAGGCAAGGGCTGTGCAGAGGGGAGAAAGAGGAATTTGCAGGCATAAAAAAGTCCTTACCCAGACGGGTAAGGACAAAAGAATCAGGATTTTTTCTTTTCAAAAATAATATATAGCAGTGCACAGATACCCAGCAGAATAGGGTAATAGCAGAAAGGCACGATTTCTACAGAAGATACGCTGACAGCAGCAGTTGCAGTTGCAGCAGAAGCGTAAAGGAGCTGTGCACCGTAAGGAATCAGTCCCTGGAAAACAGAAGTGAAAATATCCAGCAGAGATGCGGTTCTCTTAGGGGAGATATTGTAATCTCCTGCGATTTCTTTCGCAATAGGGCCGGCAATCACAATGGCAACAGTGTTGTTTGCTGTAGAACAGTCTACAACAGAGGACAGAGCGGCAATCCCGATCTGTGCGCCTTTAGGGCCGCGGATGCAGCGACGGATAATGTAAAGCAGCCAGTCGATACCGCCATTTTGACGCACCAAGGAAACCAGACCAGCAACAATAATAGAAATAACAGTAATGTCGTACATACCCATGATACCTTCACCCATAATGCCGAAGCTTTCAATGAGGGTGAAATCGCCATAGGCGATACCGATACACAGAGAAAGTACAGTGCCGCCTACCAACAGCATAAATACGTTTAGACCTGCCAAAGCACCGATGAGTACCACCAGATAAGGAACAATACGGATAAAGTTATATTCCAGTGCTTCTTCCATAACGTAATCATTGCCTTTGGTACGCAGGAACAGCAGGATTGCTGTTAAGATTGCAGCAGGCAGAGCGATTTTGAAGTTTTCACGGAATTTATCCTTCATATCGCATCCCTGGGTTCTGGTAGCAGCAATGGTTGTGTCGGAGATCATGGACAGGTTGTCCCCAAACATAGCGCCGCAGACAGCTGCGCCGATGCACAGCGGCATGGAGATTCCTGTTTTTTCACTGATACCGATGGCAATGGGTGCCAGAGCAACAATGGTACCAACGGATGTACCCATAGAGGTGGAAATGAAGCAGCCTACCACAAATACACCTACCACAGCAACACTGCCGGGCATGATGGATAAGCCAAAGTTTACGGTGGAGTCTACACCGCCGGCTGCTTTTACAGAAGCGGAAAATGCGCCTGCCAGAATAAATACCAGACACATAATCATGATGTTTTCGTCACCGGCGCCCCGAGCCATGTTGTTCAGCTTTTCTTCAAAGGAGAGCTTTTGTCCCTTTGGATTCTGCAGAAAAGCAACGACAAGTGCGATGACGAAGCCGACGATGGCAGGCAGGGAATCGCCGAACATGCCGCCATGGGAGTTGTCGATGACACCCACTGCGATGAACAGCACAAGGAACACCACAATGGGAATCAGTGCGAAAGGATTGCCTTTTTTCATACTGAGACCTACTTTCTTTTTTAATTATTTTTTTATCTTACTGTAATCATACAACAACATTTGTTATAATACAAGCAAGATGCAAAAATATAAATTTTTTATGGAAAAGGAAAATAATTTTGACGAAAATGAAAGAGATAACACAAAAGAAAAAATACATTTTTTTATAGGTTATGGTAAAAAATATGAAAAAATGGAAATATTCTACAAAATAGGTATAGGAGAAATAATAATTTGCGGATATAATAGGGTAAAAAGAAAGAATATGCATTTTTTTCGGTATGAAGGGGGGATTGTATGGCAACATTGAAAGACATTGCAAAGCAGACAGATGTGGCTCTGTCTACAGTGTCTCGTGTTTTAAATGAAAAGCCAGATATGCATGTAACAGAGGAGACGCGCCGACGCATTTTGGAAACGGCAGAAGCATTGGGATATTATAAAGAACGCCAGCAGGAGAAGAAAGACCAGGTCATTGGAATTGCCTATGAAACGGCAGGATTATCCATACCTGCTTTTTATATGGCAATGCAGGCGAAAACATATTTGGAAGAACTATGTAGGCAAAGGGACATTCGGTGGGTTTATGTGTCTGCGGATCGGAACAAAAAACTGGAACCTATGCCGCATCTGATGGGAATTGCGGCAATTGGCCAGTTTGATGTCCAAAGTGCAAAACAGCTTTTTGCCTGCAATCATAATGTGATTTTTCTGGGGGATTCACCAGATTTGACGGAGTACACCAGTATTTCACCGGATTATCGTATGGCGATAGATATGATACAAGCCAAATTTGTAGAAAAGTCCTATACAAGTGTGATCTATGCAGGAATTGCGGAAAATGAGACAAAAGCAAAGGAAAGCATGGTATATCATTATTGGCAGTATATGGCGAAAAAACGAGGTTTTACGGAAAAATTCCTGACATGTCACAATCGTATGGAGATGCAGGAAAACCTTCAGGAGTATCTGAAAACAGCAGAAGATCAGCGAACAGCTATTTTCGCTGTGGATGAACGCACGGCCATGTCCATTGTGGCTGCCATTTGGGGAAGCGGCAAAAAAGTACCGGAGCAGGTAGGGGTATTGACACTGAATTGTTTCTTTATGAACCCTGGAACGGAACCATTGTTTTCTACCATTGATTTTGATATTTGCGAATATGTTGCCATTTTGTTTTCCTGTTTGGAACAGCAATATGCATTGGGGCAGAAAGGCAAAAAGATTGCGCTGCCTTTTGGCTACACAGACAGGCAGACCATCTGAAGAGAAGAAGTGATATCATTTCTATTTTTTTACAGTTACATCAGAAAAAAAGACAGACGTACCAGCAAACTTCTTCTCCATTTTGTGTAAAATGGAAAAAAAGGAGGAAACTGTCTGGAGGACTTGTTTCCAGGCACATTGTGCCGTATAATATAGGACGATATTCTGTCAACCAAAGGGGCTCCGATGTCTGCCGCTGGCAGGCATCGGATTTTTTTGGGAATAATTTCGACAAAATACAACTTTTTTTGCGTTTGTTTTGTCTATATAAAGAGAAAGAAATAGGAGGAGCATTGCGTTGGATTTTGGAAGCATTCCGTTTATCATATGGTTTTTGCCTGTTTTTGTTTTCATATATTATTTGATACCCTCAGCACAGGGAAAAAAAGCTGCCATTGTTGTAGGCAGTATTTTCTTTTATGGCGTGTCGTGTCTGTCATGGCTGCCATATCTGCTGGGACTTACTGTGCTGGCAGCAGCGGCGGCTTATTGGGTGCGTAAAAAAGGCAAGTTGGCTCTGATCGTATCTGTTTTGGCATTTACAGCGTTTTTGGTTTGGAATAAAGGGTCAGATCAATTGATGCCCGGTGTCAGCTTTGTCATCTTTACCATTTTAGCATTGCTTGTGGATACTTATCGCAAACCTACAGAAAAAGGTTTGTTGGATTTGTTATCCTATATTTTGTTCTTTCCGAAGCTCCTTTCTGGCCCTATTGCCCGTCTGGAGCAGATGGAAACAAGAAGGGTGCAGCTCATGGGGGAAAAACCCCCTCGCAACGGTGTGAACATTGAGTATGGTGCCGCGTGCTTCATCATTGGGCTGGGCTACAAAGTGCTTCTTGCAAACCAGTTGGCTGGGCTTTGGCGTGAAATTCAGACCATTGGACTTCCTAGTATTTCCACACAGCTTGCGTGGATGGGGGTCATCGGCTACAGTTTGCAGCTGTATTTCGATTTTCAGGGATATTCCCTTATGGCAATCGGCATTGCAAAAATGCTGGGCTACACCATGCCAACCAACTTTGACAGTCCCTATTTGTCAAAATCCGTGTCTGAATTTTACCGTCGCTGGCACATAACTCTTGGGGCATGGTTCCGTGACTATGTTTATATCCCTATGGGCGGCAGTCGAAAAGGAACTGCAAGAACCATCATCAATCTGTTTGCCGTATGGCTTTTGACAGGTTTATGGCATGGATTTGGCATCAATTTCCTGATATGGGGAATGTTCCTGTTCTTCTGGATTGCTATGGAAAAAATCTGGCTGCGCAAATTTTTGGAAAACAAACCATGGTTGGCGCATATCTATGTATTGTTGGTGATTCCCTTGTCCTGGGTATTTTTCGCACTGCCGGAATTATCTGATATTATTTGGTGCTTCCTGCGGCTTTTTGGTCCTGTCGTGCCATATGAGGGCATTAATGTGTCAGCAGGAGATTATCTGAAATATGGCAGTATGTATGGGCCGTTCCTGTTGGCCGGTATCTTTTTCGCTTTTCCCTTTGGTGAAAAATGGCTGAAGCGCAATTATCGCCGTGGTCTGGGCATCCTGATATTGTTGGCGATCTTCTGGTTCTCTATCTATCAGATTGCCATGGGGTTGAACAATCCTTTTATGTATTTTTCGTTTTGAGGTGATGCACAATGAGAAAATTCAAATATCCGCTGCTTGTGCTGCTGGTGTTGTCTATTGTTGCTGCAGAATGCTATGGGCAGTATGTCCGTGTCCAAGGAATTGCAGAAATGAATGACGGAAAGCTGCATCCTGGTGTTGCCTATGCCTGTCTGGATCTGAAAAACCGTATGCAGGACAACGGCAAATCAGAAACTGCATGGAATGTTTTTGCTGGAACAGGTCAGGAAACGGAGACGGAGGAATGGCCGGTTCGAGAGTTTGAAACGGTGGATCAGTCTTATTTTGACGATGCATTATTTGTTGGGGATTCTCGTATGGTAGGTATGTCGGAGTATTCCGGTTTGGACAATGCCACATACTATGCGGAAGTAGGACTTACCATTTATTCTCTGTTTGATAAACCCATAGCTCCCTTGGCGGATGGCAGTATGGGCACATTGGAACAGGCTCTGAGAGAAAAGCAGTTTGGCAAGATTTATCTGATGGTGGGCATCAATGAACTTGGTACTGGCACCAGAGAAAAGTTTTTGGAAACATATAAAGCTGCGGTGGAACATATCAAAGAATTGCAGCCCAATGCGATTATCTTCATTCAGGGCATCCTGTATGTGACAGAAGAACGTTCTGCAGAAGATGAGTATATCAATAATCTGAATATCCAGCTTCGTAATATGGATATTTCAAAATTAGCAGATCAGCGCCGCACATTCTACATTGACGTAAATACGGTATATTCCGATGGCAAAGGAAATCTTTCCACAGAATATACTTTTGACAGTGCCCACTTGAAGGCAGCTTGCTATGAACAATGGGTGACCTTCCTTATGGAGCATGGCATTGTTACAACGCCGCCGGAAAGTTGAGAAAAATTGGGGGCTTTTTCATAAGAAAACAAGGAAAGCTGAAATCTTTGGAATTGTAAAAGATTTCAGCTTTCTTAATTTTGCAGGATTTATCAGGTATGTTTTCTTAAAGGGAATGAGATTTTGTTATCGTTTTTAAGTCCGTTCATATTTTGCATGTCCAACCAAAAAACCGATGCTGCCAACCAGAAAATCCTGAAATTGAGAAAGGGAAGCTATGGCATCTTGAGATGGAGAAGTATACATGCGTACAAAGGTGAGGATGATCAGTGAGAAAAAACCTACACCAGCAACGATTAGAATCTGTTGCCGGATACGGCAGTTTATGCCCAATGGCAGAGGTTCTTCCTTTAAGGAAGATTCCGTAGAGATTTTTTCACGGCTTTCCAAAGGAGTTTCATTTTCATTTTTTTCCGGTATGCTTCCAAAAGCATTGCTGATGAAATAGCCAAATATGGTGGCAGCGGAACTGCGGATCATGGCATCCATGGCATCAAATTCTTTTGTAAGGTCAGGCGGCAAAAAAATGTGCCAAGCTGATTGTAATAGTAAAAACAGCAAAAACACACAAAGACAGCGGTCAGAAAGCCGCATATGACGCAGGGAATGACGGAGCCGTTGAGAGAGACACTTTTTTTTCATAGAATCACCTGTTATTCTTTTGTTGCTTTATAGTATGAAAGGCTTGGGGGACTGTGAAAAAGTATTTGCCTTACAGTCACCAAAAAGGAACAGGGGCATATCTTGTCAATATAAAAAAATTAAAGGAGTGCTTTTCAATGGAAATCAATGCAATGGAAAATCAGACTTGTCCCGCAGTGGGGTATCAGGCGGCTTCCGTATGTGTACCCGTTACAGTAACACCTTTTGCAGAGGCTGGCAAAACAGTTACAAAATGCTGTGGTGATCCAGTAGTTGTATCTGGCAGAGATACTTGCGAAGGCGTGAAAAATGGTACCTGTTCTTTTACTATCTCCCAGAATATCTGTGTGGCAGTGCCCGTAGCCTTTGGCGCTGTGGCAACTGTTGGTGAAAGCTATGTAAACTGCAAAGGCGCAACAGCCGAAGATGTCTGCACTGACTGTGCTGGTATTCCGCCTGTAACAGAACCTGTTGTTCCTGATCCCATTGTTCCCGGTGTAGATGCTTAACTGATATTTCCATTCAGGATGGAATAAAGTAAATTTGCCCCTTAGGAAATGGGAGCAAAACCTCATTTCTTAAGGGGTTTTTATATCCTATGAAATTTCTGGTATTTTTGTAGGATTTATGTTAAAATATATCTGCAACGGAAATATCAATAGGTAAAAGGAGGCACAAATGGGGGCATTCAAAAAGGGACAGGCTTTGTTTTTGTATTTTATGGCATATGCTGTCATTGGCTGGATTTACGAAGTCTTTTTAGAAGTAGTGGTATATAGATGGGGATTTTCAAACAGAGGATTTTTGTTTGGGCCATATTTGCCGGTTTATGGTTTTGGTGCTGTCATCATTTTGTTGACGCTGTATCCATTGAAAAAGAAACGGATTACCCTTGGCAAAATCAATGTCACACCCATACTGGTATTTTTGGGTATTGTGGCTTTGACAACGGGATTGGAACTTTTGACCAGTTATATCATGGAATGGACCACAGGGGGATGGCTTTGGGATTATGAACGCTTTGCGTGGAATTTTCAAGGCAGAATTGCCCTCAATCCAAGTATTCGTTTCGGTATTGGCGGTATGTTTTTCCTTTATTGCGTACAGCCACTTCTGGAAAAGGCCAATGGTGCATTGACAGAAAAAAGGAGAAGTCTGTTGTCGGGGAGTCTGTTTGTACTGATTTGTGTAGATTTTTGCTATCATATTTTTTTGAAAGGGTAATAAAGAGGTGTAAAATATGATTCGTGTCAATACAGAAACATGTATCGGATGCGGTATGTGTGAAAAAGATTGTCTGGCAAGCGCCATTCGTGTGGAGGATGGCAAAGCCAGAGTAAAAATGAAATGTATGGAATGTGGGCATTGTGTGGCCGTCTGTCCTGTGGCGGCAGTTACCATGGATGGCGCTTATGACATGGCGGATGTGATGCCTTACGATGCGGAAACATTTAAAATTCCTGCGGAAAATTTTCTGAATTTTCTGAAATTCCGCCGTTCTACAAGACAGTATCAGCAAAAAGCTGTGGAACAGGAAAAGCTGGAGCGTGTTGTGGAAGCAGGGCGTTATACGCCTACTGCCAGCAACAGCCAGAATGTACATTTTGTGGTGGTACAGGAACAGATAGAACGAGTAAAAGACCTGATCTGGGAAGGTTTGGAACGGATGTTGGAAGCGGGAGAAATCCCTCATTACCGTGGGATGCTCCAGAGATTTATCGACCGCAGAAAAGCAGATAAAACACAGGATGCGTTATTCTTCGGTGCGCCTGTGCTGGTGGTGCTCACATGCGAAGGCCCATGGAATGGCCCTCTGGCGGCCAGAACCATGGAATTGATGGCAGAAGCGGAAGGTTTGGGCTCCTTATACAGCGGCTTTATCCAGAGAGGGATTTTCTATAGTCCGGAAGTTCAGGAACTCCTTGGCATCACAGGAGAACAGGTAGTAGTTTGTATGCTCATGGGATATCCTGCTGTGAAATATCGCCGTACGGTTCCGCGGAAAAAAGCCAATGTTACATGGAAATAAAAAATCAAAAGACTGTCAAAATACCTGTTTTTTAAATTTTTGATACCGCTGAAGGGGAAAGGGAAACGAAGAGTTTCCCTTTTTTAATCCGCAGTCGGAATTGACTTCCGACGAGGAAAAACCGAAGTTTCAAAGCTTTTTAGCAATGGAACTCTGCACCCCGAAGAAACGGGGGCAGCGAAGCTGACTTTGCAAGGCAAAGTGCTTGACCCAACGGCTTTATACTTCTGTCTACTCGTCAAAGGCTGTCGTATTTTGACAGTCTTTTTTTTATGCCATTCAGCCGATATGACAAGTTTTGCCTGCCAGCTTTTTTATAATAAGGACAGGAGGGAACAATGTGGAAATTTACATAGATGTGGTGTTTTTCATCAATGGCATCTGTTCCTGTCTGGCACTGTGGACAGCTGGAAGGTTGTTATCCAGAAGATGTCGCTGGTGGCGATTGATTTTGGGAGGATTTATTCCATCACTGGTCTTTTGCTTGTTGTTGGTATTTGGCATAAATGCAGGCTTCCTGCTGTCAGTTGTCATGATGATTCTGGGGCTGGAGATTGCATATTTTCCCAAAAGCTTTTATGGCTTTTTTCAGCTTCTTGCGGCATTGGGTGTGGCTTCATTTCTGTTGGGCGGCTTTCTGGAAATGCTTTTTGCCTTTACGGATGCCCAGCGATTTCTGGGAAAGGGGCTGACCATTTCCGTTTCCATGATGCCGTGGCAGCGATTGCTTTGGGGCTGTCTGCTGTTCTGCATACTCCTGAAAGCAGGAGCAGGATGGCTGGAACGTCATGGGAAAAACAGAGGACAGTATTGCAGGATTACTGTGGAATCTGGTGGAAAAACAGTGAATTGCACAGGTTTTCTGGATACAGGAAATGAACTGCGTACAGAAGCGGGAAAACCGGTGGTAGTTTTGGAACTAGCAAGATGTGTGCCCCTTCTGCCAAAAGAAAGTGCCCTTTGTCTGCTTTTGGGAAAATCCCTGCCGGAGGAAGAAGCGGCATTTTTCTCTCAAATACCTTTTACCGCAGTAGGAACATCATCCGGTATGCTGATATTGTTTACGGCAGAACGCTTGACTATAACACAAGGAAAAATCAGCAGGAAATATGAACAAATGCCCATTGGCATTTATATGGATCGTTTTACAGGTGGGTCAGATGCACTGGTTCCGCCTGTTTTGTTGGAGGAGGAAGGCATATGAAAGCATGGAAGTATCAACTGTTTTTCTGGAAATATCGTCTGGAAAGCTGGCTGAAGAAGTGGCAGAAAGCCACAGGGATTTTTTATATTGGAGGAAGTGATGTATTTCCGCCGCCGCTGAAACCAGAGGAGGAGGCTTTGCTACTGGAACAGCTAGGTGGTGAGGATGATTTGCAGGTGAAATCTGTACTCATCGAACGCAATTTGCGTTTGGTGGTATATATTGCCAGAAAATTCGAAAATACAGGCATCAATGTGGAAGATCTCATTTCCATTGGTACCATTGGACTTATCAAAGCCATCAACACTTTTAAAACTGATAAGAATATCAAACTGGCGACCTATGCCTCAAGATGTATCGAAAATGAAATTCTTATGTATCTGCGCCGTAACAGCAAAACCCGGGCAGAGGTTTCCATAGATGAACCCCTCAATGTGGATTGGGAGGGGAACGAACTGCTGCTTTCTGATATTTTGGGAACAGAGGGTGATGCCATTTATAAAAGCATTGAAGATGAGGTTAATAAAGACTTGCTTCATCAAGCCATGGAAAAGCTTTCCGGCAGAGAGCGGCAGATTGTCCAGATGCGTTTTGGCATTTTGCCGGAAACCACAGAACGCACCCAAAAGGAGGTGGCAGATATATTAGGTATCTCCCAATCCTATATTTCCCGTCTGGAAAAAAAGATTATGGGGCGGCTGAAAAAAGAAATGAATAAACTGATGTAGAAAGGAGGTGAGATCCCCTGTGCCATGCACGGGGGATTTTTCATGTGTCCAGATAATGGAGGGGTTCAAAGTCTGTGTTTTTTGTTCGGCCACAGCCGTTTTCAAATGCCTGCATGGGCTGTCCGTGACTCTGGAAGGAAATGCGTCTGGTGCTGTCTCGACATTCCTGTAAATTGGTAATGGCTTCCGTTTGTTCTTTGCTGCGCATGAAATCAACTCCTTTTTCAACAGCATATCCTTTTTATGAAAAAGTATGCTCCTGTTTCCATAGAAGAATATGGCAGTTTTTGCGAGGTATATTTTGCCTGTCTGCAGGGAAAATTCTTTCATAGAATTTCGCAAGAAATCTGAGCGGGGGTGTAGGCAATGGGATATTATAAAAAAGTGGAGATCAGCGGCGTAAATACGGCACAGCTTCCTGTACTGAGCGCATTGCAGGCAAAGGAGTTGTTCCGTCGGTACCATGATGGGGACGAAAGCGCCAGAGAATTGCTCATAGAGGGGAATTTACGTCTTGTTTTGAGTGTGATCAAGCGATTTGAGAATCGCAATGAAGATATGGACGATTTATTTCAGGTAGGCGTTGTAGGGCTTTTGAAGGCCATTGAGAATTTTAATCCAGATCTGGATGTGATGCCTTCCAGTTATCTTTGTCCTATGATCAGTGGGGAGGTGCGGCGGTATCTGAGGGATAATAATACCATTCGGGTTTCCCGTTCCCTGCGGGATACGGCGTATCGTGCCTTACAGGTACGGGAGCGGCTCACAGCGGAGAAATCCAAAGAACCATCCATAGATGAAATTGCCAAAGAAATGGGTTTGCCAAAAGAAAGCGTTGTACAGGCATTGGATGCCATACAGGATCCGGTTTCTCTTTTTGAGCCAGTATATCATGACGGCGGAGATACGCTGTTCGTCATGGATCAGGTCAGTGACGACAAAAATGGCGATAAACTCTGGCTGGAAAATCTTTCTTTGCAGGAAGCCATGCACCATTTGTCAGAGCGAGAAAAGAAAATCGTGGCACTGCGGTTTTTTGAAGGGAAAACCCAGACAGAAGTCAGCAGTGAAATCGGCATCAGTCAGGCGCAGGTTTCTCGTTTGGAAAAATCAGCCTTGAAGCGGATGCGTAAATATGTGTGATTTATAGAAAAAGCTTTCCTGTTTGTGGATGTAGTTTCTATGGACAATCGTCCTTTTTTAGAGTAAAATATTTTTGAGTAAAATAAAATATTTTTGAATCAAGGAGGAATTTGTTTATGAAACTGCGTGCAGAAGATACAGCGGCATTGTTTATTGATTTTCAGGAACGTCTGGTTCCTGCTATCCATGATAATGAAGCAATCGTGGAAAAAACTGTGATTCTGGCAAAAGGTTTACAGGAATTTGGCGTGCCTGTAGCTGTGACACAGCAATATACAAAAGGTTTGGGCGATACTGTTCCTGCGGTAAAAGAAGCTTTTGCTGATTTTAACTATATGGAAAAAACATCTTTTTCCTGCTGCGAATGTGAAGAATTTGCTTCTTGGGCAAAAGCACTGGGCAAGAAAAACATCATCGTTTGCGGTGTAGAAGCGCATATCTGCGTTTTGCAGACTGTACTGGATCTGATGGAAGCAGGCCTGAACGTATTCGTTCCCGCAGACTGCATTGGTTCCAGAAAACTGTATGACAAAGAAATGGGTATCAAACGTCTGGAAAAAGAAGGCGCATACCTGACAACTTGCGAAGCAGTTCTTTTTGAACTGACAGGCGGCGCAAAATCTCCTCATTTCAAAGTGATTTCCAAACTGGTAAAATAAAAGGATTTTTAGGACACTCCTGAAGGGGTGTCCTTTCCAACAATAAGAAACAGAAAGAAGGCGGCTTATGGGTTTCTGGAAAAACTGGAAGGGTAAAGAACATTTTCGCACCATTACATACCATCGAAAATTGGTTCGGCAGTATTGTTTTCGTGTTGGTTTATATCGACAGGGATTGATGCACGACCTTTCCAAATATTCTCCGACGGAATTTCTGGTAGGTGCAAGATATTTTCAGGGAGACCGCAGCCCCAATAATGCGGAACGTGAAGCAAAGGGTTATTCTTCCTCTTGGCTCCATCACAAAGGACGGAATAAGCACCACTTTGAATACTGGATTGATTATACTTTGAAGCCTGGTGAAATTCTGGGCGGTATGAAAATGCCTGTGCATTTTGTAGTGGAAATGTTCATGGATCGTATTGCGGCGTGCAAGGTATATCAGAAGGAAAACTATACAGATGCCAGCCCTTGGCTGTATCATAAACAGAGCCGCCGGGTTCATACATTGATGCATCCTGATTCTTTGCGCCTCTTGGAGCGTTTGCTGAAAATGCTGGCAGTGCGTGGAGAAGAAGAAACATTTGCTTATGTGCGTAAGATTCTGAGAGATGATCGTCACCGCAGACTTCAGGCGTTTCTCCATCGAAACGAAATTAGAAAGAAAAGATAAGCTTCTATACAAGGGGCAATTGATAAGAAAATAAAGATAGCCGGAATCCTTGGAAAATGGATTCCGGCTATTATGTTTTTATGAGGGCTGTTTTTTCGTGCAGACAGTCTTAACTGCTTTTGTACAACCTTCTTTTGATATGCAATTATCTTTTGTGTCGGAAGGAATGATGAGAATCATGCTGTCTCAAACGTTCCTGTCGTTTTGCTTTTCTTATAGCACGGCGGCGCTGACGTCTCTGGTAGCCGATGTATCTGCAACAGCAGAATACAATGACCAAGATGCCAAATACAACACCGACACCAATGGCGATGCGTTTGAGAATTTTATTTCTGGCTTCTGCTGCCTGCGCTGCGCGTTCTTCGTCTGTGGTGGCATCGACTTCTTTCTGTGCAGTCAGATCTACAGTGGCAAGGGCTTCTCCGTTTAAAGAAAGTACAGCGGTACCCAGTTTATCACCAACAGCAATGGGAACAGAGGCCGTTTCTGGGCAGTCAACAGCTTTGGTGATGTTTTCGATAGAAGCATTCTTGGGAATGGTCACATAAACATCGCCGGCAGGTGCTGCTGCAATGGTATCTAGAGTAGTGGTTTCATTTTTGTATGTTTCTGTGATCGCTACATTCTGTGTCAGATCTGCGGCAGAGAAGGCTTTCACTGTCTGGTAATTGGCAAAACCATAATCAAATAATGTTTTTGTATCCACATAATGCTGTGCGCCATTACATTTGAGCACAACAGCAATGAGTTCTGTATCTCCCTGTTTGGCGTAGGTTACCAGCGTGTTCTGGGCTTCTACGGTGTAGCCAGTTTTGCCGCCTTCCGCGGATTCATAATAATATAGGGAATTTTCGTTGAGCATCTGATGCTGCCCATGAAGGTAACGTTCTTCCTGTTGCTTGTTGGTGGCAGGAATCACATAGTAGGTATTAGACATCATGCCGCGATAGGTTTCATTTTTCAGAAGTTCCTGAGCGATCAGCGCCATATCGTAAGCAGTGGTGTAGTGGTTTTCATCAAAAAGCCCATTGGCATTGACAAAGTTTGTGTTTTCACAGCCCAATTCTTTTGCTCTGGCTGTCATGTGTTCCGCAAATTTTTCCATGGTGCCGTCTACATATTCTCCAGCGGCATTGGCACATTCATTGGCGGAACGGAGCATGATGCCATAGAGGACTTGTTCCAGTGTCAGGATTTCTCCTTCCTGAATGGCAATATGTGCGCTGCCGGGTTCGATGCTGTAAACTGCATCATGGGAGAAAGTGATTTCATCTTCCAGACTGCCGTGTTCCAGTGCCAACAGAATGGTCATTAGCTTGGTAATGCTGGCAGGGTACTGTTTGGTGCGGCTATTTTTTTCGTATAGGATTTTTCCTGTTGTAGCATCCATCAATATGGCAGATTCTGCCGTTAAAGTCAGTTCTTCTGAAGTGGTGTTCCCAGATGTTCCATCGGAATTTGTTGTTGCAGATTCAGTCGTTTCTGCTTCTGCTCCTTCTGTTTCGGTTGCATAAGCTGGAAGCGCAGCAGTGAAAAGAAGTGTCGCTGCGAGGATTAGGCTGAAAATTTTGTGCTTCATAAAATTCTCCTACTATGATAATTTTTGTTTTTGTGGTAAAATAAAAAAAGTATGGAAATGTGTTCTGCATACCATATCTTTAAAAGTATACCAGAAAACAAGTAAAAATAAAAACTATTTTTTCTTAAAATATTGCCAAGAGGGTATGTTTTATGAAACAGGAAAGATGGAAAGTGGCACTGGCTGTGATTTTTCTGCTGGCTTCCGGTTTCTGGTACAGCCATCTATATTATGATGGAGAAGTCATGCAGGAAGCGGCACCCATGGTGGAAACAGTGGAAATTGCAGTCGATGATGCAATCAACCTAAATACGGCAGGAAAAGAAGAACTGATGCTTCTGGATGGGATAGGTGAGAAACTGGCAGAAAGGATTTTGGCTTATCGTGCAGAAAATGGCCCCTTTGACAGCATTGAGGACATTCAGAATGTCAGCGGCATCGGAGAAAAAACCTTTGCAAAAATTGCAGGAGAACTGACCGTAGATTAGATAAGAACAGGAGGAAAGGGCAAAATGGCGTATCATATTTTGGTTGTGGACGATGAAAAACTGATTGTCAAAGGGATCAAATTTTCATTGGAACAGGATGGCATGGAAGTAACAGCAGCTTACGATGGGGAAGAAGCGCTGCAATATATCAAGGAAGGGAATTTCGATCTGGTGGTGCTGGATGTAATGCTGCCCAAAATGGATGGTTTGCAGGTTTGCCAGCAGGTGCGTGAATTTTCTCAGATTCCCATCATTATGGTAACAGCAAAAGGGGAAGATATGGACAAGATCATGGGTCTGGAATACGGCGCAGATGACTATATCACAAAACCTTTCAATATTCTGGAACTGAAGGCCAGAATCAAAGCAATTCTTCGCCGCAGTGTGAAGAAAGTGACAGCGGAGCCTCAGGCGAAAAATGTACTGAAAGCTCGTGATCTGGAATTGGCTTATGACAGCCGCAGAGTATTCATCAATGGCAGAGAAGTAAATCTGACAGCCAAAGAATTTGATCTGCTGGAACTGCTCATGGAAAATCCCGGAAAGGTTTACAGCCGCGAAAAACTGCTGGATACCGTTTGGGGATATGATTATCCCGGCGATGTGCGTACAGTGGATGTACATGTGCGCCGTCTGCGTGAAAAAATAGAAGCAAATCCAAGTGAACCCAAATATATCTTTACAAAATGGGGAGTTGGTTATTATTTTAATTAAGAAACGAGAGGCACCTTTTATCAGCCTGCGATGGGTGTTGTTGGTGACCTATGTCATCATTGGGGTCATCCCTCTTTTGTTGATGGCAAACACCATACTCCATTCCATTCAGGGATATTTTGTAGAGGAAAGAAAAAAAGAACTTCTCAGTGAAGCCAATGTCATTGCTGGACAGCTTGCTTCTTATGACTTTTTTACCAATGCGGAAAATCAGGAAAGTCTGGAGGAAATGGTGCTGAAAACCAGTCAGGATGAGGATTTTCGGGTTCTGGTGCTGGATGCTTCTGCCCGTGTGGTATATGACACTGGCTATGAAGAAGTAGGCAAAACTTATCTGGTTCCAGAAGTTCTGGAAGCACTTCAGGACAAGGATGTTGCCAGAGAACAGAGAAACGGCACTGTTTATGCGGCAGCCTCTGTTGTGGGCAGCGGCAGCCAGCATGATGGTGTCGTATTTATAGCAGATTCCTTGCAGGATGTAGATGCAACCGTAAGGGACATTGCAGGCAAAGCCTATATTATGATGATTACCCTTTTGGTCATTGTAATCATTGTGATGATCATCATGTCTAAAATGTTTACAGAGCCACTGAAGCGTATGATCAAAGTCATTCAGAAAATGGCAGAGGGGCATTTGGAACAGCGTTTGGAAATCAAAAATCAGACCCATAACGAAATTGTGGATCTGGCATTGGCATGTAACCACATGGCAGATCAGCTGGAAAAAGTGGATTCCAGCCGCCAGCAGTTTGTTTCCAATGTGTCCCATGAATTGAAAACACCTTTGAGTTCCATTAAGGTATTGAGTGAATCTATTCTCCTTCAGGAAGATGTGCCGAAAGAAATGTATGTGGAATTTCTTCATGACATCAACTCTGAAATTGACCGTATGTCTGCCATCATCAATGACTTGCTGACATTGGTAAAACTGGATCAGAAAGAAATTCCGCTGAACTTTGCAGAAACGGATTTGAATAAAGTCATGGAGGACATCATCAAGCGAATGACACCTCTGGCAGCAGTAAAACAAATTCAGATTCATTACAGTAAGGAAAAAGATGTACTGGCAGAAGCGGATGAGATGAAACTGACCCTTGCCATTTCCAATCTGGTGGATAATGCCATCAAATATACACCGGAAGGCGGCAATGTCACAGTGGTATTGGATGCAGATCATCAAAATGCATTTATCACTGTCACCGATACGGGGATTGGGATTCCTGAGGATGAAATCAATCGCATTTTTGAACGTTTTTATCGTGTGGATAAAACCCGTGACAGAGAAACCGGAGGAACAGGTCTGGGGCTTTCCATCACTTATGCGACAGTGATGATTCATAACGGCAGTATCAAAGTCAATAGTAAGGAAGAGGAAGGTACTTCCATTCAGATGCGGATTCCTCTGCATCACAATGCTTAATCAGAAAGAAAAAACAGCAGACTTTACAGGGAAGGAAGTGATTGGGGTTGATGAAAAAGAAAAAATGGCTTTTGCATCTTGCTCTTGCTGTTATTGTCTGTATAATCCTGCTTCCCTGTCTGTTTTTGCTGGGAAGTAAATTGGGCAGTTCCAGCATGGAGGATGCGGAAGTTTATTATCTGGTATCAGCAAATAATTCCTTAAAGGAAGTGCATCAGCATATAGAACAGGAAGAAGAAGCAGCAAACATGGCATTTCATTTGTTGGAGCAAATGAAAGAAGATCCCAAAAAGGATGGGATGGTCAGTGCGGTGCCAAAAGATGTTGAATTTTTGTCCGTCCATTTGGAGGATAAAAAAGCAGTGGTAGATGTATCATCTTCTTATCTCGCATTGGAGAATGCGCAGGAAGTTATCTGCCGTTCAGCCATTGTTTGGACTTTGACATCCATAGAAATGGTGGATAATGTGGAACTGACTGTGGAAGGACGTCCCTTACGGAGCCAGCAGGGGGATGAGATTGGTGTCATGAATCGAGAAAATGTCCGCATTGATGGGGATGTTCCGGCAGAAACAACGGAATATGCCATTTTGAAACTTTATTTCACCAATATAGATGGTACAGATTTTCAGATTGAAGATCGTGTTGTTGAAGTCAATGCAAATCAGGCAAGGGAAAAAACCATTTTGGAACAGCTCATTGCTGGTCCTTTGGAAAAAGGGTATTATCCCACTGTTCCTGCGGATACCAAGATTCGTGATGTTACCACAACCAAAGATGGTATCTGTTATGTGAATTTGAGCCAGGATTTCCTGACGAAAACAACTACAGCAAATATTAACGATGTTGTGACGGTCTATTCCATTGTAAATTCCCTTTGCGAACTGGAAGAAGTCGACAAGGTACAGTTCCTTATGGAAGGGGAAAAAATAGAAGATTATAAAGGGGTATTGGATTTCAGCACGCCTTTTACAGCAGTAGAAAGTTTACAAACTATACGTTTACAGAATAAACAATGAAACGACCAGCGCTTTGGATATTGATTTTCATGATATGTGGCATTTATTGCAGACTGGGTATATCTTCATGGGTATGCCTGGTCTGTATTTTTTTATGCGTTGTTTGTGGGTCATATATCGTGATAAATACCAAAAGGAAAAGATATTTACTTTTGTTGCTGGCAATGCCTTTGGGATTTTTGCTGACCAGCTATCATGCGGCGGACAACTTTGTGTCAGGATCACCGGTTTTTGTGATAGGAACAGGATATGTAGCAAAATCGGAAAGAACTTCTGGAGGTTATCCGAAATTGACAGTTCATGCAGAACTGACAGAAACGAAAACGGGACAGACTCATAAAAATCAAAAGATTTATATGATTGATATGGAACGGGGGACGTTTACAGAAGGAGAAGAAATCATATTTTCTGGCAGTGCACAGCCTTTCGACCATGGAGATATTTTCAGTGGATACGATGAATATCTATATTTGAAAGCAAAAGGTTATGACTGCAAGATATTTCCGGAATCTTTGAAAAAAACAGGGGAATACCATACTACGCCAGGCACCGTTGCAGCAGCTTGGAATCATAAAGTGAAACAGGTATTGGAAACCATATTGCCTCTGAAAGAAAGCGCATTGGCAGAAGCTATGATTACAGGGGATCGGGATGATATTGACGCTGGCATTGAGGAGCTTTACACGCAGGCAGGTGTAACTCATATCTTGTGTATTTCCGGTCTGCACATGTCTTTGCTTGCTTTTTACATATCTGTTATACTGAGGCGGATACTCCGTCAGTCCCAACGAAAAACAGCGGCGGCAACATGGGGCATCTGTATGATTTTTCTGTTTCTCACAGGCTTTTCTCCTTCATCAGTAAGAGCTGTTGTCATGATTTCTCTGGTCTGTCTGGGGCAGATGGTATATCATCGCCATGAATGGCTCAATTCCATTGCATTGGCGGCACTGGTGATATTGTTGGTCAATCCCCTCTACTTGTGGAGTGCTGGATTTCAATTATCATTTTTATCAGTACTGGGCATTTATGTAGGTTCCTATGTGGTTCCCAAAGGTCATACATGGTATGGAAAGATTGGAAATATGATGGGGATTTCCTTTTTCGCTTCCCTCTTTGGTATACCTGTGGCAGCATATCACTTTTATCATATTTCTACAGTCAGTGTGTTGGCAAACCTTGTAGTATTGCCTTTGAGTGGGATGTTGCTGGGCTGTACCATGCTGGCGGCATTGTGCGGTATGATTTGCCTGCCGCTGGGTGTTTTTCTGGCAGGACCAGTCTATGTAATCTTTCAGATTTACGAAAAAGTGTGTCAATTGGTGACGATGATTCCCCATAGTTATGTGGCTGTGGGAAAACCTTCAGTCATAGGGATTTTGTGTTTTTATAGCTTGGTATGCCTGATTTGCTTTTATCGTCCGCAGCTGCGTTTTCGTATGGGAACAGCAGTATGTACGATTTTGCTTTTGGGGATACTTTTAGGAAATCGGCTCCTTTGGCACAGGAATACACTGGCATTTCTGGATGTTGGGCAGGGAGATTGTACTGTGCTTACCACTTATGACCATCGCGCCATTGTCATTGATGGCGGAGGAAAGTATAATAAAGAACTGGGTGAAAATACAGGCACGACCATATTGGAACCCTATTTGGCATCAAAGGGTGTGACACAGATTGATGCTGTTTTTGTCAGCCATCTGGATGGAGACCATAGCATGGGTATTCTGGAATTGCTGGAAGATCTGCCGGTAGAGAGCGTTTATGTGTCTGCCGCAAAAGAAGTGGATGAACAGATGCAGAATCAGCTGCAGGAAATCGTGGAAAAAAATCAAATTTCATTATATACTATGAAGCATGGGGATTCCGTTGGTGGCACAGCGCTGGGAGAAGTGAAATGTCTGTTTCCTGTTTATGAAGATCAGGAAGTGGAATCTGAAAATGAGCGTTCTTTGGTTCTGCGCTATACTTATGGCGATACATCTGCATTATTTACCGGAGATATGGAAGATAAAGAGGAAATGCTCTTGGTACGCAATGGCATGCTTGAGGAAACGGATATTTTGAAAGTCAGCCACCACGGCTCTAAAACAGCATCTACGGAAGCGTTTTTGCAGGCATTGGCTCCCAACACAGCAGTCATTTCCTGTGGTGCCAATAATTTGTATGGACATCCCCATGAGGAAGTGTTGGAACGTTTGTCTGCCTGCGGCGCAGAAATTTTCCGCACCGATGAAATGGGAAGCGTTGTTGTGACCATATCGCCTGAAGGAGAGGCAAAGGTGACAACGGCAGCAGAAAGGAAACCGATTTATGAAAGAATTAAAGAAGCAATGGAAGGAACATCAATTCCATAAATGCTATTTGTTTTATGGTACAGAAACCTATCTCATGAAAAATTATGAAGAAGCATTGGTACAGGCACTTTTGCCGTCTGGAACAGAGAGTATGAACTCAGATATTCTGGAAGGAAAAAAGGCAACGGCGGCAACCATTATGGATGCTGCGGAAACACTGCCTTTTCTCAATGATAAGCGGCTGGTTCTCATTCGCAACAGTGAGTTTTTCCACAGAAATGGCAGAAAGGAAGAAGGGGAGCGGCTGGTTGAATTTTTGAAGGACAGTCCAGAAAGTACCTGCATCCTTTTTGTGGAAGAAAAAGCGGAAAAAACAGGAAAACTTTATAAAACCATTGCCAAAGAAGGGCAGGTGGTAGAGTTTGCTCCTTTAAAAGAAAAGGAAATCATCACCTGGCTGCGGAAAACATGCGCCTCTGGTGGCGTACAGCTTTCAGAAGCCATGGCAGTACTACTGCTGCGGACAACGGATAACAGTATGGAAAATCTCCAACGGGAAATGGACAAACTCATTGCTTATAAAGATGGAGCAGGGGAAATCACCCAGGAGGATATTGCTTCTGTTTGTTCTGTTTCTCTGGAAGCAAAGGTATTTGAACTGGTACGAGCAATGGGAGAGAAAAAAACGGAAAAAGCCATTTCTATTTATTCCAATCTGCTGTCTTTGAAGGAATCACCTTATATGGTTCTGTCTCTGCTAACAAGACAGTTTCGGATGATCTTAGGCAGTGCCCTGCTTTCAGCAGAAGGGGCAGCACAGGCGGAGATTGCCAGTCGTTTGGAAGTGCGAGATTTTGCTGTACGGGAATATCTGCGCCAAAGCAAGAGCTTTTCCATAAAAGAACTGGAACAGGCATTGGCAGATTGTCTGGAAACGGATCTGGATATCAAGAGTGGACGTATGGCAGAAGATCTGGCAGTGGAATTGCTGCTTATGAAATACAGCAGTCCATCTTTTTCCTAAAATATTTTGAAAGAAAAAAAGGCATGAAAGCAACTTCCCCTTAAGAAAACATTGATTTTCCTTTTCCTTGATTTCTTAAGGGGAATTGCGACGGCTGTCTTCATAAGAAAACATAACGACGAGAATCTTCATAAATAAGAAAGCCAAAATCCTTTGTCATGATAAGGATTTTGGCTTTCTTTGTTTTCTTATGAAGATGCCCCTAAACCTCTTAACTTGAGATTTCATGCCTTTTTGTTTAATACATACGGATATAAGCGTCACGTTCTGCGCCTACGGAAACATAGCGAATGGAACAGCCAGTCATTTCTTCCAGCAGATGAATGTAGTCCAATGCTTCTTTGGGCAGATCTTCTTTTGTTCTGCATTTGCTGATGTCACAGTGCCAGCCTTTTACCTTGCGGATAACAGGCTTTGCTTCAGGAAGAACAGCGGCGTAAGGGAATTCGTCAATGATTTCGCCGTTGAGCTCATACTGGGCACAGATGGGGATTTCTTCCAGATAGGAAAGAACATCCAGTTTTGTCAAAGCAATTTCTGTGCAGCCCTGCACACGGATACCATAGCGAGATGCCACTGCGTCAAAGGGACCTACACGACGGGGGCGACCTGTTGCTGCGCCGTATTCACCGCCAGCTTCACGGAGTTCTTCTGCTTCTTTGCCGAAGGATTCGCAGGTAAAAGGGCCTTCGCCTACACAGCTGGAGTATGCCTTCATGATACCTACTACCTGATCCAGTTTATGATTGGGTACGCCTGCGCCGATGGGTGCGTAAGCGGCAATGGTAGAGGAAGAAGATGTGAAAGGATAAATACCGAAGTCGATGTCACGCAGTGCGCCCAGCTGTGCTTCAAACATGATTTTCTTGCCTTCTTTTGCAGCCTGATCCAGATATAAGCTGGTGTCAGTGATATAATCTGCAAATTCTGCGGCATAAGTATCCAGCCATTTTGTCATGTCGGCCAGCTCTACGGGATCAGCGTGATAAACATTTTCGATGATCAGATTTTTGTATTCCAAAACATGTTTCAGTGTGTCATGGTAAATGGCGGGGTATTTCAGGTCACCCATACGCAGACATTTTTTCATATATTTGTCACCGTAAACGGGAGAAATGCCGCGGCGAGTAGAGCCGTATTTTGCATCACCCAGACGGTCTTCTTCCAGACAGTCCAGCATAACGTGGTAAGGCATGCAGATGACTGCTTTGTCACTGATCTTCAGATTTTCTGGTGTAATGGATACACCAGCTTCACGCAGACGGGAAATTTCGTTATGCAGATGCTCTAAGTCGATGACCATACCGTTGCCCATGACATTGACTACGTCACTGCGCAAAATGCCGGAAGGCAGCAGATTCAGAATAAATTTGCCAAGATCATTGATAACTGTGTGTCCTGCGTTATTACCGCCCTGATAACGGCAAACGATATCATATTCCTGAGAAAGCAGGTCTACCATACGACCTTTGCCTTCATCACCCCAGTTGATGCCAACGATAGAAGTAAACATAAAATACCTCCTCATATATAAAGAATACTGATTTGTTTCAAAATTACTATAAGATTATAGTATGATGAATTGCAGCAGTCAAATGTGGTGTTTTTTATTATTATACATTAGTTTTAGATATAAATACGCAAATTAAAAAGGGTTGAATAGAATTATTATAGACAATATTTATCTTTTTGCATTGTTAAGATATACCTGTTGTGAAAATTTATACATATTCTGGGAACAGGGAAGGAAAAATTAAGATATAGAAATAATTGATACCTTTTATAAAAATCTAAAATAAATAAAAACAAATCCATAAGAGAAGTAGTGTATGTCTTTCTGCTGTGGAAATCAGCTGGAAAAATAAAAACCAGAATACCTTTTTAGGTTTTCTGGTTTTTGCAATCTATCTTATGATTTTTTCTTGTTTTCCCCTTTATTATCTTTGTGTTTCTTTGGGGCAGGGACCATATCGTAAGTATGATTTCGTCCCAAGGTATAAGCGGCTTTGATGAGTTTCTTTTCGCTTTCGGTCAGTTCACGGTTCAGCTGCGTCATAAAATGCTGGAATAGAGCTTTTTTGTCTGTTCGCATACGTTTTGGTTTTTTGGCAAGCATGGTCAATGGCTGGAAAATATCCGGTGTAATGGTTTCCGGATGAACAATGCGAAAAATTTTTGCTGTATATACAGCGTCATTCAAAGCATTGTGGAATGCGTCCTGTATTTCGATGCCAAGTTCAGTAACAGCGTTTTTCAGACCAATGGCTTTGCCTGCTTCCTGATGCAGATACGCAGAAGCAAAGGGCTGGATATTCAGATATTGATCTGTCAGTGCGTCCGCATCTAGATTGTAATAAAGGATATTGCGGAACAAAGACTTGATGTCATCGGGACCCCATGTGCAGAGGATGGCGTCTTCTTTGCCAATAAAGCCCAGAAATGCTTCATAAGCTTCGGAGAAGGAAGGCTGTCCCTTTAAGTCATCTTCCCGTATCCCAGTGATTTTTTCCACAAAGGGATGCAGACGAGGATAAATCTGGGGACGGATCATGTAATTGAATTCTTCCAATATATCAAAATTTTCGTCGAGCTTTACGGCGCCGATCTGTATGATTTCAAAAGGACATTCTGCCACAGGCTCTGTTTTTTTTCCTGTTTTAAATGGAAAGGACTGGTTAAATTCCAGGTCTAATACAATGTACTGCATCTCCAAACCTCCTGTTTGTTCTACTCAAATAGTATACCATGAAATACGTTTGCAACAAAGAGAAATTTTCTTGTATATCTATTTTGTCAATGGTAAAATCATCATAAAGGAGGTTATTGCCATGCGTTTGACATTTACGGAACAGGAAATCCAGCAGGAATTGAACAAGATCTATCTGGAGGAAGATGATCTGCTCATGGAAGGTGAATGGCTGGAAGGAGAAGGACGCCATTATATCATTTCCGGTGTGGCGACCATTGAAGGTGAGCGTTATCATGAATTTGAAATAGAATTTGAACTGTTGGAAGAACCAAAAGAACAGACAGCTGTTGGCATTTTGTCTGTAGATTGGGACTGGTATGACTTTTTGTGCTGAAAAAGGAGGAAAAGAATTATGAACACATTTCGTTACTTTATGCCTGTAGATACATATTTTGGGAGAGGGTGCATTGCTGCCCATAAAGAAGTTATGAAAAAGCTGGGGAAAAAAGCCCTCATCGTTACAGGCAGAACTTCTGCAAAGAAAAATGGTTCTCAGAAAGATGTAACAGATGCTTTGGAAGCAATGGACATGCAGTGGGTGCTGTTTGACGAAATCGGCGAAAACCCCGATGTGGAAACTATTGTCCGTGCAGCAGAAATGGCAAAAAAAGAAGCAGTTGATTTTATCATCGGTATTGGCGGCGGTTCTCCTATGGATGCTTCCAAAGCCATTGCGGTATTGACAGCAAATCCTGAAGCCAACGCTGAAATCCTCTTTACAGATCCTTCTGCAAAAGCGCTGCCCGTTGTAGAAATTCCCACAACAGCAGGTACTGGCTCAGAAGTGACACAGTATGCCATTCTGACACTCCATGAACAGCGTACCAAAAGTGGGATTATGCAGCCAGTATTTGCGGCAGTGTCCTTCCTTGACCCCAGCTATATGGACACACTTTCTGCTAAAGTAACAAACAATACGGCTGTAGATGCCATGAGCCATTTGGTAGAAAGTTATTTGAGCGCAAATTCCAATACAGTAAGCGAAAAAATTGTTGCCATGGGATTGTCATACTGGAAAGAATGTATTCCTGCCCTGAAGGCAAGAGAATATACACCGGAAGTTCGCGAAAAATTGATGCTGGCATCTAACATTGGCGGTGTTGCCATTGCCCAGACTAGCACTTCCATTCCTCATGCACTGGGGTATTTCCTGACTTATGAAAAAGAGATTCCTCATGGCCGCGCAAATGGTATGGTCATGCAGGCATATATGGAACTCTTTGGCAAAGATAATCAGAAAGTGAAAGAAGTTCTGGGTTATCTGGGTCTGGAAACCACAGAAGATATGGGTCAGCTTATGAAAGATGTGTTGGATATTTCCGAAACATTTACAGCGGAAGATATTGCTTACTACGCAAAACGCTCCATGGAAAATCCGAAAAAACTGGCTACTTTCCCGGAATATGGTCTGGAGGAGAAGGATATTCTGGAAGTTTACAGAAAAAGTCTGCTGTGATATAATCAATATACAGAAAAACAGATGCCGGAACTGAAAAGAGTTTCCGGCTCTTGTTTTCTTGAGATTTTTCATTGGAATCATGTGAAAAAAACAGGGAGGTGACAGACTTGACACCTTTGATGAAAATACAGCCTTTTATTCAGGCATATGTGCAGGCCATTGCCTCTATTTTGGAAGCAGACGTTACCATTGTAGACCATGAGCTGATTCGCGTGGCAGGTACAGGTGATTATCTGAATGAAATCGGAAATGCTGTTTCCCACGCCAATTTTTTTGAGAATATCCTCAAGACAGGAAAAGGTGGCATCATTCGGGATGTGAATGATGATTCCAACTGTGTTGGCTGTGAAAAAAGGGCATACTGTAAAGAGCTTGCCAATCTGGCTTATCCGATTTTTCAGAATCAGACGGTGGTGGGAATTATCTCTATCATTGCTTTTCGGGAACAACAGCGGAAGAATGTTCTGGAAAACATGGGAAAATTAGAAGAATTCCTCAAGTACATGAGTATGCTTCTGGAAAGTAAGCTTTATACAGATGAAGCGAAAAGTAAATTGGAAGAACAGTTGAAGGCAGTCCATACAGCAGAAAGCGCATGGTCTTTTGTAGGTGATAGTCCTAAAATGCAGGAAGCCTTGCGCATAGGCAGAAAAGTGGCAAAGTCTGATTCAACAGTGTTTCTTCGTGGGGAAAGTGGTACAGGGAAAGAAATCATGGCCAAAATGATCCATGACCTCAGTGACCGCAGGGAAAAACTGATGATTTCTATAAACTGTGCAGCTATTCCTGAGAATCTGGTGGAAAGTGAACTTTTTGGTTATGAAGAAGGTGCTTTCACTGGTGCGAGAAAGCATGGTTCTGTAGGGAAATTTGAACTGGCAGATAAAAGCACCATTTTTCTGGATGAAATTGGTGATATGCCTTTGCCGGTTCAGACAAAATTGCTCCGTGTTTTGCAGGAAAAGCAGGTGGAACGTATTGGCGGACGGAAGCCCATTCCTGTGGATATTCGCGTTATTTGCGCTACACATAAAAATATCGAACAGATGGTGGCAGAAGGTACATTTCGAGAGGACTTGTATTACCGTTTGAATATCATTCCCATTGAACTGCCGCCTCTGCGGATGCGGCGAGAGGACTTGCCGGCGTTGATTACCCATTATATTGGGTATTATAATCAGAAGCTGAATAAACATCTGAAGGGGATGGAACCAGAAGCGCTGGAAGCCATGATTGCTTATGATTGGCCGGGAAATGTCAGAGAATTAAAAAACATTGTAGAGTATTTGGCAAATATTGTGGAAGGTACCCATGTTGCTCTTTCAGATTTGCCGGATCATATTGCACTCCATGGAAGCCGTGGTACTGTACCTCGTTCTTTGGATGAAATGATGGCAGATTATGAAAAACGAATTTTGATGCGCATGGTCAAACCGGGAGCATCTTTGGAAGAAAAAAATCATCTTGCGGATACTTTACAGGTAAGCCGTGCCACATTGTATCGTAAATTGAAAAAATATGATCTGATTTGATTCTCATAATTGAGAAACAGTTTTCAAAAATGAGAATTCTATATATTCGGAGAGAAAAGCCTCTTTTTTGGTATGCCGTATACCAAAGAGGCTTTTTTTGTTGCAAAAAACAGAAAAAATGTGTGAAAAAAAGTACATTCTTTATTTGTGTCAGATAAAAAAAGAAAGAGGAACAATTTTATTTTCTCAAAAATGAGAAATGTAATGTCAAAAAATGCGGAAATTCAGCATTTTTTGTTTGGCACGCTTTTTGCTCTATAATGGAATAAGAAAATATGAATCGGATAATCTTTAGGAGGATTTCAAAATGGATATGAAAAAAGCATTAGAAGCAATCAGAAGTGAAATGAAACCCAGCATGGGCTGTACAGAACCAGTAGCCATTGGTCTGGCAGTTTCCAGAGCTTGTGCGTTGTTGGAAAAACCTGCGACACATCTGGATATGATCATCAGTTCCAACATCTTCAAAAACGCTTACAGCGTACAGATTCCCAATGCAGGTACCAATGGCATTGAATTGTCTTGTGTACTGGGATATCTGCTGTCTGATCCAGACAATACAATGGAAATTTTCGCAAAGATCAGACCTGAACATGTAGAAGAAGGTCAGAAACTGGTGGAAGAAGGCTTTGTGACTGTAAAAGTCCTTAAAAGCAGCCAGTTCTATATTGAATGTGTAGCTACAAATGAAACAGAACGTGCACATACCATCACAGAAGATGCTCACGATAATCTGGTTTATTCCGAAAAGGATGGAAAAGTACTGCTGGATCATCGGAAAGTAGATGCGGCAGAAGAAGTGAAACAGGAAGATTTTGATATCACACAGTATACATTTGCAGATTTCCTGAAAATGGCAAATGAAGTAGACGTGAAAGAGCTGGCATTTATTCAGGAAGGCATTGATATGAACCTGGAAATTGCAAAGAGAGGTCTGGAAATGAAATATGCCATTGGCATTGGTCCTTGCATGCAGAAAATGGTTCTCAATGGCACGCTGTCCAATGATATGGTGACAGATGTAAAACTGACAACAGCAGCAGCATGTGACTTCCGTATGAGTGGCGGTAACGGCTCTGTAATGACATATCTGGGCAGTGGCAATCAGGGTCTGGAAACCATGCTGCCTGCGGCAGTGGCGGCAAAACATCTGCAGGTTTCAGAGGAAAAACTTCTGCGTGCGGAATTGCTGGGTATGCTGATCATTATGTATATGAAAAAACATGTGGGCAGACTTTCTCCTATCTGCGGTGCAACTTTGGCAGGTTCCGGTTCTGCGGCAGCCATCACCTATATGATGAATGGCAATCTGGAACAGATTTGCGGTGCTGTTCAGAATATGATGGGCGGCGTAGCTGGTATGTTCTGTGATGGTGCAAAAGGCGGCTGTGCCCTGAAACTGTCTATCTGTGCAGGAGAAGCTGTTTATGCAGCACTGTATGCAATGGATAACAGCATTATTCAGGCAACAGATGGCATCATCAGCACCTGTGTAGAAGATACAACCAAAAACCTCATGAAGCTTTCTCATGAAGGTTTGGCAGATGTAGATATGAAAATCATTGAAATTATGCAGAATAAAAAATAAGTGATTGTGCTTGATGTCATACAACAATGTAAAAAGTGGAATTTTGCGAATAAATAGTACAAAAAATTGCACAAAAGAAAATGGTTATTTTCCGCAAAAAGATTGGATACTGGATACTGGTATCCAATCTTTTTTGCAGAAAAATACTTTCCATGATAAAAATGACAGATAGAAAATGATTTTGTGCGATACTCTGCTGCACTTTTTTGAAGCTATAGAATCATATGGGATAAGAAAAGCAGTCTCAGGCTATATTTGCGAGACAAAAGCCCAATGAGAAGGGATTTATCTAACGGATTGCAATATTGGAAAGGGAAAAAATAGTGGTTTTCTATATGAAAAATCAAAGGGAATATGCTTTTTGATATGCGACATAGCAGGAAAAGCGGCTTCTAATAGGCGATTGCGACCGTTGTACAGAGGCTTTGTGGATACTTTGTTGTGCGTTATTTTGGCGTGCTAAGGGGGAAGCTGAAATACCATGCAGGGGAAGTAGGGCATATGGATACACAAGAAAAGAGAGAAGCAAAGCAACTTCCCCTTAAGAAAACATTGATTTTCCTTTTCCTTGATTTCTTAAGG
>OGGQ01000784.1_pt1 | contig 45009 bp, 47 predicted proteins | sample 1571191 | NCBI WGS metagenome assembly OGGQ01 (sample SAMEA2582061, study PRJEB24529) | metagenome | biome: Human gut stool | place: China | collected 2011
CTCGTCGGCCCCCGCGCCCGCCTCTCCACGGCCATGGATAAGCGGACGTGCGGTTTCTCTGGAACCGCTACATCATATTTATCGGCTGTTTTTGCAAAAAACTAAGTCGTTTTGCAAATTTTTTTGCTCTGCGACCTGGCGGGTTTGCCTCTTTCGTTTTTCGGGAATACTGACACACGCCGGTTTCCCCGGTGAAAGGAGGTCTTTATGTCCGCTACATTTTCTCAATTCTGCACCGCCTCCCAGGCGGGCTACAGCGCCCTGCGGCAGTGCATTGACCTGTGCGCCCGACAAGAGCGCAGCTATGAATTTCCTGACTGCCTCATGCCGGATGGCTGCGTCCCGGAGCGGGCCCTGCTGGGCTTTTCCCGTCAGCGGGACGGCAGCTATCTGCTTTACTGGCGGCCCGCCGTGGACTATCACGGGGCCAGCCGGGTTCTGACCGCCCTCTTTCGCCGGAATCTCTGGCGTTTCCAGAGCTACGAAACCTTGTCGGAACGGCTCTCCTCTCTGCGATGGGAGCTGGGCCGTCCCACCGCGGCAGCCGCAGCGGGGCAGGACTGGCCGGAGCCGTGTGTGCGCTTGACCCACGACCTGAGCCAAAGGGTGCTGGGCCAGGACCGAGCTGTGGAAGCTACCGCCTTTCGGCTGTACAGCCATCTTGCAAAACGGGAGCCCGCCCGGCCCCTGTCCCTGGTGTTTTACGGCCCTACAGGGGTGGGTAAGTCGGAGCTGGGCAAGGCCCTGGCCCCGGCCCTGGAGCGCTGCCGGGGGGAGCGGTACCAATCCGTCTGGACGGAGCTGAACACCTTCACCCAGCCTCACTCCGTCCACCGTTTGACCGGCGCGCCGCCGGGCTACGTGGGCTATGAGGACCAGCCCATCCTGGAGGCAGTGCGTCGGAATCCCCGGACAGTGTTTATGTTCGATGAGCTGGAAAAAGCCCACCCGGAGGTTCTCAAAGTGTTCATGTCCATCCTGGACGAGGGACGCTGCACCGCTCACCGGGCAGATGAGGCAGGGGAGCGGGAGCTGGATTTCCGGCGCTGCGTCTTTGTCTTCACAACAAACGCCGATCTCTCCCCTTCCGGTGCGCGGCCCCTGGGCTTTTCCTGCCGGGGAGAAGCCGTTTCCCAAGGCGAAAAAAAATCCGCCACGCCAGCAGAGCTGGCGGAGCGGCTATTTCAGGAGAACGAAGAGGCCCGGCAGGCCATGGTGCGTCAGGGGGTCCTCCGGGAGATTGCAGGGCGGTTCAGCGCCCTGATCGGTTTCCAGCCCCTGGACGCCGCGGCGCGGCTGGCCATCGCCGCCAAGCAGATCATCTCCCTAGGGCAGGAATTTGGGCTACGGATCATCCAGGTAGACCCGGTCACGGTACGCGCTCTCTCCCCTGAGCGGGAAGCTCTGTCCGTCCGCTCCATGACCGGGGTGCTGGAGGGTGTGCTAACGCCGATCTTCGCCCAGGCAGCGCTAAACGGACACGGCGCGTTCCGTCTCACCGGCGTTCCCGGTTCCCTGCGGCTGATCCCGGCCTATCCCACCACCTCCTCCACGGTGCCTGTAGCCGTGTCCAGCCTATAAATGCGGCTCTGGTCAGAGGAGAGGAAAAAGCTGCCTTCCACCACGTTGGTATCGGTATCCTCCGCTGTCCGGTACACACTCACTGGAATGCAGGGGATGCCGTTGATCAGCGCCATACCATCCAGTGCGTAAATCCGGTAATCCTCCATGGAGCTGCCCTCCAGCCCAAGAAGGGAGGGCGGCAGCCCCCGGACATAGTCCAGTGCTTCCTCCATCGTCATTCCCTCCGGCGCAGGCGGGTCTGTGATCTCCCCCTCCGGGGTGTCCGTGACGACGGTGCAGCTCCCCGCCGCCCAGGTCAGCCGGAGGAGCATGACCTTGTCCGCCTCCGCCGCACGGTGCGCCAGATTCACATCTCCTGACACCGCGCTGAAATCCGGGGCGTCAGCCCTGACCAGCGCTCCGTCCACGATGTCGAAGCCCAGGTCTGGCGATGTCAGCAACGCTGTGTACGCTGAGACCAGCGTCCCGGCGTCGGACAGGCCCTCGTAACGGTAGCCAACGGCGTCGGCGGTAGTTTCCATCTCCGGCGCTGTGCCGTCGTCCGTTCCGTTGGTTGTGTCTGTATCAGCATCCGTGCCGGCGGCCGCCAACACCTCCTCCTGATACACGGAAACGCCGTCCGACATCACTGGCAGCGCTATCACGTCCACTCCGCCGATCCGGTATTCCTCAGGAGGGTCGATGCTTTGCTCTCCATCCGCAGCACCGTCCCTCCGCATCCAAAAAACTGCCGCGCCTGCGGCTGCCACAATCCCCACGGCGGCAAGGATCGCTTTCTTTCGTTTCAACTGTTCTCATCCTCCATGTTGATGGCTCCCATCCCCACGCTCTGTGCCGTCATACGCAGGCGATGGTGACGGAGTCTCCGTCCTTGAGAACCTGCCGGAAGCCGCATTCCGCGCCGTTCACCTCCAGACGGACTGGGCGCTCCAAATGGTCGAAATCCAGTCCGGAAAATTTCAGCAGATCCATCAGATAATAGGGTGTCCCCTCCTCTTTCCCGTCCAGATGAAGCGGCTTTTCATTCAGCACGATATCCAGGGGCTTCGGACTCACCGGAGGTGCCGCCGGCTCTGCCGGGATCTCCGTTTCGGGAGTGGGGGATTCCAATGTCAAAATTACATCCCCCTGTTCTAGCTGCGTGTCTGCTGGCGCCTCCCGATTGTTCACCAGCGCACGGACGGGCCTTCCCAGCAGCTCTGCAAGCGTCCTGGAGGCATCCGCACCAGAGCGCGCCGGAACGAAGCTGATCTGGTCCCCTGCGTGAACCACCGCAGTAACCGGCGCGTCTTCTTCGTTGAGTCTCAAAACAGCCGGTGCCGCCGGCTCTCCCCGCAGAACCACACGTCTACCGTCCAGCGTGACGGAGAGACTCTTCCCTGACCTTCCAAGAATGTCCTCGTACGTATAGCCATTCATCAGCAGAATGTCCCGCAGTGTGAGTGTACCACTGCGAAACAGCTTTGCCGGCTGCCCGTTGAGCATCACCAAATAGCTGTCATTCAGCAAGCCAAGCCCAGCAGAGACGGCAATGCCAAGCGGCGTGGCGTATTCCGGATGATCCAGGTCAAGCTCCTCGGAAAAGGCGCTCTTGGCGTAATGATTGCCTGCCGTGGACACACGCCTTTCCTCCATGCCCAGGCACTGTGCCACCTCCTCCCGCAGCCCCTTCAGCCTGCTGCCGCCGCCGGCTAGGAACACCGCCGAAGGCGCGCCGCCATTCACACCGCTTACCTGGGCGGCAATCGCTTCCGCGAGACGTCTCATAGGCTCCTGAATCACTTCATAAACGGCTGCATAGGAGCTGGTGTTCTCCACCCCCAGAATATCGGTGTAGTGGAGATCAGCCCCGTTCCACAGGTCTCGTTTGATTTCCTCCGCCGTCCGGAAGTCCACCAGAAACGCCCGCATCAGCGCCTCTGTGATCTCATCTCCCGCCAGCGTCACCATGGTGTAGCCAACCACGCTCCCGTCCCGGCAAACCGCGATATCCGTGGTGCCGGCGCCGATATCCACCAGAGCCAGATTCAAAAGACGCAGCTCGGCTGGGATCGCGGCATTCATCGCGGCGATAGGCTCCAGCGTCATGCTGGCCACTTGCAGCCCTGCCAGATGCATGGCCGCATACAGGCTTTCCACCACCTCTCCGGGCAAAAAGGTTGCCACCACATCTGCCTCCATGGTCTTACCGCCATGCCCCAGCAGGGTGGATAAGGGATATCGGTCCAGGCGGTATTGCGCAACCGTATAGCCCACCAGAAAAAACTGGCGGCGATTCTCCTCGTCCATCTGCAGCGCTGCCTCTGCCGCGGATACCGCGCCAGTCTCCAGCTGGCTGATCTGCTCCGGGGTGATGGCCTGCCCATCCGGCAGTTCCAGAGCAAAGGTTCCGCTTTGGGTCCGCAGCGCACGTCCAGCTGCTGCCACACAGACCTTTTCCAGATGGACCTCCAGCTGTCTTTCCAGCCGTTCCGTCACGATGCGCGCCAAATCCGCCACCTGCTGGATGTTGTCAATCTGCCCATCCATCATGGCACGGCTTTTATGCTCTTCCATTTCGATGCCCAAAATCTTGAGCCGGTCTCCCACGGTCCTTCCCACAACGCCCACCACGCTGCGTGTGCCAATGTCCAGAGCGAACACGAGATCGGTATCCTGCGCTTGATATTCCGCCATACAGGCAACGCTCCTTCCTTTTGGCCTCACAGATGAATGGCTTTGAATGCTCCCCTCAGGCCCTCCAACAGTGTTTCCCTGGTAAAGGGCTTAAACAAAAAGCCCTTTGCACCCAGCGCGGCAGCGCGGTCGATCATATCGTCATAGGCCATGGAGGATACCATGAAAATATTGGCTTCTGGGTAGTGTTCCCGCAGCTTTTTACAGGTTTCCAGGCCATCCATTCCCGGCATGACAATATCCAATGTCACCAGATCTGGCTTCATCGTGCCATATTGCTCCAGCGCTTCTTCGCCGCTCCGGCAGTAGCCGATAATCTCGATGTCACTGCCCTCAAGCATTTTTTTCATCTCCGCGTAGATCACGCGGGAATCGTCAACCACCATGATCCTATACTTGGCCATGCATGCTCCTCCTCAATAAATCATTCACGACTTCGGCCGTCCAGGAAAACGCAGCTAATTCCTGTTCATCACTGATAAAATAAACGGTACTGAGTGAGGTATCCTCGCCCAGCCCCGTGGGGTTCGGTGAGGCTTCATACCGCGTCGGAAAAAAGCGCGCAGTTGTCTCAGTCGCCTTGTAGAGTTCAGAAATAAATCTGCCGCACAAAATATTAAAGAATTCCATTGCGTATTCTTGCGCCTCTCCCTCTTCCGGCTCGCTTCCAAGCATGTTCCGGGCCAGACGGGAGAGCATGCGGGGTTCCGCAAGAAAGCGCAGCTTCATGGGGAAGTCTCCCTCTACAAAACCATAGATCGCATCTATGTCTCTTTCCCTTGCAGTATGTTCCCAAGCGGGATGATGCTGCAATTGAATTCCTGCCATCAGCTCTATAATTTCGCAGACCAGAGTTCCGGCCATTTGATTGACCCAGTCGCAGTCACATACCGCCTCCAAGGTTTCCTCCCTCCATCTGATAAGCTCCTCAGTGGAGCTCCTTCAATTCGTCCGTCTTAGTATCATACGCCACTTTACAATTCCTACGAACGGTTGTTGCTGTCCAGATGGCAGTTTGCACCTCCAGACTTGTGACCGGATAAATGACCTCGCCTTCTATCCGGCATTTGGAGAGGTCCGGTACCATTGGCTGCAGCCGCTCTCTCCGCTTTGTCAGCTGCTGTTCCTTAATTCTTAACACCGACCAGCGCATGCGCGCTTTGGCCAGTTTTTCACTGATTCCTTCCATGCCCTGCTTTTGTTCCAGATATGCAAGCTCCTGATCCAGGTGCCTTTTTTCGTGACTGATGGTACACAAATCCTCTTTGATATCTCGCAGCTCATTTTGCACATAGGGCAAGATCCCCAGGGTAAGCTCCGTCTTTCTTCCGGACTGTGCCCCAATCATATGCGCTTTGATAGAGACTGCGGCGGTCAGCGCTCCGCCAATGATGCTGCCTCTTCCGCTGGTCACATCAATCGAACCGTCGCTGAAGATACGGGAGGCCATGATGCAATCCGCATAGATGTCCCCTTTCGCATAGACGGCACAGTTTTCCAGATAGCGCACACGGACACATCCATTACTTTTCAGCAGAGCCCTGCCGTCCCCCACCACGCCGCGGGCAATGACCAGGTCGCCGCCCGCTTCCACTGTGGCCGCTTCTACCAGTCCATCCACGGTCACTGTGCCCTGCGCGTGGACGGTAAAGTTTTCCCGTACATCCCCGCAGATGTGGACATCTCCGGAAAAGTCGATGTTCCCGGTGGAATAATCCACATCACCCTGGATTTCCAACAGTGGGCTGACCTGAAATGCCTCATGCGCAAATGTCAGATGTCCGTCCCGTGTGGCAATCAGCCGCAACCCATCCTCCGTCACCGCAGTGTTCTTTCCGGCGGGAATTTTTGCTGCCCGCACAGGTTTTGGCTCCACCACCTTGCCGTCTACCCGCAGCCCGGCCTCCCCGGGCTGCGGCAGGGTAATATCACAGATGACCGCGTCTTTTTCAATCAGCTGGACATAGTTCAGCGCGCGGTAATCCGCCACACCGTTCTCATCCAGCTTGACCTCATGAGAGAGCTCTCGCGGATAACGCTCTGTTATGCTGCCGCTCACGCCCTCCACAGGGGGCGTACCAATGGCAATCGGCACCAATTTAAAATACTGCGGTTCCTGGAAAATACACACCATGGAGGCCGGGTCAATGCCCGTGGTGACACCGCTTTCCTCCAGTGCCTTGCCAATAGCCTCACCGCGCAGTTTCCCCTCCCCCATCGGCGGAAACACAAAGCTCCATGCGGCCATTTTATCTTTGGACAAATAGATGCGGCATGCCGCATCTATGGACCCACTTCCGTTGTTTCCCGCCTTTTCTATCACTGCAAGGCGCTTTTGGGCGTCCTTCTCCAGCATTACCATGATCCGTACACGCTCTTTCTCCAGCGTCTGCGCGTCCATGTGCAGGTCCTCTATTTGTTTTCCCGTGGTCAGGGAAAGCACCGGCGGCAGGTCATTTCCGGCCCACTGGCGCCAGACTTCGAGCAGGGCTCCCTTCAGCTCGGAACGCACGGCGGTACTTTCCGCCGCGACAGGGCCCATCTCCTCCGTCAGGATGTTCTGGCTCGCTTCTGCCTGCTCCGCAGGCGGAGGCGTTTCCGTCTCCGCACCTTTTGTCAAGGAGCGGAGGAATGCTCCGATGTTCCATTTTGCCATCACAAATTCCCCTCTTTCCATGAACAGATTGAGGCGGTCACTGATTCAACAGCCGGTATAAGAAAATGCCGGAAGGCGGAAGCAGGACCGCCTTCCAGCATATTGCAGGGAATATTCGCGGAAAGGCTGAGCTTAACGCATCTGCGCCGTCATCAAAAGGGAGCCTTAGTATTTGCTGAACGCGTTGGCAGCTCCGCTGGCTTCAGCCGGCTCCTCGCTGCGAAATTCGGCTTTGGCTGCCGCGCCATAGACGTCATCCGTACTGTGCAGCTTGAACTTTGCCAACAGTTCCTTCATCAAAGCCGCCTGGCTGGAGAGCTCCTCGCTGGCTGCCGCCGATTCCTCACTGGTGGCGGAGTTCGTCTGAACCACGGAAGAGATCTGATCGATGCCCTCCCTGACCTGGGCGATTGCCTCGGCCTCCTCCTCGGCCGCCTTGGCAATATCCTGAATCACACCCATGACATTTTCCGCAGCATCCACTGTTTTGTCCAGAGAGTCGGATACCTTCTTCACGATCTCGCTTCCCCTCTGCACAGAGGTGATGGACCGGTCAATCAGCTCCTTGGTCGCCTTGGCTGCCTGGTCCGACTTGGTGGCCAAATTGCGCACCTCGTCCGCCACCACGGCAAAGCCCTTGCCTGCGCTGCCTGCCCGGGCTGCTTCCACAGCGGCGTTCAACGCAAGGATATTGGTCTGGAACGCAATATTCTCGATTGTGGCGATAATCTTCCCAATTTCCTGGGAGGCCCCGGAAATCTCATCCATGGCCTCCACCATTTCTTCCATGTATTTGGCGCTCTCCTCAACCTGACCGCCTGCGCTTTTCGCATGCTCCATGGCCTTTTCGCTGTTCTTGGCGTTATTCTCGGAATCCGTGGAAATCTCTGAGATGGTGGCGGACAGCTCTTCCACAGCGCTGGCCTGCTCTGTGGAACCCTGCGCCAGTGCCTGGGCACCCGTGGACACCTGGTCGGACCCAGCGGCCACCTGCTCCGCGCTCAGGTCAATCTGTGCCAGCGCATCGCTGAGATTGTGGTTGATGGTTTTGATAGACTGGAAGACGGAATAAAGCGCGCCCACATACATGCTCTCATCCTTGGTATGGACGTCAAAGTTTCCATGTGCCATCTCTTCCAGCAAACGGCATTCATCGCTGATCACGCCGCCCAAGACCTGCTGACTGGTGCGCAGCGCCTGGCACATGTCACCCAGTTCGTTTTTACTCTCGAATTCCACAGGGATATCAAGCTTGCCCTCGCTAAAGCCCATCAGGGCCTTATGTACCTGGGCTGTCGGCTCCACAATGCTTCGAATCAGCTTTGTGGCAATAGCCAGGACGGCCACTGTGGCGATCACCATCACTACGAGGATCACGATCATTGTGATCCTGCTGGACTGCTCCTGCCGGTCAATCGCCTCCTGCTGCGCCGCGCTTAAAGAATCGTCCAGCGTACCGGCAAACGTGGTCAGCTCGTTCAGGCGCGGAGAGCAGGTATTCAGAATCATACTGATAGCCTCATCGCCCCGACCGCCGTTAATCGCGTCTATGATATTGGGGACCTCTTCAGCCCACACGGTCAAATCCTGAATCAGGGTATCTAAATCACGGTCGTCGAGAGGATAAATCTCTCGCAGTTCCTGGATTTTTGCATCCAAGCCGGTCAGGGTGCTGTTGATATAGCTCTCCAATTCTGCATTGCCACTGCGGTCATCAGGATTCAGCGCCATATCGCGGACGCATCTGGCCGCGGCAGTGGCGTCCAGCCGAATGGATGTGATCAGTTCATTGGCCCGGATTTCCGTGTTGATGACACTTGTGTAGGCATTTCCCTGCTTAAACAGAAGCACCAGAGTGCTGATAATAATCAGCAGTGAAACAACGATGGTAATTCCGAACCCTAAAATCAAACTCTTTTTAATTTTCATGTTTTTGAGCATGACTGCCACTCCTTCTTCTTTCTTACACTTGTTTTCATCTATATCAATCGGCTGCGCGGTGCGCTCGTTTTTTACACCACATCACCGTATCTTCCCTTTCTCACATCACCGAAGAGCCGTCCGTCCACCAGCGTCACCACTCTGCGGCGCATAATATTGACATATTTGCTGGCGTGGGTCGCCATGATCACGGTTGTTCCCCTGTGATTGATTTCCGTCAACAGATGGAAAATATCCCAAATGTTGTCATCATCCAGGTTTGCTGTAATCTCATCGAGTATTAAAATAGGCGGGCTGTTGATCAGCGCTCTTGCCAGCTCCACACGGCGGCATTCGCCAATGGACATCTCCGCAGGATATCTTTTCCCAGTCCCGGCCATGCCCACCAATCCAATGACCTTTTCAATCCGCGCGTGTAATTGTTTGGCGGATTCCAGCTTTCTTCCAACCCGGGCGGCAAGCATTAAATTCTCCTCCACCGTCATCTTCCGGATCAGGGACTGCTCCTGGGGAACCTTTCCAAACAGCAGGGTGGTCCGGGTGTAGTTCCAGCGCATCAGCTTTGATAAATCCCTGCCGTCCAGCCGGACAACGCCCTGATCCGGCTTCATTTGTCCTGAAATCAAATCCAGCAGAGTACTCTTGCCCGCGCCGCTGCTGCCGATCACAAATACAAAATCGCCTTGTTCAATCGTCAGGCTCACATCTTCCACACCAAGCTCGATCTGTTTTTCAGTCCAGCCGTGCCTGCCTGCTTGATAATACTTGGTTACATGTTCCAGTGCAATTGTGGGCATATCCATTTTGCTCCAGTCTATTGATCACCGTGCGGGGGCTGCAAACGCCTTGCTCTTGAAAACCACCTTGATTCTGATATAATGTCAAATAACGTCGATATCTGGTGGTGGAATTTTGAAAAGGAAAAACACCAAAAAGCGTACAACCTATCTTCTTTTTGCACTCCTCGCCCTGCTCTGCGTTGGAAGCGCAGAGCTGGCTGCCTGTCGTTTTTTTGCCCCCGACCTCTATCAGAAAATTATGTCGCCGGTCCGCCAATGCTTACAGTCTGCCGTGGAACTTGGTGCGCACACAGCCGCAGAAGTCTCCGCCTGGTGGTCCGCTTTGACCGCCCCGGAGGAAGTGCTGGCCGATCCCCAGCTTGCGGGGGAACCGGCAATCCTCAGCGAGGGCCCCATCTCCGATCCCTCTCTTACAGAGCTCAAGGAATCGGATGGCAAAGAGGTCCTGACCGGGGGAATCATCCCCGTCGTTTATTATAACCAGGGGGATGCGGCCTGGGCGGAGCAGCCATATGGCAGCGACGACATCGGGCACTACGGCTGCGGACCCACCGCCATGGCGATGGCTGTGTCCAGCATGGGAGATTGGGACAGGGACCCCGTACAGATGGCACAGTGGGCTGTGGAGCACGGATACTGGGCAAAGGGCGGCGGGTCCTATCTTTCGATTGTAGAGGGGACGGCGGCAGCCTATGGCCTGACAGCCAGTTCCCTTGAGGAACACACCCCGCAAGCAGTCCGGGAGGCGCTGCTGTCTGGAAACCTCCTGGTGGCACTGATGGGGCCCGGCCACTTTACACAGGGAGGCCACTTCATTCTTCTGCGCGGCGTTACACTTTCCGGCACGATTTTGGTTGCCGACCCAAACAGCGAGGAGCGCAGCCTGATGGAATGGGAGCCGCAGCTGATTCTTGACGAGCTCTCTGCCAGTACCGCCAACGGCGCGCCTCTTTGGGTCCTCTCCCCCGCCGAGACCTGACTCGCTTTCCCGCTTTTCTCTGGACATCAGCCCGATGGGCCGGTGTCCAATTTTTTATGATAGAGCGATTTTTCGCCGCCCAGCTTCTGATTCAGAATCCTGTCAAGCTCCACAATCTGCTTGAGCAGCCGCCCGTTGAGCGCCACCTGCTCTGCCAACCGTTCTTCTTCCTTCCCTACCGCCGCGGCTCCGTTGAGAAGCTCCGCCAGCTGACGCGCCTGCGCTGGCGCAAGCGCGTCCCGCTGTTCCTCCAGCGCATGGCGAACCTTGCGTAAATTCTCCAGCGGTTCTCTCCGCATGGAAAGCAGGATGCGTATGGCGACCTGATCGCCCCGTTCTATCGCTTCTGCAAGCTGCTTCGAGATGTCAAACGCTTCGTTCAGCAACGTGTACATTCGTTTTTCCAATGCCAAAGCCTGCTGCAGCTCCAACGCTTCCATACCTCCTACTTCCTCTGTTTTGCGTTTTTTGCCGCCTCACGGAACGCCTCCCGCAGCTCGCCCGCCTTGATTTTTACTCCGGTCAGCGGCTCTTTCCGCCTGCCGATCTTTGCGCGTCCCAGCTCATAATGGAAGTATTCATACAACCGGCCCAGGCTGTGGCTGATCTCATATTTCCGGTCCAGCGTGCTGTCCAAATAATCTATAATCTCAATACCGCGCTGCACAGATGCCTCAAACAGCGGATACTCCTTTTTATCCAGCGCCAGCTCCGCCTGCACCAGCCGCTTGACCAGCTCATCATACAGCAAAAGCAGCAGCTCTTCTTGTGTCATGGTGGCGATGCTCTGTTCCTTGTATTGCTGATAACCCTTCAGATCCATCGTAATCGGCTCACCGCCCTTTTCAATAGCCGCTCATCAAGCCGGCGAAGTAAGAGCTCTGCGAATTCATTTCGCTGACCAACTGCTCCAGCGCTGAAAACTTTGCGGTATAGCGGTCAATCTGGTCGGACATTTTGTCCTGCCACTTCTGAATTTGCTGATCCAGCGCATCCAGCTGCGTCTGAATTGTATTGGAATAGAGCGTGCTGCTGGCCAGCGGGGAACCTGCCTTCTCCACCAGGATTCCCTTGCCGCCCGTAGTCTTTCCGTACAGATCCAGGGGTGTCTTCAACGCCTGCATCAAGCCATTGGTGGAAGCACCGCTCTCTGTGCTCTTGGTAAAAATATCCCGTACCTTGTCCGGGTCAGTCTCCAGGGTGGCGCGCAGAGTGGTCTCATCCAGAGTCAAGGTCGTCAGTCCGTTGCTGTAGGCCGTGGTAATCCCGGCGGCCTTCAGCGCCGCGCCGTCGCTGCCGGTCATGGAGACAGCGTTGAGCAGGCGGCTGTACAGGGCGGAGAGATCGGAATCGCCAAACAGTAATCCCTGCTTTGCCTTCTCCTCATAGGCGGCAATGGCGGACTCAGACATCCCCTCCATATCCTTGTCCGTCAGCGGCTCATAATACGCGCCGCTGGACTTTTGGGCCGGCAGAGTGGAATAGGCGTTCTTGATCTCCGTCACCATGGCATTGTAGTCCTCCACCATGGATCGGATTGCATCCACGACCTTATCTGCGTCAGAGGTGGAGGTAAAGGTCACAGCCTCCGGGTCCTCCACCAGAGTCCCCGCCGCTGTTATGACTTTTCCACTTTCGTCCGTTACATCCGTCTCTGCATAGTTGAAGGTCCCCTTCAAATTTACACTCAGTCCGTCCACGTTGAAGGTATTGCTGCTGCGGGTAATATCCTCCAAAATCTGGCCATTAACCGACATGGAGAGGATCGCATCCTGTCCCTTCTCCTCCGTACCGCCCCCAAACAGGGCACTGGCCAGGCCGTCGCCCATCTCCACACGGCCGGCGGCGCCGCTCTCCTTGGCCACGAACTGAAACTGGTTGGTAGTCTTGGAGTAGTTGACAGTGACGCCCACATCCGCGTTGCCGTTGATCGCAGTCAGTACGCTCTCCAGAGCGGTGTTTTTGCTGAAGCTGCCCACCACCTGGTCGTTGACTTTGAACTCGTACAGAAATTCGCCCTTGTCGTCCACCCGGTAATACTGGCCGTCATCATAGCTCTTGGCTACTTTATGACCCTTGGAATCCACATAGTAGGAATAGGCAGGGGTGTCCTCCGTGGCCTCCACATCAATTTTTTTAACCTCGCCCTCGGCTTTTGTCAGGGTAAACTTGCCCCAGTCTGCGTCCTTCAAGATGTCTCCCAATGTCTGGCTAGTGTCGACATAGGTGCTGGCGCCGCTTCCCAGGCCAATCGCCTCGGCCGCATTCCCGGAGACCGCCATCGTGGACCCCTTCTGGGTCGTCAGCTTCAGGGAAAACGCATCCCGACCGCTGACACTGTTGCGATCCACTGTAATCTTCCCAGCGCCGAAGCTATCATCCAGCCTCTTTTGCAGCTCGTCGAGATACTCCACATTGGTCCATGTATGTCCATCCGCTTTTCGATAGTCGGGCAGGATGATCTTCTTCGTCACACCATCCAGAGTGACCGTCAGCTCCTTGCCGGAGAGATAATCCCCTACGGTGCCGTCCTCATTCACAAGCTCCACACCGGACAGATCCAGGCTCTTGGTGCTCTCGGAGGGCGTGAGTCCCAAGGTCTTTTTGATATCCCCGCTGGCCGAGCTGATATAAACATTGTTGCCAGCGCCGCCCTTGTCATAAAATTCAATGCTTTCACCGTTGACGCGCACTCCGATTCTTGTATTTGCATCCACCATCGTGCCGTCCGAGAGCGTCATGGTTTGCTCGCCCAGCTTTTCGTCAATCGCCTTGGCCAGCTCGTCGGCGCTGCTGTAAATATCCAGTTCACCGAAGTCGATGGTATAGGACCGCCCCCCGCCATAGTTAATCGTCAGTGAACCGGAGAGATTGCTCAGCGGCTGCTTCTCTTTCAAATTGATTTGCTCTCCGGAAATGGAGGGCAAATCGCCGCTCCCGCCGGTCAAGCCGGAGACTGTGTAGATTGCCGCCTTGGCCAGCTGCTTGACGCCTAAGATCTGTACATCGCTGTTGGTCCTGCCGCTGGCAGAGATCTTATCCGCATAAGCACCAGCCGTGCTGACCTTCACCGCACTGTCAAAGAAGGCCGTGGACATCAGGTTCGTCGCGGACATATAGGAGGTATATTTATCGGTAAAGGCCGACATTTTTGCAATGATGCTACGGTAGGCCTCCTGCTGCCACTCCACCTTGGTCCGCTTTTGCTGCAGATTTGAGATTTTCAGTTGATAGCCGGAGACGGCATTCTCAATCAGAGTTTCCGTGTCAATTCCACTGGCTAGGCCTGAAATGACATTCCGGGTGCCGTAAATGCTGCTGGAGCTGCTGCCCACGCTGCTGACAGACGCCATATCCTTTCACTCCTTTGAAAAACCGGGCATTGCCCTCTTATTTATTGACTAAATTTGTCGATATTCTCTATGAGTGGACTTCATAATTCTTCTATTTTTTTATCGACACATCTCTTCAGAAAAATAAGAGGGAATCTCACAGTTTTTACATTGGGAGGCGGAATTCCTTGCCAGAGATTATTACTGTTACCAATCAAAAGGGCGGCGTCGGAAAAACAACCGTCGCCGCAGCGCTGGTCTGCGGCCTTCACCAAAGAGGCGCCCGGGTGCTGGGCATTGACCTCGACCCCCAGGGAAATCTGGCCTTTGCCCTTGGACTGGATATTGGGAGCGGACATACTGTTTATGATGTGCTCACCGGCGCTGCCACGATTCAAGAGGCCGTAATATCCACCCAGTATGGAGATATTCTTCCCTCTGACATCATGCTGTCCACCGCCGAGGTTGCATTTACAGCGCCGCGCCGCGAGTTTATGCTGGCCCAGCAGCTGAATCTGCTCTCAGGTGCCTATGACTTTGTTGTGATTGACACTCCGCCGGCACTGAATATTCTGACGATCAACGCCTATGTCGCCTCAACAAGCCTCATCATTCCCATGGAGGCGGAGGTCCTCAGCCTGGTTGGAATCTCTCAGATTCAAGACACCATAGAAGCGGTACGCCAATCCTTTAACCCGAACCTGAAGGTTCTGGGCATTCTCCTCAATAAATTTAACGCCCGTCTGACTCTCTCTCAGGAGATTCTGGAGCTGGCGGAGGAGGTCGCCTGTCAACTGGACAGCCAAGTGTTTCCCACGAAGATTCGAAGGGGCGTCGGAGTCGCCATGGCTCCGGCTCATGGTCAGAGTGTTCTCACCTACCGTCCTGCCTCTAAGCCTGCCTTGGATTTACAGAGTATCGTAAGCATTGTGGCGGGAGATCGGTTTCCACTTCCGGAAAAGAGCTGATTGCCGGCCGTTTTTTCAAGATAAAGGAGTATCGCTCATATGGCCTCAGTAAAGGGTTCCAACACCAGCAAAACCGCCCATGTTATGAATCTGCTCAGCAGAAACCGCGGTGCCGAGCCTCCCCTGCCCACAGACGGCGCGGCTGCATCTGCTTTGCCGGAAGACACCCATGGCCCGCAGGCACCCCCTATTCTGACATCCCTGCAAAATGATATGGCAGTCTCCTCTGCCATTAAGGACGCTCTGCAGGCATCCTTGGAGGAGGAAGCAGAAGCACCAGCTCCTTCTTGTTCCATGCCCGAACCACCGGTGCCTTCCCTTTCACAGGAAAATCACATGCAGGACGCGCCCCCTTCCGCGGAAACGCCGCCAGCTACACCTCCAGCCGCGGAAAAAGACGCTGAAACTCAGCCGCCTGCGGAGCCCCTTTCCTCTCCCGCAGTCTGCGAGACCACCTGCGAAAACATTATGCAGCTTCTGGTGGAGGAAAAAGCCGATCAGTATATGACGCTCTTTGGCCTATGCCGCTGCAGCCGCTGCAGGAATGACGTTTTGGCGTTGGCATTGAATCAGCTTCCGCCCAAGTACGTCGTCATGCCGGTCCGTGAACTCACTCCCAGGCTCTCTATCTATGAGGGACGGTTCAACTCCGCTGTCACCGCCCAGATCCTGCGTGCATGCAAGGAGGTCCTGGAGCACCCCCGGCACGATATATCATAAGTCTATCATATTTGAAAGCCTGACGCGGTACTGCGCCAGGCTTTCATTTTTGACAGGCTTACTGCCCCGCTCCCGGCGCACTCCCCTCCGGCTGGTCCTGCTCCGCATACGGATGGTTCAACTGCTCCCACAGCATATTGACGTTTTCCATGCAGATAAAATACACGCCGGTCAATACCTGGTTGGGAATCCCCAACTCCTCCGCGAGGCTGCTGATTTTGTTCCAGTTGGCGGCCTCATAGCTCAGCACCAGATCATACAGCTTCCCGCAGCGTCCCTCCTTGCGCAGCAGTGCCGCCTTAATCTCCTCCGCAATTGGAACCTCATTTAAAATTTCCTCCAGCGGCGCGTCAATGAGGTAATTGAGCGTAGAAAACATTCCCATTAAATATGCCTCTGATCTGGAAATCGGCATATCCTGGGCATACTTCATCAGTTCACTGCAGAAGTTCGCCCGCATGAAAGATAATTTCAGGAACTCTTCCGCTCCGGCATCCATCTGGTTATCCGTGCTGCCGGCACTGAGCAGATAAATCCACTGCTTCAGCTGCCCCAGTCCCAGCGTCATAATGGCTTGGTGAATCGTCGTCGCCCGATGCCGCAGAGCAAAATACACCGAGTTTGCCATCTTCAGCAGGGCGAAGCTGAGGCTGGCGTCCATAGAGATCATCTGCTCGATTTCATTGACATCCGGCTCATCCTTCGTTACCGCCACCATCAAGCGGAAAAAGTTGCTCTGAAGGTACGCTCCGCTATGGGCCTTTGTCGTCAGCTTCTCTGCGACATAGGTTCCCTCCATCGCATCTGCGCCCAACGCCACCGCCTTTTGGTACTGCTCCTCCGTCTCGATATTGGTGACAATGCACTTTTTATGCATGCTGTGTGCAATGTCAATAATATTATGCATGGCGGCATCTGTCGTTGTTTTGGAATTGAGCTTGATATAGTCCAGACTATCCAGCAATGTCAAATATCGGGGTGCAAACTGGAATTCGTTGGCCGCAATCTTATATCCCTCCCGGGCATACTGATTGACAAAATGCATGGACAGCGGATGTATGATTACACTGTCGTCAATCTGAATCACAAGCTCTGACTTATCAAACAGCCTTGGCGTTTTTTTCATCAGGAGCATGGTGGTAAAGGTCATGAAGTTCAAGGAGCCCTTTAGGCTTTTTGTGCTGTTCTGCGTCAAAAAATTATAGATGGTATCTGCTGCGGCAAACTCATTGGCCGCACCGGCGTCTCCTATAAACGCCTGGTTTTCACCGTGATATAGAATCTCATATCCCAGGATTTCACCTGCCGCATCTTTAATCGGCTGTCTTACAATGTACTTGCTGCCCATGGCCCATGCCTCCGCATTCAGCGTTTCGGATGATCCAGCAAATGGTCAATCACCTGAACCAAATGCCCAATTTCCGGCTTACTCATCTGCTCATCCGCTCCCAGCTCTTTTCCCTTGCGCCGCATCTCTTCTGTAATCAGAGAGGAAAAGATGACCAGCGGAATATGTTGAAACTCTTTGTCGCTCTTTACCAGCTTTGTGAGCCGGTGTCCATCCATCTGCGGCATCTCAATATCCGTGATGATCAGCGATACCAACTCGTCCAGCCTGTCATTGCCCCGCAGGGTGTTCAGATAGTCCCACAGCTCCTGCCCGTTGGGGAACATCCTCGTGTTGACATAGCCGGACTTATGCAGCGCTTCCTCAATCATTTTGCTTAAAAGTATGGAATCTTCTGCCACTACAATGGCAGAATCACTGCGGTTCCGCGGTCCCAGCTGCTCAATTTCAGACATCTGTATGGTGGTCTCCGGCGCAATCTCCGCCACAATTTTTTCAAAGTCCAGAATCGTGACCAAATCTTCCCCGCACTGGGCAATCCCTGTGGCAACGCCCTCTCTGCCTCCGGATATTGTTTTGTCGGGCTTTTGGATATCCTTCCAGGAAATACGGCTGATCCCCACTACGGTGTGAACCCGGAATGCGATATTCATTTTATTGAAATTGGTCACAATAAACAGGTCTTTTGGCCCTTTTTCCTCCGACACTCCCAGCAAATATTTCGGCAGGTCCACCACTGTGATCACGACATCCCGCGGCTTGAAAATACCCTCCACCGCGGCGTGCGCATGGGGCATGGGCTTAACCGGCGCGGAAACCAGAATTTCTTTCACCTTTGCCACGTTGATACCATACAGGCTGCCATCGATGGTGAACTCCATGACTTCAATTTCATTTGTCCCGGACTCCAGCAAAATTCCCTTTTTATCTTCTTCCAGCATATTGGGCCACTCCTCTCCGTCAGTGATTTCTAAATAATAAGCTCCGGCTTGCCATAGCAGCGGACGCATCCCATGCCCGTTGATACATCAAACAGCAGGGTGCGCGCCACGGTTCCGCCCACATCCTCTTTCAAAAGCCGGATACCCTCCCGCTTTAAGTTGATGTGAACGCTTTCGATATTGCGCTGTCCAATATTTCCCAGTGCGCCGCCGCTGACCTCAAACATTTTCGCTCCGCCTGCGATCTTCGCGGTGATGCGGGAACGCATCGCGCCTCTGGACTCCATCATCCGCAGGGTCTCACGGATTCCTGTATCCGCGTATTTCATGGTATTGGTGCGGCCGGTCTCCATATTCAGCGGCAGCATGACATGAACCATGGCCCCCAGCTTTTTCAGCGGGTCGTACAGGCAAATGCCGATGCAGGACCCCAGCGCATAAGTCACCAGCATCCCGCTGTCCTTTGCCATCTTCATGTCCGCAATACCAACAATTAGCTTATGCTCCACTGCTCACGCCCAGCTTCCTTAGCAAAAAGTTTAAAGATCGAATGTCCGGAGACAACAACAGCCGGCAGGGAACTGTTTTGCCATTGCGGACGAAATTGCCGCCAATGGTCATAATATAATCCGACTGTCCCCCGTACTCTGCCATGGGCACCGTCATAATGGCCCCCTGCATATCCACGGTAAAGGCGGGCACTGTCAGCTCAATATCAATTCCCGCCAGACTGCTCAGGGCATTGATAAAGGTAGAAATCATAATATTTCCTACCTCAATTAGGGCAGAGCACTCCATCTCATGAAGGCCGCTGTAATCCTCAACGCCCTTTCCCAACATACTCTCCAGCACCAGATTGACAAATTCCAGCTGCTGTACGGAGAGCATGATCCCATTCACCTGCCCGCTCATCTTGACCAATACGCCTGCTGTGATCTCCTCGGGGCCTCCGATCCACTCAATGGCCTCGTTGTACCCCATGATGCGCACCTCCGGCATCTCAATCCGTACCTGCTGCCCAATCAGTGAGGACAACGCGGTGGCGGCATTCCCGGTGCCAATACTCCCGATTTCCTTGAGTGTGTCAAGTTCCAAAGAATTCAGGTCGCTGTAATTTTTAATGGCCATTCGCTCCTCCTCCCTCAGCTTCGCAGATTGTTGATGACGGTTTCAATCTCATCAGACGTCTGGACCATTTTCAGCGCCATGCTGTAGGCCCGCTGGGATTCAATCACCTTCGTCATTTCCTCTGCCAGATCCACATTGGATGCCTCCAGCATTCCGTGAACCAGCGTCCCGTCCCCAACCCGGAGTCCGCCGTTCTTTTCAACCGCGAGAAACCTTGTTCCATCCAGATGCTCCATACCGTTATAATTGATATAATCGAAAATTCCCACCGGCTGTTCCGCATTACCGTCTGTCACTTCAATCATGCTGCCTGTGTCGCTGAGAACAAAGCGGCCGTCTCCATCGGACAGGTACATCACCCGCTCTATGACAGGTTGTCCATTTTCATCCGTCTCGCCGGTGGCTCGTTGCAGCTCCGCGATGGAAAATGCTCCGTTTCGGGTAAGCGATACTTCATTGGTGGTCAGATCCACCAGCGCGAAAAAGCCGTCTCCTGAAATCATATAATCCTGCGCTCTCCCTGTATCAATACCAGCGCCGGAAGAAAAATCCGTGTCTGTGGTCCACAGGCAGGCCCCCGCCCCTGAGGGCAGCTGCGCATTGTCAATCGCCTTGATATCCTCATACATCAGCGCCGCAAAGCGTCCCTTTTCCGCCTTGAACCCATATGTATTGACATTTGCAATATTGTTTCCCTGAACATTTAGTCTCTTTTGCTGTTGATGTGCGCCAACCGCGCCGATAAAGAAGGATTGATTCATCTCTCGGTCATCTCCTTACATCCGTCCGATTTCCGTGGTCGCTTTTGTCATCAACTGATCGTACATTTTGGAAACCTGGGCCGCGCTTTGAAGCGCCCGTTGGTATGTGATCATTTCTGTCATCTGCTTAACGATGTCCGTATTGGAGCGTTCCAGATATCCGTTGAGCACCTCCGCGTCCTGTGCGGCCGTGCCCTGCGCACCCACAAACAGTCCTTCGCCATTGTGTTCCAGCGCGCCGGTATCCTCAAAGAGGAACACCCCCAGCTGCCCGATCAGCCCGCCTTCGTCATAGTAGATGGTTCCCTGATTTCCACCGTAAATCTGATCCGTTCCCAGATAAATGGGCTGCAGCTCCGGATTCAGCACCTGTCCATATCCCGGCAGGCAGAGGTAGCCTGCATCGTCCAGCGAAAAATTGCCCATGCGCGTATATGCAATTCCGCCATCCGGATCTTGAACGGCGAAAAAGCCGTCTCCATGGATGGCAAAGTCCAGCGCCACTCCCGTCGGTTCCAGCGTTCCCTGTGTATAATCGGTGTAAATTTGGCTGGCGGCGCGGATATAGCTCTGTCTTCCAATCTCCTGCCCGGTATTGTGCTTGTTTCCCATCCGGCTGTACATGACATCATCAAATGTACTGGCGGTATACCGGTCCTGCTTATATCCCGCTGTGGAGATATTCACCATATTGTTGGCTATGACATTCAAATTCTGCTGATGTGTCAGCATGGATGATGTCAGGTTATAGAATCCCTTGAACATTTCTGATTCCCGCCTTTCCTTGTGGGAGTATTGGTCCCACGAAAATACTGCTCCATGTGATCTCTCAGCTTTTGAATGGCCCGGGCGTGTATCTGAGAAATTCTCGGACTGCTGAGGTCCATGACTTGGGCAATCTCCTTCATATGCAGGTTCTTTTCGTAATAGAGGGACAGCACAATCTGCTCGTTCCTGGACAGCATTTGAATGCCCTCCGCCAGGATCTGCTGCAGTTCCTGTGTTTCCAGGGCCTTCTCAGGCTGCGTTTCGGCATCTCTGGATGGGACCTCCACCCGAAAGTCGTCCGCTTCCCGTGCGTCCATCAGCATGTCCAGGGAGAGTATGCTGCTCAGTGCGATTCCCGCTATGTCCTTTTGGTATCTCTCCTTTGTGATCCCCAGTTTTTCGGCCACTTCGCCCTCCGTTGGATGCCTCCCCAGCAGGGCGGTCAGCTCTGAAATGGCTTTGTCAATCTCTCTGCCCCGCTGCCGGACGGTGCGGGGAATCCAATCCTGTTTTCTCGCCAAATCAATGACCATGCCGCGAATTCTTTTTGAGACATACGTTTCAAATTTTACCCCTTTGCCCGGGTCATATTTATCAATCGCATTCAGCAAGGTGAGAATTCCCTCGTTGACAATATCATCCACCTGGGCAAAACTGCTGTATACACCTCTTACTTGAATGGCTGCACTTTTGATCAGGTCCGTGTAGCGAAGAACCACCGGCCACTTCAGTGCCTCATCCCCGGTCTCTTTATAAAGCCTCAGGAGCTCCTGGGTATCCAGCTTCTCAACTGCTTCCTCCGTATAGCCATGATCGGCGTAAGCTGTTGCTTCACTCACTGGCCCACCGCCTTCCGTGACGCCGTGTCCATGGCGATGTTTCCGATGGCCTGAATCTGTACAGAGCTTGTGACCTCATTGAAGGAGAGCACATAGACTCCAGGGTAAAATTGTGTAATCATCTTGCTGAAATATCCGCGGATCACCTGGCTGACCAGAATCACCGGCGTCTGCGAGAGCTCATTGAACTTACGAAGATACTCCGCCATCTGTGTGACGATCTGCTGCATCAGATCCGGCCCCATCGCCAGATAGACGCCCTGCTCATTTCTTGTCAGCGAGGAAATGATCTTCTTCTCCACCTCGGCGTCCAGTGTGACAACGCGCAGCTGCCCATCTTCACAGAACCGGCGCGTAATCGTCCTGGCCAATGCACCGCGCACCTGTTCGGTGGCCGCGTCCACGTCCCGCCCCTGGCCCAAGGCGTCCACCAAGGTCTCCAGAATCGTTCCCAGGTCCTTGATCGGTACGCCTTCCTTCAAAAGACTGCGCAGGACCTTTTCCAAGGTGGCATAAGAGACCACGCTTGGAATTGCCTCCTCCACAAGCTCCGGGGAGGATTGCTTCAAATTTTCCACCAGTTGAATCGTCTCCGCCCGGTTCAACAGCTCATACGCATACTTTTTGATGGTCTCCGAGAGATGCGTCAGCATCACAGACAGAGGGTCAATCACCGTGTAGCCATAAACCTCCGCCATCTCCCGGTTCTCCGGCAAAATCCAGCGGGAGGGGATTCCATAAGCTGGTTCCACGGTCTCAATGCCGTCGATCTCCCCCAGAGGATTCGCCGGCTCCAGAGCCAGGTAGTAGTCCACCAGAATCTCTCCCCTGGCCACCTCTTCTCCGCGAATGCGGATCACATACTGGTTTGTCCCCAGGGATGCGGCGTCATGCAGACGAATGGATGGAAATACAAAGCCCATGTCCTGGGCGTACTGCCTTCTGAAAATCACGATACGGCTGATCAGCTTTCCACCCTGGCCTTCATCCACCATGGGGATCAAGCTGTAGCCGAACTCCATTTCTATCGGTTCAACTGTCAGCAGGGAGTAGACATTGTTGATATCCTTGTAGTAATCACTTTCGCTGGGCGGCGCCTCTTCCGGCTGTGCCGCTGCGCCCTCGGCGGCGGCTGCAATGGTTTTCTGTCTTTCCATGCTGCGTTTGACCAGATAGCCGCCGCCCACAAGACCCCCGCCGCCGATGATCAGCGCAGCATGCGGTGTGTTTGGGATAACCCCCAGAAAAAGCAGGATGACGCCTGTTGTCATCATGGCTCTCGGCTGGGCTTTAAACTGCGCAATCACATCCCTGTTGAGGCTGCCCTCCGAAACGGACCGGGTAACGACCATGCCGGTAGCTGTGGAGATCATCAGCGCTGGCAGCTGAGACACCAGGCCGTCGCCAATGGTTACAATGGAGTAGGTCTGCAAAACCGTGGCGAAGTCGCCGCCGCCCATCACCATCCCAATGATGACGCCGCCCACAAAATTGATCAGGGTAATGACAATGGACATGACCGCATCGCCCTTGACAATCTTCGTGGCGCCATCCATAGCGCCGTAGAAGTCTGCCTCTTTTTGTATTTTCTGGCGCCGTGCTCTTGCCTCCTGCTCGTTAATCAGGCCGGAAGACAAATCCGCGTCAATAGCCATCTGCTTGCCAGGCATCGCGTCCAGTGTGAAGCGGGCCGCCACCTCAGCCACACGCTCGGCGCCCTTGGTAATCACAATGAACTGTACCAGCACAATGATTAAAAAAATCACCACGCCGATGACAATATTTCCGCCGGTGATCAGCTGCCCGAAATTTTGAATGACCTCGCCCGCATAACCGTCCCGGAGAATCATTCGTGTGCTGGATACATTCAGTCCCAGGCGGAAAAGTGTTGTTACCAGCAGCAGGGAGGGAAAGATGGAAAATTCCAGTGCCTCCGAAATATTCATGGTAATCATCAGGATCATAATCGCCAAGCCGATATTGACAATCAACAAAAAATCCAGCAGAAAGGTGGGCAGGGGGATAATCAAAAACAGGACGATGACTACGACGCCCAACGCCACCGCATTATCCAAGGCTATGTTCAGCAGCCGTTTCATGTCTGTTTTGCCCTCCATTGATCCCTGCCAGCTCTTGCAGGTCCTGAACATCTATGGTCAAGAAGCGCTCGCCCCGGCTTCTCCGGCAAGGTGCGGTCTGCTTCAAAGTGTTCTCTTTGTTAACTTGAAAATGTAAACCAGCACTTCTGCCACGGCTCCGTACAACTCCGGCGGAATCTCCTGGTTCAGCTCTGTCTGCGCATAAAGTTCTCTGGCAAGCGGTACGTTTTCAACAACCTCCACCTGATGCTCCTGCGCAATCCGCACAATGCGCGCAGCTAATTCATCCTGGCCCTTTGCCAGCACAATGGGCGCGCTGTCCTTCTCCGGCTGATAGCGCAGCGCCACTGCAAAATGCGTAGGATTACGGATGACAACATCCGCGTGCGGAACCTGCTGCATCATGCGCCGCTGCGCCATTTTGCGCTGATTCTCTTTAATTTTCCCCTTGATTTGCGGGTCTCCCTCAATCTGTTTATACTCTTCCTTGATCTCCTGTTTACTCATTCTCAGCTGCCGCTCGTATTCCCACCACTGGTACAAAAAGTCCAGCGCCGCAATCACAACAAAAGCAATGATGATGGAGACCGCCATGCTCTTGCCGCTCTCGAACAGGTGTCGGCATGCAGCTTCAATATCTGTGTACAGGTATTTCGCACTCTCCAGAAATTGTGACTTCAAGCTCAGATACACAATCACCAGGAGCAGCGTGATCTTCACAATTCCCTTCAATGCATCTATGACGCTTTTCAGGGAGAAGAGGCGTTTGATGCCCTGCTTTGGGCTGATTCTGCTGAATTTCGGCCGCAGCAACTCGCCGCTGACCAGAAATTTTGTCTGCGCCAGCGTCACCGCCACGGCGCAAAATCCTGTCACCAGTGTCATAGGAAGCACGGTCTTGGCCAGAATCCAAGACGCCTGCTGTGCGATCTCCCGGAGGACCTCCGTCCCACCCGCCGGACTCCCGCAGGCAGCCAAACAATAGGCGACAAACTCTCCCATCTGGGCGGTCATGGCTCTGGCCAGCAAAAAAAGCGTACAAATTGCGGCCGTCAGCGTCGCAACAGCCACCGCGTCCTGGCTTAAAAACGTATTGCCCTTCTTGCGTTCGTCCCGTCGTTTTTTGGGTGTTGCCTTTTCGGTTTTTGAGCCCTCGGCCAAGTTTGTCCCCCCTGTCTCCCCGGGCTGTCTGCCGCCTACCCGGTCATCGCCAGCAACTCCCGCAGGCTGTCCAGCATGGTCATTTCAGTCTGCAGTAAAAATTCGCTGAAGGGTGAAATCAGCAGCAGCAACAGAATGAGCCCGATCAGCACCTTCAGTTCGATATTGATGGAAAACACATTGATTTGCGGAATTGCCTTCATCAAGATTCCCATCCCCACCTGGCCCAGCAGCTCCGCCGCCAAAATCGGCATGCAGAGCTTTACTGCCAGCACGGTGCATTCTACAAACAGCTCCAGCGCCGCATCTGCAACCTCCGGGCCGATGGCAACACCACCAAAGCCCACAATCTGTCCTGACGTTACCATCATACGCAGCAAAGTGTGATGCCCGTTTGCCGCAAAGAACAGCAGTGTCATCAGAACATTCAAAATCTCTCCCGTTACGGACAAATTGCTCTGTGCTCCTGCGTCGTAAATCTGATTCATGGTCATTCCCATCTGGGTATCAACCGTTAGGCCTGCAAGCTGGACGATGTAAAAGAAAAAATTCATCACCATACCGAGGATGAACCCCAGCGCCAGCTCCAAAAGGATTTGAATGGCGAAGACGATGGTCTCCCTCGGAACATCCACCTTCTGTTCCGTCACGGAAAATACAAACACAGACAGCGTCAAAATCAGGCCGCCGCGAAAAATACCCGGAATATTTCGCCGTCCCAGCAACGGATTGAATAAAACGAATCCGCTCATGCGGGCAGTGATATACAAAAACAGGGTGAGCTCTCCCCAATCGACCATATGTATGCACTCCTGCTAAGCGGCAATCATGGCAAATAACTCCTTCGTATAGTCCTGCAGGGTTTCCAGCATCCAACCGCCGCCGACCAACAGCACCAGTACCACAACAATCAGCTTCAAAGCAAACGATATCGTCTGTTCATGAATCTGTGTCACCGCCTGTAAAACCGCGACCACAACACCTACCAGCATGCTCAAAAGCAGCATCGGACCGCCAAGCTTCAGCGTCACTCCCACTGCATCTCGCATCAGGCTCATTACAACTGTCGTATCCATGTTTCCTGTCTCTTTCCGCTAATGAAAGCTTTTCACCAAATTGGAAAAAAGCAGTTCCCAGCCATTGATCGTAACAAAAAGGAGCAGCTTGAACGGCATTGAGATCATGGACGGCGGCAGCATAATCATGCCCATAGACATCAAGGTAGAGGAAACAACAATGTCAATCAGCATGAATGGAATATAAAGCACCAGTCCGATCATGAAAGCCCGCTGCAATTCGCAGGTCATAAATGACGGTACAACCACGCGCAGCGGCAGCTCCATCGCTGTCTCTGTGTCTATCTCTGCCCCTAAATCTACATGGGCCAGGTCGCAGAACATGGTCAGCGTGGTTGTCTTTGTGTTGCGGAGCATGAACTCCTTTAAAGGAACCTCTGCCCGGCTCAGAAATTCTTCCTGGGAGATTTCCTCCGCGGCATATGGTTTGTAGGCCTCTGTGCGGATCTGAGCAAATACCGGCTGCATGGTAAAATACGTCAAAAACAGCGCGATTCCGATCAGCACAATGTTAGGCGGTGTCTGCTGCGTCCCAATTGCCGAACGCAAAAAGGAGAAGGAGATGACATATCTGGTGAAAGAGGTCATCATCACCAGCAGGGAGGGAAGGAGGGCGATGACAGTGGTGAGAAACAAAATTTCCAGCGTCTGCACATGATCGCCGTTGATATTGATGAATCCTTCGCTCACCGGTCATTCACCTCCGCTGTTGTTGCAGGCTTTTTTGAAGCACTTCGATAAATCCTGGCTTCCCGCCGTTTTCCGGATCTTCCGGCTTCTCTCTCAGGATCGCCGCCTCTGCCTCGGTAAATTCGGCCAGCACTGTGATGGCGTTGGCCGTGACGCCCAGAAGGAAGCAGCGTGTGCCGGCCTGCACCATAATCAGCGCCTCACTTTTCCCAAGGGTGGTCTGTGCGAGAATTTCTATCTGCCTCCCGGCTCTTTTGGCATGAGCTACCGGCATCCCCCCTGCGATCCGCCGCGTCACCCAACAAGCTAGGAGCAGAACTGCTATGATGCAAAAAAGGAGCCATAGCAGAGCAGAAATATCAGAATCCAGCATGACGCTCCATCAAGGGGTTCCTAAAATATTGTTCACGGTCTTCAGAACACGATCCGGCTTGAAGGGCTTTACAATAAAGTCCTTCGCTCCTGAGCGGACTGCATCCATCACCATCCCCTCTTGTCCCATGGCGGAACACATGACCACATTTGCGCCGCTATCCTTGCTTCTGATTGCCTTAAGCGCCTCCAGACCATCCATATTTGGCATAGTGATATCCATAATCACCAGGTCCGGCTTGATCTCACTGTACTTTTCCACCGCATCCGCCCCGTCAACGGCCTCATACAAATCCGTGTAGCCGTTTTTGCTCAGCGTATCCTTGATCATTTTCCGCATAAAAGCGGCGTCATCCACCAGCAAAATTTTCTTAGCCATTCTCATTCCATCCTTTTCAAGCGAATTTATTCACGGCGTTTCCGCGCCTGTTGATTACTTCTTGATACTGTCCATCAGCCCGGGCTTTTTGACAATCTCCGTGATGCGGATTCCAAAGTTGTCATCAATGACAACCACATCCCCCTTTGCGATGCACTTTCCGTTCACGAACAAATCCACCTGGTCTCCTGCCAGCTTATCCAGCACAACAAGAGAGCCCTTGGAAAAGCCCAGGATTTCCTGCACTTTTCTCTGGGTCCGCCCGATCTCCACGGTAATCTGCAGCGGGACCTCCATGATCAGGTCCAGATTTTCCGCCTGTTCCTTTCCAAGCGTCTCCTGCGCGTCCATTTCCGGCATATCGACAGGCATGGTGTTGATCACCTTCGGCTCGGGAGGCGCGGCTCCCACTTGAACCGGGAGAGGATAAGGATAGGGTGGATATGGGTAGTACGGGGGATATCCGCCCATGGTCGTCCCTTCGGACGGGTTCCCGTTCTGCACAGGGGCCGGTGTCGGCATTGCCTGATGCACTGCCGGCTCTGAAGATGCAGGCGGCGCCTGCGCCGACTGACCTGCCGGTTCTGAAGGGGCGGATGACAGCTGCTGCGGGGACTCCGCCGGGGCCTCTCCCCAGCTCCCTGCCATCATCTTTTCAATCTCCTCCTGGCTCAGCTGCTTTCCGCCGCCGGAGCCGGAAGGCGTCTCCTGGGCGGACGGTGGTTCTTTCCCGCTCTGTTCCGCTGCCAGAAGTTTTTCAATCTCTTCCTGGCTTAGCTGCTTTCCACCGCCGGAGGCCGCCGGAGGCTCTGCGGCAGCCGAGCTGTCGTCCTCCTCTTCCAGACCCAGACCCGCCAACAGCTCCTTAGCCAGAGAGACACTCATGACATTCATGAACTCGCTCTCCAGCGCCTTTTCGATTTTCAGAGAAAAACGAACCACCACAATGGTCTTGGCCCCTTGCGGCAAATGGTTCTCTTTAAATTCCTGCAGGTTTTCCAGCTCAAAGGGAACCGGGGTGGAAATATTGACCGGGAACCCCAAAAAATCCGACATCGCCGTGGAAGCTGCGCCCATCATCTGGTTCATGACCTCACAGACCGCACTAATGGTCAGGTCATTGAGTTCAAACTCCTCCTCCGGGGTTTCGCCTCCCATCAGGATATCAACAATTACTTTAATGTCACTCCGGCGCAGCAGCATGATATTGCTGCCCTCCAGACCTTCCACATACTTGATCTCCACACCCATGGCCGGTTCCAGGTTTCCAATGGAAAAATCCTCCACCTCCACCACAGAGACCTCTGGCGTTGTGATGTCCACTCTTTGATCCAGCAGATTGGAAACCGCTGTCGCCGAGGAGCCAAGGCTGATGTTCATCATTTCCCCGATGGCATCAATCTCCATCGGGCTAAATAGTTCTTTCTTCATATTGCCTCTTCGCTCCTTTGTTCAGCCTGATAGCATACCTCATCTATCCTGACTGCCATATTTTTTTTGTGCGTTCCCATTTTGCCTGTAAACCAGTGGTAGCCGCCGATGTCCAGGTAGATAGAGGACTGCTTGGACCGTCCCAGGTCAATCACATCTCCCACGTTCAGATGATAGATATCCCGCAGGGAGAGCTGTGCCTGTCCCAATGTGGACACAATTTCCAGCGTGGAGTCCCGCAGGCTGTCAAAGATCTCTTCTGCCTTGTCCTCTGCCGCCGCCTTGCGGATGGGGTTTTCCTTGCTGATCTCTGCAAAAATATTGCTCAGCATCTCTCCCGGCAGACAGATGCTCATCCGTCCGGACGCATCACTGAACTGCATCTTCATATCCACGATGATGACAATTTCATCCAGCCCGATGATCTGGCTCAATGTGGGGTTGACATCCGTTTTGCTGTAGGAAAATTGGATGGGTATGTAATTCTCCCAGCTGCTCCCCATGACGGACACCATGTCGTTCACCAGATCTTCATACAGCCGCAGCTCTAAATCCGTGTAGCTATACTCGGTGGTCCACGCCTCATCCACCGCTCCATCGCCGCCCAGCAGCCGGTCCATCATGCTCAAGGCGGTGGTGGTGGAGAGATAGAACATTACCGGTGTGTCCTCCGCCTTCCCCTTCACAGATGCGTTCACAAGCGCCAGAACATCGCCTTCCGTCAGAGCGTTGGAGAATTCATAATACCGCTGCTCCTCAATGCTCTCCACGGTGATCTCGCCGTTAAAGCGCAGTCTCGCATTCAGCCGGGAATTAATGATGCGGGCATAGTTTTCAAAAATACCGTTCAGCATCTTGATCCGGTCCTTGGTAAATTTCCTTGGACTGCTGAAATCGTATTTCCGGTATTTCTTCTCCTGCTGTTCCTCCGCAGGTTCGTTCAAATCCTTTTCACCGCTGCGAACCGCATTCAGCAGAGCATCTATTTGACTTTGTGATAATACTTCTGCCATGAAATCCCTTCCCACACTCTTCAATCCAATGCAGCTCCAGACGATGCACAGCGATAGGAAGCCCTTGGTGCCCGCTTTCGCAGCTCATTCGGTTGTGTACTGCAAAATGCCGCCCTGCAGCTCTTGCTCCAGGTCTCGGCCGCTTACAATCATTTCCACACGGCGGTTCTGAGCCCGCCCTTCGACAGTATCATTGGTGGCCACGGGCCGCCACTGACCAATTCCCTCGCTGACTAACCGCGCCGGGTCAACTTCGCTGTGCTCCTGGACATAAATCACCACATTGGTTGCCCGCTGGCTTGCCAGGGTGCGGTCTGTTTCCACGTTGTTTGGCCGCTTCGGATTTGCCTGCGCCGTGTGTCCCAGCACCCGCACTTCATCAATGGACTCCGCCGCATTGCTGAGCATCTCGCTGACTGTATCCAAGATCGGTTTTGCCTCCTCCTTCAAAACAGGGCTGTCACCGTCAAAGAACACCACCTGGTTGAAGGAGATATAAATTTTCCCGCCATCCTTTGTGACGGAGATGTTGCTCTGTTCCCCCGCCTGTGCGACAAATGCTGTCAGCTCCTGATAGAGTTCCTCAATATCCTCGTCGATTTGCTTCTGGAGATCCACAGGTCCGCCCGCCTCGTCGGCGTCTGCGTTGGGCCCGTCTCCCCCGGGGGTGGCGGTCAGCGTCTCCGTTGCCAATGGATTAAAGCTCATCACAAGCGCCTTCCAATTTTCTTCGCTGATGGTGGACATGGAGTAGAGGAGTACAAAAAAGCAGAGCAGGAGCGTCACCATATCGCCATAGGTATCCATCCAGTTGGCTCCTCCGCCCCGATTCTTTTTTCCCTTTAGATTTTTCAAGGCTGCCTTCCCTCTCTCCCCATCGGTCATCACTGATCTGACTTTTTGGCTTTCTTTCTGGATTTTTTTCCGCCTTCGCTGCTCTCGCCGCTGGCCAGTTCACGCTGCATCTGCTCCATATAGGTCAGCAGCCGCTCTCTCAGGAACTTGGGATTCTCACCCGCCTGAATAGACATGACCCCTTCCACAATGATCATCTTGCACAGCACTTCTTCCTCGTCCCGGTTGCGCAGCTGTGTGGCAATTGGTCCAAAGAACATATGGGCCAGAATGCAGCCGTAGAGCGTGGTGATCAGGGCTGTACCCATGTCAGAGCCGATATTGGTGCTTCCTTCCTCTAAGTTCATGCCCTTGAGCATATTGATTAATCCCACCAAGGTGCCCACCATGCCGAAAGCGGGAGCCACAGAAGATGCCTTGTCGTACATGGCGGCCGCGTCGTCATGCCGTGCGGACATGCACTCGATGTCGTTTTCCAGGATGCTGCGCACCTTGTCCGGGTCATAGGCGTCCACAATCATCATGATTGCCTGCTTGAAAAAGGGGTCCGGCTGTTCATTGGCCTTCTCCTCCAGCGACAGCAATCCGTTCTTTCTGGCAATCTGGGCCAACTCCACCAGCTGGTCAATATATGTAATGGGGTCGAATCTTTTTGTGCTGAGAATAATCTTGATATGCTTGGGAATTTCCTTGAGCATCTTTCCCGGGAAGCTGGCCACCACAACGAAAATTGTGCATCCGATGGTGATCAGGATGCTGGCCGGGTCCACGAAGTTCAGCAAGTTCTTTGGTGTTACGCTGACCGGCGGACTTCCTCCTAAATTAATTGTGGTAATCATGCCGAACAGGCAGACAGCCAGGGCCCCCACCACACCAATGATATAGTTCAGATTCATAACGAAGCTCTCCCTTTCACCGGACGGCGGTGTCCGGCTTCGGATTTTAATCTATCTGTTTCAACGTCGGTCCGTCACCGTGATTTCCCGGTGAATATCTTGAACTTTGGCGTTGTATTCGGCTATTTTTTGAATGATCTCCTCCACGGTTTCCCGCACCAGAAAAAAGTCGTGGTTCATCATGGTGATCTTTACCTCTGGAATGCTTTCAATGCACTCGATCTGCAGATGATTCACCACAAACTGTTCCTTGCTTCTCTTTGTCAAAACAATCATGCGCAGTCACCTCTCCGATTTCCCACCGGGACGCCCTGGGGCGCCCCGGTGGGCACCATGTCTCCCCGAAATTAAAAATTATCGCTTCATGTTTACCAGCTCTTCCAGCATGCTGTCTGTCACAGTGACGATCCGTGTATTGGCCTGATAACCGCGCTGGGTCGTGATCATCTCCGAGATCTCCGTCGCCAGGTCCACGTTGGAGGTCTCCAGACCGCCGGTATACAGCTTGGTGGTTCCGGCGCTGCCGATCCTAGCTTTGTCGCTCAGATCCACCGGGTCTCCGTTCGCGTCGACAGGAGCCAAACTGCCGTTCACATGCTCCAGCATACCGCCGCCCACAGTTTTCAGCGTGCTGCCAATACCGCCCAACATGGAAACCTGCAAATCTCCCGCGCCGGCGCCGCAGCTATAGTAGGACTCTCCCGTGTGGCTCACGCCGTTAGGATTTGTCACATTGCCCACTGCCAGAAAGCCGATGCTGATTTGTTCGTCTGTGTCCTTCAGCGTGGCGGTAATCTGTCCGGATGCCCTGTCAATGGTGATGCTGTCAATCTGGGCAAAGGCCAGGGGGTTCGTGTCCCCCACCTTGTTCCCTTGGTCATCCACGGGCCAATAATCCTCCAGACGGCTGGATGTCACATCCGGGTTCAACAGGTCGCTGCCGCTAACAGGCGCTCCTTGGTCATCCTTGGCCGCCACAGGATAGCGGACTATGGTCCTATACTCCCACTCAATGTCAGCAGGCGGATTATCGGGGTCGAAATTCTCAATAATCTCACCCGTCTCCGTGTTTACCGCTACCGACTCAACCCTAGGCAGGCGGATCGGCACCAGTTGGTCGCTGACGATCGGCTTGCCATCCGGGTCCGTCCCCACCGTTAAAAAGCCGTAGACTGTGCTTCCATTGCCGTCCACCAAATAGCCATCCGGGCCGAACTGGAAGTCGCCCACCCTAGTCAGGGTCAGGCTCTTCAAGCTGGAGGGGTCAGTGGGGTCAATCACATTGGCCACGTCTTTATCTCCTACCAGGAAGAACCCATCCCCATAGAGCATACAGTCCATTGGATTGCCAGGGGCAAAGTTGCTGGTGGTCATATTCAGATCAATGCTCGCCACCTGGGAGCCATATCCAATCTGAGCTGGGTTTTTGCCGCCCACCGTGGCGGTACCATCGGAACCGCTGCTGTACATGGTATATAATGCGTCCCGGAACACCGTGCGCTGGGTTTTATAGCCGTTGGTGTTCACATTTGCAATATTGTTGCCGATTACGCTCAGCTTGTTCATGTGGGTCTTCATGCCCGCAATCGCCGCGTACATTGCTCCAGTCATGTTTTCGCTTAGTCTCCTTTCGATTTTGGCGCCGCCCGCGCCCTGTCAATCGGACTGGGCGCGAAAGCCTCCGAAAACCGGTCCTGCCATCTGTAATACGTTACAGGAACACGGCGCCGTCTATGTTGGTAAATACGCTATCCTTCATCTCGTCCTGCGTGATGGCTGTGATCACCTTGGCGCTTGGCACATTGATAATGAATGCCTTTTCTGTGTCCATCGCCAGGATGTTGGTGGCCCCCTTCGCCTGGGCCCGCACCATGCTGCCCTTCAGCTGGTCAATCAGACTGGGCGTAATTTCAATGCCCCGCTCCTCTGCTCTGGACATCGCGTGTTTGGAAAACGCAACGCCATCTGCAGCCTGCCTGCTCAGCTCCTGCTGGAGCGCGGCCTCAAAGCCGCCAGCTGCTGCCGGTCGGTGCTGTACCGCCTGCTGAGGCTGCCGTTGGCCAGATATCCGTTCAATCATCGCGGGTCATCCTCCTTACACTTCAGGAGCAGCATCTGTTCCAGTCTCTCCGCCGTCTTGACTCCCGTCCCCCTCTGTTTCGCCTTCGCCGGGGTCTGTCTCAGGTTTCGGCAGGGTGCCTACCGCCAGGATCTCGCTCAGCAGATAATACTTATCGCCCACAAAGACCACCTGGTTGCCATCATAGGTACCGGTCCCCGTGACCACACCCACAACCTCCTGCAGGTTGCCATCGGCGTCGTACTGGGCCACAGTGACTTCCTTGCCCACCAGAGACGCCGCATAGGACATCACAGAGGCATCCGTCATGTTCACCAATGCCTGCACCATCTGCATCTGCACCAACTGGTTCAGCATGTCGGAGGTATCGGCGGTCTGGTCAATGCTTTGGTTTTGCAGCTCTGTCACCATCAGGGTCAGGAAATCTGTCATATCCAGGCCCATCTTATCTTCCTGTGTCTCCACTTTCAGGCCCTTGGGTGTCTGATTGACCGATCCTGCCGCCAAATAGCTGCCAATATCAGCCATATAACTCATAAAAGCTCACTTCCTTTCCATGAAAAAATTTCTCCGTCCAGGGAAACAAGCCCCAGCCGCAGCTGATGCAGAAAATCCTGCTCGCTCCGCTGCCGGCCTTGGTGCTGCTCCTGCTGCTGACGGCCGTTCTGTCCGCCGCTTTCGCCATCGTAAAAATTCTGCTGCTGGCTTTCCTGCTGCCGGGACACTTCCACGCGAACTTCCTGCTGGGTATTCTGGCTCAAAACAGACCGCAGTCCCGCCAGGTCCTGCTCCAGCAGGGCCCGGGTACGGCTGTTCTCCGCATACATGGAAACATGCAGCGCTCCTTCCTGGTCCCAAGTCATCTCTACCTGAACGCGGCCGAGGTTCTTCGGTTCCAGCTGAAGTTCCACCTTGCTCTCTCCCTGCTCCAGGGCCTGTGTCAACTTCTCGCTCAGCTGAGTTTTCAGCGGCCTGACCTCGCTTGGCTGTTCCGTCACTTCAGCCTCACCCACTTTGATTGGGATGTCGGAGACGTCTTGGAAAACCGGAGTTTCCGCACTGTATGCCGGTTTCTGCTCAGACTCGTCGGCCTGTTTGATCGCCACGTCTGTATTCCGGAGCTGTTCCGGCTTGGTGCCGGCGTCTGCTCTCTCCACAGGCTGTTCCGCAGCTTCCGCACGCAAAAGCGGCTGCTCACGCGGTTGAAGCATCTCCATGACTGCCGCGGCATCCGGCGGCGCGGTCTGCGGCTTTTGCAGCCCGCTCTGAGGACCGGATGCCTCGGTCTCCACCAAAACCGGCAGGGGGGCGCTCCCCTGAATCTCCGGATTCTCCGGCATCGGCATCTGCTTCTCTGGGGGCGCCGGCATCAGCATAAAAGCCGCCCAGAGCATCCGCTCCATATCGGAATTGGTCTGGTTCACCGTGGACTTCCCAGAACTCTGCTCTTCCAACTTTTCAGCGGGCGAGGTCTTCTCTCCACTGTCATCCACTGCCTTCTGCCTGTCTGCAAGCATCTCCCGAAAGCTGCTGCTCTGTGTCTGACTATTTCCTGCAGCGGAAGGGTTTGGCTGTTTCTCCGTTACGGCCTGCGCCATACTCAGCACGTTGATCTGATCCATTCCTGTTCACCTCCTTTCCAGTGCTTCTTTCTATTTCCAAACGGCAGGATTTCTGCCGGTTCGGACATGATCATGGTCCTAATTGGCTGCCGCTCTCACGCGGCTTGTACTGACGAATTCCTCAATAAAAGCCTCTTCACTTTTTTCCAAAGCCTTTTGGTAATCCCGCACCTTTTTTTCTTTTAATTTCTCAATGGCAGCCGTCTCCTGCTTTGCCTCCACGACCTCTTTCCGCTTGGCTTCCGCGCGCTCTCGCAGCTGCTCCAACTGCTTTGTCTCTCCCTGAATTTCCCTCTCCATTGCTCTCAGTCCGCTTTGATAAACCAGGACCTCCGTCATCGGCAGGCCGCGCTCACAGCGCTCACGGTACTCTGCGCCGTATTCCCGGTACCGTTTCCAGAGAGACTCCACCAAGGCCTCCTGCGCGTGGACCTGAGCCAAAATCTCCGCGTGTTCGCTTCGAAGTGCGTCCTGTCTTTGTTGTTTATAGGAAAGCACCTTCTCCAGGGAAAACTGGAATTTTTTCATAGACAGCACCCTCTTTTCTGATGCTTACTTCAAAATCTCTCTCATCTGGCGGATGCACGCCTCGTAGCTAAAGGACTCATCGACGCCCTGTGTCAAAAAGCCGTTGACCGCGTCGATCTTAGACAGCGCAAAATCCAGCTTTCGGTTGCTTCCCGCTTTATAGGCGCCGATGGCGACCAGATCCGCATTTTTTTCATAGATACTTAAAATATCCCGAATACGGGAGGCCAAATTCCGGTGCTCGTCGGAGACAATCTCCGTCATGAGACGCGAAATACTGGCGCTCACGTCAATCGCCGGGTAATGGTTGCCGTTGGCAAGCGCGCGTGAGAGTACGATGTGCCCGTCCAAAATACCGCGCACCGTGTCCGCAATGGGCTCGTTTGTGTCGTCTCCCTCCACTAAAACCGTATATACGCCTGTGATGGAGCCTCGGTCAAAATTTCCGCTGCGCTCCAGTAGCTTTGGTAATTCCGCGTAAATGGAGGGTGTATAGCCTCTGGCCACAGGCGGTTCTCCCACAGCTAGTCCGGTCTCCCTCTGCGCCATGGCGAAACGGGTCAGGGAATCCATCATCAAAAGCACGTCATACCCCTGATCCCGAAAGTACTCCGCAATTCCAGTTGCCACGCTGGGGCACTTCATGCGCAGCATGGCCGGTTGGTCCGAGGTCGCCACTACCAGCACAGAGCGCCGCATTCCCTCTTCCCCCAGGTCTTTCTGCACAAACTCGAGAACTTCCCGTCCCCGCTCTCCAACCAGCGCTATCACGTTGATATCTGCCTTCACGTTTTTGGCAATCATTCCCATCAGGGTGCTCTTGCCAACGCCGGAACCCGCAAAAATTCCTATGCGCTGTCCCTTGCCAATGGTGAGCATGCCGTCAATGGCCTTGATGCCAAACTCCATTCGCTCCCGGATGGGCGGCCTTTGCAGCGGATTGATATGGCTTCCGCCTATACAATAGGAAACCCCATTTTCAAAGGTTCCCTTCCCGTCCAGCGGCTGTCCCAGCGCGTTGATAATGCGGCCGCGCAGAAACTCGCCCACCCGCAGTGAGAGCTGTTTTCCGGTATTGCGGACAAAACTTCCGGCGGAAATCCCGTTCATATCGGAGTATGGCATCAGCAACATATGGTTGTTTTTAAATCCCACGACCTCGGCAGTCACCTGCTTGCCTGATACGCCGTTGTAAATTCTGCAGATATCGCCCACCGCCGCCTGGCCGCCGGAGGCCTCAATGGACATTCCAACAATATTTTCAATCTTTCCCGTCAGGCTGTAGGTCCCCGCATGATAGACCTGGCGGATCATCTGTTGGAACATGTCCTGGACTCCTTTCCTCCGGGCTGGCCGGCCCCTCTGCCTCATCTGCTGGAATATCAGCCAGCATCGAGCGGATATTATGGATCTGTGTTGCCGCGCTGGCGTCAATAATTTCATCCGGCATCTCGATGATGCAGGTGCCAGGCTCGTCATCCGCCATAGGGATAATCCGCACCTGACTGGATAAAGAAGCCAGTGCGGCCGTCAGTGCCGGTGAAAGCCGCGCCATCCGCTTTGCATCACATTCCGCAATATGGATTCGCACCCATTCCCTGCGCTTGCGCTTATCCACCGCCGCCTGAATCATACGGCCTATCACCTCGGAGCTGCTTCTCAGGCTGACGGCGATGACCTTCTCCGCGACGGCAATCGCCAGCTCTCTGAGCTCTCCGATGTTTTCATCCATCTGCCGGTCCAGCGCCGCGTTGGCCCGCTCAAGAAACTGAGCTACTTCCTCAGACAGCGCTTTGATCTTTTCCTCGCAGACGCGCCGGTTTTCCTCCAGCGCCTGGGCAGATCCCTGGCTGACTCCCTCCGCGTGTCCGGTCTCCCAGCCGTTTCTGCGGGCGTCCTCGTACAACATCTCTGCGTGTCTTTGGGCCTCCTGCCGGGCATCCCCCAGGATTTTCTCTGCCTGCCGCTTGGCTTCCAGCAGCATTTGATCCGCCTGTACCTGTGCGTATTGCAAAGGTGCAGCGCTGGCAGGCGGCTCCTCAGGGGGCCCCTGCTCAGGCTCCTCCATCTGGGGTAAAGGCACCTCCTCAGTCTCCTGTTCCTTGGGCTCCAGCTCTTCTGTGTCTGGAAACTGATATGTCTCAGCCTTCGGGTGGGACGACCGCTTCCATATATTAAGCAATGATATCGTCCTTTCCGCCCTTCAGAATGATGATCTCTCCTTTTTCCTCCAGTCCCCGGATAATTCCAACGATCCGCTGCTGCGCCTCTTCCACATCTCTCATACGGACATTGGTTGTGATCTCCAGATCGTCCCGGATACTCTGTGCCATCCGTGTGGACATATTGCTGAACAGCTTGTTGGCCACCTCGCTGTTGGAGGCCTTGAGCGACAAGACCAGATCCCGGGGATCGCAGTCCCGCACAAAGCGCTGGACAGAGCGGTCGTCCATTGTGATGATGTCCTCAAACACAAACATTCTTTTTCGGATTTCATCCGCCAGATCCTGGTCATGCTCGGAAAGGCCGTCAAAAATATTTTTCTCGCTGGTCCGGTCCAAATTATTCATGACATCGGCCACATAGTCGATGCCGCCTACCTTGACATTTGTGCTGGTAACAATGCTGGAGAATTTCTTGCTCATCTCGGCCTCGACAATCTTGATCGCCGTGGGGGAAACGCTCTCGATTTTCGCGATACCCTCCACCACCTGAATCTGCTTATGTTCTTCCAGCTGTGCAATTACACCCGCCGCCTTATCCGCGTCCACGTAGGACAAAACCAGGGCGATGGTCTGCGGCCGCTCATTTTGCAAAGCAGAGTACAGCGATTTGACATCTGCCTTGTTCATAAAGGCGAACTCACGGTTCTTCAGCGACTTCGTCACCTTGTTCAGCAGGTCCTCCGCTGCCTGCTCCCCGTAGGCCTTCTCCAGGACCGTCCTCGCATACTCCAGCCCACCCTCTGTCACGGCCTTGTTGGTCATGCACATCTGATAGAACTCTGTCAGGACATCTTCCGTCACCTCAGAATCCAGGTATCCAAGGCGAGCAACCTCAAGAGTGATCTGTTCTACATCGTCCGGCTCCATATACTTGTAGAGAAGGGATGCCTTTTCCGCACCCAGCGCAACAATCACAGCTGCCGCCTTCTGCGCACCACTTAATTCTATTTTGGGCGCTTTGTGCTTTCCCTTGCTCTCCTTGGCAGCGGCTCCGGAGGCGGCATCCGTTGAAACGGCTTCAGCCATTCATCTCGCCTCCCTTCAGCCAGCCTCGCACCATCTGTGCGGCAATCTCCGGATTATCATTGGCAAATTGCCGGATGTCCTTCCGCAGCTCCATACTCTTCTCCGTCTGCAAGCTCATGACATCCGCGCCAGCCGGTGCCGTAACGTCCGGCGCAAACCCGGCGGCCGCCAGCATATCGTCCAGCTCCTGCTTCTTTCTCTCGTCCGCTTTCTTTCTGCGCCTCCTGCGGATCAGCAAAATGATGACCAGCAGCAAGAGGAACAGCAGCAATCCGCCCGACGCTGCCAGGAGCACCCACAGAGGAACCGTCCGGCCGTCCGGAAGCAGGCTGGCCTGAGGATCATAGAAGTCCATGGATACCACGGATATTTTATCGGCAAGATATTCCTCGCCAGTCGTCTCATCAACGACTCCCACAATCCCAGCGGCCCGCGCCGCATGCTGGCGTATATTGTCAAGATCCACCGCGCCCGCCGTGGCAGAGTCAATGCTGATTGCCACTGTGCAGTCCGTCAGATAGCCCGCCGTATACAGGGCCTCCGTCTCCGTGAAGGAGTTGTCATAATCCGTCTGGCCGCTGCCCGTGATAGTCGTCTCCGTACCATCCGGGTCCGCCAGATCTTCCACATACTCTGGCAGGTCGCTGTTGGTCTCGGAACCCACGAGACCTCCCGCCGTGTCACTGTCCGGCCGGCCCACGTAATATTCATAAATCTGCGTTCCGATAATTCCCTTGCCATCAGTGCCGCCGTCCTGTGCCCATTCCGGCATCTGCACGTCCCTGGAGCTCACCGTCCGCCGGCTGATATCCACTACGCAGCTGACGCTGACCCGCACATGATCCTCGCCAAAGAAAGGCATCAGTGCCTGCAAAACCTCTGTGCGGATTTTATTTTCATATTCTTCCTCCAGCTGGAGCTTTAGGGCAGAGTCATTTCCGGCTTCGGCGGATGCGTCCGCACTGTAGGTGTTTCCTAGCGTGTCACTGATGGCCACCGAATCAATTTCCAGTCCCTGAACAGCGTGGGAAACCAAATTGCGAATGGCCGCGGCCTGCTCCCCGCTCAGCTTTGCCGCGCCCTCCATCGTCACGGTCACAGTTGCCGAGGCCTCCACCACATTGCCGCTGTCCAGCACATAGCCACGGTCCTCACCTGGAGAAATATAAACCGTGGCGTCCTTCACATTTTCAAAAGTCCGAATGGTGTTGCTCATGCTCTCCTGGAGGAACATCAAATATGCGTTGTTCCGTTCCGCTTCTGTGGAGAGCGAACCCACATGGTCGTAATATGTAGAATAGGCATAACCAGTCTGAGGATAGCCCGCCATTAAAATGCGGCCTTTCAGCGCCGCCTCCTGTCCTTTGGGGACCAGAATCGTGTCATTGTTTTCCACCTTATAATCTGTGACACCCAGACTGTCCAGATAGCTCAGGATTGAGGAAGCTTCCCCCGAGCTGACACCAGTGACCAGCACCGCATAGGGCCTGTTATAAAGCACAAGGACCACAGCCGCCGCCAGAACCACCAATGCGGCGCCGGCAATGATGTATACCTTCTTGGATATTTTTTTTAAACGCTCCTTGAGCTTTGCCCAAAGCGTTTTCAGCTTCTCAGTCAACCACCGACACCCCATTTTTCTGCCTAATATCGTTTGGACAAAGGTCTTTCCTGGTTGTGAAACAACCAGGAAAAGGAGGGTACCCTCCTTTTGGTCCGATTTTTGTTCTTTCGATTATAGGCTGATCCGCGTCAATTCAGAGTAGGCGTCCAGCGCCTTATTCCGCAGCTGCACCAGCAGGCTCACCGCCAGCTCGCTTTTTGATGAGGCAACCATGAGAGCGGCCGGATTGTCCAGCTGCCCGGTGGCCAGCAGGTATTCCGCCTCCACCTTCTGCGCGTCAGTTTCTTTTACATGGTCAATCGCCGACTGAAAAACCGCGCGGAACATATTGGGATTCTCCGCCGCCAAGCCCGGTTCCCGTATACCGTCCGTGATCGGGGTCAACCGTTCAATGGGTGAAATCATAACCATTCTCCCTCTTTCAATCTTACCTGCCGATTTCCAGGCCCTTCGCCACCACACTCTTCAAGGTGTTGAATGCAGTCACATTGGCGGAGTACGCCTGTGTGGCCGCCATGGCGTCGGTCATCTCCTTCACCATATCGACATTTGGCATCTCCACATAGCCATCTTCATTGGCGTCCGGATGTGTGGGGTCATAGACCAGCTTCATGGGAGAGGGGTCCTCCACAATCTGCGTAACCCGGACACCGCCGGCGGTGGGAGCGCCAGCGTTCGGTGTCAGGCCTTCCGCAGCTCTGGCCATGGCCGCCCGGAAGTCGTCCCGTCCTGCCACAGACTGAAACACCACCATTTTCCGGCGGTATGGACCGCCGGCCTCCGTTCTGGTCGTGGTGGAATTCGTTACATTTTCTGCCACCACGTCCAACCGCAGCTGCTGTGCCGTCATTCCAGACGCCACAATGTTCATGGAACTCAAAAATGCCATATCGCTTCTGCTTCCTTTCCTGCCGCAACCTCTTCTGCTCCAGCCCTGCTCAGCCCTGGATCGCTGTCCGAAGCGCGGACAGATCGCTGTTGATCGCGCTCATCACATACTGGAGCTGATAGGCGTTGCGAATCATCTCCGTGCTCTGCTCCGTCACATTAACGCCGTTTTCGTCCATACGTGTGGACACCATCTGTTCCACCACCGCAGCGTCTGAACCGCTCAACACCTCTTCCACCGCACTTTTCGGCGCTGCAGAATGCCGCGCCTGCTCCAGTCTTGCCTTCAGCGTCTCCTCAAAGGTCACGATCTTCGCCTTGTATCCAGGCGTTTCCGCATTGGCAATGTTGTCCAAAATCGCAGCCTGTTTCGTCCACAAAAACGCCATGGACTTCTCCATCATCAAAAAAGAGTTGCTCGACAAAAAATCCATATGTTCCTCCCGACCGATTCTTCATCCTTCGCGGGTATTCCCAGCGTATTCCTTGATCTTTTGATACCTGAAACAGGCTCATTCGACATTTTTCTTACAGCAAATATTATAGGTGGACCAATCTGAAAACGCAAGAAAAATTTATTGCTTAAATTGCCACGTTATTTGCTCAAATTGCTTAAAAATCTTTTATGTTGATATGGGGCTTTCGGCTGGCGCAGATGGTTTTGTTTGTTTTCACAAATATTTTTGTTTCTGCAGCGGTACAAAACCTGTCTTTTTGATTTTTTAACTAAGCTTTTATATATCAGGACTTATCTTTATGAAAATTTGTGTCGATAAAAATAGAAGATAAGATAAACCTAAATTTTCAAAAAGAGCGGCAGGGGGTACCATCATGCTTTTAGCCGAAGAATACTACATTGGTGTGCCACATCTGGACGCACAGCACCGCGCCTTATTTAAGACCATAGATCGTGTAAAAGACATTTTGATGAAAGACGACTACGAGCGGAATAAACGTCTTTGCAAAGAGGCTATCAAATTTTTTGAGGACCACGCTTCCCGCCATTTCTCCGATGAAGAGGAGTATATGCGCTCCATTCACTTTGCCAATTACGAGCCGCACAAAGCGCAGCACGACGCTATCAAGGAAAACCTTCTCCTTCTCGAGAAGGATATCCTCGCCAGCGACTATTCCCCTCAGTCCATTAAACATCTGCTAGGTACCATGATGGCCTGCCTTGCTTATCATACCATTGAAATTGACAGCGTCATCGGAAAGGAGATTCCTCGGATTGACTGCTCAAACGATGCGGCCGTTGCCTTGGAAAAGGCCGTGGTCCGCATCTCCTCCGAACTTTTCCGTATTGTTTTAACTCTTGCCAACGGAAATTATAGCGGTTTTCCCCTTGGTCAAAAAATCTTCTGCTATACGGACTGTAGCCACCCGGATGGCCGCCGCTTCTGTATCTTGTCCGCTCTCAACAAGCAGGTGGTGCTGCAGGCTGTCACCCTGCTCTTTTCTTCCAAGCAGACCGAAATCGACGAGCTGGTACTCTCTGCCATCGAGGAGCTGAGCGCGATGCTGGCCATTCACTTTGTCCGGAATTATCAAAACGGAGATTTTTTCCATGTGGATTGTGTAAAAATCCTTGACGAAAAGCAGCTTGCCAAAACGCTTCCAAGCCACGAGCCATTGTGCAGCCTGCTGTTTGACAGCGTGCACGGCGCGTTCCTGCACCGGGTCTGGGATTTTCCTCGTTGAAACGGCAAGAACAGCAAATGAAATACCGCTCCGAGGCAGCATTCCCAGCAACAGTGGATGCATATCATTTTTGCAGCGAGTACAGGCCGGATGCCAAAAACGGCTGCAATGTACCAACCAAGCAAGACCACTCACGCAAAATGTCTTGAAGTTCTTACAAACTATGAACACGCAGAAAGGCCCCATTGATATCCGAACCTTAAGAGAGTTCCGATGTCAATGGGGCTTCATTTATTTTGCAAACTTGGGTGCGGTCACTTCGTTTCCCGCGAAGGCATTGGGGCCGGGGTTGGACAGCGAGAAATACATCTTTGCCGCCTTGGTCGTGCCGAAGTCCCGGTTGGAGCCGCTGTCCTGCACCTCGTTAAAAGCGTCCCGGAACATCTGGTTGTGAGCTTCCTCCCGGTTGAGCAGAAAGTCGATCGTCTCCCGCACTTTTTTGTCCTCGATCTGGCGGTAAAGATATTCGTACACCACCTTGGCCCGCTGCTCAGACGCAATATTGCTCAGCAGGTCTGCACAGAGGTCGCCGGTCACGGTGACATAGTCCGCTGTCCAAGAATAGCCAGAGGCATTGATGAGCCCGGGATTCAAGCCCAGCAGAACATGTGTCTCGATCTCGCCCGCCTGGACTTTGTCGGCCTCCACATTGTGGCCATTGAGCAGATTGATGGTCTGGGCGACCATTTCCATGTGGCTCAGCTCTTCAGCCGCAATATCCATGAACAAATCTTTGATCTTCGGGTCTTTGATCCGGAAGCTCTGAGACATATACTGCATGGCGGCTTTCAGCTCACCGTTGCCGCCGCCAAGCTGTTCCTGCAACAGCGCCGCGTACTGCGGATTGGGCCGCTCCACCTCTACCGGATGAAACAACAGTTTTTCGTGCTTAAACAAGCACATCACCCCTTCCATTTGGTTGGTGTTAGTTTTCCGCAATTTTGGAAAGCTATGCATATTGGCCGGCCGTCTTTCAGAGCGAGACCTCTGGGCAAGCAAAAGATAAGTAGGTTTCCCCATTTATGGCACTGAGCGATTGAGCCAAACTGTTGTAAATTCATATCGTCCTAACAAAGTGGCCGGATTCAGTTTGGGCCGTCCTCCTCAGCCCTCTGTGATCCCTGCAATCCTCTCCGGCGAATACCTGGAACCTTCCTGCCCGACAGATCCTTCTTCAATATAGGTCTCAATGTGATCTCATCTCAGTCTCGCCATAATCATATTCCATGATCAGCTCCCCCCAGTAGCCCCGAAGAGTGGAGTGCATATTTTGCCCCGAAGCTTCCAACAGCTTCTTTCCCAGAGACAAAAAGGCTTTCATTCAAAATATCAAGAATGCATGTCCAGGTAGAAATATGTTTGCTTTGCAGCATCCAAAATGGAAGCGGCACAGCATGGTGCATCCCATTCAGAGCCCGTTTTTTAGAGGGATGAAGCATATCCAGTCTTATCATGAAGTTCGCCTCCATCAAATACTGAGGCATCAGATACCGAAAGCGTGTAAACCTGCATATGGGGGATGGTATCAAAAAGTCAGGTTCATGCTTTGCAAAAATAGCTCCTCAATTTTTACATTTGTCAAAGATCTCCCCAAAGCTGAAAGGCCTTTGTAACCCAGGGCCTTTCAAAAAAAGCCGCCCGTATTTCGAACCTTCCTGTCGAAATACGGGCGGCGCCCATTTGGAGGTGACACCCGGATTTGAACCGGGGAATGAGAGTTTTGCAGACTCTTGCCTTACCACTTGGCTATGTCACCATCGTTACTCTATATTATATGCGAACTTTTGCAAAAAGTCCACACTTATTTTTGGAAAACAATACCCACACTCTCGTGTGGGCATTGCCTGTGGAGCGGGCAACGAGGCTCGAACTCGCTACCTCCACCTTGGCAAGGTGGCGCTC
>OGGQ01000786.1_pt1 | contig 44958 bp, 42 predicted proteins | sample 1571191 | NCBI WGS metagenome assembly OGGQ01 (sample SAMEA2582061, study PRJEB24529) | metagenome | biome: Human gut stool | place: China | collected 2011
TATTGCCTTAATTTAAACTCGAAAAAGTCCCAAAGGACTTTTTCGACACGCTGTGAGGGTATTTCTGATAAAAGAAATACCCTCTTTGATTTTGAAAAATTATTATAATATTGCCGCAAACGCGATTATATGAAAATTCTGCCGTAAAAAATTGATTTTTTACAGTTGTCGATTTTGGAAACAATGATGAATCAAATTAAATTTATATTTTGGCAAACAAAACCTATGAAAAAATTATAAGTTTATTAATTATTTGTTCATATTTTAATGGTAAAATATATAAAAATAAACTTAAAACGGAGACGCGAAAATGGATGAAAAATTAAAAGTATGCCTTCTGAACGATTCATTCCCTCCGACTATAGACGGAGTTTCCAACACGGTATTTAACTACGCTTCCATAATTCAGGATAAGCTGGGAGAGGCTGTTGTGGCCACGCCCAAATATCCGAACGTTGAGGACGACTATGACTTTGAGGTCGTAAGATATGCCAGCTTTGATACTACGGGCATCATAGGCTACAGGGCCGGCTATCCGTTTGAGCCGTCGGTGCTGGGGGAGCTTGAAAGCAAAAATGTGGATATTATCCATACCCATTGCCCGGCCGTGTCCGCCATACTTGCCAGGACGCTGAGGGAAAGGGCCGATGTGCCGATTGTTTTTACATATCACACGAAATTTGACATCGATATAAAGAAGGCGCTGAAATCGAACCTTTTACAGGAGGCGTCCATTAAGGTCATCGTAAATAATATAGAAGCCTGCGACGAGGTGTGGGTCGTAAGCGAGGGAGCCGGGGAAAACCTGAGATCGCTCGGCTATAAGGGCGATTACATCGTTATGGAAAACGGAGTTGATTTTCCGAGGGGAAAGGCGGACAGCGGACTTGTGAAAAGTATAAGAGAAGAGGCTGGAATAAAAGAAGGAGTGCCGGTGTTCCTTTTTGTAGGCAGGCTTATGTGGTACAAGGGCTTTAAGATAACCCTTGACGCTCTTAAGGAAGTGAAGGAAAGCGGCCTTGACTTTTGCATGGTCATAGTCGGCGACGGCGGCGACGCCAGGGAGATAAAGGAATACGCCGCCCAAAACGGTATAGATGACAACTGCGTATTTGTGGGCGCCGTTCAGGACAGAGAGCTTCTGAGGGGCTATTATACAATGGCGGATATGTTTCTTTTTCCAACGACCTATGACACCAACGGAATCGTTGTAAGGGAGGCGGCGGCCTGCGGGCTTGGAAGCGTGCTTATAAATGGAAGCTGCGCCGCCGAAGGCATAGAGGACAGGAGAAACGGATATCTCATTGACGAAAACGCGCCGTCAATGGCGGAAGCCGTAAAGGAGCTTATCGCCAATATAGACCTCGCCCATAAAATAGGCGAAAACGCCATGAACGAAATATATATTCCATGGGATGAAAGCGTAAGAAAGGCCTATGAAAGATATAAAGCCGTGATAGCAAAATATAAAAGCCCGGAATATGAGAGAAACACCACGTTTACCGACGACGCGCTCAACAGCATAGCCGGCATATGCGGCGCTCTAAATAAGGCGAGAAAATTCAGGGAGTCGGTGACAAACGGATTCATAGACAGAAGCCTTGCCATATCCGGGGCTCTTATAGAGAAGAAAAACAGCGGCATAAGCTATGCCGGAACGCATCTGGAAAATATCAAAAACGGATTTGCCGTAAAAAAAGCCGTATTTGAAAGGGAAATGGAAGAAAGAAAAAGCATGCTGGCGGAAAGACACAGCAGGCTTAAACTTAGACACAGAAAGATGAGAATGCAGTTCTGGGAATATTTTGACAGATACCTGTAAAAAACACCGTGATTCGGAAGTGGTTTTCCGTTTCACGGTGTTTTGTTTACAGTCATTTACTGATTTTCGCCTTTTTTATTATCCGTATCCTCTTTATTTTCTGTCCCGGAGCTTTCATCAGCAGGCTTTCTTATTTTTATTTCCAAAGCCCTGCGGGTGTTAGCCTTTGTTACGGTGAATGTAAGGCCCTCATAATCCACGGTATCGTTTACGCAGGGGATTCTTTCAAGCTTTTCAGACATCCAGCCGTTGAGCGATATATAATCCGAATCGCAGGTCTTGCCGAAAAACTCAAACACATCCTCAAGATTTGCCGTTCCGAGAACGGTGTACTCGTTCTCGGAGCTTCGCACGATCTCCGGGATTTCGTTGTCGCTTTCGTCCCATATTTCGCCGACAAGTTCCTCAAGGATATCCTCAAGAGTTACAATTCCGTATGTTCCTCCGTACTCGTCAACAACAAGGGCTATCTGAGAATGATTCTGCTGCATGCCGCGCATAAGTCTTGAGATGTTTATAGTCGGCGGCACAAGGGGGATAGGAGATACGATGTCAATAAGCGCCTTCGAGCCGTTGGCCACATAACGGTAGTAGTCCTTCTGGGTTATGAAGCCGATTATATTGTCTATACTCTTTTTATATACCGGAAGCCTTGAGAAGCCGCATCTGTAGAAGGTGTCGACGATCTCCCTTCTGGTGGCGTCGTCCTTGAGGGCAACGATGCTCGTCCTTGGGGTGCATATCTCGCTTACCTCCAAATCGTCAAACTCAATGGCGTTTCTTATAAGATTTGTTTCATGCTCGTTGAGAGTGCCGTCGTTTTTAGCTTCTTCCACGATGGTGAGTATTTCTTCCTCGGTGATTATATCCGGATTTTTTATTTTGATGATTTTTGTCAACAGCTTTTTCCAAAGGGAAAACATAAAGTTGACCGGCTTAAGTACCATAAAAACGATTCTCAAAAACGGCGCGGTTGCCTTCGAGAATGATTCCGGCATATCTTTGGCGATGCTTTTTGGCGATATTTCGCCGAATATAAGGACAACGATGGTCATTACTACGGTAGAAGCCGTGGGACCGGTCTTATTGCCGAGCATATTGACAAAGAGCATTGTCGCCAGCGTGGTGGAGGCGATGTTTACGATATTATTTCCGATAAGTATGGTGGATATGAGCCTGTCATAATCCTCGGATAAATCGAGGACAAGCTGGGCTCTTTTGTTTCCCGAGGCGGCTTCGTTTTTCATCTTGATCTTGTTGTATGTAGAAAACGCCGTCTCCGTGGCTGAAAAATACGCGGAAAACATTATAAGTATTACTATTGCGATTATTAAAGCCATTTTATTTCATCAGATTTCCTTTCATAAGATCAATGGTGGTGATCGTGGTCGTGGCAGCCGCAGTCGTGATGGTGATGATCGTGGTCGTGGCAGCCGCAGTCGTCATCCTCGTCGTCCTCTCCGCGGTAATGGAAGCCGTTTGACATAAATACTTCTCCGGCCTTATCTATAATAAGTATCCTCTGCTCCGGATCGATACAGCTTTCCACCGACGACTTTATATAGTCGATCGTATCCGGAATATCCATGGATACGGGGATGGAACCGAGAAGCATAAGCATATTTGATTTTCTGATATGCGAAGGAAGGGTTTTGTAGTATTCCCTCATATATCCGACAAAATCCGAGTATTCTTTCTCGGAGAACTCCTTTGATGCTATAGGAGAATTTTCCTCTATATCAAAATCAAATATCTCGTCGTTGATATTGCTGTAGTAGATCGCTCTTATAAAGCCTTCGGCGGAAATGCTCTTTTGAGTGTCCTCGCTGAGAGCGGACATGGTTCCGATTTTGTCTATGAGCGCGATTTCCCTGTCGTTTATATCGTTTATTTTGTCAATGATAGGCTCAAAGGCGTTTTCAAGCTGTTCTTTAAGCGTGTCATAAAGCGCCTCCGCCTCCGTTTTGGGAGTTTCTCCTGTCATAATGTCGATCACGGCGTGGAACAGGTCGGCGCATACGGGTGAATTTTCCATAAGCTCATCAAACGTGAAGCTGAGATAGAAAACGATTATAAGAGAATTGAGATCGTCATATATGCCCGTAAAATACTCCTCGATATGCTGAAGCGAATCATACATAATGTCAAAGTCCTCATATTCAGACGCAAGCTGCTCATCGCTCATAGCGGCGGGAGAAATATCCTTTTTGGATTCAAGCCATTTCGCGATATCAGGGAAAATAAGCCCGTATTCCTCAGACGAGGAAGGCACGCAGCCCCTCTTGAACGCGGCAAGGGATTTTTTTATACAGTCCTCGCTGGCGCCGTCGAAGGCCGCTCTGAGAGAGCGGGTGATTATATCGAAAAATCTTTCCCTGGCCATCCTCATTGGCAGGCATTTCAAAAGCTGAGCCGTATAGTTTCTAAGCTCTGAAATGTTTTCCGACGAGGTGAGGAAGTTTACACAGTCGGTATAAAACATATCATACTCGATTTTTTTAAGGCCGAGATGTTCTTCCTTGTATTTTCTTAGGGCAAGCTCGTCCGCCAGAGGCGTCGAGAGCATGTTCCATTCCGAATAATAGTCGTAAATGTTTTTGTAAAGCGATACAAGCCTGCTTTTAAGTCCGCCTATTTCCTCAAGGGCTTTGAAACGGTCGCCTTCGCCGTTCAAAATATCCTCAAGGGAAATTATGTACTCATCGGCTTTTTTTCTTATATCCGAAAGCTCCTGCGGTATATCGTATACAAGGGAGTCCCCGTTTTTCCTTTCAATAGCGGACATGGCCAGAAGCATTATATTTCCAAGCCCTTCGTTGTATATATAATCAGCCGAAAGGGCGCTGAGTTTTTTCTCCGTTTCCTGCGATACCAAGATAGTGTCCTCCTTATTTTATATTAACAGTTAGTAATTATATCATTATTCCCGGCTTTTAGCTATAGAATCAGCGATATTTGTTGAATTTCTGAGATTAAAATATTATAATGATACTATAATTTTTTTCATACGGAGGAGAAAGCATGGACGTATTTGATATAATCGGACCCATAATGATAGGACCGTCAAGCTCCCATACGGCCGGAGCGGCGAGGATCGGAAAATACGCGCTCAACATTCTCGGAGCCAAACCGGTAAAGGCTGATATTTATTTCAGCGGTTCCTTTGCCAAGACCTATAAGGGACATGGAACGGACAAGGCCATAGTGGCCGGAATACTCGGAATGGATACGGATGATCCGGGAATAAAATACAGCTTTGAAACGGCTGAGCACAGAGGACTTGAGTTCGCGTTCCATACGGGAGAGATAGAAAACGCTCATCCCAATACGGCCTTTATCGTGCTTACAAGCGAGTCCGGAAAGACCGTAGAGGTGCAGGGAGCTTCCGTTGGCGGAGGAAATATAGTAATAACGAAAATAAACGGCACCGAGGTGGAGATAACGGGAAAATTTACGACCATGATCGTTCTTCACAGAAATATTCCGGGAATGATTTCGGACGTAACGCGCGTCCTTGCCCAAAACGGCATAAATATAGGCAAATTTGACCTGAGAAGAAATCCCAGGGGAGGAAAGGGCGTTATGATAATCGAGCTGGATTCCGATGTGCCTGAATATGTGAACGACGAGATTAAAGAAATGGACAACGTGATAGATTCCACGCTGCTCAAGGCTATTTAAGGAGGACATACCATGTTTAAATATGATGCCGTAAGCGAACTTGTTTCTGAAGCGGAAAGAAGCGGAAAAAAGATCTCCGAGCTTGTTCTTGATGATCAGGCCGCCGTCTGCGAGACATCAAAGGAAAAGTTATATAAGAAAATGTTTAAGTCATTCAGAATAATGCAGTCCTCCGTGGAGGACGGCATGGAGGAGGATACCCGTTCAGTCAGCGGACTTACGGGAGGAAGCGCATGGAAGATGAAACAGCAGGTTGACGCCGGAAAAAATATATGCGGAAGCCTTTTCGGACATGCTATGACAATGGCTCTTGCCGTATCCGAGACAAACGCATGCATGGGCAAGATCGTCGCCGCTCCCACAGCCGGCTCCTGCGGTATACTTCCCGCCGTGCTCCTCAGCGTTATGGAGGAGAAAAATATACCGGAGGAAGACGTTGTTATGAGCCTTTTTACGGCTTCAGCCCTTGGACTTGTAATAGCCAACAAAGCAAGCATCGCCGGAGCAGAAGGAGGGTGCCAGGCTGAGTGCGGTTCGGCCAGCGCCATGGCCGCCGGAGCCCTTGTCGAGATGTGCGGAGGCACGCCTCAGATGGTCGCCGACGCCTGCGCCATCGCTATTAAAAATATACTTGGACTTGTCTGCGACCCTGTTGCCGGACTTGTGGAGATACCATGTATAAAAAGAAACGCCATGGGAACGGCAAACGCCTTTACGGCCGCGGAGCTTGCCCTTGCCGGAATAACAAGCGCCATACCGGTTGATGAGGTCATTTGGGCCATGAAGAAGGTCGGTGACAGCATGGCCGTAACCCTTAAAGAGACCGGAGAGGGAGGCCTTGCCGCCACTCCTACGGGAAAAGCGCTCAGACAGCAGGTTTTTGGAGAGTAATTATCGCGGAAGAAGATGAAACTATGCCGATCGTTTTTAAAACGCCGGAAGAAAAATATATCAGACTGTCAAAAAACTAATCCATTGTGAGCGGAAGGGTTCGGGAAACGAAGCGTTTCCTGAGTTTAATCCGCAGGCGGAATTCATTTCCGCCGAGGAAAATCCCGTATTTCTGCGCCCTGACAAAGTTCAGGGCTTTCCGCAGAAATAGGGATTTATTGCCTTAATTTAAACTCGAAAAAGTCCCAAAGGACTTTTTCGACACGCTGAGTATATAAGGTCATATTGGGAAACATTAGGGGAGATATGCGCCGAAGGAAAATATCTGGCTTTAAGCGAGCCTTTTCCGTATGATGTTACTTTAGGCTTTATGAAAAAAATAATAGATGAAAAAATACCGGCCGTTTTTGTTATAGATACAGAGAATGACCGTTGTATAGGATGGTGCGACGCCGTATCCGCGGACGGAAAAACAGGGAAGCTTGGCATGGGGATATTAAGGCCGTATAGAGAAAAGGGGATAGGAACAAAACTGCTCGAAGCCGTAAAAGACAGATGCGCCGAAAACGGATATGAAAGAATAGAACTCAAAGTATGGAAAAGCAACATTTGGGCCATACATCTTTATGAGAAAACCGGCTTTGTAAAGACTGACGAGGATAAAGAAACTCTTACTATGTCCTTTGATATCTAAATATATGACACAGCGGTATCCGTTTGATCTGTGAACAGACTGACGGATACCGTTTTTTATGATATAATAAAATAAATACTATACGGAAGGAGAAAAATATGGATATATTGATTATTGCGCTTATAATTGTTCAGACATTGATAATTATTGCGCTTTTAAAAAACATTTCCGGTAAAAGCAACGGGAAAAATGATGAGAAGCTGGAGAGCATCGCCCAGGACATCGCTTCCGCAAAGGAAGAATTGAGAAAAACCGCGTCAGACATATCAAATCTCAAGATTGAGACGCAAAACAGCGGAAGCCTTTTGCGGAAAGAAGTGCAGAACAATATAAATACCCTCGGCAATCTTCTTTCCGAAAACCAAAAAAGATATTCCGAATTGCAGAATACCAGCATAAAAAACAACGGCGAAAACATTGTCAGACAGATCGAGAGCATACATTCGGCTATAACGAAACAGCTTACTCAGATGAATGACGCCATAGAGGGAAGACTTAAAACATCTTCCATCGAAAGCGAAAACAAGCTGGAAGCCATAAGAAAGACCGTTGAGACAAAACTGACCGGAATACAGGAAGACAACAACAAAAAGCTGGATGAGATGAGAAACGTGGTGGATGAAAAGCTGCAAAAGACCCTTGAGGAAAGAATATCAAAATCGTTCGAGCTTGTTAATACACAGCTGGAGCAGGTATATAAAGGACTTGGAGAGATGCAGAGCTTGGCGTCCGGTGTCGGCGACCTAAAAAAGGTGCTTTCAAATGTCAAAACGAGGGGAATATTGGGAGAGATACAGCTTGGAGCCATACTTGAGGAAATATTGTCTCCGGAGCAGTATGAAACCAATTTCGTCACGAAAAAGGGAAGTAAAAACCCCGTTGAGTATGCGGTTAAGATTCCGACGGAAGACGGAAAGGGTGTGTATCTTCCGATAGATTCCAAGTTTCCGGGAGACGCCTATATAAATCTTACCGACGCCTACGAAAGCGGAGACAGAGATAAAGTCAATGAAGCGGCCAAAATACTTGCGCAAAGGATAAAATCTTTTGCTAAGGACATAAGTGATAAATACATAGATCCTCCCAATACCACTGATTTTGGAATAATGTTCCTTCCCTTTGAGGGGCTTTACGCTGAGGTGGTTAACAGAGGTCTTGTTGAAGAACTTCAGAGAGATTACCGTGTAAATATAGCCGGACCAAGCACTATGGCAGCACTTTTAAATAGTTTACAGATGGGATTTAGGACTTTTGCCATACAGAAGAGAAGCGGTGAGGTCTGGGAAGTTCTTGGAGCCGTAAAAACTGAGTTTGGGAAATTCAATGAAGTGCTGGAAAAGGCCCAGAAAAGACTGGAAGAAGCCAATAGTGAGCTTGACAAACTTGTCGGTGTAAGAACCAGACAGATACAGAGAAAGTTAAAAAGCGTTGAAAGTATAAGTTCCGATATTTCACAAAAGATGTTCCTGGATGTAGATCCGGGAGAACTTGACGATGAAAAGTAAAGCAAAAGCAAGGCTCCCGAAAACCGGGAGCCTTAAATTTTCGAAGAATTTAAATTTATCTCCGTGTAGCTGCAGACGGAAAATTATTGACTGACAAGATTACTTCGCAATGAAGTCAAGAACAGTCTTATTGAAATTCTCCGCATCCTGGAGGAAGTGGATATGACCGCCATCGAATGCTGCGATCTCACAGTCAGGAATATGCTCTTTGAGCCATTCGGCATTTTCTTTAGTATACAGTGACTTTCTGGTACCGTAAGTGTAGAGGCAAGGTACAGTGATCTTATCCAGCATATCACGATAATCCTTCTGAATAATGGCAAGCCACATTTCAACCATGACATGGGGCGTATTCTTCAGAGCCATCTCCTTGATCCAGGGGATCAAATCCTGGCAGGGGCCGTCTGAAAACATTGCGGGCACAAATCCATCTACGCAGCTGGGCCAATCGCTGGCACACTGCTCCAGATAGGCCATGCCATCGGCACGGGTGTAGGAATCAAAAATTGTGTGAGGCCAGTTTTCCTCAGGCTCAGCCATCATCTTGGCAGTCATATCAATCAGAACCACTTTCTTGATGTTCTCGCAGCCATAGTTCTTAATATACTCCCATATGATATGGACTCCCATAGACCAACCAATAAGCACAACATTATGAAGACCTCGGTTCTCGATCAAATCCTTGACATCCTTTGCGAAGTGCGCCAGATTCATGCCGGCCTCTGTTCGGTCAGAATCACCGTGGCCTCGCAGGTCGAAACTCAGCACATGATACTTCTCTGCGAACGCAGGAATTTGCTTTTTGAAGAAATGGCGGTTGCAGTCCCAGCCATGGATAAACACGACATTTTCACCGGTTCCTTGTTCTTCATAATAAATCTTGGTATTATCGTCCGTACAAAAAAATGGCATATAAATAACCTCCTTTTTACTAAAAATTTTTATTAATTACTAATAGGTTATGTTCATTATAACGAAATGTTTTTTGACTTGGAAGTTCATTTTTGTTATAATAGCTATATCCAAAAGGTTATAGTCAGGAGGTTTGTGCCATGTATAACCATTATTTAAAAACTTTTATCTGTGTTGCTGAGGCAGGAAGCTTTCTTAAGGCCTCGGAGCAGCTGTGTATTTCTACCAGCGCCCTCATCAAGCAAATCAATCTTTTTGAAAACTATCTGGGGCTAAAACTTCTTGAACGCAGCAATCGTGGAGTAACCTTGACAGAGGAGGGTTATGTCATTTATACAGAGGGGAAGCAACTGATCCAACGCTCGGATGATCTGCTGCAAAAGCTGAAAAAGCAACAGAAAAAAGAGATCATACGTTTTGGAAGTTCCCACCTTCATCCCATCAAACGGCTAACGGCTTCTGCCCTGTGGGAGGATATCAAAGCGCGCTGTTCAGATATAGAGATTGACATTGTGGATTTTTCTGATTCAGATGGGTACTATCTGGATGCAAAGAGTTCTATTTGGGATCAAATAGATATTTATTGTGCTGGATTAGGGAAGACTCAAGTTCAGGAAGGGTTAATTCAACTGCCGATAGGTATGACGATGCTTTCATGCGCACTGCCAGACGGCCATTCCTTGGCACGATTCTCTTCAATTAGTCTTGAAGATCTGCACGGAAAAAAGCTGGCTATTGTATATCAGGGCTTAAGTGACAGCATTGACAACTTTAGAGCTGAAGTGAAAGAAAAACACCCTGAGATTCAAATCATAGATGTACCACCCTACAGTATGGATACCTTTAACCGTTGCGTGAAAGAAGGAATTGCTTTGCTTTCTTTAAATGAATGGCAGAATATTCATCCCTTTATGAAAAATGTGCCTTTTATACATCCATATAATAATCCATACGGTCTGATATATCCGCAAAATTCAAAGCCGGCAGTGAAAAAGTTCGTTAATACTGTGGAGAAAAGTATGGAGCAAAATGGATTTGTGTAGGTAATTGGGTGATTTTCTTTGTTCTTAATGCTTTGTTTCGCCATATGTGGGTGGATTGTCTCGCCGTTTGGACATATGTGGCGCGCCAATGTATCGGTATATGCGCTGGACAACCTTGTCAGCGGAGAAGTAGTGTTTTTTCGATCACATCCTGATCTCAACTCATTGTATAAACGGGCGCATTGCCATACTACAATATAGCTAAAATAATTGATAGTCAAGCTGTACCCTGTGATACTTATTGCGTCAGCGATCATAATACAAATGGTATTGCAGAGTTGATTCGCTGCCTTTTCTAACGCGGCAAATACTTCAGTGTGGAAACTCACGATTTGCAGTTCTTTCTGAACCTGCTTGATAGGATTTGTTTCAGTTATATAAAGTGTAATATAAAACAAACTCTATTTCTTATATATAATATGAGATATTACAAAATTATTTAATCAGACATCAATATTATCCATCTTTTTGTGAAGAAGAATATGAATAAGCTTTACGTCAGCGGGACAAAAATCATATTCTGTAAGGTTATGTTCTTTTACCCATAATATCTTGCTGTGATCAAGACAGACAGGAATTCCTTCGATTATTTTTGCCTCATAAAGACATAGATGTATCCTGCTTTGAGGGTATTCGTAAACGGTTTCGGCAAGAATCGGGCCGACAGATATTTTTATACCTAATTCTTCCATACATTCGCGCTCAAGCGCCTGTTCTCCGGTCTCGCCTTTTTCTCTTTTGCCTCCGGGAAACTCCCACATTCCGGAACAGTTTTTCCCCTCACCGCGCCTGCATATAAGTATTTTTGAACCGTTTCTTATAAACGCCGCCGAAACATCGATCATAGCTTTATCCTCCGTTTACGCTCTTTTTGACTGATCTAAGTATATCCGAAAAAAGAACATATTTGAATCGTTTTTTATAAAAGCCTTGTTGTCAGATAAGAGAAAAAGGGCCGAAAGTCGAATTTTTGTTATATTTATCAGCGCTCGGAATTTTAGGAATATGAAAAAATGCCCGTATTATAAAAAAATAAATAAATATTTAAAAATAATTGGCATAATTTAATATAATTTGTTGTTAATTAATAAACAAACGACATATAAAACGACTATAATTTAGGCAATTTTTCTTGCGATTTACATATAAGGCTTGAATGTTTATAAAAAAATACTGTACAAATGACATAAAATATGTACAATGTTAAATATAACGAAAATCGTGGTAATGTTATTATAGTACAGTCCTATGAAAGGAGAAAATATATGGTATATAATTTTGACGCCAACAACAGATATTATGGAATTTACAAGGCTAAACTCAGAACTCCCGAGGAAATAGCCGAATACATAGAAGACGATTTTGTATGCGCCTGCCCTACATGCATGGGCGAGCCCAAAACGATAGTGCATGCTATCGGAGAAAGAGCAAGGAGAGACGAGATAACAAATGTTCAGCACCACAGTCTGCTCTCTCCCGGAGGCGGAGATTATCTTGATCCCGAGCTTGCCGGAAAATACTACCATGTATCTTGGTTCACTACGGCGGCTTCAAGAGCCGGAGTACAGGAGGGACGTTTCGACTATATGCCCGCCCATTACAGCCAGATACCCTATCTCTGGAGAGAAAAAGTAGCAAGACTTGACGTTTTCTACGCAACTGTATCACCCATGGACAAGCATGGATTCTTCTCCTTCGGTCTTGTCGCAGCTGAGACGCTGGCGCAGCTTGAAAGGGCTAAATACATTTTCCTTGAGGTAAACGATCAGGTGCCCAGAGTTATGGGAACCCACGTTGTTCACATTTCGCAGGTAACGGCTTTATGCGAGGCTTCATATCCCATGCCTACCCTTGAGGAGCTCCCTCTTTCGGAAAACAGCAAGAGAATGGGAGCTATGATCGCCGAGCTCATACCCGACGGAGCAACTATCCAGTTCGGTATCGGCGAGGTGCCCAATGCCGTAGGTAAGCTTCTCCTTGAGAAAAAGGATCTCGGCATACATACGGAGATGTTCACGGACAGTATGGTTGACCTTATCGAGGCCGGAGCCGTTACGAATATGAAGAAAAATATTGACGTCGGCAAGACGGTAGCCGCATTCTGCTGGGGCTCACAGAGAATGTACGACTTCCTTGACGATAACCGTTCCATAGAGCTTCACGGCGTGGATTATGTAAATGATCCATATGTCATCGGAAAGCTCGACAACTTTGTTTCCATTAACGCCGGTCTCGAGATCGACTTCCTCGGACAGGTATGCTCGGAGTCCATCGGCTGGAAGCCTTACAGCGGAACCGGCGGACAGCTTGATTTCGTAAGAGGAAGCGCCGTTTCAAAGGGCGGAAAGAGCTTCATCGCCATGAACTCAACGGCAAAGGGCGGAACAATAAGCAAGATCAAACCTATTCTTACGCCCGGAGCTGCGGTTACGACAACAAAGAACGATATCGACAATGTTGTTACCGAGTACGGAATCGCCAGACTCAAGGGCAAAACAGCCGGACAGAGAGCGAAGGCGCTTATCGAGATCGCGCATCCTAAATTCAGGGATGAGCTTACGTTTGAAGCAAAGAAAATGAACTTAATGATATAAGTCAAAGCATTTCCATCCCCGCTTTGTCAAATACAAACGGCCCCGCACATTTAGCGGGGCCGTTTTTATGTGTCGAAAAAGTCCTTCGGGACTTTTTCGAGTTTAAATTAAGGCAATAAATCCCTATTTCTGCGGAAAGCCCTGAACTTTGTCAGGGCGCAGAAATACGGGATTTTCCTCGGCGGAAATGAATTCCGCCTGCGGGATAAAATCGGGCCACCCTTTGTGTCCCGAACCCTTCCGCTCACAATGGATTAGTTTTTTTGACAGTATAGAACGGCCCCGCGCATTTAGCGGGGTCGCTTTTATGTGTGCGGTTTTTGCGGCTGAAATTTGAAATATTACCCGGAAAGAATTGAGAGAAATATGTTTTTTATTGGCCTTTTTTCTGATATACTAAGGAAAAAGAACAGGGAGGAGAACAATAAATGAGAGTAAGCTGGGACGAGTATTTTATGGAAATAGCGGAAATAGTAAAAACAAGATCAACATGCATAAGACGTCAGATAGGCGCTGTGATAGTCAAGGACAACAGGATAATAACAACGGGCTATAACGGGGCGCCTTCCGGATGCAGACACTGCACGGAAATCGGAAGCTGCTACAGACAGGAGCACAACATTCCCTCGGGAGAGAGACACGAGCTTTGCAGGGCGCTCCATGCCGAGCAGAACGCCATAATACAGGCAGCGAGAATAGGAAACACGACTGACGGCGCGACAATATATGTTACGAATCAGCCCTGCGTTATATGCGCGAAAATGTGCATCAACGCCGGAATAAAGAGGATAGTCTATAAAGACAGCTATCCCGACCCTCTGGCGGTGGAAATGCTTGAGGAAGCCGGGATAGAACTTGTAAAAATGGACTGATCACATATATTTTTTATAAATATCGGGACGGCGGTCGCGCTTGAGCTGATATTCCCTCCTGAAATCGTCGGCCTCGCTCAGATCGATTTCAGCTGTTATGAGAGCCTCGTCTTCGCGTATTTCCGTCAGGACGTCGCCCCTGGGGCCGACTATCTGTGAATGACCGGTGTAGTCATACTTCATCTCATGGCCGGTTCTGTTCGCGGCGGCGATGAATGACTGGTTTTCTATGGCTCTTGCCCGAAGAAGAATGTCAAGATGGTGGACCCTCTGGAGAGGCCAGCAAACGGGAATTATGATAAGGCGGCTCCGCTTGGAGACGATCTGGAAAATTTCAGGGAAACGCACGTCATAGCATATGAGGGGAGAGGCGGTAACACCGTCTATATCAAACCATGATACGCTGTCCCCTCCGGTGAAATATTTTCCCTCAACGCCGTGAGAATAGGGATGTATTTTTGAGTATCTGGAGACAATTTCACCGTTTCTGTCAACAGTTATAGCTTGATTGCGAATCGCTCCGTCTGGGCATCTGATGGCGGCTCCGAATGTTATATACACGTGATGTTTTTTTGCCTGCTCGGAGAAAAAACGCGTTGTTTCCGAGTCGTTTTCGTATTCGGAAATCACATCTATATTCATTGAAAATCCGGTCAGGGACATTTCGGGAAAAACAATGAGGTCTGAGCCCTCGGACGCGGCTTTTTCGATCATTTCGGCGGCCTTCGTCTCGTTGGCTTTTTTGTCCTCCCAAATAATGTTTGTCTGGGCAAGAGATATTTTCAAGTTGACCACTCCTTTAAAATTTAACGGCTTGGAAGCCGGATAATTTTGAACCGATAAAAATTAATCAAAAGTATAGTAGCACTTTTTTTCTTTGTTTTCAATAAATCGATGAGGTGATATATATGAAAATGATATCCTGGAACGTCAACGGCCTGAGAGCGTGTATGACTAAAGGATTTATGGATTATTTTATAAAGGCTGACGCTGACATATTCTCCATACAGGAGACAAAGCTGCAGGCCGGACAGATAGACTTCGAGCCGGAAGGTTATTACGGATACTGGAACTATGCCGAGAAAAAGGGATATTCGGGAGTGGCGGTATTCACCAAAAAGAAACCGCTTGAAGTTACCTACGGTATGGGTATAGAAGGACACGACAGGGAAGGCAGGCTCATAACTCTTGAATTTGAGGATTTTTATCATCTTACGGTCTATACGCCCAATTCCCAGAGCGAAAACGCGAGGCTGGACTACCGTATGGAATGGGAGGATGATTTCAGGGACTATGTAAATGAGCTTGATAAGGTAAAGCCCGTAATAATTACCGGCGACCTGAACGTGGCTCACAACGAGATTGACCTTAAAAACCCGTCCACCAACAGAAGAAGCGCCGGATTCACCGATGAGGAGAGAGGAAAAATGACAGAACTTCTTGCCTCCGGATATATAGACACCTTCAGATATTTCTACCCGGAAAAGACGGGAGCCTATTCATGGTGGAGCTACAGATTCAAGGCGAGGGAGAAGAACGCGGGATGGAGGATAGACTATTATATTGTTTCGGAGAGGCTTAAGGAAAGACTCGTAAGCGCTGACATACACTCCGACGTGATGGGAAGCGACCACTGCCCCGTTGAGCTTGACATAAATATTTGATCAGGCGGAAAATATGGCTCCGCCTTAAATAAATTGAAGGCGGCCGTTTTTAATCGGCTTAAACCTTTGACAAGCAGGGCTTATTTGCTATAATATATACGGAATGAAAAATAAAATTAAGGAGGTCTTTCTAATGAAAACTGTAAAAGTATGTATTGGAAGTGCCTGTCATTTAAAAGGCTCGTATGAGATCATAAATATTCTTAAAAAAGCTATTGAGAGAGACGGCAATTCCGATAAGGTGTCCGTTAAAGCGTCATTCTGCCTCGGAAACTGCGAAGGAGCCGTTGCAGCAACCTATGATGACAAGATGTATTCGCTTCAGCCCTCTACGACTGAGGAGTTCTACAATACGGTTATAAAGGAGTCCGTATGAGTATGATAAAACTTTTTGATCTAATGAGCGATAACTGTAAAAACTGCTATAAATGCATCAGGTATTGCCCGGTCAAAGCCATTCGTTTTCAGAGCGGAAAAGCGGAGATAGACATGGATAAATGCATTGCCTGTGGGCAATGCTTTGTTGTCTGTCCAAAACATGCCAGAAACGCTGACAACGATTATGCCGATGTGTACGGCAGACTTAAAAGCGGGGCAAGGATCGCCGCGCTTATAGATTCGTCATATCTTGCCATGTATGACGAACCGGAGAAATTTGTCGCTGGACTTAAAAAACTGGGATTTGATTCGGTTCAGGAAATCGCGGCCGCCACGGCAAGGATAACCGAGGAACAGATGGAATATATGGAGGAGCACAGGAATCTGAAATATATGATAACAGCAAGCTGTCCTTCGGTATGTCTGTATGTGTGCAAATATTATCCCGAGCTTGTGAAATATCTGATCCCGGTCGTTTCGCCGGTGATCGCCCTGGCAAAGCTCATAAAAAACAGAGACAAAGACGTTTATACGGTGTATATCGGGCCGTGCCTGAGCAGACGGTATGACACGGTAGATCTGGAAGCTACTGGGCTTGACGCGGCTATAAGTTTTTCCGAGGCCGTCAGGATGATGCTTGTCAGCTTCATAGATTATACCAAGCTGGATCCCGTGCTTCCCGACGTTGTTTCCGGAAGCGAAAGGAAAAACTATGCCATGCCCGGAAAAACCTGCGACAGACTTATAGTCAAGGGCGCCAGCCTTAACTATAACGTCGTGTCCATAGACGGAGCGGAGCAGGCGAGAGAACTGCTGGAGGCTATGAAAGACGGAATATTGGACAGGACGCTGGCTGATATCGCCTTCTGCCACGGTCTCTGCCTCAACGGACCGTTTATGCATGGCAAGGACTCAAATATGTTCCTCAGCCTCCAAAAACTCAAAAAGCATGTCGATATGAGGCAGAAACTTATGGGCGGCGAGGAAAACGACGAGGAGATAAACTGGTCCGGAGTAAAATTCGGGACAAGTTTCGCTCCTATGGAAATAAAGAAAAAGGACTTTACCGACGAGGAGATAAAAGAAGTCCTTGTTAAAATGGGAAAGAACAGCAGAGCGGACGAACTTGACTGCGGAGCCTGCGGATACAATTCCTGCAGGGAAAAGGCGGCGGCCGTGCTGAGCGGCATGGCTCAGATAGATATGTGCATGCCCTATATGAAAAGAAAGGCAGAGACTATGACCAGCGCCATATTTATGGCCGCGAGAAACTCCATAATCATAGCCGATATGGACTTTAAGGTTTTAAGGATAAATCCGGCTATGGAAAAGGTGTCGAACATAAAAATGGAGGACGCCGTAGGAATGGACGTTTCGGAGTTTGTTCCCGAAAAATATTTCAGGCAGGTATATGAGAGCGGAAGCGATATTGTCGGAGAAAAGATCAATATTGAAAAATTCGGCTTCACCGGCCTAATGAACATAATGTACATGAAGGATGAGAGGAATTTTATGGTCACCATCCAGAATATTACCGCCGAGGAAAAGAAAAGGGCGGAGCTTGAAAAGCTGAGGCTGAGCACGGTGGACGTGGCGCAGAACGTCATAGACAAGCAGATGATGGTGGCTCAGGAAATAGCGTCTCTTCTTGGAGAAACAACGGCGGAGACAAAGGTGGCGCTTAACAGGCTTAAAAAGGTCGTTCTTAAAGAAGGTGAGTAAACTGTATTTTATCGACGCTTCATACAACAGCTTAAAAAAATATAACGAGGAGCTCTGCGGAGACAGTATAAAGCAGGCCAACCTTAAGGACTCAAAAATATTTGTTCTTGCCGACGGGCTGGGAAGCGGCGTAAAGGCTAATATACTTTCCACGCTCACGGCGAATATCGCTCTTACCATGCTGAGGGAAGGGGCGACCCTTGAGGAGACCATAGATACCATAGTGCATACTCTGCCGGTTTGCAGACAGAGGCACCTTGCCTACTCGACCTTCACGCTTATAAAAATATACAGAAACGGAGACACATATGTCGCCGAGTTTGACAATCCGTCCATATTTCTTCATAAGGACGGAAGGGATATACCCATTGAAAAAACATTAAGGGTCATAGGCGATAAAAACATATATGAGAGCCGTTTCAGGATGGATAAAGACACCATGCTCGTGGCCGTAAGCGACGGCGTTGTGCATGCGGGAGTCGGGCATTCCCTTGATCTCGGCTGGGAATGGGTAAATGTCAACAGCTACCTTAGAAACATGTCCAAGGACGACGTTTCCACAAAGGAAGTTGTAAGCAACGTCCTTGACTGCTGCAGCGAGCTTTATGAGGACGAGCCGGGAGACGACACTTCCGTGCTTGCGGTGAAAATAAAGGAACAGCAGGTAATAAATCTGTTTTTCGGACCTCCGAGGGACAGGAAAAATGACACGGAGGTATTCCAGAAAGTCCTGAAATCGGGAGAAAAGGTCGTTGTCTGCGGAGGAACGACGGCACAGATAGCGGCCAGGCTTCTTGACAGGGAAATGGAATTTGATATGGATACCATGACAATGGATATACCGCCGATAGCAAAGATAGAAGGCATTGAACTTGTCACGGAAGGAGTTATAACCCTTTCAAAGGCGATAGACATTTTAAGGGAGTATGTCAAGCCGGACTATAACCCAAGACTTGAGTCAAGGCTCCATGAGAACAACGCGGCGTCCATGCTGGCGAGACTTCTCATAGAGGACTGTGACGGAGTGAAGATATATCAGGGAACGGCCATAAATCCCGCCCATCAGGATCTTGCCTTTAAGATGGACTTTGTCTATAAGATAAATCAGATGAACGAATTTAAAAGCCTTCTTGAAAAGATGGGAAAAGACGTTGAAGTTACTTATATATAATTCGCATAATCGAGGTTTGATATGAACATAAAAAAATTTGAGAGTAATGTGCAGTTTACAAAATATCAGGTCAACAGGGAAATAACGGAGAGATTCATAAACGGAACTCTTGACAATTCTCTTGACGAAATAGCCGAAAAGCTCGTTCCGGGCCCCAAGCCCACCACAAGGTGCTGCATATACAAGGAGCGCCATATAATCAAGGAAAGGGCAAAAAACGCCATCGAGCCGCTTAAGGGAACGAATGTTATCAATATCCTGCATGACGCCTGCGATGAGTGCCCGGTGAACCGTTTTATGGTTACCGAAGCATGCAGGGGATGTCTTGCGCATAAATGCGTTGAGGTTTGTCCGAGAAACGCCATATTTATTGTCAACCAGCATGCGTATATAAATCAGAATCTCTGTATCGAGTGCGGAAGATGCCATGCGGCCTGCCCGTTTAACGCCATCAGCGACGTTCAGCGCCCCTGCATACGTTCATGCGAGATAGGAGCGATACAGATCGATGAGGACAGAAAAGCGTATATAGACGACAGCAAATGCGTTTCCTGCGGAGCCTGTGTACATATGTGCCCCTTCGGAGCCATTGTAGACAAGCCCTATGTCCTTGACGTGCTCAAAATGTTAAAGGACTCGGAAAACAACACGAAATATAAGGTCTACGCCATAATCGCTCCTGCGATATCGTCCCAGTTCACCAACGCGAGGATAGAACAGGTCATTTCCGGAATCGAGAAGATAGGATTTTTCCATGCCGTAGAGGCGGCTCTGGGAGCGGATATAGTGTCATATCACGAAGCGCATGAGTTCGCAGAGACGGTCGAGGAAATGAAGTGGAAAACGACAAGCTGCTGTCCCGCGTTCGTTGATTATGTAAGCAAGGCTTTCCCCGAGCTTATGGGACATGTCTCCAATACGGTATCGCCGATGATCGCGGCGGCGCGCCTCATAAAGAGTATGGATGAGACGGCGAAAATAGTATTTATCGGACCTTGTACAGCCAAAAAGATGGAAATAAAGAAGGAAGACCTTAAGGACGCGGTCGATCTTGTAATCACATTTGAGGAGCTGGCGGCCATGCTTGACGCCATGAATATCGATCTTGAACAGTGCGAGGACAGCGCCCTTGACAACGCGTCGTTCTACGGAAGAATATTCGCGAGAAGCGGCGGCGTTTCCGAGGCAGTTAAACAGGTTGTTGAAAAGGCCGGAATAGATGTGGAATTTAAGCCGGTGGCGGCTGACGGACTTGACGCCTGCTCAAAAATACTCAGGCTGGCAAAGGCCGGAAAGCTGGACGCCAACTTTATCGAAGGCATGGCATGCAAATGCGGATGCATTGGAGGAGCAGCTTCTCTTTCACATGGCCCCAAGGATATTACTCAGGTGGATAAATACGGCAAACTTTCAAAAGAAAAGAACAGCATAGACGCCATAAGCGTCTTTGACATCGACAGCATTGAGCTGGAAAGAAAAAGATAATATTTACAAAAATAGAAAGGCCTGTCTGCCGATGATGGCGGACGGCCTTTTGATGTAATATTTTGAAACAATTTCGCAATGATTTTGGAATAATAATGTAAATTTTAAGCTATTAAATTATTTACTAAATGAGCAAAATGCAGTATAATTAAAATTTGTAAATCCAATGTTAATTGTATGGGAGAGTTGCCTATGGCAGGACGAAAAAAGAAAAGGGTCGTGAAACGCAGGGGCAGCGAAAACGTAAAGAATTTTGTCGTCCATGAAATACAGGAGGACGGCAGAAGAACGGCAAACAGAAAAAGATCTCCCATAGGCGTGCTTACGGTCGTGCTTTTTGCCATTATAATGATGTATATGGTAAAATATACGATCGACTTCGCCGCGGGAAGTTCAAATATAACTATAGATTCGGTAGATTACGGCACCATCGACATACCCAATTCCTTCGAGGGGCTTGTTGTGAGGGACGAGTATGTGGTGAACGCGACAAAAAGCGGACAGCCCTCGTTTAATTACGCCGAGGGAGACAAGGTGAAAAAGAACGCCTCGGTCTGCACTGTCAGCGAAAGCGAGTCTGCCAGCACGGCGCAGGAAAGACTGCGTGTGCTTGATGAAAGCATTATTGAGACGCAGAAAAATAAAATAGACATTTCAAAATATAAGGACGAGATAACCGGAATAGAAAACAGCATAGCTTCGTCCATAGCTTCGGCGCAGTCAAGGATAGCCATGGGAAATTACAACGATGTTTATACCATGCGAAGCGCCGTTCAGACGCAGATGGATCTGAGAACGGATATATGGATAGAGGAAAACAGCGAAAGCTCCGATACCATGGCGTCCCAGAGAAGGTCGTATCAGACGCAGCTCGCGAACAGCCTTGAAACGCTTACGGCTCCGGAGTCGGGCATACTCGTGCTTTCAAGCGACGGCTGCGAGGACAAGTTTACTCCGGATACGCTTGAGACTGTAACGAAAAATGACATACAGTCCTCTTATGATATTGAGTACACGTCAAAGACAATGGCCGTTGAGGCCGGAAGCACGGTATTCAAAATAGTGAGGGACAACAACTGGTATGTTTGTTCATATATAGACAGTTCCGTGGCCTCCGACTGGCAGGTCGGCGATACAAAGACAATAAGGGCCGTAGTTGACAAATCGGAAGTGTCCGTAGAGGCGTCGATACATTCCATGACGCCCGGAGACAACGAGACGTATGTGGTTTTCAGGACAAACAAAAACATACAGGATTTCCTGAATGTAAGGACTCTGGAATTCTATATTTCAGACAGCACATATCAGGGACTTAAGATACCCAATACAGCCATAGTGGAAAAGACCTTCCTTAAAATACCCATTGGATGCGTGGCTGAGAGCCTAAGCGGATCCACGGTGGTCAGAAGGTCAAACGGAAGGGATGAGCTTGTAAGCGTCACGGTCGAGTCAAGCGACGAGCAGTACGCGTACATAAGACAGGACTTTGACGTGCTTAAGATCGGAGACATCATACTTAACGGCACCGGAGAGAACGCCGCAGAGTACACCATAAGCGAGGTTTCGACCCAGGTAGGCGTGCTTACGGCCAACGGAGCCTATGCCCAGTTCGCGTCCATAAGCGTTCTGGGACAGAACAGCCAGTATACCATCGCCGATTCGGCTTCATCATCGCTTAAAGCATACGATAAGATAATAGTCAATGCCGCCGACGCTTCCGAGGGAGACGAGATATACTGATACGGAGGCATAACGCAAATGATATATTCAGAAGGGAGTGTTTTTATGCCTGAATATGACTATATATCAGAAAATATAAAAAGCATAAGGGAAAAGATTGACAATGCCGCTCAAAAAGCTGGCAGGGATCCGAAGGACGTGCTTCTTCTTGCGGTTTCCAAAACCGTCGACGTGCCGAGGATAAAGGCCGCGGTGGCCGAAGGGCTTGACGAGCTGGGCGAGAACCATGTGCAGGAGATCATGGAAAAGTTCGAGCCCATGGGCCCGGACGTAAAATGGCATATGATAGGACACTTGCAGACCAATAAAGTTAAATATATAATAGACAAGGTAAAACTTATCCATTCCGTTGAAAGCCTTAAGCTGGCGGAGGAAATAAACAAGCAGGCCAAAAAGCACGGACTTGTTATGGATATCCTTGTTGAAATAAATATGGCTAAGGAGGAGTCAAAATATGGCATAATGCCTGAAGACACCCCCGCGTTCATAGAAAGCCTCTCAAGCCTTGAGAACATCAGGGTCAGAGGACTTATGACCGTGGCTCCAAATGTCGAAAACGGGGAGGAAAACAGGGTTTATTTCAGGAATATGAAGAAATTATTGGTTGACATTAACGCCAAAAATATTAATAATATAAACATGGATGTTTTATCTATGGGTATGACCGGCGATTATATTACCGCCGTTGAGGAAGGTGCCACCATTGTCAGGGTTGGAACTGGAATATTCGGCAAAAGAAACTATAATAAATAAGAGCCAAAAATAAAAAACCAGATTATTAGGAGGAAATGGCTGTGGCAAAATTTGTTGATAGAATTAAGGATTTTATAGCAGGACCTTATGATGATGAATATGAGGACGATTATGACGATTATGAAGAAGAGGAAATAGAAGAATACCGCCCCCATACCAGAGAGAGAAGGGAAACGAGCCAGCGCGAGACAAGGGAGAGCGTTGACTATTCTGCGGCAAGATCTTCAAGGAGAAGCCAGGCACAGCCCCAGGTGGTTGATTTTAAAAACTCGAACACTCAGCAGGTCGTGATAATGAAGCCCGAGACCTATGACGACGCTCAGGGAATCTGCGACAATATCAAGGCTAAAAGACCGGTTGTCGTTAACCTTGAGAAAGTGGAATACCCCGTTGCCCAGAGGATAATGGACTTTTTAAGCGGAACATGCTATTCTCTTGAAGGCTCGATACAGAGAGTATCAAGCAATATATTTATAATCGCGCCCGCGAATTTTGATATCGCCAGCGATACAAGGGAGGAGCCTAAGCTCAGCAAGAGCGTTATCCTTCCGTGGGTGAGCCAGGGTAAATAATTGGAGGTGCGCCTATGAGCATTCTTCTAAGTGATGCAATTAATGTTTTTTTCAGAATTTTATATTTGCTTATAATTGTCAGAGTATTTATGTCTTGGGTGCCGGGGGCAATGTTTTCATCCTTCGGCAGACTGATCTATTCTCTTACGGATCCGGTTCTCGGCCCCGTCAGGAGGATGATGGACAAGTCGCCTCTGGGCGGCGGCATGATGGTGGATTTTTCGCCGGTCATCGCGTTGTTTATACTTGACATTATACAGATAATATTGCTTTATATCGTTGCGCTGTTTTGAAAGGACGAAAGTTTTGGATAAACACTCTTTGTTAAAAAGTTATTGTCAGCCTGATGAAAAGCTTTTGTTGGCAAAAGTTTTGGATCAGGCTGATTTATGTTTAAAAAGACATATCGTTTGTTTTACGGATTTTATGGATCCGTCCGTCAGAGGCAAGGCGGGGGAACTGCTGGAGAGGCTTGGAGAGCTGAAAATAAAAGCCTTTGGCGGCTATGACGACGCGGAAAGGGTCATGTTCGCCATGTTTCCGGATTATATGGATGAGGACGAAATCATATTTCCCATCGACGCCGTAAGGATCAGCTACAACAGCAAATTTTCGTCATCCCTTTCCCACAGGGATTTTCTTGGATCCATTCTCGGCCTTGGAATAGAAAGGATAAAAGTTGGAGACATTCTTGTGTATGACGGTGAGGCGCTCTGCTTTTCCGACAGCTCCATATCGCAGTATATAGTATCTAATCTTGAAAGGGTCGGGCATACGAAGGTAACGGCGCAAATTGCCGCTTTGGAGCTTTTGAATATACCGGAAAAGAAAATAGAGACAAAAAATGTAACCGTATCATCGCTGAGGGCGGATACGGTTTTTGGCGCGGTATTCGGAAAATCAAGAAGCGAGGCTCAGGAGGCTATAAGAGCCGAGAGGGCAAGCGTAAACTGGAGACCGCTCAAAAGCGTTTCCGAGCCAATAAACGACGGCGACGTGCTTTCGGTAAAGGGCTGGGGCAGAGGAACCCTTGTTCAGACCGAAGGAACGACTAAAAAGGGACGAATAGTTATTACCGTTGGACGGTATGTGTAGGAGGAAATTTATGGACAATATAATTGTTGAGACGGGAACCTCTTTGTACCCCATATATTTTACCGATGATTTTTCCGGCCTTGCCGAGGCTGCCGAAAAATGCGGGTATAAAGGAAGGAAGCTCTGCGTCATTTCCGATGGGAACGTGGCGCCCATATATGTCAAGACCGTGACAAACGAGCTTTCAAAGGTCTTTTCCGATATAAAAGTGTGCGTATTTGACGCCGGAGAGAAAAGCAAAAACCTTGATACAATCAGAAAATTTTATGACTTTCTGCTTGAGAATAAATTTGACAGGAAAAGCGTCATAGCTGCGCTTGGCGGAGGAGTCGCCGGAGATATGGCCGGTTTTGCCGCGGCTACGTTTATGAGGGGAATAGACTTCATACAGATACCGACGTCGCTTCTTGCCCAGGTGGACAGCAGTGTCGGAGGAAAGGTTGGAGTTGACTACGGGGTATATAAAAACGTGGTTGGAGCCTTTTATCAGCCCAAGTTCGTATATATTAATGCCGCCACGATGGACACCCTTCCCGAAAGGGAATTTTCAGCCGGAATGGCCGAAGTAATAAAATACGGCATAATACAGTCGGAGGAATTTTATAACTATATCAGTGAGAACAGGGAAAAAATAAAGGCGCTTGACAAGGACGCCCTTAAATATATAATCCGCGCCTGCTGTGATATGAAGGCCTGCGTTGTAGGCAGGGACGAGCATGACACGGGCGAGAGGGAAGTGCTCAATTACGGACATACCATAGGACATGCCGTTGAGGGTCTGAAGGAGTTCGAGCTGCTGCACGGAGAATGTGTCTCCATAGGAATGTCGGCGGTTTTAAATATTTCCGTAAACAGGGGATATATTTCCGCAGAAAAGGCCGGTGAAATAAGGGAGCTTTTGAGATACTTCTCCCTTCCGACGACGGTTTCCGGACTTGAGGCCGACGCTGTGTACGAGCAGCTTTTCCATGACAAAAAAGTAAATTCAAATAAATTGAAATTCGTTATAGCCGATTCCGTTGGAAGCACCATAAGAACGTCAGATATTTCAAAGGACGAGGTAATGGAAGCCATAGGAACGGTTTTAGAGGACTGATGATATGATAATACCGATAATACTTGCCGTTGTGCTTTTTATAGCCGACCAGGCGACAAAATATATGGCGCTCACAAGACTTAAGCCGGTGGGAAGCGTTACGTTCATAGACGGGTTTATGGACTTTACTTTTGTTGAAAACAGAGGGGCGGCTTTCGGAATACTGGATGGCAAGGTCTGGCTGCTGCTTATTATGGCCGTTGCGATATGCGTCGTAATCATCGCAGCCATGCTTAAAATGCCGGACACAAGAGAATACAAATGGCTCAAATGGTCGCTTATGCTTATACTTGCCGGAGCGGTCGGAAACGTGGCTGACAGGCTTTTCAGGGGATATGTGATAGACTTTTTCGAGTTTACGTTTATAAAATGGCCGGTGTTCAATATGGCGGACATATATGTGGTCATAGGCACAATAGCCATGGCCATACTTGTGCTGTTTGTAATAAAGGACGACAAGGACGTTAAAAACAGCAAAAACGCCGGAAACAAGGAAAACGGAGAATGATATGCAGGAAAATGATATGCTTACCTTTGCCGCCGAGGAGGACGACATAGGAAAAAGAATAGACGTTTTTGCCGCCGAGAACTATGACGAGCTGTCCAGAAGCGGCATAAAAAAGATAATAGATGCCGGAGGAATGCTGGTCAACGGGAAGGCGGTCAAGGCAAACTACAAGATAAGAAAAGCCGACGTGGCCACGATGATACTTCCCGAGAGCGAGCCTTTGGAGATAATTGCCCAGGATATACCTCTGGATACACTTTATGAGGACGACGACGTTATCGTCATAAACAAGCCGCAGGGAATGGTAGTCCATCCCGCTCCGGGACATTATACGGACACCCTTGTAAACGCCCTGTTGTACCATTGCGGAGAAAGCCTGTCCGGAATAAACGGAGTCCTGCGGCCGGGCATCGTTCACAGGATAGATATGGACACCTCCGGGGTGATTATGGCCGCGAAAAACAATAACGCCCACAGAAGCCTGGCGCTTCAGCTGGCGGAACATTCCATAACAAGGAAATATAACGCGATAGTGTACAACAATATAAAAGAGGACGAAGGAACGGTGGACAGACCCATCGGAAGAAACCCTCAGGACCGCAAAAAAATGGCGGTTGTTCAGGCAGGAGGAAGGCGGGCCGTTACACACTACAGAGTACTGGATAGGCTTGGCAAGTTTACATACATAGAGGCTCAGCTTGAAACGGGAAGGACGCACCAGATAAGAGTCCATATGACATATATAGGCCATCCTCTTCTGGGGGACGGCGTTTACGGACCGAAAAAACAGCCATTCAATCTTAAGGGACAGGTACTCCACGCCAGAGTCCTGGGCTTTATACATCCGAGAACGGGGGAATATATGGAGTTTGAGTCACCGCTTCCGGATTATTTTGTAAAACTTCTTGACAAATGCAGGCAGATCTGAGATCGCCGGCGCCGGCTTTCGGAGGGAGGCAGGAAAATGTTTTTGAATCGTAAGGACTTTTTGGGACTGAGAGATCTTACCGCGGAGGAGCTTGAGTATGTGCTCAAGACGGCGGAAACCATGAAATTCGTCATTGGCCAGAAAAATAAAAAGGTTCCCCATCTTCAGGGAAAATCCGTTATCATACTTTTTTATGATTCCAGCGCAAGGGCAAAGCTGTCCTATGAGCTGGCGGCCCAGCACCTTAGCGCGAACGTGGTCGATATGATGGCTACACCGGCCAGCGAAAACAGGGAAAGACTTCAGGATATGGGGCAGCTCATTGACCAGATGGGAGCGGATTTTATAATTCTCAGGCATCCCATGTCAGGGGCGGCAAGGCTGCTTGCTGACAGCGTGGAGGCGTCGGTCATCAACGCCGGCGACGGATATAACGAGAATCCCGGACAGTCGCTTTTGGATCTGCTTACGATAAAGGAGAGAAAGGGCGGATTTGAGGGGCTCAAGGTGGCCATAATAGGAGATATAGCCCACAGCAGGGTCGCTAAAAGCAATATATGGGGCTTGCTGAAGCTTGGAGCGCAGGTGTGCGTCACAGGACCGTCGACATTGATACCGGCGGGGCTTGAGAGCTTCGGAGTAAAAATATGCTATGAGCCCGCGGAGGCGGTGGACGGGGCCGACGTAATTCTTTCCACAAGGATAGCGGCCCAGCTTAAAAGCGAGAATCTTATACCGTCTCTGGACGAATACAGAAGCATGTTCCTTATTGACGAAGATATGCTGAAATACGCGAAAAAGGACGCCATAGTTATGCATCCCGGACAGATACAAAGGGGCGTGGAGATCGCCACAAGCATAGTAAACAGCCGTCAATGCATCGTAAACGACCAGATAGCAAACAGCGTTGCGGTAAGAATGGCAATGCTTTACATACTTTCGCAGATTGGAGGCGGTCTAAGTGAAGCGTTTGATTAAAAACGGATATGTAATATCGCCGGAAACGGATATAAACAGACCGGCCGACATACTTATCGACGGCGGAAGAATAGCGGCCGTCGGATACGGCATAGAAGATAAGGAAGCGGAAATAATCGATGCCGGAGGAAAGTACGTTTTCCCCGGATTTATAGATATGCACTGCAAGATATGCGATCCGGGGCATGAAAGCATAGAGGATATTGAAACGGCGTCTATGAGTGCGGCAAGGGGCGGATTTACAACCATTGTATGCATACCGGACACCGAGCCTGCTGTGGACAACAAAACGGTAGTTGAATACATAATACGAAAGGGAAAGGAACATTCCTGCGTCAATCTGCTGCCATACGGAAGCATGACCGTGGGCTGCCGGGGAGAAAGAGCCTCGGAAATGGGAGAAATGATAAGAGCGGGAGCCGTAGGCATTGCCGATGGGGATCTGACCGTGGAAAACGCGGATCTTATGAGAAATATATTCATATACTCTAAAATGTTTGACTCTCCCGTCATAACCCACTGCGAGGACAGGGGACTTTCCGGAAAGGGAGTAATGAACGAGGGCAGGGTATCCACGGCTCTCGGACTTAAAGGCATGCCGAGGGAAGCGGAGGACGTCATTGTGGCAAGAAACATAGTCCTTGCAGAAAGCACGGGGGCAAGACTTCATATCGCCCACGTCAGCACGGCCGGCGCCGTAAGACAGATAAGGGACGCCAAAAAACGAGGGGTAAAAATAACCTGCGAGACTTGCCCGCACTACTTTACGTTGACGGAGGAAGCGGCCATGAACTACAATACTTACGCAAAGGTCATACCGCCGCTTAGGACAAAAAGCGATACGGAGGCCATAATAGAGGGAATTTGCGACGGAACCATAGACACCATCGCCTCCGGACACAGCCCCACAAGGATAGAGTTCAAACAGAGGGAATTTGATGTGGCGGCTTACGGAATATCGGCCTTTGAAACGGCGTTTTCCTTAAGCTATACCGCCCTTGTGAAAAGCGGAAAAATATCAATGTTGCAGCTTGCGGAAAAGATGTCGAAAAATCCCGCCGAAATACTGCGCTTTAAGAACAAAGGAGAAATAAAAGCGGGTATGGACGCGGATATAGTAATAATGGAAACGGATAACGAATATGTGATAGAGCCTTCAAAATTTTATTCCAAGGCGAAGTTTACTCCCGCCAAGGGTATGAAGGTTTTCGGAAGCGCCGTGCATTGTATTGCGGGCGGAAATTCAGTATTTTAACGAGGTGCGCGGATGTATTTAAAGGAGCTTGATCTGCACGGCTTTAAATCCTTCCCGGATAAGGTAAAGCTGGAATTTAATAAGGGGATAACCGCCGTCGTAGGACCCAACGGAAGCGGAAAGAGCAACATTTCCGACGCCGTTAAATGGGTGCTTGGAGAGCAGAGGGCAAAAAGCCTGAGAGGCGGAAAGATGGAGGACGTAATATTCTCCGGTACCGCCAACAGAAGACCGGTCGGCTTTGCCGAGGTATCCATGACCATAGACAACGCCGATAAAAAAATACCGGTGGACTATTCGGAGATAACCGTTACAAGAAGGGTATACAGGTCGGGAGAAAGCGGATATTTTATAAACGGCACGGAATGCCGCCTTAAGGATATTTATGAGCTTTTTATGGACACCGGCATAGGCCGGGACGGCTACAGCATAATCGGGCAGGGAAAAATAGACGAAATACTAAGCAACAAGTCCGAGGACAGAAGGCAGCTTTTTGAGGAGGCCGCCGGAATAGTCAAATATAAAAACAGAAGGGCAGAGGCCGAGGGCAAGCTGGAAAAGGAACACCAGAACCTTTTAAGGGTAACGGATATAATAAGCGAGATAGAAGGCAAGATAGAACCGCTTGAAAAACAGGCCGATAAGGCAAGAAAATATCTTGAGCTTTATGAGGAAATGAAGGAGGCGGACATCGCCCTTTTTGCCATAAACGGAAAGAGTCTTGAAGAGGACGCCGAGAAAATAAAGGCTCTTATGGAGAACAACTCGGCCGTAATGGAGGAAACCGACAGAAGGCTTGAAGAGCTCGCGGGCGAGGCGTCGGGCATAAAAAACGCCGTTGCCGCCCTTGACGCGGAAAGCGGGGAGCTGAACAGGGCTATTGCCGGACTGAGCGGAGAAATAGAAAGAAACGAGGGACTGCGTGTCCTTACCGGCGAACAGACAAAAAATCTGAGGGAAGCCGCGCTCAGATATGATGAGGAAAATAAAACAAAGAAAGAAAGAGTTGAAAAAAACAACGGTGAGATAACTGCCCTGAGGGAAGCCATAGACGCCGAAGCGAGGAACATGGAGGAAATATCCGCCGAAATAGACCGCAGGCAGGAAGAACTCAGGACCATGCTCAACGAGCAGTCCGAATATGAGGAAAAAACGGAAAACTATAAGTCCGAAATGATAGAACGCATTAAACTGACGGCTGATCTCAAGGGAACCATGGAAAGAACGGACGCCGTTATAGAGCAGTTCGAGGAAAGAAAAAAACAGCTTGTCTCCGAAAGGGAAAAGACGGAAAGAAGTCTCAGGGAGAAAAAAATATCACTCAATTCAGCGAGGCTGCGCCTTGAGGAGACGGAGGACGAGATAGAGGAAGCCGGAAAGGAAATAAAAAGGCTTGAGAGCAAAAGAGAAGGCGTTTTAAAGGTCATTTCCGTCATAGACGAGGGAATAAGGGACAAGTCATCGAAGCTGTCGGAAAAAAGCTCAAGGCTGAAGGTGCTCAGCGCCATGGAGAAGGAGCATGACGGCTATTATAAGTCGGTAAAGGCCATACTCCAGCTTAGCTCCGTTCCGTCGTTTAAGGGAGTAAAAGGAGCCGTAGCCCAGCTTTTCAAGACCGATGAAAAATACGAGACAGCCATCGAAACCGCGCTTGGCGGGTCTATGCAGAGCATTGTCGTGGAAAACGAGAACGACGCAAGAACCGCCGTCAATTATCTTAAGGAACACAGACTTGGAAGAGCCACGTTCCTTCCCGTGTCCACGGTAAAGGGAAGAACGCTTGGAGCGGAAAAGGACGCTCTGCTTTCGGAGAAAGGCGTTATTGCGGCCGCCGTGGATCTTGTCAAATTTGACAGGGAATATACGGGAATAGCGGAGAGCCTTCTTGGCAGGATAATCGTAATGGACGGAATGGACAACGCCATCGCCTTTGCAAGAAAGCATAAGCAAAGCTATAGACTTGTAACCGTTGAGGGCGAGTCGTTTATGCCCGGCGGAGCGATAACCGGAGGAAGTCTGGGCAAAAAAGACGGAGGAGTATTCGGCAGGAAAAGGGAAATAGAAGCTCTTAAGGCCGAGACCGCGGCGCTGGAGGCTGCCTGCGGAGGACTCAATGCCGAAAGGGAGCGCAACGCCGAAAAGGCCGACGAGATAGCCGAAGATATGGATGAGGCTTCAAACAGCCTTAAGCAGCTTGAGTTTGAGAAAATATCGGCTTCAGGAGAAGCGGCCGGCATTGAAAGAGAAGCGGCCGAATATGAGGAAAGACTAAAGCTGTCCGCGATAGAGGAAAAACAGCTTGAGGAACAGCTTGAAAAGGCACGGCTTGACAGAGCCGAAGCCGCCGAAAAACTTGACAGGACAGAAAAGGAAATACTTGAGCTTCAGGAAACGCTCAACAAATACAAGGAGACGGCAGAAAGCGGCAAAAGCGGAAGCGCGTCGGCTTCGGAAAAGATAACTGAGCTTAGGGTGAGACTTTCGTCCCTTACGGAAAAAAACAGAGCGAGAGAAGGAGAGCTTGACAGGCTTAAATCCGACAACGACAGGCTTGAGAGCGAGATAAGGGAAACGGAAGAAAACAGAGCCGAAACCGAAACAAGGATAGCCCTTAAGGAAGCGGAAGCCGAAGAAGCCGCGAAGGCTGCGGAAAGAGCGAGGGACGAAAAGAAGCAGAAGGAGAAAATGCTTCTTGATACGTCGGATGACCGCGCCAAAAAGGCCGGAGAGCTTGAAAAGAAGGAAGAGGAGATCAATGGCTGCCGTGAAACGGCGCTCAAATACAAAAACGAGCAGGTAAGGCTTGAGACACGTTCGGAAAGGCTTGCCGAGGAGATAAGGCGTCTGAACGACGATATGTGGGAAAACTACGGAATCACATTCCCGGAGGCTCTGGAACGGGAGCGGCTAGAGGCGCCGCTGGGAGAGCTTTCTTCCAAAGTTAAGGAGCTTAAAGCGAAGATAAGGGAGCTTGGAACGGTCAACGTAAACGCCGTTGACGAGTACAGGGAGACAAAGGAAAGATACGATTTCCTTTCCGGACAAAAGGCGGATATAATGGACGCCGAAGAAAAACTCAAGGGCATCATAAAAGACCTATCCGGGCTTATGGAAAGACAGTTCAGGGAAAACCTTGAAATCATCTCGGAAAACTTCGGAGAGGTGTTCAGGGAGATGTTCGGCGGAGGAAGGGCGTACCTTAAAGTGCTGGACGAGGACGACATACTCGGCTCGGGAATAGACATAATCGCCCAGCCGCCGGGAAAGAATCTACAGAATATGATGCTTTTGTCCGGAGGCGAAAGGGCGCTTACGGCAATAGCTATACTTTTTTCCATACTTAAAATGAAGCCGTCGCCGTTTTGCATACTTGACGAGATAGAAGCGGCTCTTGACGACGCCAATGTCCAGAGATTCGGTGATTATCTGAGGAGATTTTCCGATGACACCCAGTTCATCGTCATAACCCACAGAAAGGGAACAATGGAAGCGGCGGACGTGCTTTACGGAGTGACCATGCAGGAGCAGGGAGTATCAAAAATAGTTTCAGTCAAATTTGACGAAGCGGTTATTGAATAGAGGAGTGAAAATATGGCATTTTTTGATTTTCTCAAGGGAAAGGATCAGAAGAATGAGACGGAAAATATCGGCGGAATGACCGATTCAGCCGAAGAAACGTCAGAAGAAAGAACGGAAGAACAGTCCGAAAAAGAAGAAACGGTAGAGGAGATAGTCAGGGACGCCGTTGACGAAATAGAAGACGAGACGGACGAACATATCGGAGAGGACGTCGTAAAGGAAGTAGTTGAAAACGTCACAAAAATAGAGGACGAGGTAAAGGACAGCGTAAGAAAAAGCGTAGAGTCCGGCGGCGAGGAAAAAGATGAGACGGCTGACGAGACACCCGATGAGGATACGGCGGCCGAAGAAAAAGCGGAAGCCGAGGAAGATGAAACGCCCGTGGAAGAACATAAAAAGGGCTTTTTCGCCAGACTTAAGGAAGGTCTTGAAAAAACAAGAAAAAATATTTTCGGCGGTGTGGACGCCATACTCGGCGGATTTACAAAAATAGACGACGATCTGTTTGACGAGCTTGAGGAAAGCCTTATTATGGCCGACCTCGGCGTGGACACGACCCTCAAAATAATAGAAAATCTCAGAAAAAGGGTAAAAAAGGAAAGAGCCGAGGATCCTTCGCTTATCAAGGGAATGCTTGAGGACGAAATTACGGCCATACTTGAGGAAGGCGTGGATGAAAAATTTGAGGTCAAATCCCCCTGCGTTATGCTTGTAATAGGCGTAAACGGCGTTGGAAAGACGACTACCATCGGAAAACTGGCGGCAAACTATAAGGCGGAAGGCAAGAAGGTGCTGCTTGCCGCCGCAGACACGTTCAGAGCCGCTGCCATTGACCAGCTCAGAATATGGGGCGAACGCTCGGGAATAGACGTTATATGCCACGAGGAAAATTCCGATCCCGCGGCTGTCGTGTTCGACGCGGTAAACGCGGCAAAAAGCAGGAAGGCCGACGTGCTTATATGCGATACGGCAGGAAGACTCCATAATAAGAAAAATCTTATGGAGGAGCTTAAAAAAATAGCGAGAGTAATAGGCAGGGAATATCCGGAGGCAAATTCCGAGGTTTTTCTTGTGCTTGACGCCACAACCGGACAGAATGCCCTTCAGCAGGCGAAGCTGTTCAACGAGGTCGCAGATATTACGGGCCTTGTGCTTACCAAGCTGGACGGAACCGCAAAGGGCGGCATCGTCATCGCCATAAAGAACGAACTCAACATACCGGTAAGATATATCGGCGTTGGCGAGGGCATAGGCGATTTGCAGCTTTTTGATCCGAGAGAATTTTCCAAAGCGCTGTTTAGTAAATAAAGAATACATCCCCTTCGTCCGGACAGATGAAGGGGATATTTTGTTACATAGTGATTTCCGATATCATAAATTTATATTACATTTTCACGGAAGTATGGATTTTTACCGCGAATTAGGTTATTCTGTAATAAATGAAGGAGGGATTATTATGAAAAAGACGTATTTAAGGACTATTATGATATTGGCGTCGGCTATTGCCGTTTCGGTGACGGCCTACGGAGCCCAGTGGTATGACACTGCGGTGGAATATTGCAGGTCGGCGGGATATATTTCCGAGGACTATGACATAAACGGATCCCTTACAAGAGGCGGGATGGCCGAAATGCTCAGCAAAGCCGCGGGTCTTTCGTCTGATGGAACGGATAATCCCTTTGCGGATGTTTCTTCCGAGGACAGCTTTGCCGACGACATAACGGCGCTTTATAAGGCCGGCATATTCGCCGGTGTTGAGCAAAATGACGGAACGCTTCTGGCCGATCCCAACGGAGTGCTTACAAGGGAGCAGGCGGCTTCCTTCCTCATAAGGGCTTATGGGTTCAAAAACAGCGGAGGCGGCATTGATTTCGCCGACTCGGAAGAAGTTTCGGACTACGCGGTGGATGACGTAAAGGCTCTTGTAGGTTCGGGAGTCATTTCCGGTTATGAGGACAACACTTTCAGACCAAAGGGAACGCTTTCCAAGACTGAATTTATTATGATGCTCTACAAGTCCGATGAGGCGGCCGGCAAGGACGTTACCGTACCGGAGAGATCGGAATTTACGGATGATGAAATGTCCGACAATCTTGCCCTTGAGGTTATAAACGAGGAAACTCCGTACGATGCTCTGGAGCTCAGGTTCACGAGACATTCGGAGGATCCCGGAGCGCTTTATGTGTATAATCCTCAGAAATTTACTCTTGAGAAAAGCGAAAACGGACAGTGGACCGTGATGGAGAGAAACGGGAACGAGGTAAAAGAGATCGAGTACCAGCTTAAGGCGGACAGCAGCGGCGTAAGGAAAATAACGCTTTCGGATTTCTATGATTCTCTTGAGCCGGGAAGATACAGGATAATATATGAATTTTCCGTCAACGGAGTCGGAATAGAAAAGAGAAGCGATTATGTGTCGGCAGAGTTTGACCTGACCGAGGCGCCCGTCGATACGGAGCTGTATGAAAAAATAGAGGAGTATCTTAAGGCGGAAACGGAAAAGACGTTCTCAAAATATTATGAGATACTTGGGTCTGAAATATCAAATTATGAGGAAAACGACGACGGAACGGAAGCCATATTTTTCTATAAAATAATACACAAAAATTTTGACAAGGATCCTGACACGGTGGAATATATAAGGGAAGCGAAGGAAAACAACTCTCCCTATTACGAAACCTATTATAAAGAGTATCTGGAACCAAAGGAAATGAATTTCTATTTCAAAGCAGTGGACGGAGATGACGGACTCAAGCTGTATTCCGACGATGATCCGACGGGAAACACTGACTGGCAGGAAACAAAGCTGTCGGATTACATACTGTAATGGATTTTTTAAGACGGCGGGCGGCCCAAAATCACAGGTCTGACCCGCCGATTTTATGGTTTTTTGACTGAATAAAAAATTTTTGATATGTAAAGTAAAAATGCTTGACAAAGGCAGGACGCTGTATTAAAATATCACAGGTAAAGTAAAAATACTTTACACGGGAGTGAGTATTGTGGATATTTTGAAAACGACTCTGCTTTATGATTTTTACGGAGAGCTTCTCACCGATAAGCAGAAGGAGATATATGAACTTTTTTATCAGAACGATATGTCGCTTTCGGAAATAGCCGGAGAGCTTGAGATAAGCCGGCAGGCTGTAAGAGATCAGCTCAAGAGGACCGAAAAAATACTTTCTGACTACGAGGAAAAGCTGGGGCTGGTCGAAAGATTTATGGCCAATAAGGCTTCAGCGGTAAAAATCAGAAAGCTGATCGACAGGCTGGAGGAGGAAAGCGAGCTTTCGGAGGAATCCCTGAAAACAGCCGAGCAGATCAGGATGGCGGTCGATGAGATCACACAATGACATTTGGCCCGGCCGCTTATAATGGAGGATAATATATGGCTTTTGAAAATTTGTCCGAAAAGCTGCAGTCGGTATTCAAGCAGCTCAGAAGCAAGGGCAAGCTGACGGAAAAAGATGTTAAGGACGCCATGAGAGAGGTAAAGATAGCCCTCCTTGAGGCCGACGTTAACTATAAAATAGTAAAACAGTTTGTAAACAAGGTAAACGAGAGAGCCGTGGGCAGCGAGGTGCTTGAAAGCCTTACCCCCGGACAGCAGGTCATAAAGATAGTAAACGAGGAGCTTATAGAGCTTATGGGTTCCGCCCAGAGCAAGCTGACATTCGCCAGCAAGCCGCCGACCGTGTATATGATGGTCGGACTTCAGGGAGCCGGTAAGACGACAACGGCGGGAAAACTTGCCGGACTGCTCCGCAAACAGGGTAAAAATCCTCTGCTCGTAGCCTGCGACGTTTACAGGCCGGCGGCGATCAAACAGTTACAGGTCGTCGGAAACAATTACAATATACCGGTGTTCGAGATGGGCGACAAGATAAGCCCGGTGGACATAGCTAAGGAATCGCTTGCTTATGCCGAAAAATACAGATATGACGTTATTTTGATAGATACGGCCGGAAGGCTCCATATAAATGAAGAGCTTATGGATGAGCTCAAAAACATAAAGGAAGCCGTAAAGCCGCAGGAGATACTGCTTGTTATCGACGCCATGACCGGTCAGGACGCAGTCACCGTCGCGGAGAGCTTTAACGATCAGCTCGGCGCGGACGGAATAATACTTACGAAGCTCGACGGCGATGCAAGAGGCGGAGCCGCTCTTTCGGTAAGAAGCGTGACAGGCAAGCCTATAAAATACATTGGTATGGGCGAAAAAATGGAGGATCTTGAGCCGTTCCACCCTGACAGGATGGCGTCAAGGATACTCGGTATGGGAGACGTTCTCTCCCTCATAGAAAAGGCTCAGGAGGCCTATGACGAGAAACAGGCCATGGAAATGGCTCAGAAGATGCGAAACAACGAGTTCGATCTTGACGATTTCCTTGACCAGATGCAGCAGATCAAAAAAATGGGGCCTTTAAAGGATATCCTTGGAATGATACCGGGACTCAGTCAGTACAATCTCTCTGACGTGGAGGTGGATCCAAAGGCCATGGCTCATGTGGAAGCCATAATACAGTCAATGACAAAGGCCGAAAGGCAGGATCCGTCCATACTGAACGGCCCGAGGAAAAAACGTATAGCCAACGGTTCCGGCAGAACCATCGCCGAGGTCAACAGGCTGCTTAAGCAGTTTGAGGAAATGCGCAAGATGATGAAGCAGATGAACACAATGGCAAAGGGCAAAAAGGGCAGGTTTAAAATGCCGTTTTTAAGATAAAATCAAAAAATCGCAGGATATTTATGCCAAGGCGCCGCGCGCCGAAGCGTTTATATACAAATATTTTCAGGAGGAGAAACAAAAATGGTAAGAATCAGATTAAAAAGATTAGGAGCTAAGAAAGCGCCTTTTTACAGAATCGTAGTCGCTGACCAGAGAACATCAAGAAACGGAAAGTCCATCGCAGAGATCGGATACTATGATCCTACAAAGGATCCCGTTGTATTAAAGGTTGACGGAGATCAGGCTAAAGAGTGGATCGCTAAGGGAGCTCAGCTTTCTGACACAGCCAGAGCGTTACTTGTTAAAGCCGGAGTTATTGAGTAATTCCGCGGGAGGTACAGCTATGAAGGAATTATTGGAGGTTATAGCCAAAAATCTTGTTGATAATCCCGATCAGGTATCTGTATCGGAGGTAAAAGGCGAACGCTCAATAATCCTTGAGCTTAAGGTCGCTCCCGATGACATGGGAAAGGTCATCGGCAAGCAGGGCAGGATCGCCAAGGCTATAAGAACTGTAGTTAAGGCCGCAGCGATACACGATGATAAAAGGATCGTTGTGGAAATAGTACAGTAAGATTATTCGGGGAGTATGGGCAGACCTGCTCCCCGATTAACTGCATAGGAAACCGGGAGTTAGGGGTGTCGCTCCTAACTTTTTTAGAATATGGAGCTTTAAAATGGAAAATTATTTTGAAATAGGAAAAATCGCGGGAACCCATGGAATAAAGGGTACGCTTAAAATATTTCCCACAACGGACGACCCGACACGATTCGAGCTTCTTAAGGAAGTCATATTGGAAGTCAAGGGCGAAAGAAGGGTATGTCAGATAGCTAAGGTGGCTTACCATAAAAATTTTGTGCTGCTTACGCTTAAGGAATTTGACGACATAAACCAGGTAGAGGGCTTTAAAAACGGAAGGATACTTATTCCGGCTGAAAAGGCGCTTCCCCTCGGAAAGGACGAGTATTACACAAGGGATCTCTACGACATGGACGTTTATACCGATGAGGACGAATATTTGGGAAAAATAGACGAAGTATATACTACTGGGGCAAACGACGTATACGGCGTAAAGGACGCCGACGGAAAGGAGCTCCTTATACCCGCCATAAAGCAGTGCGTGCTTTCCGTTGACGTTGCCGGAAGAAAGATGACTGTAAAACTTCTGGAAGGGCTGAGATAATGAAGAACTTTTATGTACTTACGCTTTTTCCGGAAATGATAGAAGGCGTGCTGTCCCACAGTATAATAGGGAGGGCCGTCAAAGACGGCGTCATAAATGTCGAGTGCGTAAACATAAGGGATTTTTCAACGGATAAACACCGCCATGTGGACGACTATCCCTACGGCGGCGGAGCCGGAATGGTAATGCAGCCGCAGCCAATATATGACGCTTACAAAAGCATAGAGGAAAGGGCGAAGGGCTCGAGGGTCATATATATGAGTCCCCAAGGGAAACGCTTTGACCAGAAAACCGCCGAGGAGCTGGCCGGCGAAGAAAATATCGTTATTCTCTGCGGCCATTATGAGGGCGTAGACGAGAGGGTAATAGAGGAAATAGTTACGGATGAAATATCCATTGGCGATTTTGTGCTTACGGGGGGAGAGCTGGCCGCCGCCGCAATAATAGACGCGGTTTCAAGGCTTGTCCCGGGAGTCCTTAACAAGGAGGAAAGCCACGAGATAGAGAGCTTTTCCGACGGACTTCTTGAATATCCCCAGTATACGAGACCGCCGGTGTTTATGGGCAGGAAGGTGCCGGAAATATTGCTTTCGGGACACCATGCCAACATAGATAAATGGAGAAGGGAACAGTCAATAATAAGAACATACAGGAAAAGGCCGGATATGCTCGAAGGGGCTGTTTTAAGCGATAAGGAAAGAAAATTCCTTGAGAGTCTGAAAGAGGAGAAATAAAATGGATATACGAATTTTCGGTTTGGAGGGCGACTCCATCGTTGATGGGCCGGGAATAAGGCTGGCGGTGTTCACCCAGGGGTGCATCCACCACTGCGAAGGCTGCCACAATCCCGAAAGCCACGACCCGAACGGCGGAAAAATCTATGATACGGATAAAATAATAAAATACGCTTCTGAAAATCCGCTGTACGACGGAGTAACGCTTACCGGCGGAGATCCTTTCTATCAGCCGGTGCCCTGCGCTGTCATAGCTGAGGGCGTAAAAAAACTGGGACTGAATGTATGGACATTTACCGGATATACATGGGAGCAGATAATGGAGAGCGGAAACGAGGATTTTATGCGGCTCCTTAAGGCGACGGACGTGCTTGTAGACGGCAGGTTCGAGCTGGACAAACGCTCTCTTGAGCTGAAATTCAAGGGAAGTTCCAACCAGAGGACAATAGACGTGCAGGAGAGCCTTAAAAAAGGCGAAGTAGTCCTTTGGGAGGAAAAGACGTATTTTTAACGGCAGGGAACGGTTTTATAGATCAAAATTTACGAGAGGACTGAAAAAATGGCAGCAACAAGCGTTGAAGCATTAAAAAAACGCCGTATTTTCGGCATTATATCACATCCCGACGCAGGTAAGACGACCCTTACGGAAAAACTTCTCTACCACGGCGGAGCCATAAGGGAGGCGGGCTCCGTAAAGGCGAGGAAAACGGGAAGAGCCGCGAAAAGCGACTGGATGGAAATAGAAAAACAGAGGGGTATTTCCGTTACGTCATCGGTAATGCAGTTTGAGTATGACGGAAAGGTAGTATCCATAATGGACACGCCGGGACATAATGACTTCGGCGAGGACACATACCGTATACTTACGTCCGTAGACAGCGCCGTTATGGTAATAGACGCCGCCAAGGGCGTGGAGGCTCAGACAAAAAAGCTGTTCAGAGTATGCAGCATGAGGGAGATCCCGGTATTTACGTTTATAAACAAGCTGGACAGACAGGCAAAGGATCCGCTTGAGCTTTTAGAGGATCTGGAAGAGGCTCTCGGACTGCCCTCGGTGGCCGTTACATGGCCCATCGGAAGCGGACAGCTTTTTGAGGGAGTATACAACAGGATGGAAAACTGTGTCCTGCTTTACAGGAGCGACAAAACGATACAGCTCGGAGAGGACGGGGTTTTCGGCAAGGAACTTGAAGGCGTAATAAGCGACGCCAACCTTGAGATACTCAGAAACGAGATCGAGCTTGTGGACGGGGCTGGAAACGAATTTGACAAGGAAGCCGTTGACGCGGGAAAGCTGTCGCCGGTATTTTTCGGCTCGGCTCTGGCTGACTTTGGAGTGACCATGTTCCTTAAGCATTTCCTTGAAATGTCGCCTTCGCCGGGAGAGAGAAAGACGACGACAGGGGTTGTAAAGCCAACGGATGACTTTTTCAGCGGCTTCATTTTCAAGATACAGGCAAATATGAACCCGGCGCACAGAGACAGGCTGGCGTTTCTCAGGATTTGTTCCGGTGTGTTTGAGAGAGGAATGAACGTGACCCTTACAAGAACCGGAAAGCAGATGAAGCTCTCCCAGTCAACGCATCTTATGGCCAATGACAGAGAAACGGTAGACGTGGCCTATGCCGGAGACATAATCGGAATATATGACACGGGCAACTATCAGATCGGCGACACGCTTACAGACTCAAAAGAAAAGATATTCTTTGAGCCGCTTCCGACCTTCCCTCCGGAGCTTTTCGCGAAGGTAAGACCCGTGGACACGATGAAGGCAAAACAGTTCCAGAAGGGCGTTGAGCAGCTTGCCCAGGAAGGTGCCATTCAGGTGTATACCAACGAGTATAACGAGGTAATACTTGGAGCCGTTGGACAGCTTCAGTTTGAAGTGTTCCAGTATAGACTGCTCAACGAGTATAACTCGGAGATAAGGATGGAGCCACAGGACTATTCGCTGGCAAGATGGGTGCTCGATATGGAAGCGGCGGACATCAAGGAGCTTCTAAACGCGAGAAGCACTTTGGTGTTTGACCACTTTATGAGACCGCTTATACTTTTCGCCAACCAGTATACGCTGAATACGTTTGAGGAAAAATATCCGGACGTAAAACTGATCGAGGCGCATGAGGTAAAATCCCTTGTAGAATAAAAATCAGCCGTGTGTATTTGAATATACGCACGGCTCAGACTGTCAAAAAACTAATCCATTGTGAGCGGAAGGGTTCGGGAGGGGTAAGACCCTCCCGAGTTTAATCCGCAGGCGGAATTCATTTCCGCCGAGGAAAATCCCGTATTTCTGCGCCCTGACAAAGTTCAGGGCTTTCCGCAGAAATAGGGATTTATTGCCTTAATTTAAACTCGAAAAAGTCCCAAAGGACTTTTTCGACACGCTGAGCCGTGTGTATTTGAATATACGCACGGCTTTTTGTTTATATTTTTTGATGCTCAAAAACAGGCCCCTCCGTAATCGGAAGGGCCGCTTTCGCATATATTTTAGTATATTTTAATCGTCAAAGGTCAGGCTGTGCTTTACTCTGTCATGCTCCTCGGCGGTCTTTCCGTCGTTCCATTTTGACATATCGCCGACGAGGTAGCCTGTAATACGGCGGATCCTCTGGAAATGAGGGCCTTCGGCCTCGCTTCTTCCGCATTTGGGGCAGGTGTCGCCGATTATGCCGTTAAATCCGCAGCAGGGATCCCTGTCAACGGGATGGTTGATCGAGCCGTAGCCGATGCCCTGCTCTTTCATATAACGAACGACCTTCTCAAAGGCGTCAAGGTTCTGCGTAGGGTCGCCGTCAAGCTCGATATATGAAATATGTCCGGCATTAGTAAGCGCGTGATAGGGAGCCTCAAGCTGTATTTTCTTGAACGCGCTTATGGGATAGTATACGGGTATATGGAAGCTGTTCGTATAGTAGTCCCTGTCCGTAACGCCTTCGATGATACCGTATTTTTCCTTGTCAATCTTTACAAATCTTCCGGAAAGTCCCTCGGCGGGAGTCGCAAGAAGGGTAAAGTTCATCTTATATTTTTCGGAATATTCATCCATACGGCGGCGCATATGGGATACGATATCAAGGCCGAGGTTCTGGGCGATCTCGTTTTCTCCATGATGGTATCCGATAAGAGCTTTAAGAGTCTCGGCAAGACCGATGAATCCCACGGAAAGAGTTCCGTGCTTGATAACATCCCTGATCTCGTCGTTTATATCGAGTTTGTCGCTGTCTATCCATACGCCCTCGCCCATAAGGAAGGGGAAGTTGTGGACTTTCTTCTTTGCCTGTATCTCAAAACGCTCAAGAAGCTGCTCCACAACGAGGTCGATCTTGCTGTCGAGCTCCTTGAAGAACCAGTCGATGTTTTTGTTGGCTTCTATCGCGATACGGGGAAGGTTTATACTCGTAAAACTGAGGTTTCCTCTGCCGTTGGATATTTCCTTCGTAGGATCGTACACGTTTCCGATTACCCTTGTACGGCAGCCCATGTATGAGATTTCCGTCTCGGGTTTTCCGTTGTAATATTTAAGGTTGTAGGGCGCGTCCTGGAAGGAGAAGTTGGGGAAGAGCCTCTTGGCGCTGACACGGCAGGCCAGCTTGAAAAGATCATAGTTGGGCTCTCCGGGATTGTAATTTACGCCTTCCTTTACCCTGAAAATCTGTATGGGGAAGATGGGAGTCTCTCCGTGACCAAGACCTGCCTCCGTCACAAGAAGCATATTCTTCATAACCATACGTCCCTCCGTTGATGTGTCCATACCATAGTTGATGGATGAGAACGGAGTCTGGGCGCCTGCCCTTGAATGCATGGTGTTGAGGTTGTGGATAAACGCTTCCATTGCCTGATATGTGGCCTTGTCGGTCTCCTCGGCGGCCTTGCGTCTTGTGAATGCCTGAACCTTCTCGACTTCCTTCTCGTCAAATCCCTTTTCGACGAGGAGCTGCTTCTCTCTCTCGTTGTATTCGGGGTTATCGTCAAGGGTAGGCTCAAAGCCTTCCTTTTGAAGAGTATCCTTCAGGCAGTTGATCTCATCGTCAACGAGCTTGCTGTCAAGAAGCTCAAGGGCGTTTTTCAAAAGCCTGTAGTAACGCTTTTTATATGTTTTCTTGACTCCGGGAGCAAGACCGTAGTCAAAGTTTACGATAGACTGTCCGCCGTGCTGATCGTTCTGGTTTGACTGTATGGCGATGCAGGCGAGAGCGGAATAGCTTGATATATCGTTGGGCTCGCGGAGAACGCCATGTCCGGTTGAAAATCCGTCCTTGAAGAGCTTAAGTATATCTATCTGGCAGCAGGTCGTTGTCAGAGTATAGAAATCGAGGTCATGGATATGTATGTCTCCGTTTCTGTGGGCTTCGGAGAATTTGGGATTGAGAACGTACATCTCGTTGAAATGTTTTGCGCCCTCGGATCCGTATTTGAGCATGGCGCCCATGGGAGTGTTGCCGTCGATGTTGGCGTTCTCACGCTTGATATCGCTCTCTTTGGCGTCGGAATATGTTATATCCTCAAATGTCTTCATAAGACGGGTGTTCATATCCCTTATTCTTGTTCTTTCGGCTCTGTAAAGGATATAGCTTTTCGCCGTGCGCACATATCCGTGGGCGATGAGCACTCCCTCGACCTTATCCTGGATCTGTTCGACGGTAGGTATTTCAACGCCGTCGTCCTCGAGAAGGTGGAGCACCTCTCCGGCAAGGGCAAGGCAGGTAGCGTTATCCTTCGCTCCCGTTGTTGCAGCGAATGCCTTATTCATGGCGCTGGCGATTTTATTGATGTCAAAATAAGCGGTACGTCCGTCACGCTTTTTGATTGTGGTGATCATTTTTTAACCTCCTAAATGTTGTTACAGGAAAACTATATATTGATTTATGAATGATGTATGTGTCAACATATAGTATTTTACATCGTGGCAAAATATTAGTCAATGTACACTATAGCCAAAATAGAGACAGACCTATAATCAAAATTTCAGGAGTAAATTTTATGGAGACATTCTGCGATTTTAAACAAAAGGAAGTAATAAATGTCTGCGACGGCTTTAGATTCGGATTTGTAAGCGATCTGGTCATGGATCTCAGGTGCGGGCAGATAACGGATATAATCATACCGGTTCAAACTAAAAACGGACTTTTTTACTCGAGAGACAAACAATACAGAATACCGTGGAACGCCATAAAAAAGATAGGCAGCGACATAATACTTGTGGAGGTGGACACAAGGGCGGTGTGCATAAGGAAAAATTAGTTGACCACAGTAAAAAATTGACTTATTATAATATAAGTCAGACTGTCAAAAAACTAATCCATTGTGAGCGGGAGGGTACTGTTCAGTACTTTGGCCTTTGGCCAAAGCCGCCTTCGGCGTCCGGATATC
>OGGQ01000787.1_pt1 | contig 44911 bp, 43 predicted proteins | sample 1571191 | NCBI WGS metagenome assembly OGGQ01 (sample SAMEA2582061, study PRJEB24529) | metagenome | biome: Human gut stool | place: China | collected 2011
AGTATGCCTGCATCAAGGAGCTGATGGACGCTGTTGACAGCTATATCCCCACTCCTCCCCGTGACGATTCTCTGCCCTTCCTGATGCCCGTTGAGGACGTGTTCACCATCTCCGGCCGCGGCACTGTCGCCACTGGCCGTGTGGAGCGTGGCCAGCTGAAGCTCTCCGAGGAAGTGGAGATCGTCGGCCTGATGGACGAGAAGAAGAAGACCGTTGTTACTGGTATCGAGATGTTCCACAAGCTGCTGGATTACGCTGAGGCCGGCGACAACATCGGCGCGCTGCTGCGTGGCGTGGATCGTAACGGCATCGAGCGCGGCCAGGTTCTGGCCAAGCCCGGCTCCATCCATCCCCACACCAAGTTCAAGGGCCAGGTGTACGTCCTGTCCAAGGATGAGGGTGGCCGTCACACTCCGTTCTTCAACAACTATCGTCCTCAGTTCTATTTCCGTACCACGGACGTGACCGGTGTCATCACCCTGCCTGAGGGCACTGAGATGTGCATGCCCGGCGATAACGTGGAGATGAGCGTTGAGCTGATCACCCCCATCGCCATTGAGAAGGGACTGCGCTTCGCTATCCGCGAGGGTGGCCGTACCGTCGGTTCCGGTGCTGTGACCGAGGTCGAGGAGAAGTAATTTTTCCCCACAAATTGAAAAAGACTGCTGCTTATGCAGCAGTCTTTTTTTTGCCTGCGCTGATGGACAATCCAAGAGACCGTGTGTTATGATGAGGCCATAAAAACAGGAGTCAAGGCGGGAACTGATATGGCACGAAGACTGGAACATACTGTAGGGTCTTATGGCAAGATTTTTTTGATTGGCATGCTTATTGGCGGGATCTGCCGGCTGGCCGATTACTTCCCCGGAGACACTCTGTGGAGCCTTTCCTCTATCCAGACACTGTTGGGCTTCTGGGTGATTACCAATACCTTGATTGTGCTGTTCAGCACCTCGCATCTTTGCGCCGGAGAGAGTTCATTTCTGTATATGTTTGGAATGACACTGAGCTTTTATGGGCTGCAGGCAGTTCTTGGAACTTTTATCCCTCTGCTTTCCGGGGAATTTCGGTTTTCGCTGTTCGTGATGTTTTCCATTCTCTCCATTCCCTGCGGTATGGCGGCGTTTTTTCTCTACGACTGGAACAGGGACCGAGAACTCAGCTCCATTCTGTACGCACTGCCGGTGGGGGCTTTGGCCGCGGAGGCGGCTGCCCTTGCCATCTACCTCTCAAGTCATCAGAAATTCTTGTTCCAGCTCCTGATGGACGGCGTGGGTATGCTGGCCTTCGGAGCCTTGTTTTATCGAAGGACCAGGAACAGGAAGCTCTTTATATCTTCGCCCTGATTGCGAGCACGCTGGCGTTTTATGCGCTGGTCTATCACAGAGAACTGGCTGTGTAGGACTTCTCCCCGGACCCAGGATGAACGCAGAGAATCAGGACCGCTGTGCGGACAAGCTGTGCTTTTCCGGCAGCGGATGCTCCAGTCCATGGGTGCCATGAGCCGGGGACTTTTGCAAAATGCCACCATTAGGTATCCGATTCCGGATAGGCCAGAATATCTTGGAACCCGTCAGACCCGGGACAGCAGACATCTCCCGCCACGGGAAGATCCTCGCAGACATACAGATTGATTTGTACGCCGGTGGACCGGCCGGGATAGTTGGTTACAGCATAGGTATACCGCGCTACCTGTTTGCCACAGCTCTCGGATAGGTCAAAGCCCTGCTCTTTTTGCAGCTGATTGTATGAAAGGTAAGGTTCCGTCAATGTTGCCGGCAGCAGGAACTGCAGAGTCTCCAACGGCTCGGTTTCGATCTCCCAGCCTAAGGACTGCAGATAGGCTACCCGTTGGGGATTGTCAGTGAGCTGGGGCAGATCGGCATTGCCGCCTTTTTGAAAATGTCCGGCCAAAATGACCAGTGCTGCGATGACTGCTCCAATGACAATGACAGTCAACACAGCTTTTTTCTTGGAAAACCGTGTGGTGAAAATCAGCATCTTGCATCCCTCCTGTCAGTTCCATATTCAATTCTGAGAAAGAATATGATAGAATACAATACAAAAGGGGGACAGAGTCATGGAGAAGCAGCGGCTGGACAAGATCATCGCCTCGACAGGCCGGTTTTCCAGGCGGGAGGTCAAGGACCTGATTCGCCATGGGCGGGTTTGGGTAGACGGAGCGCCCGCCTGTTCCGCCCAGGATCAGGTAGACCCAGAGACAGTGGCGATTACGATAAACGGAGAGCCTATGCTCTACCGCCGGTTTACCTGGGTGATGCTGAACAAGCCTGCTGGGTATCTCTCCGCCACGGAGGACGGACGGGGGACCACGGTGCTGGATTTGCTGCCACCGGAGCTGCGGCGTCAGAACCTCTTTCCCGTGGGACGCCTGGATAAGGATACGGAGGGACTGCTGCTTCTGACCAATGAGGGCGCTCTGGCGCACCATCTGCTCTCTCCACGTCACCATGTGGACAAGGAATATTTTGTGCGGGTGGCTGGGCGCTTGACAGAAGAGGACTGCCGGGCTTTTTCAGCCGGGATGGTTTTGCAGGATGGGCTGGTCTGCCAGCCGGCGGAGTTGAAAATTTTGACGGCAGGGAACGGCAGCGAAGCCTGTGTGACTCTGCGGGAGGGCAAGTTCCACCAGGTAAAGCGAATGCTGGCTGCCCGGGGGACCCCGGTGGTATATCTGGAGAGGATTCGAATGGGCAATCTGTGCCTGGACCCGTCACTTTCACGGGGGAGCTTTCGCTTTTTGACAGATTATGAAGTAGAGCGGCTGAGGGAATTGTAACGCCTTCTAGGGAAACATAAAACTTCAACAAAAATTCCACAATTTTTTTGTTGAAAAGAGAAGAAAAGTCTTGCGTTTTGTCAAAAGTCCCGGTATAATATAGGCGTTGACAAGTTGCACAAAGAGAATAAGTGATGAGATTGAATGGAGGGCGGTCATGTCTGGGAGAATTTTTCAAAACGTGGTGCTGCAGTTAAAGGAAAATACGGACCGCACTGTTGGTGTGATTGACGGCGAGGGTATTGTCATCGCTTGCAGCGAGCTGTCCATGATTGGTCAGCGCTGGGCGGAGTATGTGCCTGTTGTCAACAGCGCTGCCGGCAGTATGATTTCTTCTGACGGGAAGACGTTCAAGGCCTTGGCTGGGTGGGGAAACCAATTCGATTACGCGGTGTTTGCCTTTGGCGACAATGAGGTGAGCAAGACTGTGTGTGCGCTGGCCACGGTATCGTTAAACGCGGCCAAGGCCTATTATGAGGAAAAGCATGACCGGGGAACGTTCATCAAGGATATCATTTCCGACAATATCATGCTGGGCGACATTTACATGCGGGCCAAGGAGCTGCGGGTCGGCGCAGATATTCCACGGGGTGTTTTTGTGGTGCGCTCGCTGAAAAAGGGGGAGTCTGTTCCCACGGATACGGTGCAGGCACTGTTCCCTGACCGGCAGAGTGATTTTGTCCTGAGTGTTGGGGACGGAGATGTGGCGCTGATCCGCCAGATGCCCGAGGGCTCCAATGTGAAGGAACTGAACAAGATTGCCGTCTCCATTGAGGAGGCGCTCCGGGTGGAAGGCGAGAGCACGGTAGTGGTGGGCATCGGAACCATTGCCATCCATCTGCGGGATCTGGCCAAGAGCTATAAGGAGGCCCAGATTGCCATTGAGGTGGGCAAGGTGTTTGACACGGAGAAGTACGTCATCAACTATGAGAACCTGGGCATTGGCCGGCTGATCTATCAGCTTCCGACGACGTTGTGCGAGATGTTCCTTCAGGAGGTTTTCAAGAAGAATCCCATTGACGCGCTGGACCGGGAGACCCTGTTTACCATTCATAAATTTTTTGAAAATAACCTGAATGTATCCGAGACCGCAAGAAAGCTCTTTGTACATCGGAATACGCTGGTGTACCGGCTGGAAAAGATTAAGAAGTTGACAGGTCTAGACCTGCGGGAGTTCGACGACGCGATCACCTTTAAGGTGGCGCTGATGGTCAAGAAGTATTTGACTTCCAGAGGAATTGAATCCTACAAAAGTCCGCCGCCTTTTTGCATGCATATTGCGCCATGAGACCAGAGCCGCTGTGAGAGTGTGCGTTTCGCGCAGCCCGGCATATTTTGGCTCAGGAATGTTCGGCCCAGATGAAATGCTCCCTTCCGGCACCGATCTCAAAATGATACTTTCCAATTCCAAGGTCCACGTCGGCAAACGCACCTCTGCCGTAAGACATGGAGACTCTTTCGCCGTCACCCTCAATCTGAAAGGCCTGCCGATTCAGTGCGGTTGGCGCCAGGAGCACGGCACGCACACCCTCTATAAACCAGTCCGGGGCTTTTCCATGGTAATGGCTGATGTCCTCCGGACGTTTGGACTTGTGGGGGACGCCTTGAGTAGCTCCATAGCCGATGGCAATTAGACCAATGATTTTTTCCGTTCCGGCAGAATCGGCGTTTTTTTGAACGCCCTTCTTGTTAAAGGTGCCGCCAACCCACCAGGAGTTCAAGCCCAGTGTCTGCGCATACAACATCACGTCTGCACCGCAGTACCCCAGACGCTCCTCCACCGTGGGACCAGCGGGGGCGGACAAAATGATATAATTGCGAACTCCTTTAGCCAGAATCAGCCTGAGCAGAGGGCCAAAGGCTTCGATATTCTCTGTTATCAACTGCATGTGCAGGCGGTAGGCTTCGTTATTTTTCTGGATGCGCTCTGCCAAGAGCCGTATGACCTCTGACGGAAGCGGACGATCGATATAAGACCGAACCGTGTGCCGCTGCTCCATCGCTTCTTTCAAATCCATAGTCAACCTCCACATGTCCCGTATTTTCATTCAGTATATCAGATTGATACGGATATTTCCAGCTGGCCGGCGGCGTTTGGTGGCAAAGCGACAGTGAAATTATCCCGTCACAGATTGAAGATAGGCGACGAGACTTGGATAGGGCGGTTGAAACACTGCTTTTTCGACACTGGAATCCAGTGTCTCGGGCGATCAAGGGAGAGATGAACCCCCATGATCCACGATCTCTGGAAAAAGAGAATCTATAGTTGCATTGTGGCAAAAAACCAGATATAATGTAAAATGTCATTACATTATGTCGACTGGCCGGGAGGATAGAAAATCCCCAGCCGGGACAGCATGCGAGGTGTGGGCATGATTCGGTTGAAAGATGTGGAGATGGAGTATGATAATGGGACACGGGCGATCCAGGGGATCAGTCTGACCATTGAGGATGGGGAGTTCGTCTTTCTGGTCGGCCCCTCCGGTTCCGGAAAGTCGACAATTATTAAGCTGCTCACCAGTGAGGTGGAACCCAGTGCCGGACGGATTATGATCAACGGTTTCTCTGTGAGCAACATTTCCGGCCGGCAGATTCCACTGATGCGGCGGACGCTGGGGGTTATTTTTCAGGATTTCCGCCTGATTGAGAAAAAGACTGTGTATGAAAATTTGGAATTTGTTATGCGGGCGGTGGGTGCCAGCCCCAAGGAGATAAAAAAACGGATTCCCTACGTGCTGAATTTGGTGGGGCTGGAGCAAAAGAGCAAAAGCCACCCGACCGAACTCTCCGGCGGCGAACAGCAGCGGGTTGCTATTGCCCGGGCACTGGTGAACAACCCCAACACCATCATCGCTGACGAGCCCACTGGAAACCTGGACCCAGAGCGGTCCTTGGAATTGATGAGCCTGTTGGTGAAAATTAATCAGCTGGGTACCACAGTGGTGGTAGTGACCCATGAGAAGGACCTGGTGGACCGGTTTGGCAAGCGGGTGGTTACGATTGAGGCTGGCCGGGTGGTCAACGACAGTATTGGCGGCTATGTGGGAGGACGGATTCATGGGTAAGCACGATTTCAAATACTTCTTCCATGAGGGCCTTTCCAACATGTTCAGCCATGGCTTCATGTCCTTTGCGGCGATTGGCATTACGGTGGCGTGCCTGCTGATTATGGGAACATTTACTCTGGTGGCTGTGAATGCCAATGAGCTGCTGGCAGACCTGGAGCAGGAAAATGAAATTTTGGCCTACGTGGACGACAGCTATACCAGAGCGCAGGCCAGGGCGCTGCAAAGCGAATTGGAGGCGCTGGACAATGTTGCCTCTGTTACATTTATCAGCAAGGAAGAAGCTACCGCCAGTTTCGAGGAGCAGTATGAGGATGAGGCGGTGCTGCAGGACTTAGACCCAGAGATTTTTGAGGACCGTTATGCCATCAAGGTGAAGGATCTGACCAAGCAGAACCAGACGGTGGAGCTGGTGAAGGCGGTGGAGGGCATCTCCGATGTCAACGCTCACGAGGAAATCGCAGGCGGCTTTATCACCGTGCGGAATGTGGCCACGGTGGTATGTGTGGCGCTGATTGCCATTTTATTTGTGGTGTCAGTATTCATCATCTCCAACACCATCAAGCTCACGACCTTTGACCGACGGGATGAGATCGCCATCATGCGTATGGTAGGCGCAACGAATGGCTTTATCCGCTGGCCGTTTGTCTACGAGGGCTTTATGCTGGGGCTTCTCAGCGCGGTGATTGCCTTTTTGCTGCAGTGGGGGCTGTACGAGGCGGTAGCCCAGGGTGTGGACACCAATGACACGTTGCAGCTAATCCGGATTATCCCTTTCCGGGAGCTGTGGCCAGTGGTGGCTGGGACCTTTGCTGGTGCCGGGATTCTCATTGGCGTGGGCGGCAGCCTCTCGGCAATTCGTAAGTTTTTACAGGTATGAGCCGCCTTGTCAAAGCGGATTGGGAGGTACTATGAAAAAGAGATGGAGACGAACGGGCCGCGTGCTGGTGGCTCTGCTGCTGGCGGTTTGCAGCCTGAGTGTGAATCTGTCGCCGGTTTTGGCAGTGACCCAGGCGGACATTGATGCCCTCAAGGACGACGCCGGCGATCTGAGCGCACAGCGCAAGGAACTCGAGAAGAAGCTGGATGCACTGGCTGATGATAAGAGCAGCGCCATGGAGCGCAAGAACCTGCTGGATCAGCAGATTGCCAATACCTCTGCACAGATCAGCAATGTGGAGGCGCAGATTTCCAAATATGCCTCGCTGATCAGCGAAAAAGAGCAGGAGCTGGCGGAGGCGGAGGAGCAGGAGGCCGCCCAGTACGAGCTGTTTTGTCAGCGGGTGCGGGCAATGGAGAAGCGGGGCACCGTGTCCTATTGGTCTGTTCTCTTCAACGCGGAGAGCTTTACGGACCTGCTCTCCAGGGTGGATTTCATCAATGAGATCATGGCCTCTGACCAGCGGGTGATCGACGATTTGAAAGCCCTGCAGGAGCAAATTGAGGAGACAAAAGCCTCTTTGGAGGACAACAAGGCGGAGGAGGAAGCTGCCAAGGCGGACCTTGTGAGCAAGAAAAAAGAGCTGGATGCGCAGCGTACCGCCGCTAACAAAGTGATCCAGGAGCTTACAGCCACGGAGAACGAGACAGAGGCTGTCCTCAGCGAAATGGAGGCGGAAGAGGAGGCCATTCAGGCTGAGATTCAACGCCTGAGCCGGGAGCTGGCGGCGCAGCAGGCGGCCAACGGTCAGCCAGTGGAGAGTAACCCCGGCGGATATATCTGGCCGGTAAGCAGCCGCTACATCACCTCCACGGTGGGCGGCCGGGCTTCTCCGGGCGGTATTGGCTCCACCAACCATAAAGGCACCGATATCGGCCGGGTGGGCTACACTTCCTCGGTGTACGCCTCCAAGTCCGGCACCGTGATTGTGGCAACCTACTCCAAGTCCTACGGCAACTATGTGGTCATCTCCCACGGCAGCGGCAACACCACCCTCTACGCACACATGAGCAGCATCAAGACCTCGGTGGGCGCGTATGTGAACCAGGGAGATGTGATCGGCATCACAGGCTCCACCGGCAACTCCACAGGTCCTCATCTCCATTTTGAGGTCACGGAGAACGGCGTCCGGGTGAATCCTCTGAGCGGCCATGGTGCGGAGCCCCGTATGGGTTACCTCACCGGGTATACCCTCTCTGCATCAGCTTAAAGAATCATAATCGAGCCTCCCGTCCCATATCATGGGACGGGAGGTTTTGCTCATGATTGGTATGTTGCTTTGGAAGCCCCCGGGAAAACGGGAAAAAGCGGTTCAGGTTCGGGAGCGGAGCATTCTGCACACGCGGTTTTTCTGCGCGGAAATCACCAGGGGAACCAGGACGCCTGAGGTTGCTGTGCGGCGGCGGGTGGCGTCCGCCGTGAAGCGCCTGCGCAGACAGAATATCACGCAGGTGGTGCTGCCGGAGGATTTTCCCTACCTGGATCAACTGACAAAGGGTGGCCTGAGGCCGGTGTCCACGCTCCCACTGCGGCGGGCAATTGCGGCGGACTGGGTCCGCTGGTCCCTGCTGGAACGGGGGATTCCAACAGCGGGGGCCAGGGTGGCGGTGTGTGCCGCATCACTGACGGGGGAGGTGGTGCGGACGGTGACGGAGCTAGTGCTACGGCACCGGTATGTGTTGCTGGACCTGCCCTACGGCGGGGAGGATCTTTGCCGGCAGCTGCGGCGGGAGTATGGAGTCTCCCTGCTGCTGGGGCCATCGCAGGAACAGCTGGAGGGCGCAGAGGCCGCGGTGCTCTTTGACCCGCGGACAGACTGCCGCGGCTCCGGACGGATCTTGCTGTACGATGAAAAAGAGCCGCTGCCGCCTCTGGGACTGCCGCCGGCTCTGGAGGAAAAGCTGCCCGACGGCGTCAATCGGGGACAGCTCTTATCAGTCCTGCGGGAGGCGGGAAGTATTCGACAGATCTCTGTCGGATCGTAAGGCGGGCCTTTGGCCCGCTTTTTTCATACCAACATATTGTCTCGTCCCTGTGGTGAGGGAGGCACATGACGGTGATATCGTTCTTGACGGAGGTTCGACAGTCTCGGTCAGCAGCAGGTTCCGTTTGTTTTTCTGTGAGAGTTGCGTGTTGGACTCTCTGGAATATCATCTTCTATGCAAGAGTAGGCAAAGAGCTAGAAGAAATCTGCTATGCAGCTGCGGCAGGAGGGGCGTACCATATATCCTGATGGCATCCAGAGGGTTTTTGACATTTTCATAGGGAAGCTTCCGCTGGAATGAGATCAAAATGATGATGGGATCATACAGACGGGGAAGAGACGGATGCAGGGAGAGGTGGCGGTCTTCCGGGAACGACCCTTGACATTCTGAAATTCAGACACTATAATACTACACTGTCATCATATAATAAAATAGGCATCCGTAGGGAAAAACGTCATTTTCTTCCTGCAAAATGCCGTGGAAAGGATTAACAACATGGAAAAAGAATACAAAATGAGTGCGGCACGGGCTCAGGAATTACAGGAAGAGCTGAACTATCTGAAAACAACCCGCAGTGACGAGGTGGCGGAGCAGATCAAGGTGGCCCGCGGCTTTGGCGATCTGAGCGAAAACAGTGAATATGATGAGGCGAAGAACGAGCAGGGCAAGCTGTACTCCCGCATTGCTGAGCTGGAGGAGATCGTGCAACACCTGGTCATCGTGGATGAGAGCAGCATGGGCACGGATGTGGTGGCCATTGGCTGCAAGGTGACGGTGGAGGATGCCAGCGGCAAGGAGCTGCCCCCCTACTGGATCGTAGGTTCTCAGGAGGCAGACCCCATGCACGGCGTGATCTCCGAGGATTCCCCCTTCGGCAAGGCGTTTTTGGGCGCGAAGGTGGGCGACTCCGTGACCGTGGAGGCCCCCCGGGGTGCCGTGGTCTACACGCTAAAGAAGATTGAGCGCTGAGAGGTACCAAGATGGCTGAACAAAAGAACAACCCCCAGGCCGAGCAGGATCTGGGTCAACAGACGAAGATCCGGCGGGAAAAGCTGGCTGTGCTCCAAAACCAGGGGAAAGACCCTTTCCAGATTACCCGCTTTGACTGGGACACCACTTCCGGGCAGATTAAGGAGAACTTTGATGCCATGGAGGGGCGGAGCGTGAAGGTAGCTGGCCGGCTCATGAGCAAGCGGGGCATGGGCAAAGTCAGTTTCTGCGATCTCCAGGACCGGGACGGCCGCATCCAGCTTTATGCCCGTCAGGACGAGATGGATGAGGCCGCCTATCAGGAGTTCAAAAAATATGATATCGGTGACATTGTAGGTGTGGACGGCGAGGTATTCCGCACCCAGCGGGGAGAGATGAGCGTCCGGGCCAGGACGATTACCCTGCTCTCCAAGTCGCTCCTGCCTTTGCCGGAGAAGTTCCACGGCCTGACCAACACAGAGCTGCGCTACCGCCAGCGGTATGTGGATCTCATGGTGAACCCAGAGGTCAAGCGGAATTTCGTGCTTCGCTCCCAGTTCATCCGGCATGTACGGGAGTTCCTGGACAGCCGCGGCTATATGGAGGTGGAGACCCCTGTTTTGAATACCATTTCCGGCGGCGCCACGGCCCGTCCCTTTATCACCCATCACAACACGCTGGATATCGACATGTATATGCGCATCGCCACGGAGCTGCCCTTGAAGCGGCTCATTGTCGGCGGACTGGACCGGGTATATGAGATCGGCCGTATCTTCCGCAACGAGGGTATGGACCCCAAGCACAACCCGGAGTTCACCACTGTGGAGCTCTATCAGGCCTACACAGATTTCAACGGCATGATGGACCTTTTTGAGGAGTTATTGTCCTCTGCGGCGCAAAAGCTCTTGGGCACCTATCAGGTAGAATGGCAGGGGGAGAAGATCGATCTGACCCCCGGCTGGCCCCGTCTTCCCATGCATGAAGCGGTAAAGCAGTATTGCGGCATCGACTTCATGACCATTGACAGTGACGACGAGGCGGTGGCCGCCGCCAAAGCCATCGGTGTGGAGCTGCCGGAGACAGCGGAGAAGACCTGGGGCAACGCCCTCTATGAATGCTTCGACCAGAAGGTGGAGGAAAAGCTGATCCAGCCCACCTTTATTACCATGCACCCGGTGGACGTGTCTCCCCTGGCTAAGCGCTCTCCCAAGGACCCCCGGCTGACGGAGCGGTTCGAGCTCTTCATCTGCCACAGCGAGATGGGCAATGCCTTCTCAGAACTCAACGACCCCATCGACCAGAGGGCTCGCTTCCAAAAGCAGGTAGAGCTGCGGGACCGAGGCGACGACGAGGCCGGCATGATGGATGACGACTTCATTACTGCTCTGGAGTACGGTATGCCCCCTACCGGCGGGCTTGGCATCGGCATTGACCGGTGCGTGATGATGCTGACGGGCTCTGACAGCATTCGGGAAGTCATTTTGTTCCCCACCATGAAACCGCTGGATCTGCCGAAGACGGAGAAGCAGGAGGAGAGAGCACCCACCACAACTCCGAGTGCCACGGAGACGATGGACTTCTCCCAGGTGGAGATTGAGCCGCTATTCGCGGATATGGTGGACTTTGAGACCTTCAGCCGCTCTGACTTCCGGGCAGTCAAGGTCAAGGCGTGCGAGGCCGTGCCCAAGAGCAAGAAGCTCCTGAAGTTCACCTTGGATGACGGCTCTGGCACAGACCGGGTGATTTTAAGCGGCATCCACGATACCTATGAGCCGGAAGAGCTGCTGGGCAAGACGCTCATTGCCATCACCAACCTGCCGCCGCGCAGGATGATGGGGATTGATTCCTGCGGCATGATTATCTCCGCTGTCCACCATGAGAGTGGGGAGGAAAGGCTGCACTGCCTGATGGTGGACGACCGTATCCCAGCTGGCGCCAAGCTTTATTGAGCATTCGAGCCTTGGGATAGGCTCATAACGCCTGCGGCGTCTTCGCCCAACGGAATTTTCCTGAAAAGGAGCACGCCTATGGAGACCATTACCAGCCGGACCAATCCCCTGTGCACCCACCTGAGGAAACTGGCGTCCTCTGGGAGCTACCGGAGAGAACGGAGGGAATTCCTCTGCGACAGTCCAAAGCTGCTGGAGGAGGCTCTTGCCTATGGCGGCAGCTTGCAGACTGTGGTATGTACGGAACAGGCGGCGCTGCCGTTTGTCCCCGCTGGCGTCCGGCTGGTGGCCGTGCCGGGAGATGTGATGAAATCCATTTCCCCAGCCCAGACGCCCCAGGGTGTGCTCTGCGTGTGCAAAATGCCGGAAAGCGCCCTGCCGGAGCGTCTCACGGGCAGACGCTATGTGGTCCTGGACGGCGTCCAGGACCCCGGCAACGTGGGGACGATCCTCCGCACCGCCGATGCCTTTGGCGCGGACGGGGTGTTTTTGGTAAACGGCTGCGCAGACCTTTATAACCCTAAGACAGTTCGAGCCACGATGGGAGCGATTTTTCGCTGCCCGACTTGGTCCTGCGGCCTGGAGGAGGTTTTGGAGCTGCTGGTGGGGATTCCATTGTACGGCGCCGCGCTGCGATCTGACACGACGGACGTGCGCACGGTGGATTACAGCCGCTGTGCCTTAGCAGTGGGCAGTGAGGGGAGGGGACTCTCCCAGGCTCTGCTGGCGGCCTGCACGAAGACACTTCTGATTCCGATGCAGCCACACTGCGAGTCCCTGAATGCGGCGGTAGCCGCCGCAGTGCTGCTATGGGAGGCGGCAAGAGAGACGATGTAAAGGAGGCGGCGCCATGTCGGCATTGAAATACTGGCTGTGGCTGGCGGAGCTGCGGGGGCTGAACAATCAGACCCGGCTGGCTCTGCTGCGCCATTTTGGAACCCCGGAGGACGTGTTTTACGCCGACACCGGGGAACTTTTGCTGACTGAGGGCATCACCCGTGAACAGGCCTTGGCGCTGGAAAACCGTGATCTCTCCGCCGCAGACGCGATCCTGGCGGACTGCCAGAGGCTGAACCAGCGCATTTTAACCATTCAGGATGCGGAGTATCCTGGGCGCTTGAAAAATATTTATGACCCGCCATGTCTGCTATATATCCGAGGCCATCTGCCCAGCTTTGATGAGGAGGCGGCAGTGGCCGTGGTAGGCACCCGGGGCTGCACACCTTATGGCGTCGCCTGTGCGGAACGGCTGGGCTACGGGCTGGCCTCCGCCGGCGCGGTGGTGGTCAGCGGACTTGCACGTGGCATCGATGCGGCGGCCAGCCGGGGCGCGCTCCTGGCTGGCGGCATTGCCGTGGGTGTTGCGGGCTGTGGTCTGGATGTCTATTATCCCGCGGAGAACCGGGGGCTCTATGAGGACATTGCGGCGGTGGGCGCGCTGCTGTCGGAATACCCGCCGGGAGCGAGGCCGGACGGGCGCCATTTCCCTGTCCGCAATCGGATTCTCTCCGGCCTTTCCGTCGCCACGCTGGTGGTGGAAGCCCCAGAGCGCAGCGGCGCCCTCATTACAGCTGGCACCGCTTTGGAGCAGGGGCGGGATGTGTTTGCAGTGCCCGGCCCTATCGACGCGCCCGCCAGCGCAGGCTGCAACCGCTTGATTCAGGAGGGCGCTGGACTGGTGACGGAGGCCTGGGATTTGCTGAGGGAATACGCGGAGCGGTTCCCGGCAAAGCTCCACCGGGAGGAGGCGCGGGAGATTCCTCGGACCTTGGGCTATCAGGCCCGGCAGAAAAAGGAGGAGGCCCGGTTGGTGCCGCCGTCTGCGAGCGCAGCGGAGCTAGGCCTGACAGATGACCAGATCGTTCTGCTACGCCTGCTGGATGCGGAGGAGCCGGCCCTGGTGGACGACTTGATTGAGCAGAGCGGAATTCCCACGCGGCGGGTGCTCTCCGCCCTGACAGTGCTGGAGGTGGACGATTTGGTCCGGCAGCACAGCGGAAAACGCTATACCCGCATCGTGAGTTTGAAGGAATAAATGCGCGCCCTGGTGGGGCGAGCTGGAGGTAAATATGGCAAAACAGAGTTTGGTCATTGTGGAGTCGCCCGCAAAGGCCAAAACCATTGGAAAATATCTGGGCAAGGACTTTGAGGTGAAGGCCTGCATGGGCCACCTGCGGGACCTGCCCAAGAGCAAAACCGGTGTGGATGTGGAAAACGATTTCGAGCCGGTCTATAAGCCCATCAAGGGCAAAGAGGACATCATCAGCGATCTGAAAAAGTCCGCAAAGGCAGCGGACACTGTGTACCTTGCCACCGACCCGGATCGGGAGGGCGAGGCGATCTCCTGGCACCTCAAGCAGCTGCTGGACCTGCCGGACGAAAAAACAAAGCGGGTTACGTTCAACGAGATTACGAAGAACGTGGTGCAGGAGAGCATCCGACAGCCCCGGGACATTGACCAGAACTTGGTGGACGCCCAGCAGGCCCGCCGGATTCTGGACCGGCTGGTGGGCTATGAGCTCAGCCCGCTTTTGTGGAAGAAGATCCGCCGGGGCCTCTCCGCCGGGCGGGTGCAGTCGGTGGCCACCAGGATGGTGGATGACCGGGACCGGGAGATCGAGGAGTTTCAGCCGGAGGAGTACTGGACACTGGACGCGAATCTCCTGGGGGCAGACGTGAAAAAAACACCTTTTGCCGCTCGTTACCACGGGAAAAACGGCAAAAAGGCGGAGCTGAAGAATGAGGAGGCGGTGAACGCCGTTGTGCGGGAGACGGAGGGCGAGCCCTTCGTGGTCCAGACGGTGAAGCGCACGGACAAGCAGCGCAGCCCCTCCCCGCCATTCACCACCTCCACGCTCCAGCAGGAGGCATCCCGCAAGCTCTCCATGACCCCCCGGCGGACGATGGCAATTGCCCAACAGCTCTACGAGGGCGTGGATATCGAGGGCGAGGGTACCGTGGGTCTCATTACCTATATGCGTACCGACTCCCTGCGCCTGAGCGAGGAGGCTCTCTCCGCTGCGAAGGAGTTCATCATGGGCCGCTACGGCCCCGCGTATGCCGAGACCCACCGCTATAAGACAAAGGCCGGGGCTCAGGACGGCCACGAGGCTATCCGCCCCAGCAACGTGAACCTGACGCCGGAGCAGGTGAAAAAGGACCTTACCGGCGAGCAGTACCGGCTCTACCGCTTGGTTTGGAGCCGGTTTGTGGCCTGCCAGATGTCCAACGCCGTATACGACAGCGTATCTGTGGAGATTACCGCCGGCGGTCACGCGTTCCGTGCCACCTCCTCCAGCCTGAAGTTCTCCGGCTACACCGCCGTGTACGAGGAGGGCAAGGACGAGGAGAAGGAGGAAAAGGAATCCCCTCTGCCCGCTCTGCGGGAGGGAGAGAACTTGGCGCTGCGGGATTTCTCCAAGGACCAGCACTTCACCCAGCCCCCCGCTCACTATACAGATGCCTCCCTGATCCGGGCCATGGAGGAGCAGGGCATTGGCCGTCCCTCCACTTACGCGCCCACAGTGTCCACTATTCTGGACCGGGAATACGTCATCAAGGATGGCAAATACCTGCGCATCACCAACCTGGGTCGGGTGGTGACGGCGCTGATGAAGGATAAATTTAGCGACATCGCGGACATGAAGTTCACCGCCAACATGGAGGAGAAGCTGGACTCCGTAGAGGAAGGGAAGACCCCCTGGAAGGGAGTTCTGCGGGACTTCTACGGGGACTTTGAGAGCCACCTGAGGCAGGCGGAGCAGGACTTGACCCGTATCAAGGTGCCCGACGAGGTCAGCGAGGAGATCTGCCCGGAGTGCGGGCGGAATCTGGTGGTGAAATCCGGCCGGTTCGGTCGCTTTCTGGCCTGCCCGGGTTACCCGGAGTGCAGCTTCACCATGCCGCTGGTGGTGGCCATGCCGGGCCGCTGCCCCAAGTGCGGCGGGCGCACCACCAAAGAAAAGGAGTCCATCTGGAACGACGCCAAGGCTGCACCGGCAACAGCAAGAAGACCGGAAAGCAGTATACCTACTACTGCTGCGAGCATGTGAACAGCCGGGACGAGGCCAACAAGTGCGACTTCATGACCTGGGATGTGCCGGTGAAGGACGACTGCCCGGTGTGCGGCCACACGATGTTCAAAAAGGCCGGCAAAGGCTTTAAGAAGCCCTTCTGCATCAACCCGGAGTGTCCCAACTTCCTGCCGGAGGACAAGCGCGGTTATCCGAAGAAGCCCGCGGCAGAGTCCGCCGCTGAGACGGCGGAGACAGACGAAACGGCGGAGGGGACCGACGAGCAGGGTGAAAAAACCGCCGTCAAGAAAGCCGCCGCGAAAAAGCCTGCGGCCAAGAAAACTGCGGCGAAAGCGGCATCTAAATCTACGTCCAAAGCCGCCGCGAAGACCGCGTCCAAGACCACAGCGAAAAAGAAGACCACCGTCAAGACGAAGAAATCCGCAGAGGAGGATTAAGCGAGTCTGCGGGTCAGGGACAGGGCGGCCAGGAACATGGCCTCCAGCTCGGTGCTTTGCTGGCTGCTGAGGGCATCCTGGTAGCTCTCCAGAAGGGGCTGGAGGTTCTCCGGCAGGGTGTGATGGAGCTGGCGGTCCAGCTGGTCGGTATTCAGCTTTTTGATGCGGTAACTGTCCGTATGGAGCTGGGTGCGAAACTCTGTTTCAAGGGTGTAGTTATAAAGAAGCTGCATCAATTCTGTCATAAGAAATCACCTCAAAAACGCATTTAAGTTGCGTTTATTATAATACGCAACTTAAATGCGTGTCAAGAGGAGCCTATGAAAATTTTTGCCGTACGATTAAAAGAATTGCGAAATGAAAAAAAGAAAACGCAAAAGGAAATGGCGGACTTTTTGGGGCTTAAACTGCGGGCGTATCAGTATTATGAAGGAGCAACGCATTATCCAGAAGTTCCAAATTTATTGAAGCTGGCGGACTTTTTCGAGGTCTCTACGGATTATCTGTTGGGCCGCTCGAATGAACGGGAGATGAAGCCATGATGATGGCTGGCATATCCACCCCCCATTTTCTTTTCGTCTTGCCGAAAAGAAAACGGGGGTGGATTTCCCCGACAACATCGGCACCCCGTTCCCTGGAATGGTTTTCAAAAACAAAAAAGATAAGGATTCACCTATGAACATAGTTACCGTCATCGGCGCGGGTCTGGCCGGAAGCGAATGCGCCTGGCAGCTGGCCCAGCGGGGCATCCCCGTTATCCTGCGGGAGATGAAGCCGGAAAAAAAGACCCCCGCCCACACAACGGAATACTTCGCGGAGCTGTGCTGCTCCAACTCCCTGCGCTCCAACCAGCTGGAAAACGCCGTGGGCCTTTTGAAGGAGGAGCTGCGCCGTCTGGGGAGTCTGATTCTCTCCTGTGCCGATGAGACGGCGGTGGAGGCGGGCGGCGCCCTGGCGGTGGACCGACACGGCTTCGCCGCCCTGGTGACGGACCGGGTGAAGTGGCATCCCGGAATCACCCTGGTCCCCGGTGAGGTTACGGAGATTCCGGAGGGGGAGGTGGTGATCGCCTCTGGTCCCTTAACTTCGGATGCTCTGGCGGAACGGCTTCAGGCGCTTCTGGGGGAGAACTGCGACCTCCATTTTTATGACGCCGCGGCGCCGCTGGTGTCCGCTGAGAGCGTGGATATGGAGCGGGCGTGGTTCGGCTCCCGCTATGATAAGGGCACGGCGGACTATATCAACTGTCCTCTGGATGAGGCGGAGTATGACGCCTTCTGGCAGGCGCTTACCACCGCACAGGAGGCAGAGGTCCACGGCTTTGAGGACGGCAAGGTTTTTGAGGGCTGCATGCCGGTGGAGGTCATGGCCCGCCGGGGGCATGACACGCTGTGCTACGGCCCGCTGAAACCACGGGGTCTGAAGGACCCCAGGACCGGCCGGGAGCCCTACGCCGTGGTGCAGCTGCGCAAGGACAACGCCCAGGGAAGCGTCTATAACCTGGTGGGCTTCCAGACCCATCTGCGCTTCCCAGAGCAAAAGAGGGTGTTTTCCATGATCCCGGCCCTACACGACGCGGAATTCCTCCGCTACGGGGTAATGCACCGCAACACTTTCCTGGACTCTCCCCGGCTGCTGGACCGCTATTACCGCCTGCGCAGCGAGCCGCGCATCTCCTTTGCCGGGCAGATGACCGGTGTGGAGGGGTATGTGGAATCCGCCGCCAGCGGCTTTCTGGTAGGCGTGGAAACTGCCCGCAGGCTGCTGGGTCGTCCGCCGGTCAATTTCCCTCAGGAGACCGCCGTGGGGGCCCTGGGGCTGTATGTTTCCAACCAAGCTGTCACGCACTTTCAGCCCATGAATATCAACTTCGGGATTATGCCGCCCCTGGGCTATCGGGTGAAGGGAAAGCGGAATAAGAACGCGGAGCTGTCTGAGCGGTCCTTGGCTATCATCGAGAAATTGAAAGAGGAGGTCCTTCCATGAAGATCATTGTGGACGCTATGGGCGGCGATCACGCGCCCCAGGCTATCGTACAGGGCGCACTGGAGGCCCACAAGACCCACGGCGTGGAGATTCTATTGGTGGGCCGGGCAGCGGAGGTGCTGCGGGCTGTGGAGGCCTGCGGCGAGCGAACACTGCCGGCCGGCGTGGAGATCCGGGACGCCGCAGAGGTGGTGGAGATTATGGATAACCCCGCTACTGCCTTCAAGGTGAAAAAGGACTCCTCCCTCACGGTGGGAATGAACCTGCTGAAAGAAGGGGCGGGAGACGCGTTTGTTTCCGCTGGCTCCACTGGTGCGCTGTTGGCGGGCGCTACGCTGTTGGTGAAGCGGATTCACGGCATTCGGCGGGCTGCCATGGGTCCGGTAATCCCCACCGCAGGCGGAAGGATGCTTTTGTGTGATTGTGGCGCCAATGCCGAGTGCACGCCGGAGTACCTGCTGCAGTTTGCATATCTTGGCAGTTACTACGCTCAGCGGGTTCTGCGGATGGAGCGGCCTCGGGTAGCCCTGCTGAATATCGGCTCGGAGGAGGCCAAGGGCGACACGCTGCGCCACGAGGCCTATGAGCTGCTGCGGTCTGCCGGCGAGGCAGGACGCATCCACTTCATCGGCAATCTGGAGGCGGGAGACGCCATGATGGGCGGCGCCGATGTGCTGGTGGCGGACGGCTTTACCGGCAACGTGATGCTCAAGAGTCTGGAGGGAACCGCCAAGTTTTTGCTGGGGGAGCTGAAAAAGACGATGCTCTCCAGCACGAAGAACAAGATGGCGGCGGCGATGCTCAAGGGGGACCTGGCCAATATGAAGCGTCTGCTGGACCCCAGCGAGATCGGAGGGACGGCGTTCCTCGGCATCTCCAAGCCAGTGATCAAGGCGCATGGCTCTTCCAACGCGCGGGCGATTTCCAATGCAATTTTGCGGGCCAAGGAGTATGTGGAAAGCGGCCTGATCGCGGATATTGAGCGGGACATTGACTTGATGAAAGTGGAGCGGAAACAAGAAAAAATGTGATTGCCTCTTGACAGTGATAGGACACTTGCCGTATGATGCCAATGATAGAAGCCCCATAATTCCGGGAGGAGTGAAAGGTAATGTCAGTAGAAGAGATTTTTCAAACAATGAGTGAGCTGGTGGCAGAGCAGTTTGCCATGGAACCCGCTGAGGTGACTATGGACACCTCCTTTGAGGAGGACCTGGGCGCCGATTCTGTGGACCTGGTGGATTTGGTCATGGCCATGGAGGAGGAGTTTGAGGTGGGTGAAATTCAGGAAGAGGATCTGAAAACTCTGAAGACCGTGGGTGATGCGGTGAATTATATCGCCTCAAAAGTGAAATCATAAAAGGAAGTGCCCCGCGTCCATGCGGGGCTTCCTTGTAGAAAGGATCTCCCATGCAGGAACTGGAGAAAAAACTGAATTATACATTCCGAAATTCCGCGCTGCTGCAGGAGGCATTGAATCACAGCTCCTATGCCAACGAGCATCGGTCCGCACACCTTCACAGCAATGAGCGGCTGGAGTTCCTGGGGGATTCGGTGCTTGGTTTTGTAACGGCGGAGTTTCTCTTTACCCGGCATCCGGAGTCTCCAGAAGGGGATTTGACCCGCATCCGGGCAGCGCTGGTATGCGAGCAGAGCCTCTATGAGGTGGCGCAGCGCCTGGGCCTGGGCCAGTATTTGAAGCTGGGCCGGGGAGAGGAGGCCGGCGGAGGCCGGGAGCGTACCTCCATTCTGGCGGATGCTGTAGAGGCGGTGTTTGCCGCTGTGTATCTGGACGGTGGGATTGAGGCGGCCTCCGCCCTGATTCACCGCTGTTTGCTGGATGTCCAGCGGGAGAGCGTGGTGGAGGAGCGGCGAAGGGATTACAAGACCGCGCTCCAGGAGCTGGTACAGCGCCATGCGGATCAGGTGCTGTCCTATCAGATGGTGGACGAGACGGGGCCGGACCATGCCAAGACCTTTCGGGCGGAGGTACAGCTGAATGGCAGTTCCATCGGTGCTGGTTCCGGCCACAGCAAGAAGGAAGCTGAGCAGGCAGCGGCAAAGGCGGCTCTGGAATCCCTGGGTGAATAGGCGGCAGGGTGGATGCCACTGGTTTTCATGAAATGAGATTTTGGATAGAGGCTCTCCATCCAGTGGGACGGAGGGCCTTTTTGCATGCGATACAACAGCCAATTTTGCCTCTGCGGGCGGGAAACCCCGCTGTCCAGCAAATATGACTGGAATTTATCGCCTGCTCGTGCTATACTATCATTTGCAGAAGAGTCAAGTAAGGAGTGTGAAGATCTTGTCACTGCTGTCAGCCATACTACTGGGCCTCATTCAGGGTGTTACGGAGTTTTTGCCAATCTCCAGCTCTGGGCATTTGGCCATCGCGGAGAACCTATTGCATATGTCCGGCTCATCGGAGGTGCCCGGTTTTTTTGATGTGTTACTGCACTTGGGAACCTTGGTTGCCGTGTTTATCGCATACTGGTCAGATATTCGAGAGATGGTGATAGAACTTTTCTACGGGGTGCGGGACCTAGCGCAGCGTTCCACCCCCACGCCGGCGCCGCCGGCACGCAGGCTGATCCTGCTGATCATCGTGGGCACGCTGCCGCTCTTTGCGGTGCTGCCTATCAAGGACGCGGTGGAAAGCCTTTCCGGCAACATGTATTTTGTGGCGGGAGCGCTCCTTGTAACTGGCTGCCTGCTGTTTGCCAGTGACCGGGTGCGGCCGGGACGAAAGACAGAAAAATCCGCAACACTGTTAGATGTACTTCTGGTGGGTGTGGCCCAGGCTATCGCCACCTGTCCGGGAATATCCCGCTCCGGTACCACCATTACTGCGGGGTGTTTTGTGGGCTTTGAGCGGAGATTCGCGGTTCGCTATTCTTTTTTAATGTCAATTCCCGCCATTCTTGGGGCGAATATTTTAAGCCTTAAGGATGCGGTGACGGATATCATTTGGGCTGATGTGCCAGTCTACTTAGTGGGCGTTGCAGTGGCGGCAGCAGTGGGCTATGTCTGCATTCGCCTTTTGAAAATGATTGCTGACAAGGGTAAGTTTGGATTTTTCGCATACTACTGCTGGGCAGTCGGCATTGTGACGCTGATTCTGACCCTGGTCCAGAAATAAATCGGAGGGATTGACCTGTGGCATCCTCGACACAAAAGAAGACCACAAAAAAGAAGAATACACGCTCTGCAAAAACACCGCCGCCCAAGAGACCGGTTCGCCGCGAGGTGACTGGCTCCATTCTGCTGGTTCTGGCGCTGTGCGTTTGCGTGGGGTATTTTGGGGCCAACGCGCTTTTTATTGACTGGCTGGCAGCCCTGCTCAAAGGGGTGTTTGGCTACGGCTATTGGCTGGCGGCGCCGGCGCTGGTGCTTACAGGGATGATTCTATTGCTTCACCGGGGACGTCCAGTGCTTTTACGTGCGGTCTGCGCGCTGCTGACCCCGCTATTTGCCGGAACCCTGGGGCACACGCTTCTTTGTAAAGAGGCCTATGAGTCCTCCATTGGTATTTTGGTGAAACTTTGGGAGAGCGGCAACGCGCTCCATTCCGGCGGCGTCCTTTCCGGAGGGATGGCCATTGGCTTTCTGGCAGTGTTTGGAAAGGTGGTGTCTGTCGTCCTGTTCTCCCTATTGTTGACGGGACTGCTGGCGGTAGCACTGTGGCCAGCACTGAAGCATTTGGCCCAAAGGCACCGGGAGCGTCCTCAGTATGAGGAGGAAGAAATCCAGCCGGTCCGCTCCACCGTCAAGGAAGCAACGCCCCGGCGGAGGCAGGAGGCCATGCGGCCTCAGATCGACTTCCCGCTGGACGAGGCGGAGAACACACCGGAGCAGGAAGGGCGGTTCACCAGCTTTTTCCGCCATAAGTCGGACCGCCAGAAAACGCCGGATCAGGTCCTGCAGGCGGAATCTTCTGTGGAGAGCCTGGAAGTTGTTCCTGCACCAGTGGAGGAGGTTCCTGTTCCAGTGGAGGAAGCACCTCCGCCGCGCCGGGAGAAGACCAAGACTGCCGGAGAGGTGGCGGCTCAAACTGCCGCTGTGACGGTGGAGATTGCGGAAAAGCTGGCGGCAGAGGAGACGGCCTATCAGTTTCCCCCCATTACTCTGCTCAAGGCCAGCCAGGAGGAAAACCACATGGAGGCCGGTGCGGAGCTGAGAAACAACGCCCGCCGCCTGTCGGAAACTCTGGTGAGCTTCGGCGTGGAGGCTGCTCCGGGGGATGTGGTCCACGGGCCCTCCGTAACCCGGTATGAGTTTATGCTGGAGCAGGGCGTCAAGCTTTCCAAGCTCACGAATCTGGCGGATGATATTGCCTTGGCCCTGGGCGCCACCGGCGTCCGAATTGCCCCTATCCCCGACAAAATTTCCGTGGTGGGCATCGAGGTACCCAACAAGTCTGTGACTCCGGTACTGATTCGGGATGTGATTGAGTCCCGGGATTTTACGGAGCACAAGTCAAAGACCGCCTTTGCTCTGGGCCGCGACATCGGCGGACGGAACATGATCGGCGATATTGAGCGGCTGCCCCATGTGCTGATTGCCGGCACCACAGGTTCCGGCAAGTCTGTATGTACCAATTCCCTGATTATCTCCCTACTGTATAAGTCCACGCCCGATGAGGTCCGCTTCATCATGGTGGACCCCAAGATGGTGGAGCTGGCTCCATACAATGGAATTCCCCACCTGCTGATTCCGGTGGTGACGGACCCGAAAAAAGCTGCCGGTGCCTTGCAGTGGGCGGTGTTTGAGATGATGAAGCGTTATAAGCTTTTCTCCGAGCACGGCGTGAAAAAGCTGGAGGAGTTCAACCGTCTGGCCCGCTGCAGTGAGGAACTGGATACGCTGCCAAGCGTTGTGGTGGTGATCGACGAGCTGGCAGATTTGATGCTGGTGGCGGCGAAGGAGGTGGAGGAGTCCATCTGCCGGGTGGCCCAGATGGGCCGCGCTGCCGGCGTCCATCTGGTGATCGCCACCCAGCGGCCCTCCGCCGATGTGATCACAGGACTTATGAAAGCGAACATCCCCAGCCGCATCGCCTTTGCCGTGGCATCCTCCCTGGAATCCCGGATCATTCTGGACACCACCGGCGCGGAAAAGCTGGTGGGCAAGGGAGACATGCTCTACGCGCCCTTAGGCGGCGGGAAGCCCCAGCGGGTGCAGGGATGCTTCATCTCCCCGGAGGAGATTGAAGAGGTGGTCCAGTTTGTCAAGCAGTCCGGTGAGCCGCAGTACTCGGACGAGGTCATCGCCAAAATTGAGGAGTCCGTCCAGGAAAAGGAGAAAGCGCCTAAGGGTGGTGCGGCGGACCTGACGGCTGCCGATGAGGGGGACGAGTTGTTCCCTGCCGCCGTAGAGGTGGTGTTGGAGACTGGACAGGCCTCTGTCTCCATGCTCCAACGCCGGCTGAAACTGGGATATTCCCGTGCCGCCCGTCTGGTGGACCAGATGGAGGACCGGGGTGTGGTGGGTCCCTTCGAGGGCTCTAAACCCCGACAGCTGCTGATTACCCGCGCCCAGTGGCAGGAGATGCAGATGGGCGGTCAGGGTGAGGAGGAGCCGCCATTTCCCGTGGAGGAATGAGGCCCGTAATCTTGCTTTTAATAAAGAGGGAGGGGAACCCGCCAGGGTTCCTCTCCCTTTGCATATGTGGTTTTTTCCTCTGTTTATCCGCCTGCCATAGCGGGCTGCGGAGGGATCGATATTAGAAGAAGTCGCGCAGCAGTTCGGCCAGCTTCCGGGGCTCGTCCAGGTTGACCTCGTGTCCCGCCTCCTCAACGATACGGAGTTCCGCACGGGGAAGCCGCCTTTGCAGCTCCAGGGAGGCCCTGCGGTTCGGCGTGTCTCGCTCCCCGCAGACGACGAGGACAGGACATTGGAGACGAGGCAGAGAGGCCTCAAGGTTCAAGTCCAGCATGGAGTTTGTCAGATGGAGAAAGGCAGACTTGTCAAATCCGTCTCTCGGAAACATACGTTCAGGCATGAGATGGAACAGCAGACTTTGAATGCGCAGCAGCGTTTTGGGCATTGTGTACTGGGTACCGATCAGCGCCAGGGCATGGATGTGCTCCGGGTGCTCGATGGCATACTGCAGGGCCAGAATGCCGCCCAAGGAGAGCCCACACACGTTTAACGGCCCAGGCAGGGCGTCACAATAGCGTGAGACACCCGCATAGAGCTTTGGATAGCTGACCTCGCCGCTGCGGAGCAGGCCCGGTAGATCTGGACAAAGGAGGTCAAGGGAAGGGCCTAGAGCCTCGGCCATTTGATCCCAGCTATGGGAGGTTTGCCCCAGGCCATGGAGAAATACAGTTTTCACAGGAGTCACATCCTTCCGATGTTTTTTCACAGGGCATCGCCTGCTGAAGCAAACGATGAGGCGTTCCATCTTCCGGCTGAGAGCCGGCAAAATAAAGCTGCCTGTTCAGACTCCACCCATTGGAAGATGTTTTTGATACCATATAAACTTTACCAGACGGAGTGCCGGGGCAGACCCCGGCAGCGCGGACAGAAAACAGGGACCGGGGGATGTGTGCCTCACCGATGCAGACGCAGGGCAGTTGATTGCAGGCGGCTTTTTCATCTATGCGATTCTTCATGTCAATCCAATTTTCAGGCGTTGTTGCTCTGCATCATGAAGGTACAGATTACTTCTGCGGCCTGCTCCGCATTTGTCAGGATCGCCGGATGCCCTCCATGTTCAAACATCTGAATGGTGGCGCGGGGAATGTGCGCCGCCATTTGCTGATACTCCTCTTCCAGATTTTTTCGGCACATCTCATCCCTTCGGCTGCCCATCAACAGGAGCGGAATCCTTATTTGAGCCAAGGGTTTGTGGAATAAATAGCGCTTCTCCTCTGCAAGCTGCAACAGGGCCGCTGTGTCAAGGTCAACGATGGTTTCCCAGTCCGGTCCCTGACACCACGCATAAAACGCTCTTGACTGCGGATCGGCCTTTGCCGCACTCCTTTCAGCCTGCAGATGATCAGCGAAGTGATCGTGAAGGGTTCGCCCGTCGAAACTGTCCGCGATCACTGCGCGAAATAAATCGGGACGCTCTAACGCCGCATGGATGGCAGCCCACGCCCCGCCGCTTGTTCCAACCAGAAAGGTTTTTCCATACGGCAAATGTTCAGCAAGCGCAATGGCCTGCAGACCCTCCTCGTACCATATGTCTGACGAGAAACACTCCACTCGGTCAGACCGGCCATTTCCCAAAAAATCGATCAGAATACAGCGGAACTGTCCGGTATACAGGGGCATCAAAGGCTCTAACATTTTGGACGAGCTTGTATTCCCGTGTAAAAAGAGAACCGGAGTTCCACGACCATATTCTGTATAAAAAACAGATTTGCCTTGATATTTAAAATACGGCATTTTCTGGGCCTCCGTTTCCATGCTCATTTCATATAAGATAGCGTCATCCCTTGCAAAAAGACTTCCGGGCCGCTGAATCCTGATGAGCCTATGATACAACAGGCTCGGAGCTGTTTCAACGCCGAACAATCAAAATGGTGATTCTTTTTCTGGCCCTCCAGGAGTGCCATGGAAATCTTCCCTGGATCAGGAAGAAAAAATCCCTGCTTGACAAACGCTGGAAAAGGGCTATAATGAAGCGTACAGAAATGCAATGACAGAGCCAGCTTTGTGAAACCGGCTTTCAGCGAGAGGGGATTGGTGCAAGCCCTCAGCCTACGCCGCAAAGCGCGCCACTCTGGAGCGGCCCACGAGGAGTGGGACGGTTCATCCCCGTTATGAGATGACATGAGATGCCTAAGGGCAGATCAGGGTGGTACCGTGGAGTATTTTCCGCCCCTGACACAGGTCAGGGGCGCTTTTTTTATCTCAAAGCCGCGAATATGCAGACGAGGAGGCATACATGTATGAAATTTTCCAGCAGAATTGAGTCCTGTTCCCTGTCCCCGATCCGAAAGTTCCATCCTTACATGATGGAGGCAAAGGCCAAGGGCCGGACGGTTTATCACCTGAATATTGGTCAGCCGGATATTGAGACCCCCAAGGAATTTTTTGATGCCGTGCAGAATTACCAGGAAAAGGTTCTGGCCTATGCACCCTCTCCCGGTGTAGAGACATATCTGGAAGCCGCGCGGGATTACTACCTATCTTTAGGCTACCAGGTCAGCTGCGATGATATTCTGGCAACCTACGGCGGCAGTGAGGCGCTGCAGATCCTCTTCTCCTGTATCCTGGAGGAGGGGGACGAGGTTTTGGTGCCGGAGCCTTACTATCCAAACTATGACACCTTTATTCGGGTTACAGGCGCAACAATCCGCCCGATTCCCACGGAGCCAGAGCAGGGCTACCGCTACGCGACCCGGGAGCAGATTGAGCCCCGCATTACCTCACGCACCCGGGCCATTCTTGTGACCAACCCCGGGAACCCCACTGGTGTGGTGCTGACGGCTCAGGAGCGGCGGCTTCTGGTAGACATTGCTAAGGAGCACAACCTATTTCTCATCAGTGATGAAGTTTACCGGGAGCTGGTCTACGGCGGTCAGACACCATCCTCGATGCTGGAGTATCAGGACGCTGCGGAGCATGTGGCGATTGTGGACTCTGTTTCCAAACGGTTTTCCGCCACAGGTTCCCGAGTTGGGGTGATCGTCTCTCGGAATCGGGAGCTGATGGGGCACGCTATGAAAATTGCCCAGGGACGCCTCTGTGCCGCCACACTGGATCAGGTGGGTGCCGCAGCTCTATACCGCTCTATGACACCGGAGTACTATGCCGGACTCCGGGCGGAATACCAGCATCGCCGTGATGCTGTGGTGGAGGAGCTCCAGAAGATTCCCGGTGTTCAGTTCTCCCATCCGGAGGGCGCGTTTTATCTGATGGTGACGCTTCCGGTGGATGACGCCGAAAAGCTTCAGTATTTCCTGCTACAGGAATTTGAGGACCATGGAGAGACGGTGATGTACGCCCCGGGCGAGGGCTTTTACGCCACACCCGGCAAAGGCCGCAGCGAGATCCGCATCGCCTATGTTACGGCAGCGGAGAAACTGCGCCGGGCTGTAGAGGTGCTGGGCCACGGCATTCAAGCCTATAACGCACAAAACCGCAGCTGAGAAACTGCTGGCCCTCAGGCAGGAGAGCGCTGGGAGAGTTGCATCCTGTAGGGCGAGTGGAAAAGCCTGTATCAGGGCTGCCGAGAGGGGCTGTGTACGGGAAAAGGCATCGATTCTCCGTTGTTTTTGGGCAATTTGGATTCAGGGAAACAAAAGCTTCATATAGCTGCGAATCAAAGGGAAAAGGGGCATCTCCGGAAATCGGAGATGCCCCTTTAGATAGGAAGTGAGCTTTGATCGGTCCCTCAATCTAGAGAAGGCACATCAGGCAACAATTGCTCTGCCAACATGAAAGACTGCCGGCATCCTATTTACCTGTCGATTTCAAAAGGGGGCAGCAGGTGGAGAACACTTGAAGAGTGTTTTTGAAATCCTACTTGACAAGTGGGAAAATATGTGCTATGAGTATATCACAGTAAAAAGATAGGAATAGGGGGATATCGATGAACGTATACGCGGATAATGCGGCTACCACCAGGCTTGGCGATACGGCTCTGGCGGCGATGATACCTTGCTTTCAAGAAGTCTATGGAAATCCGTCCAGCCTCCACAGCCCCGGTCAGCGGGCGGCGGAAAAACTGGCTGAGGCCCGGGATATTTTTGCCCGCTGTCTCCATGCTGACCCAAGGGAGATCACCTTTACCTCTGGAGGGAGTGAGGCGGACAACCAAGCGCTGCGCTCTGCTGCCGCTTTAGGCGCGCGGAAGGGAAAACGGCACTTGGTTTCCACAAAATTTGAGCACCACGCAGTTCTCCATACCCTGGAGGCGCTGGAGCAGGAGGGATTTGAGGTCACGCTGCTGGACATCCCGCCGGACGGCGTGGTAACAGCGGAACAGGTGCGTGCGGCGATTCGGCCGGATACCTGTCTGGTGTCTGTGATGTATGCGAATAACGAGATCGGCACAGTCATGCCGGTAGAGGAGATCGGTGAGGTGTGCCGGGAAGCCGGCGTGCTGTTCCATTCAGACGCTGTGCAGGCGGCTGGGCACCTGCCGATTGATGTGCAGGCCATGCACATAGACCTGCTGTCTCTCTCAGCCCATAAGTTCCATGGCCCCAAGGGAGTCGGTGTGCTGTACGCCAGACGGGGGATTCCATTGGTGAACATCATCTATGGGGGAGCCCAAGAGCGGGGCCGGCGGGCTGGCACGGAAAATATCCCTGCTATCTGCGGGGCGGCTGCGGCATTTGATGAGGCGTGCGCTCATATGGAGAAAAACGCGGCATATCTGACGCCCCTCCGAGACCGTCTGATTGCCGGATTGACCGCGATTCCCCACACGGTACTCAATGGCGACGCACATCGTCGGTTACCGGGGAACGTGAACGTCTGCTTTGAGGGGGTTGAAGGGGAGTCGCTGCTGTTGCTATTGGATGCCAAGGGGATTGCAGCATCCTCCGGCAGCGCCTGCACCTCCGGCTCCCTGGACCCCAGCCACGTGCTGCTGGCCCTGGGTCGGCCCCACGAGGTGGCCCATGGCTCTCTACGGCTGAGCCTGAGTGAATACAATACGCCGGAGGAGATCGACTATATTTTGAAGGAAGTTCCTGGCATCATTCAGTATCTGCGGGATATGTCTCCGGTCTGGGACGAGCTGGAAAGGGGACAGCGTTCTCATTTGATATGATTTGGCATGATTAAGAACTTCGTGTTCTGCGGCTGAGCCGGATAGAGACATCACTAAAAATAATAAGGAGGACATATGATGGCGCTCTATAGTGAGAAAGTTATGGATCACTTCCAGCATCCACGGAATGTTGGAAAGATGGACAATGCCGACGGTGTCGGCGAAGTGGGAAACGCCAAATGTGGTGATATCATGCGGATGTATATCAAGGTGGACCCGAAAACCCAGGTCATCACGGATGTGAAGTTTAACACCTTTGGCTGCGGCAGTGCTATCGCCACCAGTTCCATGGCAACGGAAATGATCAAAGGTAAGACGATTTCGGAGGCTTTGGAACTAAGCAACCAGGCAGTAGCGGAAGCCCTGGACGGTCTTCCGGCCCATAAGATGCACTGCTCCGTTCTGGCGGAGGAGGCGGTGCGGGCCGCTGTGAAGGATTACTACGACCGGGAGGGGATTCCCTATGATGAAACGCTTATGACTTGTGCGGGGCACTGTGATACCTGTGGTCATGAGCATTGAGCACCGCTGATGGAGAGGGCGAGAGAGCAGAAGGCTCTCTCGCCCTTTCACAAGGGCTTTTGTCAACAGAAGCAGTCGTAGAGGAAAAAGGTCATGGCCTCGCTTTCTCCGGCGACTTGCATGGTGTGCTGCAGCTCACAGCGCCTTGTCATGCCAAGATGTTCGTAAAAGGGATAGTGGCAGCTGGTATCTGTAAACAAATAGAACTCCCGGATATTTTGAGACCGCAGATATTCCACAGCCATATAGAACATCCTTTTCCCAAGCCCTCTGCCTCGGTATGCCTGACTGATGGCGAAAAAGGCCAATTCTCCAGAGTAGCTTTTTCCGCTGCGGGCAAGCAGCTCCTGGTCGATGTTTTGGACGCCTGCGAAGATCTTGGAGACACGCCGACCCTCGCTACTTAAATACAGGGACATGATTGAGAGAACCCAATGGAGGCGCAGAGAGAGCGGACAGTGGTGCTGCCGTATATCCTTTCCCATAATGACGCCGACAGGATGCCCATGGACAAGCGCGACCTGTGTAAAAGTCTGGTTGGCAAGGCAGCTGCTTACATACACCCTTGCCAGCTTTTTCGCTGTCCTAGGCGAGCAGAGTCGATCATACTGCCAGGTTTCCCGCACAATGGTTTCCAGCGCCTCGCGGTCGCTTGGGTGGAAGGTTCGCAACATGATTTCTTCCTTCATTTGTTCTTGTCTCCAATCTGCTTTTTTTGGATGGCTTTGGAGAAGATGACCCTCTGAAAAAGGCAGCAGGCCACTTGCCATCCGTCCTCTGGTAGCTTATAATAATCCAGACAGTAACTGTACGGTCAAGGGGGAATTTGAAATGTCTTTTGCCGCAGAGACGTTCTTCACCATCGGACAATTTGCCGACTTGCATGAGATCAATAAAAAAACTTTGATGTGGTATGATGAGATTGGACTGCTCAAGCCTGCGGCGGTCAGGGAAAACGGCTATCGCTATTATACATACCAGCAGAGCTCTACATTGGAAACCATTTTGATGCTGCGGGAATTACAGGTTTCCATTCGTGAAATTCAAGAGTTTCTCAAGAATCGCTCTGCGGCGTCCCTGGAGATGCTGCTGATAGAGAAAGGAAGGGAATTGGACCACACCATAACACACCTGAAAAAGATCAAAAAGATGATGTCCGAGAGGCAGCGTGACATGAGTATTCTGAGAGAGATGGACCTTTCTCAAATGACGGTTGTTGACAAGGTGGAACGGCACTATCTGGTGACAGTGGACCTCTCCTGCGGAATCACATTGGAAAAAGCCATTGAAAGGCTGACGGCGGAGGCGAAAGGCTATCAGCTGCGTCGTTTGCACGATGCATCGTATGGCTCCATCCTGCCGGTTGAGCAGCTATATCAAGGGAATTTTAGCAGGTATTCCGCGCTGTATATGGAGGTGCCGGGCCCCATTCGGAAAAAGGGACTTCATATTCAGCCAAAGGGCTCCTATCTCCGAGCTTTCTGTAAGGGGAGCTGGGAGCATTTGCCGGAGCGCTATCTGGACATTCTCTCATATGCGCGGGAACAGGGCCTTCGATTATCCGGATTTGCGTATGAAAAAGGTATCAATGAGATGGTCATTGATACCTTGGATGAGTATATTACAGAGATTGAGATCCCAGTCCAGCTGCCTTGATAAAAATGGACGCGAGATCAGACCAACGGAACCGTGTGCCCGTCCAAATGGCTGTTTTGTAACGTGATGATCCCATAGAAGGGACGGAAGTGGTCGCCAATACTGCCGGGATTCAAAAAAAGCGTTTTACCCCGCATGTCCACCAGAGGCTGATGGGTATGGCCAAATAAAAATAGATCTAGGTTTTCTTCCTCGGCGGCATATCCGGCCCGAAGCAGGGACTGTTTCACGCCATAGGTGTGGCCGTGGCAGATCAGGACGCGCTTCTCTTCCCAAAAAAGCAGCTGTTCCGCTGGTTCACCCGGACGAAAGTCGCAGTTGCCGGGAACCTGGTAAAAGGGTAGCATTGGAAATTGCCCATGAAGCTGGCGCGCCTCACGCCAACCATCACCCAGGTGAACAATCATATGGGGAGACTCGGCCTCGACAGCGCGAACCATATTGGTGAGATTCCCATGGGAATCAGATAGTACTAAAACCTTCATTGCCAACCTCCTTGATTCCAGTATAGGCGATTTGGCACGGAATTGCAAGGAAGAAGGTTGACAGACAGGGAATGGTATGATATATTAAAAATGGGGTTAGTTAGAACTAACTAAAAAAGAAATGCGATAACGCATTCTTTTTTAATGGTGAGTTAGTCTATACAAATCTTCGAATGATAGAGGAGGCGCACATGGGGAGATTGTTTGAAGAGCTGTTGGTGGAGCAGTGTGCACCGACGTTGACAGGGCTCAAGCCGGCGAGTCTGTTTCGCTATCAGGCTGACGATCGGATAGAATCCGTCCAGGCGGCTGTTCACTGGGCGCGAGAGCTGGAGCCTTACGGCATCACGGTCCGAGTACTGAAGGTTTGCCCCAAGACCGGTGCAAGCCTCATCTATTTGTATCGAAAAACAGAACTGCTTCGCCTGCTGGCAGAGCCAGCTGTTCTGAATTTTTTGAAAGGCAGCGGCTATGAGACAGAGGGTGGAGGGGATCAGCTGCTGCGGCAGCTCTCTCGCCGTTTGTGTCTGGAAGAGGAGTTTCCCCATGAAATCGGCGTCTTTTTGGGCTACCCGCTGGAGGATGTGGAGGGCTTCATCCGCCACCGGGGAAGAAATTTTTCGCTCTGCGGCTACTGGAAGGTCTATGGAGACCCGGAGGAGGCTCAGATCAAGTTTGAGAGATACCGCTGCTGTACGGTTCACTGTATGGAACAGCTCCGAAGCGGCGTATCCATTATCCGCATGATCGCGGCATAAAAAGGAGGTGGGGCTGCAAAATTGGATGGGTCAGCGGCATTGGTATACAGAAAAGATGCTTCCTGCGGCTGGGGCAACGGTGTAGGGCGGGTGAGCGCAAACGCTGTGAAGCTGCAGGAGCCACCCTGTATGACGGGAGGAGCTGATGGTATGCGATGCTACTGGACGATACCGACTTGCAGCGGGTCTTCTGGTAATTATTTTGTAGAGTGAACTGCTTTTGACATTCGCCCAGGATGGGAGCAGGATGATCGCAGGTCTGCAGCAAAAGCTGTGGACCTGCGATTTTTGTTTTCATCAAGAACCGTCGGCCTTTTCTAATGGCTCTTTCCAAGTTTTTATTTTGTGGGAAAAGCCTTTTTACTATGAGCTGAAACTTATAGGTCCTCTTGGGCGGGACCGTCTAGCAGACGACCGTCCAGATCGAACCGGGACCCGTGGCAGGGGCACTCCCAACTCAGGGTATCGGGATTCCACTCCAGCTGACAGCCCAGATGAGGGCATCGGGCGGTCACAGCGTGAATTTCACCGGATTTGTCCCGGTAGACGCCGAACTTCTCCCCGTCAATCTCCACAATGCCCCCGTGGCCATAGGGCAGCTCCTCCAGGGGAATCCGCCCGGGCTTCCAAAGCTGGCGGCTCAGCCCCCGGACGGCCTGAAGCGTGTCCTCTGCCAGCTGCTTGGCAGAGGCGCTCAGGTGGAAGCGGTGAGGAGAAAATACGGAGAGATCCTGAGGCGACGTCCGCCCTAGAGCCAGGTCCCGCAGCAGCTCCGCCGCAATCACAGAGGAGGACATGCCCCACTTTTGAAAGCCTGTGGCCACCAGCCAGCTAGGGCGGCTGTCCGCAAAAACGCCGAGATAGGGTACGCCGTCCATCGGCATGCAATCCTGAGCGGACCAGCGAGCAGCTACACGGCAGTCCGGCCAGTAGCGGCGGGCGGCTTGTTCCAGCAGGGCATATTTGCCGCCTTCCCGATTTTCTCCCGTGCGGTGGCCTCCGCCGCCCAATAGCAGTGTGTCCCCCCAGGAGCGGAAGGAGAGCCCCTCTCCGTCAATGCCTAGATAATAGTTTTGCAGGTTTTTAGTACCCTTCAAGGCCAGGACATAGCTGCGTTCCTGGTGCTGGCGGGTGAAGTAATACCCCGGCATATTGATAAAGGGATAGTGGCAAGCAAACACAATGCGTTCAGCGCTTACGCTGCCGCGTTCCGTGGAGAGCGCGTGCTCCTCCACGGTGAGTACCCGGCTGTGTTCGTAAACCGTCAGCCCCTCGGCCAGGGCCGCAAGCAGCCGAAGGGGGTGGAAGCAGGCCTGATTCCGCAACCCTAGAGCCTGGGCGGCAAAGGGAAGCTCTGTGTCACGGGTGAGAAAGACATCCATGCCCAGGGCAAGACAGGCGTCGTGCTCTTCCTCCAGCGGACCGGGGGCGCCCACGGCGTACAAAAACGACGTGCAGTCCTGAAAGTCACACTCAATGGACCACTCCCGTACCAGCTGCCGCAAGCGTTCTACCGCGGCGAGATTGGCCCGGGCATACTGGCCAGCGGCCTCGGCTCCCAGGGTTTGAATCAGCTGGTGGTACTTCAGCCCGTGCTGTGCCGTCAGCTTGGCGGTGGTCCCGGCAGTCTGTCCGCCTCCGATCCGATCCGCTTCCACGACGACCACCTCGGCGCCTTCCCGCCGCAGGGCTGCGGCAGTCAGCATCCCCGCAAGCCCGCCGCCAATCACAGCAACATCTGCCTGTTGATGGCCCTCCAGGACGGAAAAGGCAGGAAGTGCAGCAGTTTTTGTCCAAATGGATTTCATAGGACACCTCCTTTGCCAATAGTATGTCCGGCAAGGAGGCGTTTGAAAACCGCCTATTTAGCTCAAGGGCTCAAAGGCTGCACCGCTGACGACGTCCCGCCAGGTGAAGATGCCGTTTTCCAACACCAGGCAGCTGTGGGGCGTGCCCTCTTTCGGCAGGGCCAGGGAGCCGGGGTTGAGGTAGGTGAAGCCCTCGATCGCCCGCCGCACCGGCAGGGGCGTGTGGCCGCACAACAGGAAACTGCCCGAGCGTATAGGCGGTGGAGCGTCCGGCCCATAGAGATGGCCGTGGGTGGCAAAGAGCTCCACACCCTCCAAAGACAGCAGGGCGTAGTCCGCCAGCATCGGGAAGGGAAGAATCATCTGGTCCACCTCGCTGTCGCAGTTGCCTCGAACACACAGCACGCGCTCTGCAACACCGCCCAGCATCGCGGCAACGGACTGGGTGTCATACTCCTCCGGCAGCGGGTTCCGTGGGCCGTGGTAGAGAAGGTCTCCCAGCAGCACTAGCCGGTCAGCCTGTTCCCTGCGGAGCATTTCCAGTAGGGCGCGGCAGTAGCGGGCAGAGCCGTGGAGATCGGATGCGATGAGATATTTCATGTGATTGCGCTCCTTTGTTGGTGATGGGGTCATTTTACCGCAAACCCCACCTAAAGGCAACGCCTCTCTTGCGGAGGCAGATTTTTTGGGATATAATACTCTGCAAATGACCCATTGAGGAGGAACACATGATGGAACTGAGTACCACCCATTTGCTGGATCTTTCCCACACCCTGGCGGGAGAGTATCTCAAGCAGTTTGTATATCCCTGGCAGGCCCTGGAGGGCATTTCGGACTTGATCCTCACTCTGGGGGCGGCGCTGCCGGAGGAGGACTATGATCATCCCCTCCCTGGCGTCTGGGTTCACAAAAGTGCCCAGGTGGCGCCCACGGCCTATCTGGGAGCACCCTGCATCATCGGGCCGGAGACGGAGGTCCGCCACGGAGCCTTTGTCCGAGGTTCCGCTCTGGTGGGGGCAAGCTGTGTGGTAGGCAACTCTGTGGAGCTGAAAAACGTCATTCTCTTTGATGGCGTCCAGACCCCCCACTATAACTACGTGGGGGACTCTATCCTGGGCTACAAGAGCCACATGGGCGCTGGTTCCATCACCTCCAATGTGAAGTCAGATAAGACCCTGGTTGCGGTGCGGGACGGCGAGAGGCGCATCGAGACGGGGCGGAAGAAATTTGGCGCCGTTTTGGGGGACTACGTGGAGATCGGCTGCAACAGTGTGCTGAACCCTGGCACGGTGATTGGGCGGGATACCCATGTCTATCCGGTGTCCTCCGTCCGGGGCGCGGTGCCGCCGGCAAGCATTTATAAAAAAGAGGGTGTCATAGTGCCTCGGAAATAAAAAACAGCGGAGACATGTTGTCTCCGCTGTTTTCATTTTAGACCATTCGATCCGCCTTGCTCTCAGCATACCAGAGGTTCCAGGCTTGGCGGTATACGGCGGCGGTCTCCTCCCGGCGGCATACTAGCCGTACCTGCCGGGGCAGCTCGTGGTCTGACAAAAAGTCCAGGATTGTCCGCAGCGCCACCGGAGCGGCCTGGGCCATGGGGTAGCCATAGACTCCTGTAGAAATGGAAGGGAAATCCACCGTCTGAATGCCGTGCTCCGCCGCCAAAGTGAGACAAGAGCGATAGCAGGAGGCCAGCAGGGCCGCCTCGCCGTGCCCACCGCCCCGCCAGATAGGGCCGGGAGTGTGGAGGACATAGCGCGATGGCAGGCGGTAGCCGCCTGTGAGCTTGGCATGCCCGGTTTCGCAGCCGCCCAAGGTACGGCACTCCTCCAAAAGCCCCGGCCCTGCGGCAGCGTGGATGGCCCCGTCCACGCCGCTGCCGCCCAGCAGCGTGGTGTTGGCGGCATTGACGATGGCCTCTGCATCCGACTGGGTAATGTCCCCCACCACAATGGAAAAGCGTCCGGCCTCCATGAATTACTTTGTGCCGAAGATGCGGTCGCCGGCGTCTCCCAGACCGGGAACGATGTAGCCCCGCTCATTGAGGCCCTTGTCCACTACGCCGCAGAAGATATCCACATCCGGGTGGGAGGACTGGATGCGGGCGATTCCTTCCGGTGCGGCCACTAGGACCATCAGTTTAATGTTGTTGCAGCCACGCTCCTTCAAAGCGGAGATGGCGGCATCTGCACTGCCACCGGTGGCCAGCATGGGGTCCACCACCATGATATCCCGCTCGGCCACATCTTTGGGAAGCTTGCAGAAATAGACATGAGGCTCCAGGGTTTCCTCGTCACGGAACATGCCGATGTGACCCACCCGGGCGGAGGGAACCATCCGCAGCACACCGTCCACTAGGCCCAGGCCGGCCCGCAGGATGGGAACCACCGCGAATTTTTTGCCTTTTAAGGTGGGGGCGGTGGTTTTGCAGATGGGAGTCTCCACCTCTTTTTCCGTCAGAGGCAGGTCCCGGGTGGCCTCATAGGTAATCAGCATACCGATCTCAGAGACGATCTCCCGGAAATCCTTAACGCTGGTATCCTTGTCCCGCAGGATGGTCAGCTTGTGGGCAACCAGGGGGTGATCCATGACATGTACTTTTCCGTTCATCATCAGTTCTCCTTTATGTCAAATTTCCTAAAAAATGAAAGCTTGTTTAACGCCGCTCGGCCTTCCGGAGCCGTTCCGCTTGGGGCGGACGCAGATAGACCGGCAGCAGCGCCTGGGCATCCACCAACCGGCCCTCCAAAGCCAGAGCCTCAGCCTCAAGAGCAACCGACATGGCATTTTGCATCATCAGGTGAGGCGGAGCGAGCTTGCAGGGAATACCGGTCTGATTTAAGAAGTCCGCGCACAAGCGGGCCCCGTCTCCCACAGCGATTTTGGGGCGGGCGTCCGGCCGCAGCTCTTCCGCCAGTTCCGCCAGGGAAATGGCCCGGTCCGGAGTCAGGCGGGTCAGTACGCCGCCCTCAGCGGAGAAGGCCGCATTGTAAATCTGGCCGCGCCGGGCATCCATAGCGCAGAGGATCAGCCCGCCTGCAAACGCTGCGTTCCGGGCCATAGCAGCCAGGGTAGACACGGCGGCGGCGGGCTTGTCCAGGGAAAAGGCCAGCCCCTTGGCGGCAGACACGCCGATGCGGATTCCGGTAAAGGAGCCGGGGCCCACCGCCACCGCGATGGCATCCAGCTCTTGAGGTGCTATGCCTGTATTTTGAAAGAGGTGCTTCACAATCGGCATCAAGGTCCGGCTGTGGGTAAGCCCAGTGTCCTGATAGCCAGAGGCCAAAACCACGCCATTTTCCGTGATTGCGGCGGAGACGGCTTTGGCGGAGGTTTCCAGTGCTAAGATTTTCATGGGAGGAAGGCTCCTTCTATGGTAATGGTTCGCCAGGAGGGATTCTCCGGGTGGCGGGTCAGGGCGACAAACACAGTCTCAGGGGGCAGGGCCTCTGCTACCTGCTCACTCCACTCCACAGCGCACACGCCGCCCCGGTCCAGGTAGTCCTCCCAACCAATATCGAAGAGCTCCTCCGCGCTTCCCAGCCGGTACATGTCAAAGTGAAACAGGGGGAGCCGGCCGCCCTCATACTCGTTGACAATGGTGAAGGTAGGGCTTGTGACCCGGCCGACATATCCCAGCCCCCGGGCAAGCCCTCGGGTAAAGGCGGTTTTGCCCATGCCAAGCCCGCCGCGGTATGCGACCACAGCGCCGGGGGAGAGCGCCCCGGCAAGACGCGCACCCAGGGCCTCTGTCTCCGTTTCATTGTGGGTGAGATAGTCCATAGCAGCCTCCAAAGTATTGCCTTATTTCCTATGTTACCACAATTTGAACGAAGTGTAAAAAGAAATTTGCAGCGTTTACACACCTTTTTTCTTGTGGTATACTGTCTCATACTGGGAATCTGCCAAAAGGCGGAGGACGTGTGGAACACAATGTACGGAGGACAGGGGATTTGAGCAGACTGAGGGGGACCCTGGCGGGCTTTTTCCAGCAGGCTGATTTGCTGCTGCTGGGACTTTGCTGCCTCGCCACGCTGTACGGCATGGCGCTGATTGCCAGCGCTACCCGCTATATGGACACGTCCGGCATGATCCGTTATGTGGGTGTCCAGGGGGTGGCCATGCTTCTGGGCATCGGCGCATATATCTTCATGTCCATGGTGGATATTGAGATTGTCATGCGGAAGTGGAAGTGGATTGTTGGGTTCAACGTGGTGTTCATCGGGCTGCTGGTGACGCCGCTGGGCGTTGGCGGGAGTACCACCGGCAATCAGGCATGGCTGAAATTCCCCGGTATTCCCTTTCAGATCGGCCCGGCGGAGGTGGTGAAGATCACCTTTACTCTGTTGCTGGCCAAGCAGCTGGAATGGCTGCGGGAAGAAAAGCGAGACTTAAAATCCTTTCATTCTGCCTTTTTGGTGGCGGGACACACATTGGCTCTGATGGGTTGGTACGTGGTGATCTCCGGCGATATGGGCAATGCTCTGACGTTCTTTTTCATCTTCCTGTGTATGTCCTTTGTGGCCGGCTTTGCCTTGCGGTGGTTCGCACTGCTGCTGGCAGGGGGTGGAGCCGCTTTTGTGGCGGCTTGGGTACTGGATCTGATCCCGCCATACATGATGGATCGTTTCCGAGTCCTGTTTGACCACTCCTATGACTCCTTGGGCGTGGGCTGGCAGCAGAGCCGGAGTTTGCTGACAATTGGCGCAGGCGGCGTGCTGGGTCAAGGGTACATGAACGGCACCCAGACCCAGAGCAGCTACCCCCAGTCGCTGCCGAACCGATGGACGGACTTCATCTTCTCTGTCTGCGGGGAGGAGTTGGGGATGATAGGCTGCCTTCTCATCATTCTGCTGCTCTCAGCTATCATTGTTCGGGTTCTGCTGGTGGCAAAAAATAGCCAGACCTCCTTCCAGTGCTACGTGTGCGTGGGTGTGGCGGCTATGCTGATCTATCAGACCGTGATCAATATTGGCATGTGCCTTTTTGTGATGCCCACCATTGGTGTCACACTGCCATTTTTCAGTTATGGCGGCTCCTCCATCCTGACGCTGTATATGGCTATGGGTGTTGTGTCCGGCATCAAGTTGCGCTCGCCGGACATGCACCGCCGCGGGCAGATCATTGGACGCTGAACAGACAACAAAAAGGTCCCAGCGCATGTACTACATGCGCTGGGGCCTTGATTTTATTCCTCGCCATAGCCGTTGGGGTTCTGGGACTGCCACGCCCAGGTATCCCGGCACATCTCATCCAAGCCGTATTCCGCCTTCCAGCCCAAGAGCTCCGCGCTCTTGTCGGGACTTGCGTAAACTGTGGCCAGATCGCCCGGGCGGCGGGCGGTGATCTCATAGGGGATCTTCTGGCCCGTGACCCGCTGAAAAGCATTCACCATGTCCAGTACGCTGTAACCAGTTCCGGTACCCAGGTTGAAGACGCTCTCTCCGGGATGGCCGTTCATATAGTTGATGGCCGCCACGTGTCCCCGGGCCAAGTCCACAACATGGATATAATCCCGCACGCCGGTTCCGTCGTGAGTGTCATAGTCATTTCCGAAGACGTTCAAGTGCTCCCGGCGGCCGACGGCCACCTGGGCAATAAAGGGCATCAGGTTATTGGGGATGCCCCGGGGGTCCTCGCCAATGAGACCGCTGGGGTGGGCGCCAATGGGATTGAAATACCGCAGCAGCACCACGGACCACTCCGGGTCTGCCTTGGCAATGTCCCGCAAGATCTGCTCGGACATGTATTTCGTCCAGCCGTAAGGGTTTGTGCAGTTTCCGATGCGGGAATCCTCCCGCAGGGGAACCTCGTTATCTCCGGAGTAAACGGTGGCGGAGGAAGAAAAAATGATCTTTTTCACGCCATGGGCCGCCATAGATTTGCAGAGGGTGAGCGTGGAGGTCAGGTTGTTGGTGTAATACTCCAGAGGCTTTTCCACAGACTCGCCCACGGCCTTCAGGCCGGCAAAGTGCATGACGCAGTCGACGGAGTGAGCCTCAAAGATGCGGTCCAAAGCGGCTTGATCCCGGATGTCCGCCTGGTAATAGGTCAGGGTCTTTCCGGTGATCTGCTCAACTCGCTTGAGAGCCTTGGCGCTGCTGTTCACGAGGTTATCAGCCACCACGACCTCCATCCCCTGTTCCAAAAGCTCTACGCAGGTATGGCTGCCGATATAGCCGGCGCCGCCAGTTACGAATACTGTCATGATGATTCCTCCTTACGTTGTATGCGGGGGCTGTCTCATCCCCACAGTGTTTCCGGATAGGTCCCTTCCCGCTCCATGCGCTCGATAGCCTGCCGTACGGTATCCAGATCCTCTTGATAGGTAACGCCGTACCAGCTCTCCTCACAGGGCAAGACCTGCACGGTGGCACTGCCGTCCGCCAGCTGGGCGTTGACCACCTGTGGCAGGAAGTACTCGCATTTGAGCGGATTTTGCGGCAGGTTTTCTTTCAAAAAGACCGGAAATCGCGCCCACAGCTCCTCTAGGAATGCGGCGGAAAAGCCCCACAGATTCATGGATACCAGCGTGTCACCCGGCAGGTCCACAAAGGTTTTGCCATCCTCCGTATAGGCGGCGTGGTCTCCTCGTTTATAGAGCTCGGTCCGTTCAGTGATGCCGGAGAGGAACCCGTCCCGAACCTGACAGATTCCCCGGGAAACAGACCCATGCTCCGTCACGGTGTTGCGCAGACGGTAGCCAACCATAGCATAACGGTTGTCTACAGCGTTGGCAATGAGATAGCTATAGACAGCAGAAAAGGCGCTTGGACCATAGAAGTCATCAGCGTTGATCACCGCAAAGGGACCTGTCACCATGCCCTGACAACAAGCCACAGCATGACCGGTGCCCCAGGGCTTTACACGCCCCACCGGCACTTGGAAGCCTGCCGGCAGGCGGTCGAGGTCCTGAAAGACATAGAAGACCTGAAAGCGCTCCTCTGCATGGCGGCCGACCCGCTCCCGGAACTCCGTTTCCAGCTCCCGCTTGATTACAAAGACCACCCGGCGAAAGCCGGCGCGCCAGGCGTCGTACAGGGAGAAGGCGAGGATGGGATGACCGGCCCGATCTACCGGTGCTACCTGCTTGAGCCCTCCGAAACGGCTGCCCATCCCGGCAGCCATAATCACCAATGTGGGTTCTGTCATAGATGCCTCCACAGAATGTTCGTTATCTCTATCATACATCTTTTCCCGAAAATTGCAATTCCCAAAACAATGCATTTTATAAAAAATGGGGGATGACTCCAAGAAATGCGGAAAAGAGGCGGGGGCAGGAACCGTTTTTTCGCATAGAATGCGGAGAAGGGCCGGTGTCCCTTTGCTTTAGCATCGGGTTATGATGGCGCATACGGCGGAATGGAGGAACTTTATGACAATATATATCTGGGGAAACGCATCTCGGTACGAAAACTACCAACGTGCGGTGGAGCTCGCGGGAGACCAGGTTCAATTTGGAGGCGATCCAGAGGACTGCGCCGCTCTGCTGCTGCCAGGGGGCGGAGACTTGGAGCCTTGGCGCTATGGCCAGAAGAACACTGCTTCCCGGGGGCTGGAGCCGGAACGGGATGCGGCGGAGCTGGCACTGATGGAATATTTTACAACGCTGCGGCGCCCGGTGCTGGGAATCTGCCGGGGACTGCAGACCGTGAATGTGTTTTTTGGCGGTACTCTGTGTCAGGATATTTCGGAACACGGGGCCTGTGACGGCGTCGACCGGCGGCATCGTGTCCGGACTGCCACCTCGCCTTTGCAGGAACTTTGCGGAGAAACCTGCGTGGTCAATAGCGCACATCACCAGGCGGCGGATCGCCTTGGGGCAGGACTGCAGGCTATCCAGTGGACGGATGACGGCGTCATAGAGGCACTGTGCCACCGGACACTACCGGTATGGGCCGTCCAATGGCATCCAGAGCGGCTGGGAAAATTGGGAGAAACGGTGTTCCAAGCGTTCCACTCATTGTGCCAATGAAAAAATCCAGGCGGAAAATGGAATAACCGCTTGACAGAAGGTGTATTTCATGCTATCATATCCAAGCTGACGGTTTCCCCGGGGGGCGGATGCAGGTGTAGCACAATGGTCAGGGCACCAGCCTTCCAAGCTGGGGATGCGAGTTCGATTCTCGTCACCTGCTCCAATACATTCGCGCCAGTAGCTCAGGTGGATAGAGCAACTGCCTTCTAAGCAGTGGGCCAGGGGTTCGAGTCCCTTCTGGCGTACCAGCTTCCCTTTTGGAGCGACCGTCAGCCGAATGTGTCCCATGTGGATCCGTACAGGATTTCATATGTGGTGGGTGTAGCTCAGTTGGTTAGAGCACCGGATTGTGGTTCCGGGTGTCGTGGGTTCGAGTCCCATCTCCCACCCCAGACAAGAGGGGATCGGGGTCACCCCGGTCCCCTGTTTTCCTTTCCATTGGGGCGTCGCCAAGTGGTAAGGCAAGGGACTTTGACTCCCTCATCCGCTGGTTCGAGTCCAGCCGTCCCAGCCAGGCCATTCCGCCGCCCCGGAGGCGGCTGCAATAGAATACCATGTGATCCGTTAGCTCAGCAGGCAGAGCAACTGCCTTTTAAGCAGTGGGTCCGGGGTTCGAATCCCCGACGGGTCACCAGCTCAGAAAAAGCCCTAAGGCGATGAAAAGGCCTTAGGGCCTTTTCATACGCCGGACGTGCTTTTTCTTCGCTTCCAGCCGCGATCCGCTGCGCTGGGTTCGCGGCTGGTTTTGGGAACGGGGACATCCTTTGGATGTCCTCTTTTGTGGACTCCGCGGGCCGCCGGCCCGCTCCGTCCTCCGGTGATCAAAATGCTCGGCGGAAATACCCGCAAGGGGTACGCCACATCCGTAAGGCGGCAAAGCCGCCAACGGCTGTGCAGTGAATTCCGCCATCTCCGCGCTAAGTGCCGCCGCTACGCGGCGGTTGCGCTCCGAAACGCGCCTGCGGGCGCAGTCCGCCAGGATTTTTGCCTGCGGCAAAAATGCTTGTACGGCGCATATGCGCCGCCCCGCCGTGCGGGGCCCCGGCCGTTGCCTGCTGCCCTTTCTGGGTTCCGGCGGCCAGAGGCCGCCTTCACCCTCCGGTGATTCAAATGCTCGGGGCAAGTGAATTGCCCATCTCCGCGCTAAGTGCCGCCGCAAGCGGCGGTTGCGCTCCGAAACGCGCCTGCGGGCGCAGTCCGCCAAGATTTTTGCCTGCGGCAAAAATGCTTGTACGGCGCACACGCGCCGCCCCGCTCTGCGGGGCCCCGGCCGGTGTCCACAGCTTTTTTATCAGCGCAGAACAGAGGAAAGCCCCGGAGCAAGCTCGCTCCAGGGCTTTTTTATTTCCGATGTTGCAGAGTAGTCGTGACGCGGCGGCCATCGATCCCCGCCCGGAGGGCGGCTTCTCTTCACTCTCTACTCTTCACTCTTTCCTCACAGCGTCAAGCTCTCCCCCGGCCGGAGGACCCTCGCCTCATACCCCTCCGCCCGGCAGGATGCGGCGAAGGCCGCCGGGTCCTGGGCGATGGCCGGGAAGGTGTCGTAGTGCATGGGGATGGTCAGCTGGGGCTTGATGAGCTTCACCGCCCGCAGGGCGTCCGCCGGGCCCATGGTGTAGAAGTCCCCGATGGGCAGCAGGGCCGCGTCGATGTGGGCGTCCTCCAGCAGGGCCATGTCCAGGGTCAGGGCCGTGTCCCCGGCGTGGTAGATGGTCTTTCCCCCCATCTCAAAGAGGAAGCCGCAGGCCGGACACCCCGCCGCCCCGCCGCCGTGGAGGGCCTGGATGAATTTGGCGGAGCCGAAGGGCAGGCGGACCGTGCCCCCCAGGTTGCCGGCGATGCAGGTCACCCCGGCGGGGCCGAACACCGCGTCCGCCAGGTCCGCCGTGCAGCACACCTGGGCGCCGGTGCGCCTGGCGATGGCCGCCGCGTCCCCCACATGGTCCCCGTGGCCGTGGGTGACAAAGATGTAGTCCGGCCGGACCTGCTCCGCCCAGTCCGGATGTCCGGCGCCGGAGAGGAAGGGGTCCGTCAGCACCTTGCAGGTGCCGTCGTCCAGCAGAAAGCAGGCGTGTCCCAGAAATCGCAGTTCCATATTCGCAGCACTCCTTTTCCATCAGGCGGGACGGGCGGTCCCCGCCCGGCCGATCCCGTTTGGGACAGAATACCACTTTTCAGCGGGAATGTAAATTCCCCGCTGCCGGGAACGAGCCGGGCGCAGATAAAAGATAAGAGATAAGAGATAAGAGATAAGAGATAAGAGATAAGAGTTAGGAGTTAGGAATTGCGGAGTCCGGCGAAGCCGGACGAATTGAAATCGTTCCGCCTGCGGCGGAACACCAAAATTCCTCATTCCTCATTCCTAATTCCTAATTGAACTCCTATCTCCACTCTTCACTCTCAGTTCACAGCCTGGCCAGGATGGCGTCTCCCATGGCGGCGCAGCCCACCTTCTCGCAGCCGGGGCGCCAGATGTCGGCGGTGCGGATGCCGTCGTCCAGGACCTGGTTCACCGCGGCCTCGATGCAGTCCGCCTCCGCCGCCATGTCGAAGCTGTACCGCAGCATCATGGCCGCGGACAGGATGCAGGCGATGGGGTTGATGATGTCCTGGCCGGCGATGTCCGGGGCGGAGCCGTGGATGGGCTCGTAGAGGCCCCGGGTGCCGTCCCCCAGGCTGGAGGAGGGCACCATGCCGATGCTGCCGGTGATCTCGCTGGCCTCGTCGGACAGGATGTCGCCGAACATGTTCTCCGTGACGATCACGTAGATCGGAAGAGCGTCGTGTAGGGAAAGAGTGTA
>OGGQ01000789.1_pt1 | contig 44869 bp, 32 predicted proteins | sample 1571191 | NCBI WGS metagenome assembly OGGQ01 (sample SAMEA2582061, study PRJEB24529) | metagenome | biome: Human gut stool | place: China | collected 2011
CACGCCAAAACGGTGCTGTTCGTCCGTCACGGCAAGCCCAAGGCGCGCAAACTGCACGCCCTCGCCCAGCACGGCGTGCGTGCCCACCACAAGCTGTGCCGCCCCCGTGCGGATGGCGTCCAGTGCGCTTTGGCGCGCGGCGCCCTTTACCCCGGCCGTCAGCAGAGCCACCGAAATGCCCATTGGCTCCAGCATATCCGCCAATGTGGCCGCATGCTGCGAGGCCAGAATTTCCGTGGGGGCCATCAGCACGCTTTGGTAGCCGTTGCGCGCCGCCATATACACGGCCGCGGCGGCCACCAAGGTTTTGCCGCTGCCCACGTCGCCCTGCAGCAGGCGGTTCATGGGGCTTTGGCCAGCCATGTCGCGGGCAATCTCCTGCACGGCGCGGCGCTGCGCCCCCGTGGGGGCAAAGGGCAGCGAGGCCCAAAAGGGCGCAAAATTCACCGCCTGCATCTGTGCGCCGGTGCGCACAGCCTCGCGCCCGCGCAAAAGCAGCAGCCCCAGCTGAAGCACCAGCAGCTCTTCGTAAATCAGCCGCCTGCGCGCCGCATGCACCTCGGCCATCGAGCGCGGAAAATGCATGCTGCGCACCGCCTGCTCTTTGCTGCACAGGCGGTATTTTTCCACCATCCAGGCGGGCAGAGGGTCTTCGATATGCGGAACCGCCTCAAACGCCGCACGCACGCATTTTTGAATTGACCGGCTGTTAAGCCCCTCGGTTTGCGGGTAGACAGGCACAAAAGGCGTGGCCGACGCCTCGGCAGGGGACACCACGGTGGGGTTTACCATCTCGCGCTGGGCAAACCCGCCCGCCACCTTGCCGAAGAACAAATAGCTGCGCCCAACCTCCAGTTTCTGAGTGGCGTAGCGGCTGTTGAAATAGGTGAGCACCAGGCCGGCCGTCTCATCGCCCGCCATTACGCGCGCCATCAGCTTGCCGCCCTTTACGCGCACAGGCGCATGCTTTTCATACACCTGCGCGCGCACCACACACTTGGTGTCAAACGGGGCGCTTGCCACCGGGTAGGGTTTGGAATAATCCACATAGTCGCGCGGGTAAAACTCCAGAAGGTCTTCCACACAGTGGATGCCCAGCTTTTGCAAAAGCGCGGCGCGCTTTTCTCCCACGCCTTTCAAATAGCGTATTTCCATCTGTACGGCCCTCCTTCCGCCTGTTTTCCCCGGCCGGGGCATTGCCCGGTTTTGGGGGTAAGAAAACATTGCCCGCAGCCTGCGGCCTTGCGCTATTACAGGCTCAAAGCGCTTTGACAGCCGCCTGTGGGCGCGCCTGCCGCACTTCCTGGTAATAACATCAAAACCGCCGGGCTGCGGGTGTTTTCAGGGCCTGGCCGCGGCGAACCACGGCCAGGCCCAATCTGTTTTGCCCAAAGGCAGCCGTTCCGGGCACAGCCCTGGCCGCTCTCTTTTTTTATTCCACGCTGATGATATAATAATACACCGGCTGGCCGCCAGCCAGCTGTGTCACTTCAATGCCGCTGGGGCATTTTGCCTGCACCAGCTGTGCAGTGCGGGCCGCATCTTCCTCGCTGACATCACAGCCGGAAATGACGGTGATAAAGCTGGTGTCTTTTTTGCACATGCTGCGCGCAAGGCGATAGGTGGTTTTGGTAATATCGGTGCCGGTGGCAACCAGCTTGCCGTTTTCAAGCGCCAAAATCTCGCCCTTTTTGATTTTTCTGCCGTCAAAATCGCTGTCGCGCGCGGCGAACGTCACAAGGCCGGTGGCAACCTTGTCGGCCGCCTGCTGCATGGCCACGGCGTTGGCGCCGGCGTCGGCCTCCGGATCGAAGTTCAGCATGGCGGTGATGCCCTGCGGAATGGTGCGCGTGGGCAGCACCACCACCGTGCGGTCTGCCAGCTTCTGGGCCTGCTCGGCCGCCATAATAATGTTTTTGTTATTGGGCAGCACAAACACCGTTTTGGCAGGCACGCTTTGCACGGCCGCCAGAATATCCGCTGTGGCGGGGTTCATCGTCTGCCCGCCGCTTACCACTGCGTCCGCCCCAAGGTCCATAAACACGGCCTTCAGGCCCTCGCCCGCCGCCACGGCCACAAAGCCATAGGTGCGCTCCGGGTCTACCGCGGCATAGGGAAATTCCGCGCTGGGGGCTTTTTCCTCGGCCTCGGCCTGCTTTTTCAGGCCCTCGCCCTGCTTCTGGCGCGCCAGGAACTGCTCGTGCATGTTCTCAATTTTAAAATTGGTCAAATATCCATATTCGATGGCGTGGCTGATGATTTTGCCTGGGTCTGCCGTGTGCACATGGCAGTTGATGACCTCGTCATCTTCAATCACCACCACCGAATCGCCATTCGATTCCAAAAATGCCCGCAACTTTGCCGAAGAGGCCCCCTCGTTCTTATTCACTAAGAACTGTGTGCAGTAGCCGTTCTTGATGTCTTCCACCTTCATCAGGTCATCGGTGAACACGCCGCGGCCCGCCGCGTGGGAAGACACCTTGGCCTTCTTTTCCGCCGGCTCGTCGGCGGCAATCAGCTTGCCATCGCGGAACACGGAAAGCATGCCGTCAAAAATGTACACAAGGCCCTGGCCGCCTGCGTCCACTACGCCGGCTTTTTTCAGCACGGGCAGCTGTTCGGGCGTGTGGGCCAGCGCGTCGCGCGCCGCTTCGCACACCAGCGCCCACAGGGCCACGGCATCCTGCTCGGTGCTTTCGGCAGCCTTTTCCCCAGCCACGCGCGCCACGGTGAGCATGGTGCCCTCGGTGGGTTTCATCACGGCCTTGTAGGCGCCCTCCACACCCTTTTGCAGGGCAGCCGTCAGGTCGGCCGCCCCGGCGGTGCGCTTGCCCGCCAGCGCCTTGGAAAAGCCGCGGAACAAAAGGCTGGAAATCACGCCAGAGTTGCCCCTGGCCCCGCGCAGCATGGCGCTTGCCGTCACCTTGGCGGCAGCCTCCACCGTGCAGTCGTCGGGCAGGGCCTGCAGCTCGGCCACGGCGGCGCCGATGGTCATGCTCATGTTTGTGCCGGTGTCGCCGTCCGGCACGGGGAACACGTTCAGCTCGTCCACGCTTGCACGGCGGTTGGAAAGGTTATGGGCACCAGAGAGGATGCCGTCTCGTAAAATAGCACCAGTGATCATGTATATTCCACCTCAATGATAATTGTCGCGCGCCGCTTTGCAAAAGGCGCAGGAACGCCCGCGTGCGGGCGGAAAGAAAAGCTTGTTACACAATATCGTCCACGCACACGTCGATGCGCTGCACCTTCAGGCCGGTGGCATCCTCCACTGCATATTTCACCTTGTGGGTGATGCTGCGCACAATGGCCGCAATATTCAGCCCGAACGTCACCTTGATATGAAGCTCGATCACCAGGCGCCCGTCCTCTTCCGTGACGCGCACACCCTTATCGGGGAAATCTTTGCCAAGCACAAGCGTCTTAAAACTGTCGGACGTACCGCCTGTCGCCATGCCGGAAACGCCGTAGCAGCTTTTTGCCGCCTCGCCCACAAGGCCCGAAAAATATTCGCCTGTCATGGAAACCTTGCCCAAAGGGGTAAACATTTTGATCAAAACCGCTCCACTCCTTTTCAGAGCCGCAGCAAATGCGGCCGGAACAGATATTTCATCTTATTATACAACGCCGCGGCCGCATTGTCGAGAGAAACCCCCATTTTTTTGGCGCTTGCCTTTTCTCTGTGCGGCGCGTACAATAAAGGTAAAATGCGGGCCGCACGGCCGGCCGCGCATACAGCGGCGCTGTGCGCCGCATGGAAAAGGAAGTGAGAACTGGTATGAAACCAAAGAAAATATTCCTCGCCGCAGCCGCCTGCGCAGTGTGCGCCGCGCTGTGCGCCTGCAGCCTGAATTTCTGGGACAAGCCGGAGCCATACGGCACGCATCAGGATACCTCCGGCCAGCAGCCGCCCGTCTATGAAGACGTGACACCCTCGTCTGTGCCTGCCTCCGGCAGCCAGGCCGCAGTGCAGCACACGCTGGAGGGCACGGTGCAGGCCGCAGGCATGAGCGCCGTCACCATCCGGCAGGATTCCGGTGCCGACATCTCTTTTGCGCTGGAGGGCGCAGAAACGGAAGAGGGGGCCCTGGTGCAGGGCGCCCGTGTGCGCGCCACCTATGAGGGTGAGCTGGATATGGGCCTTGCCGGCGGCGTGACGCTTTTGAAGCTGGAACTGCTGGAGGCCGCGCCTGCGTCCTCTTCCAGCACAGGCACTGCCGCAACCCAAAGCGTCACCGGCGAAGTGGTAAGCGCCGCCACCTCCAGCCTGTCTCTTATGGCGGAGGGCGACATGGTGTACGATTTTGATTTTTCCGACACAGGCTGGCCCACCGCCAATGTGCCCGGCGGCGTAACCGTGGGCGCGCGGGTGACGGTGTATTACACCGGCACTCTGGGCGAAAGGGACTGTGTGGTTACACTGATTGACGCGGCCTGAACTTGTGCCCCCAACAAAGTGCACAGGGGGCCCCGGCTGTTCCGGGGCCCCCTGTGTTAATTTTTTTAACCCTTACCCGGGCAGCCGCACCCGGGCGCCGCGGGCCCATGCATAGGGCCTACACCGTGCCGCGGCCGCCCTGCAAAGCCGTGCGGGCATTTTTCAGCATCTTGTGAAAAGCAGCTTTCAGCACGGCGCGCTCGGCCGGGGCAAGGCCCTTTTGCAGCGTGGCAAAAAAGCTTTGCTGGGCGCGGCGCCCCTGTTCCACCACAGGGCCTGCCGCCGGGGTAAGGCGCAGATGCACCGTTTTGTGATTGCCCGCAAGGAACACGCGCTGCAAATACCCCCGCGCCTGCAGTGTTTTCACACTGGCCGACACATGCGATTTTGTGAGGTGCCGCACCTCTACAATGTCGGTGGCCGTGTCGTGCACCGGGTTGTTGGCCAGAAACAGAAGGATATTCAGCTCCATGCGCGTCAGCGAGTATTCGCTGCACACGGGCTCCAGCTTTTCCTGATACAGCCGCTTGAAAAGCGGCAGGCTCTCCCAGTATTCCGCGAGCATCACGCGGCCCCCTTGGTTCTTTTTTGAACAATATCAAAAAAATTATAAGCCGCCCTGCGCGCTTTGTCAAGAAGCAGGGTGCCCGTGCCCCTTGGAAAAACGCCGGGTTTGTCGTATACTGAAAGAAAGGCCGCACGGCGTGGCCTTGCATGGCGAGAAGATATGGCGCGCAAAGCGCGCTTTGGACAGAAAAGGAGTTTTGGTATGGAACAACTTCGGCAGAGAAAAGGCTTTTTCATTGACATGGACGGCGTTATTTATCACGGCAACCGGCTTTTGCCCGGCGTAAAGGAATTTGTGCAGTGGCTGTACGACGAGGACAAGGCGTTTTTGTTTTTGACCAACTCCAGCCGGTATACGCCCAAAGAGCTGCAGCAAAAGCTGGCGCGCATGGGCCTTGAAGTGGACCACACGCACTTTTACACCAGTGCGCTGGCCACGGCGCGCTTTCTTTCCACCCAGGCGCCGGGCTCCAGCGCATATGTGGTGGGTGAGCACGGCCTGTTCAACGCCCTGTATGACGCGGGCATCACGTTCAACGAAATAGACCCGGATTATGTGGTAATCAGCGAATCGGACAATTTCAACTACGACAGCATTGTAAAAGCCATGCGCTTTGTGAACAACGGCGCAAAGCTGATTGGCACAAACTACGACCTCACCGGCCCCGCCGAGGACGGCCTTGTGCCCGCCTGCCGCGCACTGATGGCACCCATTGAGCTTACCACCGGCAAAAGCGCTTATTATGTGGGCAAACCCAACCCCCTGATGATGCGCACCGGCCTGCGCCTTTTAAACACCCACTCGGCCGAGACAGCCATGATAGGCGACCGCATGGACACCGACATTGTGGCGGGCATTGAAACCGGGTTGGACCCCATTCTGGTGCTGAGCGGCGTAACCACGCGCGCCATGATGGCCGAATACCCCTACCGCCCCCGCCTTGTGCTGAACGGGGTGGGCGATATTGTGCCGGGCACGCACTGATGCCCGGTAACAGCAGAAACAAACGCCCGCGGGCCAGGCAATGCCTGGCCCGCGGGCGTTTTATTTATGTGTGCGCACACAGCGCCGTGTGCCGGTTATTTCTTCGCGGGCGGGGCGCCTTTGCGCCGCCCGCCCCATGCCAGTGCACCGGCAAAGCCCGCAAGGCAGGCCGCCAGAAGCCCTGCGTACAAAAGCGGGTTGGCGCCGTCCCCTGTTTTTACGATGCCGCCGCCCGGCGGGTCTTTCCGGTTTGTGAACAGCGCCGCCGCCGTGCCGCCTGCAGGGATGGTGCCGCTTTCCCCTGTCTGGGTTGTGGCATAGCCGTCTGCGTTTGCCTCCTGCTCTGCCACGGTATAGCGCACGCCGCCGGGCAGGCCCTGTGCCTGCACGCTTTCGCCGTGTTTCAGCGCAAAACCGGCCACGCCGTTGTGGAAGGTCATGCCTCCATAAGTGCCGTTGACAGAGGTGTCGCTGAGGGTGACGGTGAAGTGGAACGCACGGTTTTTATCGCCCTGGGCGCCCTCCACCTTCTTTTCCACACGCAGCCCGCCCAGGGCCACGTTTTCCACCGTGAAGCCTGCCCCGGCGTTTCCGCCGTAAATCACCTCGCCATAGCCGTCCGGCAGGCCCACTTCCTCCACGGTATAGGTGATAAAGCTGCCGTTTGCATCATACTGCGGCAGGCCGGTGAAGGTGTAGCTCCAGGCGTCGTTTTGCCGTGTCATACCGCGCACAAGGCGCTGCCACAGGCTGGGCGCGGCGGTTTCTTCTGCCTCGCCCGCCCCGGATGTCAGAAGCTGGCCGCCCTGCGGGGTAAGGCGCACGCGGGCCGCCTCTGTGCCGTTTGCATACAGCGCTATGTCAACGCTGGCCGGGCGTATGCCGGCGGCATTGCCGCTGTCTGTCCACAGTTTTTTCACCGGGATATCTATCACCAGCGTGTTCTTCAGCGCATAGCCCGTCTGCTGCACCTCATAGCCCGCCACAGGCTCTTCCTTCACCGCATAGGTATACAGGTTGCCCTGTTCGTCTGCAGCAGGCAGCTTGTAATAGGTGTAGCGCCAAACTTCCGTATCCGTGCCGGTCCACACGGGCTGGGCGTCTGTCACCTGTTCCGGCTGGCCGCCCGCGGCAGTGCGCCACAGGGTGAGCGAAATGGCATCCGGCCGCAGGCCGGCGGCGTTGCTGCCGTCGTTCCAGGTTTTGGTGCCGCTAAGCTCCTGCAGCCAGGTGTTCGTCACCGTAGTTTTGCCCTGTGCATCCTCGTAGTGCACGGCAAAGCAAAAATCCGGGTCCTTCACAGGGCGGCCGCCCACAGAGAGTTCGCGCGCATAATAAGTGTATGCCTGGCCTGCCGCGTCATATTTGGGCAGGTTTGCAAAGCTGCCCTGCCAGTGGTTTGCCCTGGTGAGCACAAGGGTTTGCTGCCCGCCGGCGCCCGCCACCTCTTCCGAAGCGGCATCGCCCGGCGTGCCGGTGGTGCGCCACAGGCCCACCACCACATCGCCCTGCTGGGCCTGCGGGGTGCCGTGCCACACCTTTTCCACCGCCAGGCGGGTGGCTTCCACATTGACATAGCGGAACAGGGGGTACTCTGTGCCGCCCGTTTCTATGGTTGCCTGCTCGCTTGCCTGCTGAAGGTAGCCGCCGGGCAGTGTTTCTGTTACGCGGTACTGTGTTTTGCCGCCCTGGGCAAGGCTGCTGCCCGGCATGGCCTGCGGCAGGTTTTCCCAGACGGCATTCCACGCCTTGTACTCATAATAGGGTGCCTGCGGCTGCGTGTCGGCTGTGCCGTACACCGTCACCTGCGCCAGCTTCGTCCAGGCGCCCCCTTCGGCCAGATATTCCAGCGCAAAGGTGACAGGCACCGGCGCAGCCGAGGGATTCCACTGCTTTTCGGCATAGATGCGGGTGGGCCGCAGCGTGTTAGAGACGATTTGGGCGGCATCGTCATACGCCGCCGTATAGGCGGTGTTGTAAATGGCATTGGCGTCCAGAATGTCGGCCGCATTCACCCGGCCGGCCTGTTCCCGCTGCTGCCAGCCGGTTTGCAGCTCGCGCACGCGGTAGGCATACTGGCGGCCGCTCTCGTCCGCCTGGGGAAGGCCCGCAACGGCCGCGCTGGCATAGCTTTGCCGGTTTGTGCCATACAGCGTCAGGGTGAGGTCTTGCTCCGCCCCGTTTTGGTACACGGTCACATTCTCCCAGCTGGCCCCGCCATCTGCCGAGCGCTGGATGACAAAGCTTGCCTCCCAGTCAAAGCCGGTGCGCCCCGTTTCGGGCCGGGTGCCGTAGGCGTTGCCGCCGTCGCCCACCCATTGCTTTGCCACCGAAAACTCTGTGGTTTCAAGCCGGTTATACAGCGCCTGCGTTTTGAACAGGTTGTATTCCGTTTCCGGCTGGTTTTTCCCGTTTGCCCAATAGGCCGGGCTGAACAAACCGGGGCTGAATTCGTACTGGTAAGTGCCCGCGGCCCCGTCTTCGTTTACCACCGTGACGGTTTGAACCGCCCCGTTGTATGCAATGCCGGCCTCTACCACACGGTAGCGCAGGTAGGTAAGCCCGCCCGTGCTGTTTGAAATGACGGACGGCAGGTTTGCGAAGGAATACGTTTTGCCCCACACCGCGCTGTCGTTGATGCGGCCCGTTTGGGTTTGGGTAAAGGAATAGCTGCCAAAAAGTGCCTGATAGGCCTGCGGAGAAAGCGCCTTTTCAAAATAGGTGCCCGCATCGGCCCACTTTGCCCCGCTGGCCGGTTGGCCGCCCTTGCCGTCGGCCTCTATCACTTGCAGCTGGAAGGTGACGGCCAAATCAAAGCCAAGGTAATCTTCGGTGATGATGCCGCCTGCGCTGTCCACCCAGCCTTTGCTGTAAGGTGCGCTGGTAAGGATGGTGTTTGTAAGCGGGCGCATGGTGACGGAAAGGGCGCCGCCCGCCTCGCTGCGGCTTTGTTCGCCCACCGTGCCGTTTGCCGGCGACATGGTGTATTCGCTGCCGGCAGGCAGGGTTTCTGTCACCTCATAGCGCCACGGCATGCCGTTGGGGGCATAGCGCTCCAGCTCACCGGCCCGTGCGCCTGTGACAGAATAGCGCCAGGTATCCCCTGCCTTGCTTGCTTCGTCCCACACCACTGTATAGCTGCCCGCAGGCATTTCCTCTTTGGCAATGGCGTTGCCCTGGCCGGGCTGGGCGTCGGCATAGCGGCTTACGGTAAGCGTGACGTCCCCGGGGCGCAGGCCGAACTGGTTGCTGTAATCGCGCCATTGTTTTGTGCCGGAAAGCGCCACGGTCTCGCGCGCCGGCTGCGGGGCGTTCAGGAAGGTGGCCCCCACATACACTTCGTCTGCCGTCTGCCCGCGGCCGTTGCCCTCATTCAGAGTAATGCGCACTTTTTCCACAGAAGTTTGCCCCGCATAGCCGGGCTGGCCGCGCAGAATCTCCGGCGTGCCGTCCCCGGGCATGCCCCATGTGTCATAGCCGCCCAGGGCCTGTTTGTCTTCCGAGATGGCGTATTGGTACGCTTCGCCGTTGGGCGCATAGATATCCAAATTTTCAAACCGCAGGGTCACTTCCAGCGGGGCCGTTTTATTTTGTGCCGCCTGGTAGGCCGCTTGCACCTCGGCCGAGCTCCACGTCAGGCGCTGCACGGTCTCTGACGCAGATGTGGTGCCGTCCTGCGCCCGGTAGGTGCGCGTCAGCACAAAGGTGATGGCTGGAAATGCCTCCGGCTGGCCGCTTGCGTCCATGGGCAGCTCCAGAAATTTCTTTACCGCCGTGGCGCCCTTCACGCTTTCATATTTGTTTTCCACAAGGTAGGTGTTGATGACGGGGTCGGCATAGACAAGGCCGCTTTCCGGCTGTGTGGTGCCGTTTGGCCAGGTGACGCTGTTTTCCTTCAGGGTATAGAGGTACAGCCTGCCTTCCGCGTCATATTGGGGCAGCCGGGCCGCACCCGGCTGTTCGGGCGAAATGGTGATGGCGCCGTTCTCTGCCGTCATAATATTTCCGCCTTCATATTCCATGCGGAACCGGTATGAGCCGTTCTGGTATACGCTGGCCCATTCCTCCACCTTCAGCGAGGCCACCTGCACGGCCTCGGCCTCGCTTTGCTGTGCCAAACGGCGGTACAGGCCAAACTCCACATTGGGAAGGTCTACGCGGGGGTAGCCCGCGGGCAGGGACGCCCACAATTTCTGGCCCTGTACGGTGACGGTTTGATAAATGGCATTGGTAAAGGTGCCCGTTTCACGCAAAGCATACTTCGCCGCGGCATCATTGCCTGCGCCGGAAACCAGGGCGAGGTCCAGCGTGTCGCCCTGCTGTACATCTTCGTTCAATTCCAGCGCTGTGCCAATGTCCCGCAGGCTGCCGCGCTCACCCATGCCGTATGCAACGGGCAGGTAATCAAAGCTCTGCGCGTCCACGGTGGTGTGCTCTACGGCATAATAGATAATCTCATACCCATATTCGTCATACTTGGGCAGGCCGCTCAATTCCGCCACCCAATATTCGGCCAGGCTGGTGCCCTCTTCGTCCAAATACGTCCATTTGTAATTTGCCTGGCGCAGCGACGCCTGCGGGTTTCCGTTTTCATCGTGCCGCACCTGATAAATGTCCAAATAGATGTCTGGCCGTTGGCCCGCCTCATATATGGCGTCATCTTTCCAAATTTTGTTCCAGACGGCCGTTTTTGTGCCGCTGAGGCTGTTTGTCACCTGCTGGAACTGTTTGTCTGCCTCGCGGTGCCCGCTTGCCTCATACTGCGGCTCTCCATAAGCGGTGCGGTAATCGGCCAAAAGGTTCTGCAGGCCTTCGGGAAGCTGAGACACCTCCACTTCTTCGCCGTCTGCATTCAGCCACACCTCGCGCACGGTGTACTGCACCGCGGCGCCGGTGCGGTCGTATTTGGGCAGTTCGAAAAATTCATAGGTGCTTTCTTTTTGGGTAAAGTCCAGCTTCTGGCGGGATGCCACAGGGGCCCCCGTGCTGTCTGCAATGGGCACCTGGTCTGCCGGGCTGCCAATTGCCACGGTGTCGCCGCCCGCCCGGCCGCGGCTGATGGCATAATACGCCGGCACGTCCTGCCGGGCAAATTCCAGCTGCATTACAAGGGAATATCCGCTTTCTTCGGCCTGCTGTGCAATTTGCGCACGCAGCTCGCCCGTTCCGTCCTGCCATGTCTTGGTGGCTGTGAAATCGATATTGCCAAAGCGGCGGTTGGCCGCCGTATAAAAGGTGACGCCCTGCAGCACTTCATGGCTGTAGGTAACCTCGTAACGGTGATAATCGGTTTCATAGGGGATGGCCGTATAAGTATCGTCTCCCGGGCCGTCATATTCCTCTGGCGCCTGCGGCTGTGTGAAATTTGCAGGGTCTTCCGTAAGCGGCACCGGTGTGCCGCCCACCTGAGTTTCCAGAATATAGACGTCCTCCGGTGCGCGCTGGCCAATGCCCACCCAGGCATACCACACACCGCCGCCCAGGGTAACCTCGTTCACCTTTTCGTTGGTGGCGCGGTCGTACACGGCCACGGTAACGGCCTCGCGGTGCGAGATATCGCTGTCGTCCACCCAGTCTTTCCGCACCATAATGCGGTTGCCCTCGCCCGGGCCGTTGTACACTGTGGTGTGGTAGCCCTGTTCGTCGCGCTCTGTTTTGTAAGTAGGAATGAAATTGGCCGTGCCGCCCTGTTCCAGCAGCAGATACTGATATTGGCCGCCGTTCTCGTCAAACTCGTCCAGCGGCGTCACCGTTGCCTGCCAGGGCGCTGTCTCCTGTGCCAAGATGCCCAGCGCCTTGTTCACCACCGTGGGCTCTGCGTCTGCCGTGCCGTCCACGGAAAAAACCGCCACCGGCTCGCCCAGTGCTTCGCCGTTTCGCATGCGGTAAATGGCAAATGTGGCCGTGGCCCCCTGCGGGGGCTGTGTTTCCCCGTTTTCATCCAGCCACACCTTTGCCACTTCGTATTGAATGGTGTTGGCAATGGTGTTTGTCACCGTGGTGGAATACCCCTTGCCCGCGCTGCCCGCCTGCCGGATGGCCGAGCGGTACTGCACGGTGCGGCCGCCCTGTGCAAGGGTAAATGTGCCCCCGCCGGTTCCGTCCGGGGCAAACAGGTTTTCTTCCGAGCCCGCGCCCTGGTATACGGCGCTTTCCACCCAGCGGTATTCCAGCTCTTGCCCGCTGGCGTCATACCGGGGCATGGTGCGGCGCACCGAGGCGGAAAGGTTCTCTGCAAAAAATTGCTCCATGCGCTGTGTCACGCCGGTGGCCTGCCACTGGGCCCCGGGCTGGCCTTTTACGCGGCTTTGCAGCGTCAGCTCTACCACCACGTCCTCAAATTCCGACTGGAAAGCGCTGGCCTTCCACACCTTGGTGGCTGCGGCTTCTACCGCGTCTGTGATGCGGTTGGACAAAGTGCCCCCATTGTACAAAAACGTGTTGCCGGCCGGGCGCACGTTCGGGGTGGTGATGTCCACCAGCTCGCCGTCCTGTTCAATTCTGTCGGTGATGCTGCCGGTTGCGGCATCCACCTTGCCAAACACCTGTTCATAACTGCGGGCAGGCGCCCCGTCCAGCGTGGTGCTGTCCAGATATTCGCGCACCACATACAGGTATTCATAGCCCTCTGCGTCATATTTTTCCAGTGCGTCGAACAAAAGTTCCTGTTCGTCAACCCCGGTATCCAACGGCAGGGTGACAATAGCGCCGTCCGCCCTGCGCACCGGCGCAGCGGTGGTGCTGGGCTGGCCCTTTCGGTAACGCCACAGCTGAAACTCGCCCGTGGGGCGCTGGCTTTGCGCACCGGCAGCCACGCCTTCGTCCAGCCACACCTTGTGTGCGTCATACGTTTTGTGGCCTGTCAGCGTCAGATACAAGGTGCCGCCGCTGTACAGCCTGTCGGTTACAGAGCCGAAGTTTGGCGCCGAAGCATTATCGTAAGAAATGGCAAAGTAATCCCCATTCTGCAGCGAGGGAATTGTCACCTGCCCCGTCTGCTGGCCCTCGGCCTCGCGGATGCTATAGGTAATTTGTGTGCCGTCCAGGTTATATTTCCAGGTGTTGCTGATTTTCATGGCACCCGAAGTGGGGTTGTTTGGGTCTGACGAGGGGTCGCGTTCAATGACGAGATCGTCGCCCAAATCTGCCAGCAGATACTGGCTGGATGCCTGCCCCGTCTGGACGGTGAGGGCAAAATGCCCGGCAATGGCCTGGCTGATGCCGGGCGCGCTGCCCAGCGTGCCCCAGCGCAGGCGAACACCGAAGGTAAGGTCTGTTTGCAGCACATAATACCAGCCCGCTTTGCCGCCGGCCGAGGGGAATTGAGGCAGCTCTTCCTGCTCCACCTTCTGAATGGCATAGCCCTCGCAGGCCGCGGGCTCTATCTGCCATTCCACGGTGTGCTGCGTTTCGTCTCCATAGGGGTCTATCTCGGTATACTTCACCGGCAGCGTATGGTCGCCCACCGTCACAAGATAACTGCCCACGCCGGCCTGCGAAACAGCTGCCTGCGGCATCTGCTGCAGGCCAAGCTGCGCCATGTTTTCCTGCGTAAGCTGCACAAACTCGCCCGTGCCGTCCAGCCGGAATTTCAGAATGGGCTGCGGGTACTGCGCCGTATCCGGGCGCAGGGCGGCCTCGTTGTGGTTGTCTACCCAGTACAGCGTGCGGTTGAAACTGCTCAGCCACTCATCTATTGCAACAGATGCTTCCTCCGGCCGGCCGGTGCCCAGGCCGCCCTGCCAGGTGGCAAGCACCTGTGCGCTGGCAGCGCCAAGCTGCTGCGGGGCCGGGGCCTGGCCCGCGGCGGGCGTGTTTTCCAGCGTGCCGCTCAGTGTGATGGCCGCGCCCGCAAAGCCGGGCGCCACGGCAAACGCCTCGCCTGCAAAGGCAAGCGTAAGGCCGCTGATGTCTTCCAGCTCTGCACTTTGCCCCTGCGGCGCCGTACGCCGAAGGGTGATGTGCAGCGCATTGTCCTGCACAGCTGCCGTTACCTCTGTATTCTGTGCCAGCCCCGCCAGCGTGGCGACGGGTGTGCCGCCAATGCGGATGACATTGTTTTCGCACAGGGCCTGGCCCTCGGGCAGGCTGATGCCCTGCGGCAGTTCCAGTGAAAGAGATGCGCTTTGGCTCTGCGTATACAGTGCGCCCGCCGCGGCCGTGTTTTCGGAAATGGCAGACAGCTGGAACGCAAAATCGGGCAGCACGCCGTCTTCTGTGGGCTGCAGCTCTGCCTGCGGGCCCGTGATGGACGCCTGCCAGCCCTTATATTCTGCCGTCACCTCCATGTCCTGCGCCTGCGCGCTTAAAACCAGGTTGGGCTTTTCCCCGCTGGCGGCAGAAATGCTGTCTTTCACCGAGATGCAGAAGGGCGCAGAAACACCGTTCGGCACTTGAAACGTGAAATTCTGTTCCACTGCGGGATGTGTTTCGTCCAGGGAAAAAGAGAGCACGGCCCCGTCCTCGGTCAGGGACAAAACCAGCGCCGTGCCGTTTGCATCCAGGGCAGCGCCGTCTGTCAGCTCGCCCTGTTCGTTGCGGAACTCGCGCAGGGCCGCAGCCTCCTGCGCATCCAGCGCAACAGACACCTCTGCACGCGAAACACCTTCGCCAAGCTGTGCACGCAGCGTCACTGTGCCCGCAGTGCCGCTGGCCACCGACGGCTGCTGCGGCAGCCACTCTACACGCACATCCGCCCCGGCAGGCGCGTTGCCGGCGCCGCCCTCATCTTCAGAGGAGGGCGCAAAGCTTGTGCCGGTAGAACTGCCGGGGGCGCTTTCTCCCTCCGGCTGCCCTTCGGGCTGGCTGCCGGAAGAAGCGCTTGCGGAAGAGCTTGCCATCGAGCTGCCAAAAGAGCTGCCGGAGGAACTGCCGGAAGAGCTTTCCGAAGAACTGCCGGGCGTGCTGCCGGGCGCCTGGCCTTCCTGTGCAAAGGCAAGTGCCTGCGCAGGCAGCATGGCCAGGCAGATAGCCGCAGCCAGCACAGCGCTGAACAGGCGGTGTTTCCATCGGATGTGCTGATTCATGACGGGGGATCTCCTTTCCCTTTGGTTTATTGAGAAGTTTGCTCCAATATGCCAAGCAGGACGAACCTTGCATTTTCAAACTCATAGCTGCAGGTAGAAAGCGTCACCACCCGCTGCCCCGGCTGCGGCACAAGGCCGCTGTCAAAAGCCGAGCGCCGGGCCGCGGCCTCGCACCACTGCAAAAATTCCTGCTGGGAAGAAAATGCACGCCGCCAGGCATCGCTGTCCGGCGCAGCCACATAGCCGGCAAACACACGGATGGTATACGCCGCCTGCGGGGTGAACAGGGCCAGTGTGGGGTGCTGTTCATAATAGCCCGGCTGCAGGTAGCCTGTAAGCGAGGAAAACATGGTGCCGTTTTTCATATGGTGGCCATATAGGATGGTGTGCATGTCGGAAAAATCGGGGCTGCACCCGGCATCCACAAAAATGGCGCCAGCGCTGTTTTTCTTTTTGCCAAACATGTGGGTCAGGTAATACTCGTTATCTGCCGCCTGCACCACCGGGTAATTCACCGGCGTTTCGGGGCCGTAAAGCCATGCCACCACGTTTTCGTCTATTTGCCGCAGGGCCTCAAAATCCGCCTGCAGCTGCCCGCCCGTTTCACCATCCGCCGCCTGCGCGCCGTTTTGGGCCTGAACGGGGGAATACTGCGCCAACACAGCGTATTCACGCCGCCCGGCACGGTATTCCAGCAGGGTGCCGCCCAGCTGAAAGGCGCAGAATGCCGCCGCACAGGCAAACAGGGCCGCCAGGCAGGCGGCCACCCTTTTTTTCATGCGCGCCACACCCCTTCCGCCGCCCTGCACGCCCCTCACAGTGCCATAATACTGCGCCCGGCAGGCCGAAAACGGGCGAAACCTCACAGGCATGCATTCACCTTATGTGGCATTTCTTTTCTTTGTGCAGGCTTCTATAACAATTTTCTTGTTATGTAAAATTATAAGTAAGAACAATTTTACCACTTTTTACCTTTACTATCAATAATATTCTTAATAAATAGTCAAAGTAACAAGAAAGCGTATACTTTTAATTGTCCAGAATGAGGTGATAAGAATGATCGGAGAGCGCCTGGCCGAGGTGCGCAAGGACCACGGCGATACCCAGGCGGCGCTGGCCAAGCGCCTGCGGGTGACGCTTTCTGCCGTTCGCAGTTGGGAGCAGGAAAAAAGTTCCCCCTCCCACGAAATGCTGGTGGCGATATGCCGGCTTTATCATATTTCTTCCGATTATTTGCTGGGGCTTTCCAATGTAGACCCGGCCTATGAACAACGGAAACGCATAAGCGCCTTTTCGCAAAAAGAACTGGATATGCTGCGCGATTATGAAAAATACCTGCTTTGGCGCCAGAGGGAAGCATACGGCGGAAAAGAAAAAAAGGGTGAATGACCATTTCAGGTCATTCACCCTTTTCTGTTTTTTGCGGCTTGCAAATGATACACTTCCGGCCGGGCCGGCGGCCAAAAAAAAACGCACGCCCCGCAGGCCGGCCAGGCAGCCCCCCGCCCTGCCCGTGCGACACCGGGCCCAAATGGCGCCCGTGCACAGCCAGGGCCTTATGGATGCGCCGCGCCTTCCGGCTGCTGCGCGGGGCCGCCGCTGCGGAAAGCGCCCTCAAAAAAGCGGTAGTCCTGCCGCAGTTTATCTGCCAGGCGGTAACTGCCGCGGTTCAGCACCCAATCGATGACAACGCCGCGGAAATGGCGGAACACGAAATCTGCAATCCATTCTGGCGGCGGGGCGCCGTGCAGCAGCCCGGCGCGCCCGGCCTCGTCCAGGCACTGGCAGATGGCGCGGAGGGTAAAGCGCTGAGGGTCCAGTGTGCTGGCGGCACAGCTGCCAAGGCGCTGCTGGTAATAGCGGGCCGCCAGTTCCCAGCCAAGGCCCTCCATAAAATCGGCATAACTTGTAAGAATAATCACCAGGCGCTGTTCCGGCGGCTGGTTTTCGTGGCCGGCAAGCGCCTGTTTCACATAGCCGTCCAGCGAAGAAAACCCCTTGGCCAGCAGCGCCTCTTTCGACGGAAAATGATGGTAAAACGCCCCTGTGGTGATGCCGGCCAGGCTGCATATTTCGCGCACCGACACCTTATCAAACGCCTTCTGACGGCAAAGCCGCATGGCAGCCTGCAAAATGGCCTGTTCGGTTTGCGCCGCCTCGCGCTGGCGGCGCTGTTTATAATCTTCCATCTGCAGCTCCTTCCTCATTGACACAGGGCAAAGGTTCTTTTATAATATATCACATAACAACGTTATGTCACAATTTCTGCTGTGCCGCCAACGGGCCTGCGGCACAAAGTTTCCCCGTTTTATTTGATGCTAAAGGAAGGTGAGCGTTTTGTCAACCGAGGCGGCGCGTTTTTCCCACAACCCGGAAAAAATCGCCTTTCTGACAGACTCTTGCGCAGATCTTTCCCCCAAGCTGCGCAAAAACAAGCCTGTTTTTGTGGTTCCGCTGCATGTGCGCTGCACAGACGGCGAGTTTCTGGACGGCGAGGATATTTTTGCGCAGGATATCTACCGGCGCCAGCAGCTGGGTGAAATGCCCAGCACATCCCTGCCAAGCGGCGGCCGTGTAAGCGCCGTGCTGGACGAAATTGCCGCGTTGGGCTATGAGAAGGTTGCGGCCGTGCACCTTTCCTCCGGCCTTTCCGGCACATACAACCTCGTGCGCATTGAAGCTGCCGAGCACGCAGGGCTGGAGGTGCGCGTGTTCGACTCGCTCAGCGGCAGCCTGGGCCTTGGCGCCACTGTGCTGCAGGCGTGGGATGACGTGCGCGCTGGCATGCCCTGGCAAGAGCTTGTGGAGCAGCGCATTCCGCAGCTGATTCGAAACACATTCCCGTTCTTTTCGGTAGATACGCTGGAATATCTGCAAAAAGGCGGGCGCATTGGCAAAATTACCGCCATTGCGGGCACCATGCTGAACATTAAGCCCCTGCTGAGCTTTGCGCCGGACGGCCAGCTTGCCAGCGTGGCCAAGGTGCGCGGGCGGCAGGCTGTGCAGCCCAAATTTTTAGAGCTGCTGGCCGCGCGCACAGCCGGGCACACGCGCTATAACCTGGCCGTGGCCAACGGCGGCGCCCCCCAGGAGATGGAGGCCCTTGCCAAAAAGATGAAGGCGGCTTTTCCGAATTACGAGCATTTCTGGAAAGCGGAAATAGATGCCACGCTGTCGAGCTATATTGGCGCAGGCGTGCTGGGCGCAGGCATTCAGTTTTTGGATTGAGCCCGCCTTCCGGCACACCCGCTGCCCTGAAAGCAAACATGAAAAAGCCCCGGCCTTACCCGGCCGGGGCTTTTCTGTGCGCCGCAGTTTGCGGCAACATGGAACATCGCAACAGTATAGATGTCGTACAATATGTGAAAGGATTATTTTTCTCTCAACCTCATGGTGTGCTGTATCCACAAGTCTGTGTAAGTTTTTGACAAGCGGTCACTTTCTTCTTTGGTCACTACGCCATTTGGAAATAAGACGCCACAGAAAAAGGCAATTTTACTTTGCGGATCATATATGCGTTCTTCCATTGGCCTATTAATACTTTCATGAGTTTCAGAATTTATCCATTTCAAAAAAAGTTGATCCATCAAATCTAATGCTTTGTTTTTTCCGTACAAGGCGTTTGCTATAAGTACGCCATGAAACGCTGTTGCATGTTCTCTCTTCAGAAAATGACAATTTTGCATTAAATAGTTTATGTAGTCATCATCTTCTTTCGCCTTTCGACTATTTACCATCTCTGTTAATAGGAGCTCAATATCCTGCGTTTTTAATGAAAAGTATTTATTTAATTCCGGACAGCTTACTTTAATACTGTTTAATAGTGCCTCGCTTCTGGGCTTTAGCTCGTCAAGTAGTGGCTTAATCCCATTCATAAAGAAAAGTGCTTCTGTCTGTTCCATACCAGAATACTTTTCGTAAGGAGCGATCTGGTTAAAAATTCCGATTATTATGGCAGCTTCCTCATAGTAACCTGTCAAATCTAATTCCATATTTGTCCGGCATTTCTGCAAGCATTGAAAAAGAGAATGCACAGCGCTAAATTGATTACTTGAGAGATTGCGTTTTGCGTCCGGCAAGTTAATAATAAGGTTAGTAATATCTGCAATAGAAAGAAGTTCCTTGCCACCAGCCTTTATCTTCTCCACTTTTTTCATGGCCTTCAGTCCAGAAAACAATCCCATAATTCAGCTCCCTACTTTAATATTTTGTTGTCATTCCAACAAATATTGAATAGACTGCTTTTCCACTATTTCCATTAATAGATTAGCATATTAGGGATAATTTGTATATAGTTTAATTTTCCAGGGAAACTTGCAGTATTCTGTGAACTCTCTATACACTTAAATTGCCGTAAACGGCAAAATAAAGTGAAAGGAGATCACATAATGCGTTACGATGAGAAAGAAAAACGTACATTGGTCAGTCTATATTACAACGGAAAATCGGTTACTGAGATCTGCCAAGATCACCAGATTCCCAGAAGCACTTTTTACAGTTGGATTCAAGCCTATCGGCCTGTTGAATCTAAGGACAGTTCCCGCACCATTACCCCAAAAGATTTTGATACCCTTCTCCGCCGCTGTGGAAAGCAGGAACAAATTATCGCGGTTTTGAAATCCATTCCTGCGATCACCAACGCGACAACTCAGGAGAAGCTTGCAGTACTGGAACCGCTCTATGGCCAGTTTAGTGTCCATGTTCTCTGCGAAGCCTTAGATGTTCCGAGGGGAACCTTTTACAACCACATCAAGCGGAACAAACGGGATAACAGCTCCTATGCCAAACATCGGGAAGAACTGCGAACGGCAATTCAGGAAATCTTTGAGGAAAGCTGACAGACGTTCGGGAGTGAAAGAATCTGTGCTGTGCTTCATGAGCGCGGTTATCGAGCTGGCACAACATTGGTACGGGAACTTATGACTGAGATGGGGCTGAGCAGCGTATCCACCACTTCTAAACGACAGTGGAAAAAATCCAACAGCTATGAGCGGAAAGCTAACATTTTACAGCGGCAATTCCATGTAGATGCACCGAACTGCATCTGGATCAGTGATGTTACCTGTATGAAACTGAAGGATCGGTATTATTACCTCTGTGCCATTGTTGATTTATATTCCAGGAAAGTAATTGCCCATAAGGTATCCACTCGGAACAGTACACAGCTAATCACGGCGACGCTCAGGATGGCCTACGATTCCAGAATGCCGGGAGAAAATTTGATCTTTCACAGCGACCAGGGCAGTCAATATACTTCCCATGCGTTCCGTCAGATGCTGAAAAAGTTGAAAATCACCCAGTCATTTTCCAATGCGGGAACGCCCCATGATAATGCCGTGATGGAATCGTTTTTCTCCGTGTTTAAAAGGGAGGAGTTTTACCGCAGAACCTACCGCTCCGAAACTGAAATGTGTAAGAAGATCAGCGAATACATTGCCTTTTATAATCAAAAACGCCCACATACCACTCTGAATCTTCAAACGCCAGAGCAATATGAGGACGCATTTTTTAGGAAACAATAAAAGTTCTATTTCTGGAAAGAGGGGTTCAGATTCCAGATTTTCTGCTGCTCCTATTGCCATTTTCAACTGTTTGTACTTTAATGTCCAGATTCTTACGAGCAGCTTATCACGGCAAAGCCCTTGAATAGCAAGGCTTTGAGGATAAAACGAGGGTCGACTTTTGAGACAGTCCAAAAAAACTGTTCCAAAAGTCGACCCTTGTTCAAATGGTGAGCCGCCGGGGATTCGAACCCCGGACCCATTGCTTAAAAGGCAATTGCTCTGCCAACTGAGCTAGCGGCTCATATGCATCTGACAGCTTAACAATTATAACAGCCGCACAAACGCTTGTCAATAGCTGTTTTTCACGCAGCGGGCCAAAATTCTCTGGCAGGCGGCGGGCCCCCGCCGGGGCCCGCCGCACAATATTTTATTGTTACACCGTGCGGTAATAATATTCGCTGCGGCCATTCACCGTCACATACAGAGTGTCGAAGTTGACATATTCCCATGTGGCATAGTATTGTTCGTTACCTGTATTTACCATTCCGTCCTCATAAAAGTAATAAGTTGCAGACGGGATATAAAAACTACTTCCAAACACATCGTCAGAAAACCACATATAATTCCCAGAGCTGGAATACCAATCTCCATAGAGATATGCTCTCATATCATAGTATATAAGCGGCGAAATGTCGATATAATCATCCAGCCCACGCATAGTTGCCATCTGGTCAGAGGTATATCTAACCAGATCGTTGTCTATGTACTGTTCGGAAAATTCTTGCCCTAACTCGCATGCTACCAAATACATCTGTGCAATTTCATTTCCCTCGTACTGTGAAAGGATCGTAAAAGCTTCTTTCGCTCTTTCAAAGCGCCAATCTTCAAACCAGCTCACGCCCTCTTCAGCAATTCCCGGTAGGCATTCAAGCGCTCGGCTGTGAGAATCTAAAAAATCTCCCAGCTCTATAAAATACTCATATTGCTTTAAAGCCCCTAGGCTTTTGGGATGATCCACCGCAATCAAATACAACCGAATATTTTCCGCCAGCTCCTCAGAATCCTGATATCCTTCCAGCGCAAGAAAGGCCTGGCGCGCCTGCTCCAGCTCGCCCTGCTCCATCAGCACCTGTGCGTCCACATAGGCCGCCTGCTGTTCATCCAGCATGTTCAGCCACGGTGCACGGCGGTATACGGCCTGTGCCCGGCCATATTGCCCATAGGAAATAGCCGTTTCCAGCGCGCCGGCCTGCCGCCAGGTGTAAATGCCAAAGCCGGCCGGCACCGCCAAAACCGCCAGCACCACCACTGCCGCAACCACCCGCCTGCGCAGGCGGCATTTCTTCGGCTGCGGCGCAGGCTGCGCCGGCCCCTGTGCCGCCTGTGCCGCGGCAGCGCACGGCGGCATCTCCCGGCTTTCCGCAGCGGCCGCCGGGTGCGGCGCATCTGCAGCAGGCGCTGCTGTTTGGGCTGCCGCAAGGCGCGTGGCCAGCCCGGCAAGTTCGGCGGCAAACTGCGCAAGGCTTTGTGTGCGCCTGCCCGCCTGCATATCCATGGCGTTCTCTACAAAAAAGCGCAGCGGGTTCTGCTCGCCAGGGGCAAGCGGCGCGCCGTTCATGCGCGCGGGGATATCTGGCGGCACAGCGCCCTCGGTAAGGGCGTACAGCACCGCACCGTAAAAATACACGCTGCCCGCCTCGCCCTGCACACCATAGTAAATTTCGGGCGCGGTGTAGCCCGGCGCACGGTAATCGGCCCCGTTTTTCTTCACAAGCTCTATGCCGTTGCCGCGCACCAGCACGCACTGCGGCGCGCAAAGGCTGTGCGCCTGCGTCCCTTTTTCCTGCAGGGCCGCCGCCACAGCTGCGGCCGCCTCGGCCGGGGCCAGCCTGCGCCCCGCCTGCACAAACTGCACAAGCGGCACGGCCCGCTGCCCTGTGCCGCGCGGCCGGCCTTTTTTCTTCCACATGAAAACGCCCAGCACGGCCCCGGCCGCACACAGCGCCAGCGCCGCCACACCCAGCACAACCCCCATGCGGGATTGCGTCTTATACGGAATGCCGTTTGCCTCCAGCACATTGATGAGCTCAACGACATGCACGGCGCCATTGATGTTTTGCGCACCGTCCACGCCCACGGTGTTTACCCCCACCACATTTCCGTGCTCGTCCAACATGGGGCCGCCGGAATTGCCCTGGTTGATGGCTGTGTTTGTCTGCACAAGCTGCACGTCCTGCGAGGCCGTGCCCACCACGCGGCTTGTCTTGATTGCGCTGACGATGCCGTCTGTCACCGTCATTTCATCCACACCTGCCGCCTCTTGCCCGGTCAGTATGTCCGCTCCGCCGGGAAAGCCCAGCGCCCACACCGCAAGGCCCGTGTCAAAGCTGCTGGTGCGCAGCGCAAGGCCCGGCACCTTCAGGGGCGCCGCGGTTTCCAGCACAGCCAGGTCTGCCCCGGGGGCCGTGGCCTTCACTGTGGCCGGCACGGCCGCGTCGTGCGAAAGGTATATTTCAAATTCGCTGCAGCCCTCTATCACATGGTAATTTGTCACCACATAGCACGAGTTGCGCGCCACGGTGAAGCCCGTGCCGTAGAAGGCGTTTTCGCCGCTTATGGCCACAATGCGCACCGTGCTCTGCCGCGCGTCCAGCACGGCGCCCGGCACGCTTTGCGCGCCGAAGGCCGCGCACGCCAGCAGGCACGCCAGCGCCAAAACGGCCGCCAGTTTCTTTCCAACACCCCGCATAAAAAAGCCCCCATTTCCCGGGAAATGCCCCGGCGCCACCCGCAACAGGGACAGGCCTTTCTGCTGCCGGCAAACACCTTACCCCTTTTGTTTTATCATACCACATCCCCGGGCCCGGCGGCACAGGCGTCTTACACAAAAAAGCGCCCCTGCCTTCAGCATTTTGCCAAAAGAAGGGGCGGTTTTCTGTTTTTCGCTGTCAGGCGCGGCCCGCGGCGGCGCAAAGCCATTCTTCGTCATGCGAAACGCTGTTGAACAGCGCCTCCAGCTTGGGAATATCCGCGCGCAGCGCCATGCGCACAAACCCCTCGCCAGCGGCGCCAAACGCCGTGCCGGGTATGACGGCCGCGCCATGGCGCGCCAGCAGCTTTTGGGCAAAGGCGGCGCTTGTGTCGCCCGTTTTGCGGATGTCAAGAAACGCGTACAGCCCGCCCTGTTGTTTTTGCTGGGCCAAAAACGGAATGTCCGCCACCCGCCGGGCCACATATTCGGCGCGGGCGCGGTAGGTTTCGTTTACATGGGCAAATATCTCGCGGCGCAGGGCCAGCGCGTGCAGCCCCGCCCGCTGGGACACCATGGGCGCCACATACACATTGCTTTCGTTTATTTCGCGCATTTTTTGCACAAGCGGCGCGGGCGCGGCCACATAGCCCAGGCGCCAGCCGCTCATGCAGTAATCTTTGGAAAAAGAGTGCACCGTGGCCACATGCCCGGCCATGCCGGGCATGCCGGCAGCGGGCACAAACGGGGTGTCGAAACAATAGGCGGTGTAAATGTCATCTGCAATCAGCACAATGCCCTTTTCCCGGCACACCTCGCACAGCGGGGCCAGCTGTTCGGCCGTAAGGCACACGCCGGTGGGGTTATTGGGCGTGTTGAGAATAACGGCCCTGGTGTTTGGCCCGCAGGCGGCCGCCAGCGCCTCGGCCTGGGGAACAAAGCCCTGCTGCGGCAGGGTGGCCACCTCTACCGGCACGCCGCCCGCCAGGCGCACCTGCTGGGGGTATGGGGAAAAATACGGCGCAAACAGCACCACTTCCTCCCCCGGGGCCAGCAGGGCCGACAGCAGCAGCCACATGGCATGGCAGCCGGACGCCGTCACCATCACCTGCTCGGGGGCAAGCGCAAGGCCATAGTCCTCCTGCCAGCTTTGGCAAATGGCCGCCACCAGCTGTGCATCGCCCGCTGCCGGGCCATAATGCGTATAGCCGTGCAGCGCGTCCTGCATGGCGGCGCGCACCACGCGCGCATCGGTGTCAAGGTCCGGGTCGCCCAGGGCAAGGTCCAGCACGGCGCCGCTTTGGGCGGCGTCCGCCATGGCCATCATTCCGGCAAGCCCGTCCAGGGCCGCATCATTCTGTTTCATAATCTCCCTCCTGGCCACGGGCAGCCCGCCGCGCGGGGCCGCCCGTCTGTTGTGGTTCAATCAAACGTGCGCAAAAATTCCGACACAAGGGCCAATCCCTTGCGCAGGGCTGTGGTATCTTCTGCAAAGCAATAGCCAATGCGCAGCCAGCCCTCCATATCCATAGCCGCGCCGGGCAGCAGCATAACGCCCGTCTTTTCCAAAAGCTGTTTGCAGAAGGTGACGCTGTCCACCGGGGCGTCATACTTCAAAAAGGCTGTGGTGCCCGCTTTGGGCCGCACATATGAAATGCGCGGCTCGCTTTGCACCCACGCGTCCAGCACAGCGGCGTTATCCGCCACAATTTTCAGGTTGCGGCGCAGCAGCGCCTCGCGGCTGTGAATGGCAAGCGCGGCCAGGTAATCGTCTATTTTGCCGCAGCTGATGGTGTTGTAATCCCGCCGGCGGTTGATGCGCTCAATCAGCTCTTCCGGGGCGGCCACCCAGCCAAGGCGCAGGCCCGCCAGCGAAAAAGTTTTTGAGAAGGTGCCCACACTGACGCCCTTTTCATACAAATCTGCCATGGCGGGGGCAAAGTTTTCGCCATACGGCGCGTGGTTCAGCCCGCGATACGCCTCGTCACACAGCACCCAGGCGCCGCAGGCCCCGGCTATTTTCGCCACGCCGCGAAGCAGAGCCTCGTCCATCAGCGCGCCGGTGGGGTTGTTGGGGTTATTGATGCAGATCAGTTTTGTGCTGCTGTCCACAAGGCTTTCCAGCTCTGCCAAATCTGGCAAAAAGCCGTTTTCCGGCCGAAGCTGGCAAATTTTCACCCGGGCGCCCAGCGATTCCGGAATGGAATACAGCTGCTGATAGGTGGGAAGCACGCTGATAACCGTATCGCCCGGCTCTACCAGGGCGTTGATGACAAGATCGTTCGCGCCAATGGCCCCGTGTGTGATGGTGGTGTTTTCGGGCCGCACCGTCTTATACAGGCCGCACAGCCCTTCGCGCAGTGCCATAGAGCCCTCGATGTCGCCATAGGTAAGCTGCATGGCGCGGATATCCTCCCACACCTTGTCGCCCTTGCCGGAAAGCGCGGCAAGCTCTTGCACTGTAAGCGACTTTACGCACGTCTCGGCCAGGTTATAGGTGCAGTTATTCTCATAGGCGTTCATCCACATCTCTACGCCAAAATCCCGAATCTTCATCGTATTCCTCCTTTTCGCTCACAGCTGCACCACCGTGCCCACGCCCATCGCCTCGGCCCTGCGCAGCGCACAGGCCGCGGCGGCAAGGTCCTGCAGGGCAATGCCCGTGGTGTCAAACACTGTGATGTCTCCGTCCCCTGTCCGGCCCGGCTTCTGCCCGGCCAGCACCTGCCCAAGCTCGCCTGCAATTTCCTGCGGCGCAAGGAAGCCCTGCTTCACCGCCATTTCCACTTCCCCTACGGCAAGGCACTGGGGCGTGTCATCGGTGTATACGCGCGCCCCGCGGCACAAAGCAGCACCAGCATGCCACCCAGGCGGAACACGGCCCCGCCGCTGGCTGCCTCCCAGCGGGCCGCCTCGTCCAGCCATGCCCCGGCCGGGGCATGGCCAGAAAGAGCACATGCCGTGCACTGCACCTGAACCGGCGCAGCGCCAAGCAGGCGCTGTGCCAGCCGTTCACAGCGCGCAGGCTGCTGTTCGCGCGCAAGGCGGGCAGCCAGTTTATCCTTTTTCTCAAACGCCACGCTTTGCCCCAGCATGCCCTTTACGGCGGCAATCACATCTTCCAGATACACGCCGTCATACAGCAAAAGGGCCGTGCCTGTCTGCTGCGCCATGGCGCACACATGCGGCGGAAACTCGTGCAGGAACACCGTCTTTACCGCAATGGCGGTGACGCCGCGGCGCATCAGCCCCTCCATCGCCTGCCAGGCCAGGGCGGGCTGCCCCTGTGCAAACAGCATGGTGCTCAGCACCAGCTCGTCTTTGTAAAAATTGTCATAGCTGCCCTGTGTGGGCTCGTAATCCAGAAAGGCCACGTTGGCCACATTTCGGGCAAGGCCGCTTTGCCCCGCCACGCAGCGCATGCCGCGCAATGCCGGGTGGCGCAGCACTGCCTCCAGGCTCAGCATGGCAAGGCCCCCTTTTTTGTGCTTGTTGTATCATACACTCGGGAACAAAGGCTTCCGCCGCCAAGGGGCGCCCCGGCGCGCGCTGCCACAAAGTTGAAACCCGGTGTTCCGCTTGTTTCTTGATGCTATTGTACCACGCGGGCAACAGATAGAAAAGGCCCGGCGGGTGTTTCCCGCCGGGCCGTGCGCACACAGCCCCTGCTGTGTTCAGCGCGCTTTTGTTTTAATTTCTTGCAAAATTTGAGCCTTAAATTCCTCCAGCGGCTTCACCCCGCCGTTTTCCTCTTTGCGGGCGCGCACAGACACTGTGCCGTCCTCCATCTCTTTTGCGCCCACCACCAGCATATAGGGCACTTTTTGAAGCTGCCCCTCGCGGATTTTGTAGCCCATTTTTTCATTGCGGCAATCTGCCGAGGCGCGCACGCCCGCGGCCTCCAGCGTTTGGGCTACTTCGCGCGCATAGGCCTGGTGCGCTTCGGCAATGGGAATCACGCGCACCTGCTCGGGTGCCAGCCAGGTGGGGAAAGCGCCCGCAAAATGCTCGATGAGAATGCCAATGAAGCGCTCGATGCTGCCGAACACCACGCGGTGAATCATCACCGGGCGGTGCTTGAGGCCGTCTTCGCCGGTATATTCCAGCTCAAAGCGCTCGGGCAGCTGCATATCCAGCTGGATGGTGCCGCACTGCCAGGTGCGGCCAATGGCGTCTACAAGGTGGAAATCCAGCTTCGGGCCATAGAAGGCGCCGTCGCCCTCGTTCACCGTATATTCGCGGCCCAGCTCTTCCAGCGCGGCGCGCAGGCCGTCCGTGGCCTGCTGCCACGCCGCCTCATCGCCCAGGTGGTCTTCCGGCATGGTGGACAGCTCGATATGGTATTCAAACCCGAACAGGCTGTACACCTGGTCAATCAGCTTCACCACGCCTTTGATTTCATCCTTGATCTGCTCGGGCGTCATGAAGATATGCGCATCGTCCTGTGTGAAGCAGCGCACGCGCATCAGCCCGTGCAGCGCGCCGGACAGCTCGTGCCGGTGCACAAGGCCCAGTTCGCCCATGCGCAGGGGCAGATCGCGGTAAGAGCGGGGCTTTGTCTGATACACCAGCATGCCGCCCGGGCAGTTCATGGGCTTGATGGCAAAATCTGTGTCATCAATCACCGTGGTATACATATTCTTTTTGTAGTGGTCCCAGTGGCCGCTGCGCTCCCATAAAGCGCGGTTGAGCATCACAGGGGTGCTGATTTCCTGATAACCGGCGGCGCGGTGAATTTCGCGCCAGTAGTCAATCAGCTCGTTTTTCAAAATCATGCCCTTCGGCAGGAAGAACGGGAACCCGGGGCCCTCTTCCATCAGGGTGAACAGCTCCAGCTCTTTGCCAAGGCGCCGGTGGTCTCGCTTTTGCGCCTCTTCCAGCATGTGCAGGTAGTCTTCCAGCTGGCTTGCTTTGGGGAAAGCGATGCCGTACAGACGGTCCAGGCTGTCGCGCTGGGCGTCGCCGCGCCAATAGGCGGCCGCCACCTTCAAAAGCTTCACGGCCTTCAGGGCACCGGTGCTCATCAGGTGCGGGCCGGCGCACAGGTCTGTAAAATCGCCCTGCGTGTACACACTGAGCTGCCAGCCCTTCTCGGCATATTCCTCTAATAGCTCCAGCTTATAGCTTTGCCCGGCAAACAGCGCGCGCCCCTCTTCCACGGTGATAAAGCGCTTTTCCACCGGAAGGTCTGCCTTGATGATTTTTTTCATCTCGGCCTCAATGGCCTCAAAATCGCCCGTGGTAAGCGGGCGCTCTGCCTTGATGTCATAATACCAGCCATTTTCCAGCGCCGGGCCAATGCCGAACCGGGCCTGCGGGAACAGGTGCTGCACAGCCTGCGCCATCACATGCGCGGCCGTGTGCCAGAAAGCGTGCTGGCCCTCGGGCGAATCGAAGGTCATAATTTCCAGCGTGCAATCCTTTTCCAGCGGCGTGCGCAAATCGCATGCCTCGCCGTCCACCTTGGCGGCGCAGGCTGCCTTATACAGCCCCGCGCCGATGCTTTTGGCCACTTCGGCGGCTGTGATGCCCGCCTCAAACTGCCTTTTGTCGCCTTTCAGTGTTACTTGTATCATGCGTTTCCCCTTTCTTCAGCCCGGTTTCGGCTGAAAACAAAAAATGCCCATCCCGCACGAATGCGCACGGGATGAGCAGGAAGCCCACGGTTCCACCCGAATTATACTACTATTTGTTTTAAAATCAAAAATAAAACAAATAGCAATATCACTCTTGCCGGCTGTAACGGGCCGTGCCCGGCGGGGGTTCGCCCCCGCACTCTGCGGTGGTAGGAAGCATGCCCGGCACAAGGCCGCTTACAGCCCGGCGGCGGCCCTCTCTGCATGTGCAAAAAGCAAGTTCCCATGTCCGCTTCTGCGTTTTTACGGGATGGTCTTATGCAAGTAAGCATACACCCGCCCGTTGCGGTTTGTCAACGGTATATGTCACAAAGAGGTAACAATTTCTTGACAATTTTGTGAACAAACGATACAATATAACATGTGATTATATGTAATATTGAGGCAGCCCGCTGAAAAGAGCCGGGCTTGCCTTTTACTTCATTTGTAAATAAACCTGTTGTTTCGCTCGCCTTGGGCTGCCCTCATATTACTTTTATTCATCAATTTTGAACTGAATAGGAGTGGACCCCATCTTATGTTACCATTGTTACTGCCGTTGTGGCTGGTGATCATTGGGATCATGGCCATACTGGCCGCCGGGTGCGTAGTGGGCTTTTTTCTGGGCGAAAGCCACCGCAAAAAGGTAGCCGAGGCAAAAATTGGCAGCGCGGAAGAAGAAGCCCGCAGGCTTGTGAATGACGCTGTAAAAACGGCGCAGCAAAAGCGCAAGGAAGCCCTTGTGGAGGCAAAAGACGCCGCCCTTCAAATGAAGACGGAGGCCGATAAAGAAATTAAAGAGCGCCGCAACGAGCTCTCCCGCCAGGAGCGCCGGCTGGACCAGAAAGAAGAGGCGCTGGACAAAAAAGTTTCTGTGATGGAGCAGAAAGAGGAAGACCTTCGCAAACGGCAGGAGCTGGCCGAGGCCAAACTGAACGAGGTGGAACAGCTTCGCCTGCGCGAGATGGAAAAGCTGGAGACCATTGCCGGCCTTTCCTCAGAGGATGCCAAGCAGCTGCTTTTGTCGAAACTGGACGAGCAGCTTGCCCACGAAAAGGCCATGCACATTGCCGCGTATGAAACGCAGACAAAGGACGAGGCCGAAACCATGGCGCGCGAGCTGATTAGCCAGGCCATTGCCCGCTGCGCGGCCGACCATTCCAGCGAGGCCACCGTGTCGGTGGTGGCCCTGCCTTCGGACGAAATGAAGGGCCGCATCATTGGCCGCGAGGGCCGCAACATCCGCGCGCTGGAAACAGCCACCGGCGTAGACCTTATCATTGATGACACGCCCGAGGCCATCACGCTTTCCAGCTTTGACCCTGTGCGCCGCGAAATTGCCCGCATGACGCTGGAGCGCCTGATCAGCGATGGGCGCATCCACCCCGCGCGCATTGAAGAGACGGTTGATAAATGCCGCCGCGAGCTGGAGCTTGCCATGAAGCGCGAGGGCGAAAAAGCAGTGATGGACGTGGGCCTGCACGGCCTGCACCCCGATATTGTAAAGCTGCTGGGCCGCCTGCACTACCGCACCAGCTATGGCCAGAATGTGCTGAACCATTCGCTGGAAGTGGCATATCTTTCCGGCATTTTGGCCGCAGAGCTTGGCGTGAACGTCACCCAGGCAAAGCGTGCCGGTCTGCTGCATGACATTGGCAAGGCGCTGGACCACGAAATAGAGGGCAGCCACATTTCCATTGGTGTGGACATTGCCAGAAAGTATAAAGAGAACCCGGCCATTATTCACGCCATTGAGGCGCACCACGGCGATGTGGAGGCCAAGACGCCGCTTGCCTTTATTGTGATGGCAGCGGACGCCATTTCTGCCGCACGCCCCGGCGCGCGCAAGGAAAACCTTGAAAGTTATATCAAGCGTTTGGAAAGCCTGGAGGAAATTGCCAACAGCTTCGAGGGCGTAGAGACAAGCTTTGCCATTCAGGCGGGCCGCGAGGTGCGCATTATGGTGAAGCCGGACGCCATCACAGACGACCAGCTTGTCATTTTGGCGCACAGCATCTCCCGCAAAATTGAGGAAGAGCTGGATTACCCCGGCCAAATCAAGGTAAACGTCATTCGCGAATCCCGCGCGGTGGAATACGCCAAATAAGCAGCATTATAAAAGCGCAGCCTGATATTACAGGCTGCGCTTTTGCATTTCCATGGGCGCAAAGCACTTTTTCTGCAGGCAAACCATCAGGCCCTTTCCGGGGCAGGCAAAGAGGCCAGATACTTGTTCACCTGGCGGCGCGTGCAAAGGCGCACGCCCTGCTTGGCTGCGGCAAAGTGGGCCTCGTGCTGGGCACGCCGGGCTTTGGTGCGCCCTTCGTGCATAATCCACCAGAAAAATTCCGCATCAAATTTTTCCTCACAGCCCAGCGAGGGCCTTGCCTTTCCCCTATATTGCCACCAGCGGCGCAGGTTGGCGGCAAGGCAGGGCACACGCGCAAAATCTAAAAAGATGCACACGTCTGCCATAGAAAAGCGCTGCGGGCAAACACGGCATAGTTGCCGTCAATCACCCAGCCCTTGTTTTCTTCCAGAAATTTCTGCACCCGGGCATTCTGCTCTTCCAGGCTGCGCTCGTTCCAGTTTCCATAAAACTGCACTGTGTCCAAATGCAGCACCGGCAGGCCATACATTTCCCCCAGGCGCTGTGCCAGCGTAGATTTTCCGCTGCCGGAATAGCCAATAATCTGGATGCGCACGGCGCATCGCCCCCTTTCCGGATGTATGTGCCAGTATAGCACGCCCTGCGCCCGGCCGCAAGCGCCCGCACAGGGCGCTTTCTTTTCTCAGCCGGGGTAGCCCATGTAGGCCATGGTGAGCGGCGCCGTCTTTTCCATAGATACCCGGCACACCACAATGCTGCCGCCGCCCGCAACGCTGCCGGAATCTCCATTTCGGAATTCAAAATCCGGCCCCAGCGCCACGGTCCACTCCGGGATGCCGTCTTTGCACAGGGCCAGCGCAAGGGTGCCGGCCTGCACACAGTCGCTGTATTCATATTCATAGCGGTAACTGCCGTTCTCCAGCGCGACAAAGCCGCCGGGGCCGTCTGTGACCTCCAGCCGCCAGCCCGCCGTATTTTGGCCTTCCGGCTCCCATATGCCCACCAGTGCAGAACCCACATAGTAATAGGAATTGCCGCTTCCCCTGTCCCCAAAAGTGGCGATATATTGATGTGTACGCCCGTCTTCCCCTTCATAGGTGGCTGTGCACACATCGCCGGTGAGCCATTGCAGCTTCAGGTTCCCCTGCACCGCATAGGGGAACTGCTGTGCATGCAGGCCACGCAAATGCACGGTTTTGCCTGTGGAGGGGTTTTTGTAGAACACAGCCAGCCGAAGCGAAGAGGAAAGGCTGACGCGCAGCCCCGCCCCATAGGCCGCCGCCCCCAGCGCCGCCGCCAGTGCAAGCGCCAAAAACACAGCGCGCAACGCGCGCGGCAGCCGCCGGCGGGCCGCACGCCCCTGCTTCCAGCGCACCTGCGGCGTCTGGCGGCGCAAATGCTGTGCCAGGGCATCGAACTGTTCTGTCTCCAGCGCCTGCTTTGGCACCGGCAGGGCGCGCCGCCCCCAAAACAGGCAAAGCCCCTGCGGCCCCTGCCATACATCCGTCACGCCGGTGTAGGCAAGGCATGCGCTTTCGCCCGGGCTTTGCAGCAGCACAGTTTTCTCCCCAAACTGCGCGCTGCGCACCCCGGCCTTGCGCGCGGCTGCGCGTAAATTCCGGCGCGAAAGCGCCCCAAAGAACACCTCTGCCCCATACAGCACCGCCAGCAGGCCCTCCACGGCAGCCAGCGCATACAGGCCTGTATCGCTCTCCCGGCCCGCCAGCCACAGCACACTTGCCCCAGACAGCACCAACAGCGCAAACAGCCCGCGCATTACCCAGCGCCGCCGCTGCACATGCTGCCCGGCGCGCACAGCCAGGCTGCGCGCCGCCGGGGTGAGGATATCCTTTATATAAAACAGGGGTGCCTGCAGCTGGGCTTCCGCCGGGGCGGGCACGGCCGCCGGCGGCACCTTGGAGGCCTGCGGCTGCTTTTCCCCGCCCGCCAACAGCTCATCCACACTCACCTGCAACGCGGCAGCCAGCTGCGGCAGGGCGGTGATGTCCGGCAGGCCAAGGCCGCGCTCCCACTTGCTTACCGCCTTGTTCGTCACGCCCAATGCGTCTGCAAGCTGTTGCTGTGTCATATCCAGCGCCTTGCGGCGGGCCGCCACAAAAGCGCCTATTTTTTCGCCATCCATTCCAATGCCTCCTTCTGGTGCGCGGCCCGGTGCATTCACAATGCCGGGCCCCGCTGCCTGGCATGTTTACTTTACCACACACCCCCCGGGCGGGGCAACACACGGCCTGTGGAGGCCCTGTCTACGCAGCGTAGAGCGGGCCGTGCCCCGGCAAGGCCCGCCAATACCTGCAAAATGCAGGCCCGACGGGGCGCCTGTTTTTACAGGCCAAGTGCACATGGCATTGCAAACGAAAGGTACCATAAGCCCTCATAGCAACCCAATCGCCGCCATGGGGGCTTTCCATGCTTTTCCAACCAGGTGCAAAACCGTTTGCGGCTGCCCCAGGGCCGCAAAAATTCCGGCGCTTGTTTTTTGTGCAGCCTGCCCGTTTACAAAGCGATGGCGGCAGTGCTTTCCGCCAGAGGCCAGCCCGGCAATTTGGGGCAGGCCACGGCATGAAAAAGCCCGGCAACCCTAACGGATTACCAGGCTTTTTCAATGTGCTGGACATCAAAACCGCCAGCTTAAAACCAATAGTTTCTTACGTCACGGCTCCCTTTATTCCTGCGGTTTTTCCTCGTCGCCCGGCTGCGGGGCCTCTTCGCTGCCGTCGTCCTCCGGCTCGTCGCCCTTCACACTGGCCAGTGCATCTTTCGCCTGTGTCAGCAGGCTGTCCGCCCCGGCTTTCACTTTCCCCAGCATCTCGGGCGCGTCTGCGGCCACTTTCTGCGCCACACTGGCGCCCGCGTTCACCACGGCCTTGCCTGCCACCACAATGGCCTTGCCCGCCTCGCTAAGCGAGCCGGCCAGTTCATCCGTGTCGATGCCCGCCCTGCCGGCGGCCTCTTTCACTTTGTTTTTGGCTGTATCCACAGCCTCCGCCGCCTGTTCTTTCACCTCATATGCCGCATCTTCTGCGGCCTCTACAAGGTCTTCTTTCACATCCTGCAAGGTGGGCTGCGGCTGGGCCTCCGGCTGCGGCTCGTCGGGCTGTGCACAGGCCCTCGCCTCTTCTTCCGCAGCCTTGTTTTCGGAATATTTCTGCGCCACTTTCACAGCCGCAGCAGCACCGGCTGCAGCCACGCCAATTCCAAACAATTTTCCCCAAAATCCCATATTTCTTCGCTCCTGTCTGCAAATGCTCAAATTGGAATATACCGGGCTTTTCCTTTGGCCCATGCGGGAAAGGCACCTGCTGTGCCTGCCATCCCTCCGGTATCTTATTTTCATTATATCCGCTCTTATGCCGTTTGCAAGTAAAAAAGGGGCCTCAAACATGGACTTTTTGTAAATTTTGCCCAATTCGCGCTTTTTCGAGCCCTGGGTTTTCCCTATGGCATCCTTCTGTGCCGTCCTTGACATCGTCCCGCCATTTGCTATACTGTACATAAATACTGGAACGGATTCCATTTCGGAAGGGAAGCGCTGCTGTTGGAAAAGGAAAAGGCCGTGCGCCTGTTGGACGTAGCCCGGCACGCCGGAGTGGGCGTAGGCACCGCGTCCCGCGTGCTGAACCATGAGCCCGGCGTCAGTGAGGAAAAGCGCCAGCGCGTGCTGCGCGCCATTGAAGAGCTTGGCTACCGGCGGAACGCCATTGCACGCAGTTTAAAAGTAAACCGCACCAAAACGCTGGGTGTGGTGATTCCCGATATTGCCAACGAATTTTACTGCGAGATTGTGCGCGGTGCAGAAGATGCTGCGCGCAGCGAGCACTATACCATCATTTTATGCAGCACCGACAGCCGCCCCGCGCAGGAGCTCAGCACCATTACCATGCTGACAGAAAAACAGGTGGACGGTGTGATTATGCTCTCCTACGATTGCTGCCCGCAGACGCTGGACGCGTTGAAGCGTTCTGCCCTTCCCACCGCGCTTATTTCCACCCTGTGCACCGATGACGCATTTATCACCATCAATATTTCGAACTTTGACGCAGCATATCAGGCTGTGGAACACCTCATCGGCCTGGGCCACCGTTCTATCGCCATGCTGGCCGGGCCTCCCAGCGATATTGACGGCGGCGAAAACCGTTTGCTTGGTTACCGCGCGGCGCTGGCCGCGCACGGCCTTCATGGGCTGGACCCCGCCGAAACCCTGGTTGTGCCCAGCAGCGCCTATACCTATGAGGCCGGGTATGCCTGCACCCGGAAGCTTCTGGCCACCCAGCGGGTATTTACCGCTGTGTTTGCCGCAACAGACCACATGGCAGTGGGCTGTGTGAAAGCCCTGTGGGATAATGGCCTGCGCGTGCCGGAAGATATTTCCGTCATTGGCTTTGATAATTTGTCCATTACCGGCTATTCCACCCCGCCCATTACCACTGTGAACCAGCCCCGCTATGAGATGGGCCGCCTTGCCGCACAAAAAATATGCCAGGTTCTGGCCGGGCAGGATGTGGAACAACGCCATATCACGCTGCGTCACAACATCGTATACCGCGCTTCCACCGCCGCACCCGGCAGGCTGAAGCAATATGTGCCCAGTGGGAAACCGGTTTAAAATTGCGGCCACAATTTCCATAATATGGAATTTTCAAAGTGCTTCTTGTGTATTTTCTCTATATTTCCTGTGTCAAAATTGGCAAACCCATCCATTGACAGGGAAGGGAAATCGTGTATACTGAATTTAGATGGAATCGATTCAATTTGAATCTCACCAGCCTCCTCAAACAAATTCCAGCGCTGCCCGCCCATGGCAGCCTGCGAGGCGGCTCTTTTTTCAAGAAAAAACTGGAATCGATTCCAGGGCTAATACAGGGCTTTTGCCCGGAAAGAGGGACCCCATGCAAGCCGAAGCAATCCGTACTCAATGGGATAAACGGGACGCCGTGGTGCTGCGGGCCGGGCGGTATGAAGCCCTGGCTGTGCCGTCACTGGGCGCAAATGTTCTGAAACTCACCTACCGCCATCCGTGCGGGAAAACACTGGATATTCTGCGCACCCCGCCGTGCGCGCAGGTGCTGCTGGATGACCCCTATGCCTATGGCATTCCTGTGCTGTTCCCTGCGAACCGCATTGCGGGCGGGGAATATTCCTACGATGGCGTAACCTACCGTTTTCCGCAAAATTACCCAAACGGCGTGCACATCCACGGCGTGGTGCACAACCGCGCCTGGCATCTTGCCGAACTGTGCGCCCGAGACGGCGAGGCCCGTGCTGTGTTTCAGCTTTCCACCGAGGACCCCACGCTGCGCGCGCATTTTCCCATTGACCTTGTGCTGCGTCTGGAGTGTCTGCTGAACAAAAACGGCCTTGTACAGCGCTTTGTGCTGTGCAACGAAAGCGAAGTGACCATGCCGTTTGGCCTGGCGTATCACACGGCTTTCCGCGTCCCCTTTGTACAGGGCGGCTGTGCCGCAGACGTGCGCCTGCGCCTTCCGCTGGAGGGCCTGTGCGCAGACGACCCGGTAGACCGGCTGCCCTCTGGCAATGTGCGCCCGCTTTCCCGCTATGAGGCCGGTTTTGCCTCCCCGGCAGGTGAAGACCCGCTGAAGGCGCCGCTGGACGCGTTGTACAAAGCCCCTGGCGGCAGCGGGCAGGCCGTGCTGCACGACAAAGCCAGCGGGCTGGAAGTGGTGTATGACGCGGATGCGGAGGATTTGTATTGGATCATCTGGAACGGAGATGCCAAAAGCGGGTTTGTGGCCATAGAACCTCAAACCTGGCTTTCAAACGGCATCCATCTGCCGCACCCGGAGCGCCACGGCGTGCTGTATGCGCCGCCGCACACTGTGTGGCAGTGTGAAACGCGCATTTATGCGCGCTGAAGCAAAGGAGGGGATCTGATGGGCGAAACCATACTGGAAATGCAGCATATCGCCAAGGCGTTCTCTGGCGTATCTGCGCTGAAAGACGCACAGCTCACCCTGCGCAAGGGCAGCGTAATGGCGCTGGTGGGCGAGAACGGGGCCGGAAAATCCACTTTAATGCGCATTCTCACCGGCATATACAACCACGACGGCGGCAGCATTCTGTATAAAGGCCAGCCGGTTCACTTTCAAAATGCCATGCAGGCGCGCGCCGCGGGCATTGCCATCATCCATCAAGAGTTCAACCTGTTCCCAAACCTTACAGTGGCAGAAAACATCTTTCTGGGCGATAAAAGCGTGCAGGCGCACGGCTTTGTAAATTGGAACGCGATGTACCGCCGCGCGCAGGAACTGGTAGATTCCATTGGCGGTACCTTTTCCGTGCAGGAAAAGGTGCAGGCCCTTTCTGTGCAGAACCAGCAGGTAGTAGAAATTGTGAAGGCACTGGCTGCAAACGCCGAGGTGCTTATTATGGACGAGCCCACCAGCGCGCTGCCGGAAAGTGAAGTGCAGCACCTGTTCCGCACCATTCGCGGCCTGAAGGCGCGCGGTGTGGCCATTGTATATGTCTCGCACCGGCTGAATGAGATTTTTGAGATATGTGACGATATCACCGTGCTGCGCGACGGCGTGACAGCCTTTCTCTCCCCGGTGGCAGCCACCACACAACAGGAGGTGGTGGCGCAGATGATTGGCAAGGAAGTGACGGTGCTGTACCCCAAGCAGACGGCCGAAATTGGCGGCCCGGTATTGGAAGTGCAGCATTTATCCGATGGGGAAACCGTAAAAGACCTTTCCTTCTGTGTGCACAAGGGCGAAATTCTGGGGCTGTATGGGCTGGTGGGCTCTGGCGCCACCGAATGCCCGGAGGCACTGTTCGGCCTGGTGAGTTCTTCGCGCGGCACGTTCCGCATGGACGGCCACCCAATCCACCTGAACAGCCCGGCCCAGGCCGTGGCGAACCACATTGCCTATGTGCCGCCAGACAGGCACCGTCAGGGCATCATCCGCCAGCTCTCCATCCGCTTCAACCTCACGCTTGCCGTTGTGCGCAGGCTGTGCCGCCGCGGCTTTGTGCGGCGCCAGGCAGAGCAGGCCCTGGTGGACGAGTATATAGAAAAGCTGCGCATCAAGTGCGCCGGAGATGCACAAAAGGTTGCATTCCTCTCCGGCGGAAATCAGCAGAAGGTGGTTATTGCAAAGTGGCTGGCCACCAAGCCCTCGCTTTTGATTTTAAACGACCCCACCCGCGGCGTTGATGTGGGGGCCAAGGCCGAAATTTATGCCCTCATCAGCGAGCTTGCCTGCGCAGGCATGGCCATCATCATCACGTCTTCGGAAATCAGCGAGATCCTCGGCATGTCCGACCGCATTCTGGTGCTGAACGAGGGCATCGTCTCGCGCGAATTTCTGCGCGGGCAGGCAGACCAGAAATCACTTTTAAGCGCGGCGCTTGTTCGCGCAGACGCACCACAGGGAGGGTTGTGAGATGAAACACCGGCAAAAGGGCCTGCCTGCGCGCCTTTTAAGCAAAAGCGAGACACCCATCGTTGTGTTCACGCTGCTCGTCTACGGGGTGTTCAGCGCAATGGCTCCCAATTTCAATACATTCAACAATGTCTCTGTCATTGCCCAGCAAATCACCATCAACGGTATTGTGGCGCTTGGCATGACCATTGTCATCATGATAGGCGGCATGGACCTCTCGGTAGGCAGCCTGCTGTCGCTGTGTGGCGTGCTGGCCGGCATGATGGACAACGCCGGGCTGCCTGTGGCGCTGACGGTGCTGCTGACGCTGGCCCTGGGCACAGCGCTGGGTGCATTGAACGGCCTGCTTATTGTCAAGCTGCACATTCCAGACATCATTGTCACGCTGGCCACCATGAACATCTTCCGTGGTGTGGCGGTAATGGTAACGCGCTCGCAATGGATCACCGACTTTTCCGAGGGGTTCCTGCGCATCGGCGCCTCCAAGGGTGGGCTGTTCTCGGTTCCCATCCTGCTGTATGCCGCTGTTGCCGTGGTGTTTGCCGTATGCCTGCGCTGGCTGCCATTCGGCCGCCTGCTGTACGCGGTGGGCGGAAACCGCGAGGCCGCCGGGCTGATGGGGCTGAACGTGGCCTCTGTAAAACTGCGCGTCTATGCGGTGAACGGCTTTTTGCTGGGGCTGGCAGGGCTGCTGTTTGCCTCGATGTTCGGCAGCATCCAGGCAGCCACCGCGGCCACCAGCCTTCAGTTCCAAACCATGGCCTCGGCGCTGATTGGCGGTGCCAACATCTTCGGCGGCGCGGGCAGCGTGCTGGGCACGGTGTTCGGCACCATTCTGTTGGGCATGATCAAAAACGGGCTGGTGCAGATACATGCCTCGGAATACTGGCTGGATTTCATCACCGGCGCCGTCATCCTTCTGGCGCTGTTTGTAAACCTGATTCAGCTGCGCAAGAAAGGGAGGTGATAAAATGGCACAGCAGACGCAACCCCGCGCAAAGCTGCTTTGCGCGCTGAAAAACAGATATACCCTGCTGCTGGGCATCATCGCTGCAGAATTTCTGCTGTTCGGTTTTCTGGCGCCCTACTTTCTCACCGTGGGCAACCTGCTGAATATTTTGCGGCAAATTTCTGAAATTGGCATAATCTCCATTCCTCTCACCTTCCTTCTGCTATCTGGCCATATGGACCTTTCCGTCGGCTCCATCGTGGGCGTGTGCGGCATTGTATGCGGCATGCTTTTGCGGGCGGGGCAGCCCATTGTGCTGGCTATACTGGCCAGCATCGCAGCAGGCGCCGCGGTGGGGTTTGTGAATGGCGTGATTGTAGGCAAGCTGAAAATCCAGGCTGTGGTGGTCACCATCGGCACACAGGTGATGTTTCGCGGCCTGTGCTATATCATGACATCCGGCCGCGCTGTCAGCGGTTATCCCCTTTCCTTCTTTGTGCTGGGCACCGGTGATATTCTGGGCCTGCCCATCTCGGTGCTGGTGCTTGCCGCATGCTATCTTGGCGCATGGTTTGTGCTGGAGCGTACCTATCTCGGCCGGTATATCCTGGCCATTGGCAACAACCAGAACACCACGCGTTATTCCGGCATCCGGGTAGACCGGGTAAAAATGCTGTTGTTCGTGTTTTGCGGCGTTATGACAGCCATTGCCTCTGTGTTTCTCATCTCGCGCCTTTCCAGCGCCGAGGCCACGCTGGGCTCGGGCTACGAGCTGGACATCATCACCGCCGCACTGATTGGCGGCATCGACATCAACGGCGGCAGCGGAAAGCTGCAGGGCACATTTCTTGGCATCCTCATCATTGGCATTTTGCGCAACGGGCTGAACCTGATGGGCCTTTCCGTCATCTATCAGTCCATCATTCTCGGTGTGCTGCTGCTTGTGGCAGTGGCAAAGCGCAAAGGCTGAACCCATGTTCCCAACGGGCGGCGGCAGGGCTGCCACCGCCCGGGAAGATACCTGTTTCTTTTTAATTTAATAAGGAGGACAAACATGAAAAAGGCAATCGCAATCATTCTTGCGGCGGGCATGATGCTCGCCATGGCTGCCTGCGGGGCCACCCCCGCGTCTTCAACTGGCACATCCGCACCGGCGGGCAGCAGTTCTGCACAGGGGCAGGCCACCCGCACCTATTTCATCAACCCCAAAATGGTGGGTGCCGCCTATTGGGAGACGGCCAAAGAAGGTGCCATGCAGGCCGGGGAAGACCTTGGCGTGGAAGTGATTTGGAACGGCACGTCTGAGGTGGACGTGGCCAAGCAAATCAACATGGTGACGGATATGATCACCCGCCAGGTGGACGGCATTGCCGTGGCGGTAAACGACGCCACCAGCATGACGAATGTGTTCAACCAGGCGAAAGAGGCCAGCATCCCTGTGGTGACGTTCGACTCCGACTCTGAAAATGCCGAGCGCGCATACTGCATTCTGCCCGACACAGACGAAGCCATCGGCGAGGCCTTCCTTGCCGCGCTCATCAACCAGATGCCCGAGCCAAAGGGCAAAGTGGCTGTGATGATCGCCTCCCCCAGTGCGGCCAATATCATTGCATGGCGCGATGCGGCGCTGGCCAAAATTGAAAAAGATTACCCCGACATTGAAATTGTGGGCGTTTACCCCTCGAACGACGACCAGCAGAAAGCCTATGAAAACGCCAAAAGCTTCATTCAGGCCAACCCGGACCTGAGCGGCATTCTGTGCCTGGCTGCCGCCGAGACGCCCGCAGCCTGCAAGGCTGTGCAGGAGGCTGTGGAGGCCGGCCAGCTGGAAGAGGGCCAGGTGAAAATTGGCGGTATGGGCATGCCCTCGCTGGTGCGCGAGTATTTGAAAGACGGCACAATGTCGGAAAGCGTCATCTGGAACCCTGCCAGCATGGGTTATCTGGCTGTGTGGACGCTGGATCAGCTTGCCCAGGGCAACGAGATCAAAGACGGCACGGAAGTGCCCGGTGTGGGCACCATCAAGGTGGATGGCGACCGCATCTACTGCGGCACGTTTACGTTCACAGCGGACGACGTGGATAATTACCAGTTCTAATCAAACAGAAAAACAGGGCCGGGCGGCTTCCGCGCCCGGCCCCTGTATTTGGAGGCAAGTTATGGATATTATGAAGCAATTTCGCCTGGACGGCAAAAAAGGGTTTATCACCGGCGCCGCCCAGGGCATTGGCAAGGCCATTGCCGAGGCATTTATTCAGGCCGGGGCTGAATTTACCATTGTGGATGTCAACGAAGAAAAGGCACAGGCCGTGGCGCAGGCCTTTTCGGAACAGTATGGCAGGCACATCACCGCGTTCCGCTGTGATGTGTCAGACCCGCAGCAGGTGGCCCAAATGGCCGAGATGGTGGTACAAACCTACGGCACCATCGATTTTGCCATCAACAACGTGGGCATTGTAAACTTTTTCCCGGTGGAATCTGTTCGCCCGGAAGACTGGAAGCGCGTGATTGATGTGAACCTGTTTGGCACGTTCCTGTGTGCACAGGCAGCCGCCAAGGTGATGATTGCCCAGAACAAGCCCGGCACCATCGTAAACATGGCGTCTATGTCTGCACGCATCATCAACACCCCGCAAACCACCTCCAGCTACTGCACCAGCAAAGCGGCTGTGGTGCACCTTACGCGTTCGCTGGCTGTGGAGCTTGCCAAATACAACATCCGCGTGAACTGCGTCAGCCCCGGCTATGTGGCCACAGAAGTGGTGACGGACTGGAGCGATGAGCTGCAGGGCTGGATAGACCGCACCCCGCAGAAACGCATGGGCACGCCAGAGGACATTGCCGGCGCCTACCTGTACCTTGCCAGCGATGCCTCCCGCTATGCCACCGGCACCGAGCTGTTGATTGATGGCGGCTACACCGCCATTTAAGCCCGCACCGGCTTGTTATAAACAAAGGCGGCGTGTACCCTTGTACACGCCGCCTTTGGCATCTTTTGGGCCAGGGCTATTTCCATTTCAGCGCACGGGCGGCGCGGTAGCCGATATAGCGGAACACACCGGCAACCAGCCACAGCTCTATTAACACATAACAGGGCACATTGCGCAGGCGGAACTTCGGCTTTTTTAAGTGGGGAATGGCTCGCGCTGCCTCCTTTGCACCCTGAAGGTACGGCTTCCAGAAGCCGCGCAGGCCGAACACCAGCACCTTCAGCAGGTACCCCGCCAGCAGGAACGGAAAATTCAGCACAAACATCAAAAACGGCATATTCTTCCACGGCAAAAGAATGCTGTTGCGCCCGCTTTGCACGCTTTTGAATGCATTGTAGCGCACAGCGCCGGTGGTTGCCCCGCAGATATGGTAGCACTTTGCCGCCGGGCAATACATGTTCTTATATCCAAGGCTGTTGGCGCGCCAGGAGATATCCACATCCTCAAAATAGGCAAAAAACGTCTCGTCAAACAGGCCTATCTCATCCAGAATGCATTTGCGGTACAAACTGGCGCCGCCGCAGGCGGAAAAAATGCGCTGCGGCTTTGTATAACGCTTCCAATACATGCCATCGCCGCGCTTGCATGCCCAGCCGAACAGGGTGACGTAATCGCCTGCATCATCGGCAAGCTCGCGTTCGAAATGGCGGATCATCAGGCTTTGCACAGCAAATATCTTCTCGTCTGTGCCGGCCATGGCAACCAGTTCCTCCAGCCACTGCGGCTCGGCAAAGGCATCGTTATTAAACAGCACTACATATTCGCCCTTTGCCGCGCGGATGCCCTGGTTCACCGCGTGCGAAAAGCCTGTGTTGCGGCCGTTTTCAATCAGGGTATAGCCCTCTTGCCCCACATAGCTGCGGGCAATGGCAAGGCTTTCATCTTCCGAGCCGTTGTCTACTACAATCAGCTCAAAATCCCGAAACGTCTGTGCCCGGATGGATTCGATAGAGTCCTTCAGCCAGCCCGCGCCGTTCAGGTTTGGAATGACAATGCTTGCTTTCACGGCGCGCGGCCCCCTTTTTGCTTGGATGGCACCCATGCGCAAGGGCAGGCTTGTCTGGCCCTTTACACTGGCATGTGTTCAGTATACCCGCTTTGCGAAACGGTGTCAACGCGGCCATGCACATTTGCCAGAGGCCGGCCGATGCTTTATAATGATAAAAAAGCCGCCAAAAAGCGGCATGGCACACAACGCAAAGGGAGGGCCGGGCATGGCGCAGTACAAAGAGGATGGCAATGGCAAACGGCTGGCCGTTGGCATTCTTGCCCATGTAGACGCCGGAAAAACGACGCTTTCCGAAGCGCTGTTATATCAGAGCGGCAGCCTGCGCCGCCTGGGCAGGGTGGACCACGGCGATGCCTTTTTGGACACAGAGGCCCTGGAGCGCGAGCGCGGCATCACCATTTTTGCAAAGCAGGCCGTGTTTTCTGTGGGCGGCACATGCATCACCCTTTTGGACACGCCCGGCCATGTTGATTTTTCGGCCGAGGCCGAACGCACGCTGCAGGTTTTGGACTATGCCGTCCTGGTTATCAGCGGAACGGATGGCGTGCAGGGCCACACCCGCACCTTGTGGAACCTGCTGGCCGCGCACCACATTCCCACGTTCCTGTTTTTTAATAAAATGGACCTGCCCGGTGCAGATAAGGCCGCTTTGCTGGCCGAAGCCCGCGCCGCTTTCGGCGAGGGGTGTATCGATTTTTCCCTTCCCGGCACACCGCAGTGGGAAGAGGCACTGGCCATGCAAGGCGATGAAGTGATGGAGGCATACCTGGAAACGGGCGCCCTGCCGCCCGGCGCGTCTGCCCGGCTTGTGGCGCAGCGCAGGGTGTTTCCCTGCCTGTTTGGCAGCGCATTGCGGTGCGAAGGGGTAGATGCCCTGCTGGCCGCACTGGAGCACGACACCCTTGCGCCTGCCTATGGGCCAGAATTTGCCGCACAGGTGTATAAGGTAAGCTATGGCGGCAAGGGCGAGCGCCTGACCCATTTGAAAGTGACAGGCGGCGTGCTGCGTGCAAAACAGCTGTTGTGTGCGCAGGGCGGCAGCTGGCAGCAGAAGGCAGACCAGCTTCGCATTTATTCCGGCGCAAAATACACGGCCGTGGCCGAGGCGCCCGCCGGCACGGTATGCGCCGTCACCGGGCTTTCGCACACCTATGCGGGCGAGGCGCTGGGCTGCCAGCCGCCTGCGCAGGCCCCCGTGCTGGAGCCCGTGCTCACCTACCGCGTTCTGTTTCCCGAAGAACAGGACGTCCACACCGCCCTGCAAAAACTGCGCACGCTGGAGGAAGAAGACCCTCAGCTGCGCGTCTCGTGGAACGCCCAGCTGGGGGAGGTACACATGCGTGTGATGGGCGAAGTGCAGCTGGAGGTGCTGGCACGCCTTGCACAGCAGCGCTTTGGCCTTGCCCTGCAATTTGACGAGGGCGGTATTTTATATAAAGAGACCATTGCCTCCCCGGTGGAGGGCATGGGGCATTTCGAGCCTTTGCGCCATTACGCCGAGGTGCA